>JACCDR010951580.1_pt1 | contig 11430 bp, 13 predicted proteins | sample 7446431 | NCBI WGS metagenome assembly JACCDR01 (sample SAMN15323443, study PRJNA562643) | freshwater metagenome | isolation source: river surface water | place: USA:Blue River Watershed | collected 2017-08-17
ACATTATCATAGTATTTTGCATCAAATATGTCAAAGTCTGCGAAACCAACAACTGTATAACTCATACTTATTTAATTACTTAATGTAAAGCAATAAAATTACATTTACAATAAAACAATTTTGGTTGTAATATTAATGACTGCGTTTTGTCATTGATAGATTACATGTTGAACAAAACTTTCAAAGCATTAACTATGCTTTTGAGTATATGTAATAGACCAGAGTCTATGTCTATTCCACAAGCCACATCGGTTTTACAAGGCCCTGTAAGAAGTTTTATTAATTTTTGTACAAATGGAATGTTGAATTTTAATCCAATTATTTATCCATCTGTAGTCAAAATGCCGTGTTATACAGGGTCATATTCCTTGGATACTTGTGACACGGACATCTTACATACAGCGATACAAAAGAAATTAGACAATGAAATAAAAGACAATTACATACGGTACTATGACCATCTCATTTTCATCCTACCAAAAAACTATCCATGTACATTTGTTGGGTTAGGGACAATGGGTCCATGTAATAGCACTAGACGTTGTGCTGTATGGGTAAATGGAGACTATGCAGATGCTCCAGCACTGTACTTACATGAGCTTGGTCATAATTTTGGATTAGGTCATGCAAATTTTGAAGGAAATTCTTATGGAGACTTTTCTGATGTAATGGGGTATTGTTGTTCAGAGAGATGTTTTAATGCAGTGCACTCGCATTCACTTGGGCTGACTTCACATGTCAAAGTAATAAAAAGTCCTTTTAAAAGTCAATTAATTACTTTGAAACCAAATGAATACGTGTTTATAGAAGGCAAACAAAGGTTGATTGTCCAGAATCGTCAAAATGAGAGAAGCGAGCATATTCCTACCACGTTTGTTGGTGTCAATTTGTACCTCAAAAAAGAAATAGACTCCTATAATGTGGATGACAGTATTCTGCTTAATAATTTGCAAGTTCCTGGCGATTCAGGTACCTTTGACAATTTCAAGGTGAATTATAAACAATTGTTAGGTGATTCAAGTACTGTGATACAAATTTCAGAGAGTTATCACTTGTAAAATAAAAGTTGTTTAAGAAAGAATTACAATTACAATTACAATTACAATTACAATTAAATTTTTTGAGCACTCTATAGGCATTTCAACAGCAAATTAAACGCGTTTTTGCGTTCAAAATTCAAAAGCAGGCCTAACTATTTTGAAATTCAGATCACAGAACTGATCCAAATCTAGATCAGAACTAGATCAATCTAGATCAACACACTACACACCGGATCTAGATCAACACACTACACACTACACACCCGGGTGCGTAGAACACAACGTAACACGCATTAAATGCATTTTCATCAAGCCTATATAAGCAAGGGCAGCCCTGACCTTAGTATTATCTTGGACAGTCATGTTGGAAAAAATTCCAAGTCAGATGCAGCCATGGCCACTGTGAGCAGGAAAAAGTGGCCAGTTATTGAGGCAAATGCTACTGTTTTGTGGTCAAATCTGAAGGAACCAGCTACACGCATCACCTCAACAAGTTTCAAGCCACTTCACCTTACACTGTTCTCAGTGAATGCTATCAAGTACACCCAGTTTTACAAGTCCCTGGACACGACCTTTCGCATTGGCACCCGCTTTGAAGACAGTATCAAGCAGGAACTAGAGGTGCTAGCTAATGGCGTTAAAGTTCTCTTCTATGAGGACTCTGGCTGGTTTGGCAACAACAAAACAGAGCTCAAGCGCTTTGCAGCCTGGTGTGACGCAGCAGATGGGGACTACACCATCACTGGCAACAAAGCAGCTGCCTACATGACCTACAGAGTAGATGAGAAGCGCACAGAGCTAGACATTGGCGGCAGCAGCAGGAACAGCCGGGTTCTCCTTGAAACCACGCTGTTTAACAAGGCCAGGGACATCATCCCTGTATTGGAGCGGTATGCTAAGTGGCAGGGCTACACAGAATTGGCAACTGGCTTGTCCAAGCAGCGGGCTGTAGAGGTGGTCTACACAGGTCTCCTCAGGGCTAGCAACACCGCCAAAGTAGAGCAACCAATCGACTACGCAGCAGACAGCAGGCGCATGACCAAGCGTTTCACTGAGGATGAGAGAACCAGGCTTCTAGATGCCATGTGGAGCTCCACAGGACAGTCCTCCAAGGGCACCAACGTGTCCTTTCAGGTCATGCGCCAACTGGTAGAGCAGCTGCTGCCAGCAGCAGATGGCAGGCGAGGAGAGGACCTCCGTGAGGTAAGTAGCAGCAACACTTTACAAAAAACAGTTATGTAGTAGTGAATGTAGCACTTAGCAGCCCTTGTGGAATATTTCCTTGCAACTAACTACATCTATTTTCTACTCCTGCTTGCAGGTTCGCTTTGCCATGCTACAGGTGCACAAGATACCAGCAGTGGAGCCAGCAGACTGCTATGTGGTAGGTGCCAGCCTGCGTGTGGTGAAGGAGCGCGTCAACAATGCCGAGACCCTGATTGGGTGGGCACGCAGCAGCGACCGTGACGCATGTCCGCTAGGTGGCCTGTCGTGCTATCTGGTGTGGCTGCTGGATATGTATGGGCACCCATTGCTCATCACCATGCGGCGGGACCTTCTGTGGCTGCAGCAGAACGGCAAGGACAACTACAACCCTACCTGGCGCAAGATGTACCTGCTGTATGGCGCTGACCCCACATCTCGTGTGAGCTACACCACCCACAACACAGATGTGCACAACGTGTTTGAGGCAGGTGAGTCTTCTTGATCAAGTCAGATCTGGAGTCGCTCCTCACTTTAGATCTGAATTTTTACTCAATTCAGTCTCACTTGTCTTGTTTGGTTTGCTTGCAGCTGATGTCAAGAACAAGAAGGCGACCACGCACATCCACCGCACGGACCTCATTTGCCGCCAGGCTGAGAGCGGCCAGTCCTACGAGGATGTGAAGGTGCACCAGGGCTTTGAGCACACCACCGCCACGGACGTGTATATGCGCGGTAGCTTCATCATCAAGGCCATGCTGCCAGCAGTGGGATGGACCGACAAGGACTCCTACTTTTGCTGGTGGGAGTCGAGTGGTGAGTCCATCCCCAAGGAGCTGATGTCATGTGTGATGCCTGGTTTAGACGAGGTAGCAGAGCTGGCAGCCCTTGTGCATGAGCAGACGGGTGGTGATGCTTCCGCTGTGGCAGTGTGCGATGTGCTGAAACGCTGCAGGAAGATCTTCATTGAAGATGCAGTGTACAGGCAGGGAAAGTACCCCCTTTTTCCTGCTTACCAGCACACCATCTTTGTGCACCCGATGCTGTATGGTATATTCCAGCAGTACAGCATTGCAGAGAAGCAGCGCATGAGCAGCCGGCGCAGCGAGTACCTAAAGCGTGATGCAGATGTGCTGTACAAGCTTAATAACCAGGCTGAGTTGATTGAGTCCTTGGTTATCAAGTTTGACAAGTTCCAGCAGGAGGGCTTTAAGGGCGGCAGCAGCAGTGGCGATGCTGGTGGTATTGGGGGCAGCAGCAGTGGCGATGCAGGTGGTATTGGAGGCAGCGGCAGCAGCAAGCCAAAGGTGTTCAAGCCTTTGCCCACCATGCCCAAGCAGATAGAGCCACTGAGCTTGTCTGCTTTTTATGGCACGTGGGATAGCAGCTGGCGGGGCATGATGGGTGAGCACTTTGTTGAGCACAAGGAGTATGCATGGGCGGATGTGTTTGGCAAGCAACCGGGTGCTACCATTGGCAAGCGCTGGCACATGTACAAGGATTTTCTCTTGTACATTGATGGCTTTGCAGTACCTTTGCGGAAGCAGGTGTTGGAGGCGTTTGAGCAGTTTGCTTTTAGCAACGGCATTAGCTTTACCAAGGTGGTGAAGAAGGTGTTCTACCACATAGCGCGTCCCCACACCCAGCCAGATGCTGATGTCGCAGGCTTGGTGCCGGCGCTGAAGCAAAGGCTTGATGCCTTTGTTAATCAGAGCTGATTTTGGTAAAAATATTATGGACTATTACTATATAATGGAAGAAAACAACGAAGCCATTGTCGTTCAACGGTCTCGAGCCAGAATGACTCAAGCTCAAGAAGCTGCTGTAGAACTTCCTATTCAACCCGTGGTCGTTCAAAGGTCTAGAGCAAGAAAGACTCAAGCTCAAGAAGCTGCTGTAGAACTTCCTATCCAACCTGTGGTCGTTCAAAGGTCTAGAGCTGTTAAAAAGCGAAGACGGGTAGATTTTTCAAGTGTGTTGTCATCAAACAACATACTTGACATAATTAAAAAAATGGATGTCCGTACGGCAAATGCTTTTTGTAAAACAAGCAAAAATATAAAGACAATATGTTTAAAGCACAAACCATATTTGGAACCTTACGTGTTCTTGAACAGCTTGACCACTGGTCTGATTGATACAATCAGAAATAAAATCAAGGTATATCAAAGGGAAAATGACACTATAACTTGGGAATACTACAAGTTTTTATACCAACATCAAAATGCTATTACCAGCATTTACAATCTTGTATCAGGACTTCCATACGCAAACAGTAAAACGTTCGAAGCAGTTGTATGGTGGTGTTTGATAGAAGAAACCTTGCGCCGCCACAACCAACACAGAACCCCACTGCGCTTTTTCTTTTATGAAAAGTTGAATTCGGTTCTTTCACAAGAGTTAGTCAGAATTATTGGTGAAATACTGTGTATTTTTGTATACTATTTTGCAGATATTGAAAGGAGAATAACAATAGCACATCCTGACATTCCTTTACAAGATCAATATAAAATTGTGACACTAGCCCCAACACCATTGTGTGGTTGGTTAAGAAGTACTCTGGCCCAACAATGGAACCTCTTACAAAATACACCCGACACTTTTAACGACAACATTGTTAATTTACTTGTTGAATATCTCGACATTCATATGTTAAAAATAAATTTTACAGCTGTAAAAGTAGCTCGAAAACGTAAAGAAAATTTATCTTTTCAAGAAGCTATGTTGAGTAGTGTCAGTAGGAATAGAGACCTAACAGAACAAGAAATACAACACGAAATTGATAATGGATGGATTCCAATTAATAACGAAAGTAGTAACGATAGCCACAGTAATATCGACACCGACACCGACAGCAGCAATGAACAAGTTATTACTTCTGAGAGTGAATATTGGATTAGTAGTGAATCGCAAAGTGAATCGCAAAGTGAATCACAAAGTGAATCACAAAGTGATTACGAAGGTGAAAGCGAAGTCTCTGATATTAACGAAAGCAGTGAAAGTAACAGCGAAAGTGAAAGCGAAGACGAAGACGAAGATGACCGTGATAGAAGCGAAGAGTTTATGCAAGAACTGCGGTTGTTGGTAGAACCGGACCAAGAATTGTTGTCAATGTTGATTACAGACATAAACAAATTAAAGCCTAATTAATTTCTTTTTTTTGCAGAAGCCGAGTACTTGTAGTAGTGCCTCTGTATGTACGCAATGTCTCTACGGAACAACTCAGATAAGTCAGGACGCTTATTTTTGTTGTAAATAGCAAGGACGTTGAGACGTTGAATAACTTGCGCATACGACGCCGTTTTATTTTCTATTAATTTACCAAGGACCTCACGTCGAACTCTTGCAAGGTCTTTGCTTGTGTAGCCCGGTAAAGACCCCTTTTCAAGCTTAATTCTTACAAAACTCTTTTTTGGACTTTTTTTGCTAGTCTTTCTTTTAGGACTTTTTGAGCGTTTTGTACCAGACTTTCTTTTTGAAACCTTTCTTTTAGTACTTTTTGAGCGTTTTGTACTAGACTTTCGTTTTGAAACCTTTCTTTTAGTACTTTTTGAGCGTTTTGTACCAGACTTTCTTTTTGAAACCTTTCTTTTAGTACTTTTTGAGCGTTTTGTACTAGACTTTCTTTTTGAAACCTTTCTTTTAGTACTTTTTGAGCGTTTTGTACTAGACTTTCGTTTTGAAACCTTTCTTTTAGGACTTTTTGAACGCTTGCGGTAAGAAGCCATGGTCTTTTACATTTACCATACATTAATTATTTTTAAAAAAATTAATGTAAGTTTTTAACAGTTCAAGTCTTTGGTTTTGACCTCAGAGAATAGCCCTTTGGTGCCTGGAAGTTCGTATCTATAATGAACGTGTTTCGGAAGAGTTTCATTTTTAATTCCAAATTTATTAACTTGGTATTGCCCAGGGCAAGCAATTTCAATCACTGCATTCCCAGTTTCATCTGACACACTTACACCACTGTTTTCAAAGTTTCCGTAGGCGTCTTTATAATCAGAAAATGGATTTGCATTTGTGTTTGTAGTAGCTGCCCAATACACAACATTTGCCTTTGGTGGAAGTCCTGATAATGACACTTTTTGGGCATCAACAATTTGATTTGTAGTAATTTGGTTTGTAGTTTCTTTGATTGGAAACACACATGGTCCCAAGAATGGAAGATAAAAGTTTCTGTCAATAACAAAGAAAAGAGTTGACAATCCAATTAATACCACCAAGAACCTCGAATTAATGTAATTAGTATTTGTAAGGGCAATTGAAAGATAGTTCAGACCGCCAAAAATTAATAACAAACGCGCAACTAATATGACTTTGGTTTTCATGTTTTGTTTTAATTACTAATTGTAAATAAAAAATGAAATTGAGTATCAACCCAAAAATAATAAAACAAAACAACAATGCGCAACTTTTTCGGAACTCCTCGTTTAATGGAAGCTATTGTCGCTGTAAATTTTGTCATGGTTATCTCTGCTTACATCCTTGCATGGATTGCAATTTTTGCTCCAGCCTGGGTCCAATTTACTGACAAGGAAGACAATTTCTATAGTATTGGATTATTCAATGGATGCAAAAATAACGTGTGTGGATACATGTGGTCTGGATATGTTCAACAATGGTCTGTTTCACAAGGTGTAGCTACAGGTCAATGGTACTATTACAATTACGCACCTACTTTGGTTGCGGTTGCACAAGCTTTTACTATTATTGGGCTTGTAATCAACACTTTTTCTGGGTGTTTCTGGGTTAGCGGGTCTGCTGGAGCAGCGTTTGCAACATTCTTGCCTATTGTATTTTACACAGTTGGGTATAGTTGTGCTGCATCATTCTTTTTGACGGCATCTGAGAATTACTCTGTGCTAGGATTGACAAGTGGATACGCTGCGGAATGTGCTATAGCATGTTATGTGTTGATGTGGCTTGCAGTGATTGTTTTCATTGCTGATGCTGTTATCAAGGAGAAAAATGACCAAGTTGAATCAACGCCAGAACCTATGGTTGAAACAATGAATTGAACCTATGGCTGAAACAATGAATTGAACCTATGGTTGAATTACGTATTTGATTTTTAATTATTAATTTTAATTTTTGTAAAATTAATTCTTTGAGAAAACAGAATGAAAGATAGCATAAGCGTTGCATTTAAGTATTAAAATCTAACAAAATAGTAGCAAGACCCTAAATCAAAACTTAATTTATTAAAAATAAAATCTATGTACACGTATGCCGCGTGCATCGTTTTGACAGTATTCAAACAATGGAATTCTTTGCGAAAACAGATGGTTTGTACCTTGGAAGTAAGAGATTTAAACTAAAGGGTGTAAATTGGTTCGGCTTCGAAACGAACATTTACACAGTACATGGCTTGTGGTCAGTTTCTATGGACAGTTTATTTGCATTTTTAAAACAAAACAAATTCAATGCTATTAGAGTACCTATTGCACTTGAACTTGTGCAAAACTTGGACAAGTACCGTCCATCTGGAATTGACTTCTCTAAAAATCCTACATTACAGAATCTCACAGCTGGGCAATTGCTAGATAAATTCATCAGCAAATGCAGAGAATACAGTTTGCTTGTGTTGCTAGATATGCACACACACAAATCAAGTGGAGCCATCGAACCATTGTGGTGGGTAGAAAATTTTGAACGCAGCGAAAGAGATTGGATTAATGGTTGGAAAGTACTCGTCAACAGGTACAAAAAACAAGACCATGTATTTGGTTGTGACATTAAAAACGAGCCCCATGGACGAGCGACGTGGTTAACAGGTAATAAACAAACAGATTGGGCAAAGGCTGCTGAAAGAATTGCTGATGCCATTCATCAAATCAATCCAAAGTTGCTGATTTTTATTGAAGGGATTGAAAATCCACAGGGACCCAATGTTGGCTCGTTTTGGGGAGGAAATCTAAGTGACGTAAAAAGGTATAAAATCAAACTACGTGTGCCAAACAAACTTGTGTATTCGCCTCACGTCTATGGACCTTCAGTATTCATGCAAAGGTACTTCAACGACCCCAATTTTCCTAAAAATATGCCCAGCATTTGGAACGACCAATTTGGTTTCATTAAAGACCAGAAAATTGGACCTATTGTAGTTGGTGAATGGGGTGGTAAAATGGAACCCGGCACTTTGGATGAAAAATGGCAAAAAGCATTTGGTGCATGGTTAAACAGCAAAGACATAGATTCCTTCATTTGGTCCCTGAATGAAAACTCGTCCGACACAAAAGGTTTAGTCAAGGAGGATTGGAAAACCCCAGTGCAATACAAACTAGACTTGCTTGCACGGACTTATCCAAATCCTACTAGTTTGTCATTAAAGTAATTATAAATAATTGAAAATGAATCTTAAAATCAAGAAAAACAAATGCAATCTTGTGCAGAATTCTTATTCTTCACTCATTCTCAATCTGAGCAGTACGTATTTACACTTGATAACAAACTAAGAATAACTAACTTTCATGATGAAATTATCACTTTTGACATTGCAAATGTTGATTCGTTGAAAAAGTTTTTGTGTTTAAAATTACTACAAACCTTTTCGGATGATGGTCATTGTCATATCAAATTAAACGTACAGTCAAGAGAGCTTCTCAATTGTATTTATGACAAAAGTTACAAGGACAATGACACAATGTATGCTATAATTGATGGCGTGGTGTCAGCATTGCAAGATTTTACGTTGTACTAAGAAATAAATTGTAAATGACAATAATAAATGTCATTTATAATCTTGCTACAAGACCTTCAAAACAAGATAGACTACGTGTTTAATTGTGAAACAATTGACTGTGTGTTGAATTATCTTCAAATATATGACAACATTGACGGATACAAGATATTGCTAGACAATAATTATTGTGAAGTGCTCTTAACTTCCAAAGTAATTTACGTTATCAAAAAGGTTCCGTACTTTACACCAGAAACAAAAGATGCTTGTGTTCAAACTGACTCAATTGTAATCAACAGTAGATAGAAAAAACAAAAAAAACTAAAAACAAAAAATGATTTAAATGACACGGACTTGCTTTTACAACAAAGCAAATGGAGCCACTTAAACGTGAAATTGAACAACTTGAGCAATACATCCAATTGCGCAAATTGGAACTAATAGAAATTCAAGACACATTACAAAAAAAAGTTCAAGAAATGCAACGGTTGTGTTCTCATGTAAGTTTTGTAGCACAAAGAGATGGAGATTATCACAGGCCATCGTTTGACTACGTGTGTGTCGACTGTAATTTAACAACTAAAACACGACCTGACGGAAAGCAAATAACGTATTAATTACAATTATTTTTGAATTTAAATTGTTATAAGCAATTCAATATCAAATTCAAAATTGGTTATAGAATCAATGTAATTTCGTATTATTATGAGAAAGCACCTGAAATGTACAAGTACACACTCAAAATAATGCAGACGATAATCAATAAAGGAATCAAAGAAGAAGCAATACCGGCCATGCTTATACCAGTATTCTTACTTTCTGCAGTTTGAGAAATCTTATTTGATACATCCGAAATGACTTTAGTAAGGTTTGCATTTGAAGCTAAACAAGAACTAACGGCTGCTTGTGTAAGGTCTTGTGATATATTACTGAATTTGGTAGTGCATTTGCTCATATCACACAAGGACTCAACGCCTTTACACAAAAGTGGGTTGTTGCAATATGCAGGACAGCTTGTTGAAATCTTTCCAAACTTCATCTTTTGTTCAGCAATATTGTTTTGCACGCAATTAGAAACTTGATTTATTTGAATATTATTTGAAATGTCTGTTTTTAACTTGCTAATAGTTTGTGAGATTGCTTGACTGTTCAATGCACTTGGTAATCCTGATACCGCGGCATTAGCATTCTGGTCTAATTGCGATTGAAAAGATGCCATCAATTGACTTTCATTATTTGAATTACTTGAACATGTAAAGTTTGGTGTTTGGATAAGTTTCTGACTAATGCCATCAAATGACAAATTACATCCTTGTCCTGCTGAAATATCATTGAAATCTAATTGTTGTGATGCACTGTTATTTTGACCGCAATTGTTTGAACTAGACATCAACACATTGGTCATTGACGTATTGACAATGTCTGATACTGCTTGTGATGTTGATTGTGAATTACCCATTTAATATTACCTTGATAAAAAAAGAAATGTTCTTTTATCAATATTTATTTTTGATTCAATAGCAAAAGTATTACCAAGAACAAGATCATAAACAAAACAAATAACAAGCCTCCAAATGCTAATAACATTTGCTTTCTTCTTGTGGAGTCAGATGTAGTAGCAGCGGTAGTTGGAGTAGCAGCGGTAATTGGAGTAGCAGCGGTAATTGGAGTAGCATTTGTAGGTGGAGCAGCGGTAGCAGTTGGAGTAGGTGACGTTATTGGTTGTGGTGTGAAAGTACTTTGTGTAGGTTGTGAATTTGAGTTTGCAGCAATAGCAATTTGTGATTGAATTTGTTGCGTACATTGTTGTTGGATGTTGTTGAAGTTGATGTCGTTTGCTGATATATTGTTAAATAATTGGGAGCAACATTGTATGTTATTCCCAGAGGGAGGTGTTGGCTGCTTAGGTTCTCCTTTGTTTAGCCACACTTTACTACTATCTGAAGGGTCAGATTGAGGTTCTTGAGAAGCATAATCGTTATCAAGCTTTTGCTTTGAAGAATCGGTTCTTTTACACCTAACTCCTCGCCAATGACATGGCCCGGTGCCACTTGTACGGTAATCTTCAAAAGCATAAAACCCCCAACCGTCATATTTACCGTCGTTATTACCTTTGTTTCCACATTGCCAATTAGCATCGTTATTATTTGCCAACGATGAACAACGATACCAACCTAAATCTATATTGAAAGTTGTATCTTTACTTGAAATAATGTCATTCCATTTGGAATTGTCTCCAGTTTTGTTTCGCCATTCGTTGTGTTTATGTAGCCAACGTGAATAACTTGCATGGTCATTGGCGTATTGTTCCAATTGTTTGTTGTAAGAGTCAACAAGGTTTGACAATGAGTCAGAAGCTTTCTTACAGCTACATGCTGACTGCAATTGTGTGTTGAACAATTGGTTTGGGTCTGAACATGGATCCGACATCTTACTTTTCGTCAATAAAATTTTATTTAATAATAGTATTAAATGGAAGTTATCACTTTATTCCTTATTGCTGTAGTC
>JACCDR011165316.1_pt1 | contig 11429 bp, 8 predicted proteins | sample 7446431 | NCBI WGS metagenome assembly JACCDR01 (sample SAMN15323443, study PRJNA562643) | freshwater metagenome | isolation source: river surface water | place: USA:Blue River Watershed | collected 2017-08-17
GTGGTATGCGAGAGGTGTCATCGCAAACTGGCTCACTCACACTCACCAATACTAACTTTGTTGAACTCGAATATTCGATTGTAGCGTCTACTACTGCAACCGAAGGAGCAACATACTGTTTTCGTGTGACTAATGCCGGAACGCCGCTTCCGGTGTATGCTCAATACCCAAGTGTAACGATTGCCGCTGATGTGAGTGTGACGAGCCGAGGTACTCAGACTGCCTCGCTCACGGTGCCCTCAACAGCCCAAAACCTCGGCGCCCAGTTTGTTCTCCGTGAAAACACCAGCAGTCGTTCGATCACCAATATTACGATTACTGAGAATGGCACTACTGATGCGGCTGTCCACCTCGATAACATATTACTTCGCTATGACCTTGATACCACTGCCCCGTATGACTGTGCTAGCGAAACCTACGCTGGTACTGAACCACAATACGGCGTTACTGATACCGATGGTTTTTCTGCCGCCAACGGAACATCGACGTTTTCTGGTTCTGTCTCCGTGACCACAACACAGACAATGTGTGTTTATGTTGTTCTTGATGTGACCAGTGCCGCGGTAAATGCAGATACCATACAAATTGAAATCGCTTCACCTAATAGTGATGTGGTTGTCACAAGCGGTTCTGTCTCACCATCAACACCAATAGCAATGGCTGGTACCACCACCTTGTCAGGACCAATCATTACCCAATCAGGCTATCATTGGCGAAATAATGATGGTACTGAAGCTACCTCTACTTCAGCCACTGGAGGAACAGAAAATGCTATTTTAACCGAACATTCCGCTAACACACCAATTCGTCTCCGTTTGGCTGTATCTAATGAAGGAGCCGCATCGTCAGTGGCGACGGCCTATCGTCTCGAGTTCGGACCACGGGTAACGACATGTGAAGCGGTCAGCGTCTGGACACCAGTTGGTGATGCTGCGGATGATTGGAACATGTTTAACTCATCACTCCTTACTGATGGAGCAAATACCACCAATATTGCTATAGCTACTGGTGGTGTGACGGATCCTAACCCGACCTTTGTAGTTGCCAACGCGGGAGTCCGCGAGACCACGAGTACGACGAGCAGTTTTGCACTTACGACCACGGAATTTACCGAAGTTGAGTTTAGTATCACATCGACAAACATTACTGCCTTTAACACTACCTATTGTTTTAGATTAACGAATAATGGGCAACCCATTACGTATACCCAGTATGCTCAGCTCACGACCGCCCCTAAACGCGATTTTAAAGTGCAACGTGGTACCGCAGTGATAGCTGGTACTTCTCAGACATTTACCGCTGGTGTGGATTATGTTGCACCGAGTTCTACCTCGACAGCCTTTGTGCGCATCACTGATACACATCATACGGCACCGGGACGTACTACTGCCGGTGGAGGAGCACAAAATGCTGATGATATTACTACCTACATTTCTGCTTCCAATCTACCAACGAGTTTTACTATAAGTCGTCCGCCAGCGGCGACTGGTAACACTCGTGTCAACTGGGAAATTGTTGAGTTTATTGGTGACGCTGGGACAGATAATGAAATGATTGTGCGTGGAGTTGGGAGTGTGAACCTGGCGAGTGCAGCGTTAGTCGCGACTGGGACTAGTATCTCATCTATCACGGATAATAATGATGTCGTGGTATTTATTACTGGTATAGAAAATCGTGACATTGCACGAAATCTCTACTACGCAGGTCAGGTGACTTCTCGCTGGAGTAGTACAAGCTCTGCCCCTGTGTTTAACCGTGGAGCTGGTGGAGCAATTGTAAACGTCAGTTACGCTGTTGTTGAGTTCACGGGACTCAACTGGCAGGTACAGCGTGTAGAACATACCTACGCATCCTCCACTCTTGTTGAGACAGAGCCAATACCCCAACCACTTAATAGTCTTTCACGGGCTTTTATACATACACAAAAGCGTATGGGCGCACTTGGTAACGTCAACAACTATGGTCACGAAGTCTGGCTCTCAAGCATTGGTGCCGTATCGTTCCGTCTTGAACCAGCAGCAACGACACCAAGTGGGCATACCTCAGTGGCGTGGATTATAGAGAACTTCCAAACGAGCGCTGGTGCCATGGAGGTGCAGCGAACAAATGGAACAACAGATGCTGGAACGGAGCCGGTAACGTTATCAATTTCTATCTTCTCGCCAATTGATGCCACCAACAATGCTTCGATCTTTGCAAATACTCGAGTGTTAGGTGCAAATACCACATTTCCACTCGTCTTTGCTGGCATGCGAATTACTGGTACAACTACATACGAATTATGGCGAAGTGAAGCGTCTGGTCTTCTTACGTATCGCACTGAAATCGTCGAGTGGCCAGTTTCTGGACTGGCCGTACGACAAAATTACTATCGTTTTTATACCGATAATAACAGTCTGACACCTAGTGACCCGTGGCCACCTGGTGTCGCAGACCTCGGAGAGAATAATCCAATCTCGGTATTTGATGAACCGCTCGGAGAAGGAGATCGGATTCGACTCCGTATGACGTACCGGGTAGCTAATGCAAACCTACCAGCTGGGTTGTACAACTTTAAACTACAATACGGATTACGGGCTACCTCATGTTCTACGGTTAGTTCCTGGACAGATCTTGATGCTGCTGGCGGTAGTGGCATCTGGCGAGGTTTTGCAGCTACGGGTACCACTGATGGGGTGGCTTTGAGTACTAACCCGCCAAACCCTGGTGATTTACTTATTTCGGTAGCTGACCGAGCCGGTAATCTCGTTGAACAAAATCCAGCCCCCGCTAACCCGTATCTCGCTGATCCAGGAGAAGATGTTGAGTACGACTGGATTGTCGAGCATAATGGTGCGATTTCTCGGAGTACGTACTGTTTTCGTATGGTGCGAGGTGACGGCACGCCGCTTGATGGATACTTTAATTATCCGCAGATCCGTACCGCTGGATATTCACCGCAAACAAAAAATTGGCGCTTCTATGATGATGTTGAAAACGAAACGCCATTGACACCACTAGCGGCTGAAACTATAGCACCAATAGAAGTACAAAACGCTAATCAGTTTGTACTGCGTGTGACAGTTGGTGAGCGTAAAAATGTGACAGGCCAAAATGTTAAATTTAGATTACAGTACGATGAAGATCCGAACTTTACGAATCCCAAAGATGTTGTAGCGACTACAACCTGTACAGCTACTTCGACGTGGTGTTATGCTGATGGCGCTGCGACTGATAATGCGACGATAACTACCAGAGTGCTTACTGATGCTGATACCTGTACACTTGCCACCGGTAATGGTTGTGGTACACACAACGAAAGTGCAACATTTGTAACTGGTTTTACTCATCAGGCTGGTGCGAACAAAGAGTTTGCCTTCTATCTTACCCATGCGGCTGCACGAGCTGGGGCAGTGTACTACTTCCGACTCTATGAGGTGTTTGAAGATGTTCCCGTGCCGGTTGCAAGCGGTGAATCCCTCCCGAGTCTGGTGGCAGAGACCCCAAAACTGACGCTTAATGTCGGTGGTTTACCTTCTGGTACGACGACCGCTGGTATTACCACTACTGGTACCTCTACACCAACCGCTATCTCGTTTGGTTCACTGCCGATTGGGACAGATACGTTTGTCGCACACCGAGTTTCGTTGACTACCAATGCGACAGATGGCTATAGGGTATTAATGTACGCCCGTCAGCAGTTACTCAATGACTATGGTACAGCCATTCCATCAATTACCGGGACTAATGCATCGCCGGTGTCATGGTCAACTGGGTGTCAGGTAACCGCCAGTGGATGTGTCGGCTATCACACCACTGATGCAACTCTCTCCGGGGGATCAACTCGTTTTGCACCCTTAGATAGTTATGCTGGTCTCCATACGAATCCAGCAGAAATCATGTATAGCCCTATACCAGCAGCTGATACTCATGATATTGTATACCGAGTACGGGTAACTGGGACGCAGCCAGCGGCGATCTATGAGACAGAAATTGTCTATATAGCAGTACCGGCATATTAGTTAGTATGAAATTTCATTTATTCTCATGTGTGACACTCATTCTGGTATGTATGCCAGTTTTTGCGAGTGCGCAGATGTATTCGGTTACTCCGCCAGTTATTGAACACGATGTTGCTCCCCGGGATATTCTTGAAGATACCATTCGGATTACCAATACCGGAACAATACCAGTAAAGATATTTCCATCAGTACACCAGATCAGTCTTGGTGAGGATGGTTCAATAAAAAACTTTGAATCACCGGTCATGACTGATCAAACTCGGAATGTCACCAGTTGGATTGCGATATCCCGCGCTCGCATTGAGTTGCAACCTGGAGAAAGCACTAAGATCCCAGTAACTATAACGATTAATCCAAATGCAGTTCCTGATGATTATTATGCATTTATTGGTTTTGGTAATGGCGACAAACGTGATGAAGCTGAAGCGGCGGTACTGGCAGGTCGGGCCCCTGGTGTGACAATGCGTATTTCGCTGTCGGACACCAAAAATGAATACATCAGACTACATAACTTTCATGTCGCTCGCTATGTTGTTAATGAAGAACAGAGTCAATTAACCTACGAACTAGAGAATATTGGTGATACAGCAGTCACACCCGTAGGCGAAGTTATTCTCTACGATGTTCGCGGGCGCGAAGTGGGAGCACTGAATATAAACACGGATAAGAGGACCTTAAGCCCAGGTGAACGAGTGACGTTTACGAGTCAGCTTCCAGAAACCGGTGCCTTTGGCCGACATAAAGCATTTCTAAATTTGGAGTATGGAGAGAGTCAGCGAGCCAACCTCTATGACACGACATTCTTTACGATTGTCCCACTACGCTTTATCATAATTCTCTTCGTTGTATTACTCGTCACCTCATTGTTCTTAACACTGCTCTATATCTTACGAGCCAATAAGAAACATCAGCTACCAGAAGACGATAGTGTGGCACTCTATGTACGCGATGGTGTCCATACTGATTTAAAAGACCATGATATCAATCTCAAACATAAGTAAATACCTCGCACTTTGTCTTTGTGTACTACTGGTACCCGCCTTTTCTGGTGCACAGGGTGAGGTTTCTCAAACACTTTCAGTCTCTCCAACCTTATTTGAGATGAAAGGTGAACGTGGCCAAGCCTGGACGAGTGTCATACGCGTCATCAACGTCAATGATTATGCTATGACTGTCTACCCGCAGGCGGTTAACTTTGAACCGCTCGGAGAAGATGGTCGTGGTGACTTGATTCCGATTATTACTGAAGAGACACAAGGACAAACCTTAGCCGAATGGATTACAGTACCGAGTGATCCGGTTGTTATACCAGCGCAGGCGACCGCTGAAGTCCCAATTCAGGTCAATATTCCAGATGACGCAGCACCTGGTGGTCATTATGCAGCTATTATGGTTGGTACACGACCACCGGTCGAGACTAGTAGCGAGTCACAAGTACAAACCGCACAATTTGTGACGTCGCTATTTTTTGTACGAATTGCAGGAGATGTGGTTGAATCTGGTGATATTCGTGAATTCACAACAAACACGGCAGTCGTTCAACGTCCAGAGATTGAGTTGTTAATGCGTTTTGAAAACACTGGTAATGTTCATGTGCAGCCACAGGGTGATATAAAAATATTTAACATGTGGGGGAAGGAGCGTGGTATCATTCCAATCAACCATCAAACACACTTTGGTAATGTTCTGCCATCAAGTATCCGCAAATTTTCTTTCACCTGGAAAGGTGATACGTCACTGTATGATATTGGTCGGTATCGAGCAGTAGCTACTCTCGGCTACGGCGACGACGGCAAAAAGTTTGTCACAAGCACAACCTATTTCTGGGTCATTCCGTACACTACCATCGCTCTTTCTCTTATCGTACTTTTTGTGACCTTAAAAATTGGTTTGTGGATGATTCGTCGTTACATTGAGCGAATGTTAGCGCTTTCTGGTATCAATCCGCAGCAGGTACCATACGTGCCCCACTCAGAACGTCAACACAAACCATCGTCGAAGACGGTAGTTATCAGTCGTTATGGTCAGGTGACGGCGCCAGTACGAGCATCGTTGAGCGAAATTATCGCTGGTTGGCGTGACGCAATTGGCATATCAGCTAAGATGCAGTCAATTGTTGTCTATGTTCGTAGACACATTCGAATGATTGCTGCTATAGTTTTGCTTATCATTGTTGTCACTCTTGTTGTCATAGCAGTTAAGGGTATTACGAAGGACCGCTCACATTATAATGTTTCGATCAATAACTCGGGTGCTAACGTCACGCTCTCTTCAGAAGATATTGCCTACGAAACACTACGATTACAGGCCAGTAAACCGGCAGTTGAACAAAAGAACGCAAAATCGATAACGATTATCAATAGTAGTGGGGTGGTTGGAGCTGGAGCAAATGTTCGTTTTATACTCGAGCAACAAGGCTTTGCTATTGATCGCGTAACTGTTGCGGAAGATCGCAGCGATGCTCGTACCGTAATTGTCTATCCACCTGCTGATCAAGAACTGGCGGTAGCGCTCAGTCGAGAATTAGCCGGTGCTCTAATATCAGCCCAAACAGGAGAGGTGGGAGAGGAAATTATAATTTACGCTGGCAAAGACAACGTGCCACAATAAAAGTGCTATACTATCTAAAAGTTATTAGCGTAAAGAGTTAACCTATGCAAAAAAGAGAAATCATTTTGGTTTGCACACTGCTGTTTTTACTCGTGTGTGGGATGTTTGTCTACACCTATCTCGCCCGTGAAGCCAAAGAGGTAACAATGGAACCTCCCGCAGCTTTACCAGTAGTTAATGAACGCTACTCAGTCGATCGGATTGATGGTAAGCACTTTTACCGCGATGGTGTTCACACGATAGTCGGAGAAATTGCGATGCCTACACCATGTGATCTTCTGACCTATGAGGCAACAGTTGCTGAGTCAATGCCTGAGCAAGTAACTTTTGCATTTGGAGTTATTAACAACAGTGAGGCGTGTGCCCAGGTGGTAACACAACAACGCTTTATGGTAAGCGCCACCGCATCAGAAATGGCTGATTTACGAGCGACGTTCGCTGGTCAGGCGGTTGAGCTGAATCTGGTAGAAGCAGCACCACATGAGACATTGGAGGATTTTGAACTTTATAGTAAAGGGTAATCATGACGAAACAGTACTCAACTATTATTGTGCTAGGACTACTGTCGGTGGTGATCATTATGCTAGCTTTTGTCACTTATCGTATTGTGACCAGAGAGCATGTTGCTGAAAGTGCAGCCGGTCAAGCACTACTTGGCGACAGCGTCGCTTTTACGACAGTCACCGGAGCACCTGTTGAAACTGCGAGTTTAGTCGGTAAACAAGCACTGTACATCAATGCTTGGGCAAGTTGGAGCCCGCTATCACGAGATGAGTTAATAGCCCTCAATCAAGTAGCAGGGGAGTATAAGGATGCTGGTATCACTTTTGTAGCTCTGAACCGCAAAGAACCTCGCGAGTTAGCAGAACGATATTTAGCGACTCTACCGCCCCTGCCAAATTTGATGATCATCATTGATACCAATGACCACTTCTATAGTCAGGTGGGTGGGTATGCAATGCCTGAAACTCTCATATATACCGAAACGGGTGAACTCTGGCGTCATGAACGTCAACCACAGAGCGCCGAATCAATGCGGGCTCTGATTGAAAGTTACCGTAACCGTGAAGCTGAGTAACTGTGAGTAGCGTCACTTCGCTGTTGCTATAGATGGTATAGTGTAAATAATGGTAAAAAGTCACGTTGTTGAATACACGTTCTTTTTTAGTTCACTCGCCCTTGTTGGTTTTGTGGTGGTGATGCTCCTGTTTCCGTTTTTGACGGCGCTTGCGCTTGCGGCTATTACAGTCATTATTTGTTATCCGCTTCTGCGTGGTATCGAACGATTTATCACAAGACGCAATCGCACTATAGCGGCACTCCTTACTACATTAATTGTTTTTTGTGCGGTAGTAACCCCCGTTTCTATCGTATCTTCACTCCTTGTCAATGAGTTTGTATCGTTTTACCGCTCCATAGAATCAACTGGTCAACTCCCCATTGATACGATGTTAACCGGAGTTGAGGAGAACCTTCGTACAATATTACCTGACTTTGAAATCAATCTCTCCGAACAAATTAAACAAAGTGTCTCTTGGTTCGCAGGCAATCTCGGTACAATTTTTGCAGGCACGGTGTCGGTTGTAGTCACGTTCCTTATAGCGATGCTCGGCTCGTTTTATCTATTCCGCGATGGCGAGCGATTAGTTGCGTGGCTTGTTTCTATTAGTCCCCTCAAAGACACAGAAGACCGCATCATTATGGAGCGGATCGCACGTTCTATTCGTTCGGTGGCGACTGGTACAGTACTCGTCGCGATACTCCAAGGACTTTTAGCAGGTATTGGCTTTGCTATATTCGGCATCCCGCGCCCAATTCTATGGGGTACAATCGGTGCTCTTGGTGCTCTATTACCTGGGCTCGGAACGGTAACCATCATGGTACCAGGTATCATTTATCTATTTTATATTGGTCACGTGACCGCAGCGATTGGGTTAGCTATATGGGCTGGTCTGTGCATTCTTGTTGTAGACAATTTCATTAGTCCCTATCTTATGAGTCGCGGTAACAACCTCCATCCCTTTGTGGTACTGCTTTCAGTGCTCGGCGGTATTTCATTGTTTGGACCAGTTGGCTTTATCATTGGACCGGTCATGGTGAGTCTCTTTTTGGTACTGATAGAAATCTATGCCCAGTATATGGCAGATGATGGAATGTTAAAAAAACGAAAACGATAGTATGATTGAAAAAAAGCACATAGAAACAATTCTTAAAGCCAATGGGATTCCACCAACAGCTCCTGATGAAGAAATACGCTCAGTCCTTATCAGTGCCCGTTGGAATAATAATGATGTTGACACGGCACTCATGGTACTCAAGGAAAATAGAGATAGTAAAGCCACGCATGTTGACACCCTTCATCGCGTGTTTCACTCGGATGACCGTCTCACACCGTCGGATATCAGTTCATTACTTGGAGTCAAGGTATCACTTAAGGACGAGGAAGTGGTTGACATTGAAGTAAAGCGTCGTAAGATTGAACGTACCCAGACCCTCATTGCGATCATACTCGCTCTCAGTATTGTATTGCTCGGGCTGACGTATCTCATGTATGTCGAACAAGCCGGTTTATTCCACACGACCGCTAAACAAGCTTTGGCTCTTTAGTGTTGCAAGTGCACTCGTTTTACTCGCCCTTGGTTATTGGTCGTTTAGTACCGTGTCATATACGGCTCCTTCAGTCATGGCACCGGAAGTTGCTATTCCGCCTTTAGCGACAGTTTCAAACCCTGTACTACCACCGATCTATTTTACCGGCGATGTCATGCTCGGCCGCCACGTAGAAACTCTTATTGATAGGAATTTGGTTCACCCATACGACTTTTACACACTTTTTGCTACGTCTACAGCGGTCGTAACAAACTTTGAAAGTGCGATGGCAGATCCGCATATACCAACCCCGAGTGGAGCCATGCGCTTTTCAGTTAAGCCAAGTAGTCTGACAGTACTCGACTCTCTTAATATCACTCATGCCTCCCTTGCCAATAACCATGCACGTGATTATGGTCAAGTTGGTTACCAACACGCCGTTCGTGAATTGTCATCTCGTTCTATTACACCATTTGGTGACGCTGTTACACTGAGTACATCAAGTCTTGCGTATGTAAGATACGGTGACACCACTATTGGTCTTATTGGACTTCATACACTGTTTGTTCCGCCTGATGAAATGAAACTAGGAGAACTCATACAACTACTAGCGACTACCTCAGACATACAAATCGCGTACGTCCACTGGGGGGAGGAATATGAACTCGTTGCCAACCAGGCACAAGCAAACCTGGTCTCCGTACTCCAAGCACAGGGAATCGATATAGTTATTGGGCATCATCCGCACGTTACCCAGAATATTGATATGGTTGCTGGCATACCAGTTTTCTATTCGCTCGGTAACTTTATATTTGATCAGTATTTCTCTACAGATGTGCAGCAAGGGCTCGTACTCGGACTCACTATTGAACTGGATACTGTGACAATAACCCTACATCCGCACGAGCAGTGTGCACGGGCAACACCTTGTTTGATGAGTAGTAGCACCGAAAAAGTGTATTTAGAAGCGCTCGCACAACGCAGTAATAGCTCATTACGTGAGCAAATTATGGCTAAAAAGCTTACTTTTAGCCGGTAACTATTGCATATCTTGCTAATTCACCGTATCATTTTGTTACTAACTACCCATATATGTTTTCAAAAGTAGAAATTGCTGGAATCGCACTGTCTGTCACCGCTATGGCTGGGGCTTTGTATTTAGTCACAAAAGATGAGGCTTCGATTGCCACCAATGGCACTAGTCAAGTCGCAACTGCCGGCACAGTGTTTGTTAAAGAAGAAGGTGACACCGAAGCCAACCTTCGTGAAGCTATTGTGGGGGCAGCTGATGCCAACGGCAAATTGGCTCAATTGATTGTTGATGATGTTGTATTTGGCACCGGTGCTGAAGCTAAAACTGGTGATACGGTCACGGTACACTACATTGGTACACTGCAGAATGGACAGGAATTTGATAACTCAAATAAACGAGGAACACCGTTTACGTTTACTCTTGGTGAGGGTAAGGTGATAAAAGGCTGGGAACAAGGTGTCGTTGGTATGAAAGCGGGCGGTAAGCGCATTCTAGTGATTCCAGCACATCTCGCATACGGAGACGCTGGCTATGGCCCAATCCCTGGTGGTGCTAACCTTGTCTTTGCTGTTGATCTTTTAGAAATCAAGTCACCAACTGAGTAAATGAAAGACCGCTTCTGGCGGTCTTTCATTTGCCAGTAGCTATATATCCGGCTATAGTAGGCTCACTATGGGAGATAAAACAAAACCAGTGTGGTTTGAGGTGGAAGCAAAAGGGCAGGGGAATCTGGCGCGGGCTGGCATTATTCACACCCCGCACGGCGCAATTGAGACACCGGCTTTTGTGGTGGTCGGCACTAAGGCATCGGTTAAATCGTTGATGCCCGAAGATCTCACTCAATACGTCGGGAATGCCGTGACACTCGCTAATACATACCACCTCTTTTTGCAGCCTGGACACGACGTGATCAAGGCTGGTGGAGGACTAAATGAATTTGCCAAGTGGCCTACACCTACCATGACTGACTCTGGTGGCTTTCAGGTGTTTAGTCTCGGCGCTGCTTTCGGAAAGGGAGTGACAAAATTCGCTAAAGGAGAAGTGGAAGAGAGTGATACAGAACTACCGGTAAAAAAGGGCTTGAATGTCTATAGTCAGAAGTTCGCTGAGGATCATGGAAAGCTCTGCATTATTGACGAAGAGGGAGTAACATTCACGTCACATCTTGATGGTTCGATGCATCGCTTTACAGCGGA
>JACCDR011935190.1_pt1 | contig 11426 bp, 8 predicted proteins | sample 7446431 | NCBI WGS metagenome assembly JACCDR01 (sample SAMN15323443, study PRJNA562643) | freshwater metagenome | isolation source: river surface water | place: USA:Blue River Watershed | collected 2017-08-17
GCCGGCCGCGCCGCGGCGCCCGGAGCCGCCGGGACCGCCGCTGCCGAACCCGTCGATCTCGACCTGCACGGCCCACGGCGGCTTCTGCCAGGTGCCGGAGGCGGTGAACCTCTGGATGTCGACGCGCGTACCGGTCGCGAAGGTGTCCTGGGTCAGGGGCCGGGCGTACCAGTTGGCGCCGTCGACCCAGTCCAGCTCGAAGTAGTCGATGCCGCCGGGCAGCGTCGAGAGGGTGGGCTGCTTGCCGCCGGGCCACACGATGTTCGGTGGCCAGTAGACCAGCCGGCCGCCGGTGGCGTCCTGCTGCGCGGCGACCTTGAGGCGGGCCCCCAGGGGCGGCGCGGTCGTGGCGGTGTACGTGGTCTGGGTGCCGGTGGCGGTCCAGGCGGTTGGGTCGGTCGGCAGGGCCGAGGCGCCACCGATGGTGCTGGCGACGCTGACGTAGCTGATCTCGCCGATGAACTGGGCGCTGCCGCTGCCGGACTGGCCGATGGTGTAGTCCACGGCGGAGTTGTTGAACTGCGCCGTGCCTGCGGTCGCGCTGCCGGTGCCGGCCACGGTCCAGTTGGAACCGTCGCGGGAGTAGTAGAGCGTGATGGCGCCGGTGGACTGGACGAACGTGCCGCGCAGCCAGATGGGCTGGCCACCGACGAAGGGGACCTGGCCCGTGGCGAACGGGACGTTGGTGCCGTTCTGCGAGATCTGGAACAGCGCGCCGGAGGAGTGGAGTTGGAGGACCCAGCCCCGGGTGCCGGACACCGCGCTGTCCTTGTGCACGAGGTGCTGGCTGGTGCCGAACGCGGCAGCCGTGAACTGGATCCGCACGTCGAGGTCGCCGGTGATGGACGCGGCGGTGTAGGAGCGCTTGGCGGAGGCGCCGGTGAACCGCACTGCGGACGGGCTCCCGGGCAGCCGCAGGGCACAGGTGGCGCTGTTGAGCAGGACCCGGATGTTGCTCTCGGCGATGCTCGGGTCCCCGACGGCCAGCGAGGTGCCGCCGTTGGTCTGCGCGGTGACCTTGTCCAGCAGGTTGTGCGCACCGGCGGTGTACCAGGCGGTCGGGACCGCGACCGCGCTGCCGGTCGAGGTATCGGCGGTGATGGCGGCGTTGCCGGCGCCGAAGACGCGGGCGTTGACCGCGATCGTGCCGGCGTTGGTGCCCACGGTGCGCCTGGCGCGCAGCGACGCCGTCGAGCCGGTGACGCTGATCTCCAGCTGGATGTCGGAGGTGGTGCCGGGGCCGATGACGGCGCTGCTGGGCCGGACGATCTGCCAGGCTCCGCCGGTCGCACCGAAGGCCAGCGGGATGATGAAGCTCTTGACGGTGCTGAACGAGCTGCCGGATGCGACGAGTTCCACCAGCAGGGTGCCGGCGCCCGCGGAGCTGACGGCAGTGAACAGGCCCACGGTGTCGTTGACCGTGGTCGGCGCCGTCCGCGACGACGTGTAGCCCTGCTCCTGACCCAGGCTGGAGGGGTCCGTCCGCGTGATCTTGTCGTAGACCCGCAGGTGCGTGTAGACGTTGCGTGCCATCGGCTCACACCACCGGCAGGGCGACGAGGCGGAACTGCCCGGCCGTGGTGGTGACGCTCGACAGGATCGTCACGTTGGTGGCGTCCATCGTGATGTCGAACTCATACAGCTGGCCGGTGGACTTCAGCCGGACCTGCACCACGAGGTCATCCGTGCCCAGGCCGTGGGCGACGGTGACGGCGACCCCCGCGGTCATGGCCGGGACGTCGCTCGCGAAGCCCTTCTGCGCCAGGCCGAGGTTCGTGCGGGCGGTGGCTGCGTCGGTGCCTCCCGTGCCGCCCTTGGCGATCGGCACCGTGCCCAGCTGGAACTGGTTGCCGACCAGCGAGATCGGGGACTGGGCGGAGTAGGCGGTGCCGGTCCCGAACTGCCCGAAGGTCAGGGCGGTGGTGCCCAGGACGATCGGGTCGTTGGTCTTCAGCTGCCAGGCGGTGTCGGCGTAGAGAGTGCCTTCGGAGATGAAGCAGGCCAGGTTCGCGGTGACCTTGGCGGAGGAGTCTGCGTCGGTGGCGCGGGTGAGGGTGGCGCCGTAGATGTAGATGCCGTTCTGGCTGGCGGTGGTCTGCGCGGTGAGCAGGATCCGGTCGCCGGCCGTGAGGGAGACGCCGTCGATGGTGGCCGGGGGAGCGGACAGGGTGACGTTGGCGTCGGAGACGGCACGGACCGAGTCCTTCCAGTCCATGCCGTTGACCCGCGCGGCGACGTACGCCTGTACCCACTGCATCGTCGTGAAGTCGAGGGCGCCGATCGGGTCGGCGCCGTTGGTGGCGCGCTGGCTGCCGAAGCTGACCGGGTTCGTGGGGGCGGCGAACTCGTCGAGACGGTACGCCTTCACCACGCTGGCGAGGTCGGAGAGCTGGGCCGCGGTGATCTGCTTGAGGTCCAGCCACACGGCCGGCCCAGGCGTGGCGCCGACGAGGCAGTAGCGGGCCCAGCCGAGGGTGGAGTCGAAGTAGATCGACCCGGCGATGGCGTTCGCCGGCGCGCTGGCCAGCGACTCGAACGCGAGCTGCCGTGGCGGCAGCATGTTGAGCTGAACGGGTACCTGGAAGCTTCTGGCCATGCCCCGGCTTCGGCGGCTGGCTAGTTGAAGCTGATCCGGGCGAAGCCGGTGGTGGGGATCTCGCAGGTGATGGTGACGACACCGAGGTCGACGTGGACGTCGGCGTCGATCTGGTTGTAGTTGTCGTCGTAGAGCTGCACGGCGGGGATGCCCTCGATGCCGTGGCTGATGGTCCAGGTGGTGGCCGCGACGGCCTGGTTGTAGATGATCGGCGGGGTGCCCGCTCCGCCGCCGCCGGAGCCGCCCGAGCCGTCGCCGGTGTCGACGTCGGACAGCCGGGTCCAGCCGCTGCCGATCTTGGCGTAGAGGCGGCTCTGGTAGACGAGCGGGTAGAAGCTCGGGTACCCGGCCGCGTCGGGCAGGACGTCGACGTGGTCGAAGACGTACGGCGCGATGACCATCTGGGTGGAGGCCAGCGGCGGCACCCCGGAGGTGAGGATGTCGCCCTCGTCGTCCCACTCGGTGACCAGCGGCAGGGCCGGATTGCCGGTGTCGCTGGGGTCGTCGCGGTCGATGACGTGGTGGACCAGGGAGTCCTCGGGGTACGCGCTGGCCGTCTCGGTGCGGTAGACCCGCCACGCGGCGATCTGGCCGGAGGTCACCTTGGCGGCGTCGGCGGCGCTCAGCTGGACGTTGACCGCGTAGATGGCCACGCCCAGGTTCGTCGCCGGCGGCATCTGCGAGGGGTTGTCGACGTTGGTGTTCGCCGCCACGGAGCCGTCGTCGGTGTAGGTGCCGCCCTCGACCGCCGGGACGACGGCGACGCGGGTCCAGCCGACGTCCTGGGCGTTCATCCGCCACACCTGGAACGACGTGGCACCGGCCGGGACCGGCGGCATGGTCAAGGTGACGCCGAGGTTGTCGTCGCTGGTCGTGATGGAGGTCTGCGTGCCCAGCGGCGACTCCTCCGCGCCCCGGATGGCGGTGAGGGCGAAGAAGTACAGGCCCTGCGGCAGCTGGCCGGTGTCGGCCTCGTCGAGCAGCGGCTCGTCAGGTTCCACGAGGACCGCCGGGGTGGTAACGGTCACCTCCTCCGACGGCAGGGATTCCAGGCCCGAGGCGTCAACGAACGTGACGCAGTACGTGTAGCTGGCGCCGCCGGGCAGCCCGCCACCGGTGCCGAGGGTGACGGTCGGCACCTCGGGCTGGGCGAGGCTGTCGCTGCTGTAGCGGTGCCGGGCGCTGGTGGCCAGGGCGTGCAGCATCCGGTCGATCGCGAGCCGGTCGCGGCCGGTGAACTTGGCGCCGTCGTCGGTCAGGTCGCCGGGAACGGAGCCGCCGTAGTAGTTGAGCCCGAAGAAGGGCGTCAGCGCCATCTGGTGGTCCTCCCGCTGTCGAGGTGCCAGTACCGGTCGACCTCGCTGGGGGCGCCGCCGGTGTCCGACGGGCCGGCTGCTTGCCCGACGGTCTGTGGCTCGGCCACGTAGTGGCGCAAGGGGAGCCGCGCCAGGTACGGGTCGATGCGGGGCGGGTCGGCCTTGCGCAGCATCTCGGCCACCGCCCCGGGCTCCCGCAGCACGTACCCGTGGGTCCGCATGATCTCCGTGGGCCGGACCCAGCCGGTGACGTAGAAGGCGCCGAGGAAGCTCTTGACCGGTCGAGGGGCGGCGATGTGCTCGGCGCCGAGCCACAGCACGTCCCAGTCGTGCGGCGGCTCGCAGGTGTAGGGGAACGCCTCGGTGAAGCAGGCGTCGTCCTCGACGATGAGCAGCGGCTCGTGCGGGTTCTCCGCGGCGGCGCGCTCCATCGCCTGCAGATGGCCCGTGAGGCAGGAGAAGGCCGGGGCCAGGTAGCTGGGGCCTTGGACCTCGTCGGGCGTGATGTGCCCGAGGAAGGTGGATAGCCAGCGCATCTGGAACTGGGCGAGGCGGTGCCGTCGCGCCTCGGTGGTGATGACGGTGGCCCGGCGGATGACGCTAGGGCGCGTACGGCCGTTCACGTCCGTCGCGTCACTTCGGCGAACACTTCGACGACGTACAGCTTCGCGTTCGGATGGCCCGGCCGATGGTAGGACCCCGCCACCCGCACCGTGAGGATCCCGCGAGGCGCGATGCCGCCCGGCCAGGTGCCGGGGTCTAGCAGGAGATCGCTGACGACGTCGACCATCCCGGTGTACGGCTGGCCGTCGAGCAGCAGCTGCATCTGCGCGGCGTCGCGGGAGACGAAGTCGCCCCGGAACTCCACATGGACGCGCCACTGGACCGCGCCGGTGTACGTCAGCTGATTGAGGTCGACCGCGCCGGGCAGCACGAGGTCGTAGGGACTGTCGATCTGGTACGGGTTCGACGGGGAGTACGGGTAGTTGGAGCTGATGCGCTCGGCGACCAGGTTGACCACGGACGGGCTGAGCGTGATGGCGCCGGCCGCGACGTGGCGGGTCATGGTGTGGCGCATGTGGCTGCTGCGCACGGTGTCGGCCATCAGCCGATGACGTCGTCGTTGACGACCTGGCCCTGCAAGACCACGGCGTGCTGGGCGTAGTGGACGATCCGCAGGACGTCGGTCCCGGTGGTGGAGCTGGTCGCGTCGGCCATCAGGTGTCCATTCCGGTGCTGCGTGCGGCGGTGGCGGTGTTCGGGGTCTTGGACACGGCCGGCCCGGAGAACGTGAGGTGGTGGGCCACGACGGGTACGGCGGCGTCGGAGCCGCCCCCGGTGCCGGTGCGGTTGAGCACCAGCCCGGCGGCGAAGCGCAGGTCCACCGACAGCAGGACGGTGGCGCCGACGTAGCCGCCGGTGTTGGCGTCGCGGGACCAGGCGGTGACCAGGGCGGAGGGGACCGGGTAGTACTGCGGCCGGTCGATGGACTGCAGGGTGGCGCCGGCGCCGAAGACGGGCTCGTCGGTGAAGATGACGTCGAACACCACGACGATCGGGCTCCAGCCGGTACCGGTGGAGCGCTGGACCCAGGTGAACTGGGTCTGCTGGGCGCTGGCCCGCGCGGCCTGGTACGCCTTGGCCGACTGCTGGTAGCGGGCGAGCTGGTAGTCGGCGCGGGCCAGCGCGAGGGTGGCCATCGACGGCTGGGTCACGGTTACCTCACACCGGGTCGGTCTGCTTGCGGTACTGCGGGCGCAGGTACTTGGTGGTGGCGTCGTAGATGCCGCGCGCGGGGATGTCCTCCGGCGGCACGACCCAGCGGACCTGCTGCTTGTCGCCGAGCCACTGGGTGTCGATCGTGTAGGTCCACTCGCCCGTGTCCAGGCTGTTGTTGCTGGAGATGCCGCGCACGTAGTGGATGAAGCCCTCGCCGGTGACGCGCTCGAAGATCTGGACCTGGTCGTCCAGCTGCAGGCCGGGGTAGCCGGGGATGACGAGGCGGTCGCGGCGCCAGGTGAACAGCGACCGGACGGCGGTCATGTCGGCGGCGCGCTGCAGGTCGCCCTTCTCGAACTTGGGCTCGGCCCAGAGCAGGACGCGGCGCAGCCCGACGTAGTTCGGGACGAAGCCGGGGGCCTCGCGGGTGTCGATGAAGTTGGTGACGCGGATGACCTCGCGGATGCTGCCGGAGTTCAGGGTGGCGTCGAGGGCGAGGATGACCTGCTTCTCGTCGATCTGCAGGACCCGGCCGGAACGCACGGCGTTCATGTGCTCGTCGTTGAGCCAGTTGCCGGGCATGTAGATGTTCGGCAGGCGCCATTGCACCGCGCCGACCTCGTCGACGAAGAACACGAAGTCGACGATGTCGCGGACCATGCTGACGACGTCCATCAGCGTCTTGTTCTGGAACTGGTCGGGCGTCAGCTCGGCCGGGCCGGTGGTGCCGGTGGGCTCGAAGTCGCCCCAGACGCGGCCGTCGGTGCCGAGGTCCCAGTCCTTGTGGGTGTAGTAGGGCTGGTAGGTGCGCCCGTCGGCCGTCTTCTGCGATCCGCCTCTGGGCCAGTAGAACCCGGCCCACGCGCACGCGAGCTTGACGATGTCGGTGTAGTCGCCGTACCGGCCGGGGTTCGAGCCGGCCGGGCCCTTGCGCAGGCTCGTCTCCTTGCTGGAGTCGGGGCCGAAGCAGCGGATGCTGCGCACGCCGGCGCGGTAGCCGCCCTTGGGCTTGATCCCGGGCAGCTGCTGCAGGTTGACGAACGTGAGCCGGATCTTCTCCACCGTGGCGTAGGTCTTGGGTAGGGTGACGGTCTTGAGCCGCTTGGCGAAGTCGGGGCCGACGACGAACGACTTCACGTAGGGGCGGCGGGCTTGCTGGTTGCGGTTGGGGTTGGTCGGGTTCGGTGTCCAGCGGATGTGGGGGTCGCTGTCGGATGCCTCGTCCCCGGCGGCGTTGAGCCAGTGCCCGTTGGCGAACAGCGAGACGTAGCAGGTGTAGCCGGACCCGACGGTCCACAGCTGGAAGTTGGCGACGCTGGCGGTGGGGGCGAAGGAGAACTCGACCCACTCCGCACCCCAGGGCCAGCGTGGCTTGATGTGCGAGAACGACATCCAGTACGTGGCGGGGTCGTCGTCGAGGGCGTCCTCGATGGTGTGACCCCGGTAGTTCCACGGGCTGGTGATCGGATGCAGCTGCCCGTCCTGCCCCTTGGCCGGGCCGTAGCGGTTGCTGTGGTCGTTGGCGCGCATCGGCAGGCGGGTCTTGGTGGGCGGGGCGAGGACCTTGTCCTGCCAGCGCCGGAAGTGCAGCTCGTTGAAGTCGGCGGGGATGACGGGCCGGTTCACCTGGTGGTCGAGCAGGAGCCGGGCCAGGTCGCGGCAGTTGACCACGATGATGCCCAGCGCGCTGTACTGGACGGTGTCGATCATCCACACGCCGGTCTGGGCGAGGTTGCGGTCGTACTCGGGGGAGGTGCGGGAGTTCATCCCGTAGCCCTCGAACGTGCGGATGATGTTGTCCGGCATGAGCATGCCGAGCCACTCGTTCTTGGCGTGGGCCCACCGGTTGGAGTAGCTGGAGTGGCCCCGGTCGAACGTGTACCAGCCGGGGTAGTCCAGGTCGCGCCGCGACGTCGGCAGCGGGTTCGGGATCGGGTCCGTCTCGGGGCGGGGCTTGGAGTTGTACAGCTCCAGCGTCATGGTGGCGGCGTCCTGGTCGAGGCTGCGGGACCAGGACAGGGAGCGGATGTTGGTCAGTTCCTTGGGGAAGTTCGGCGGGGTGAACATGAAGTCGGCGTAGGTCTGGGTGACCTTGCGGCCGTGGTAGGGGTCGATCAGGGGTGCGTAGTCGCCGAGGCTGTCGGTGCCGGACGGGGCGGCGGCGATCGGCCGGAACGTGGTCATCACCGAGTAGTGCCGCAGCGCCATCTTCGGGACCTGCACGGTGGCGCGCACCATCGGGCGGCGCTGATCTCCGGTGAAGTCGCCGGAGCGCCACTTGGCCTCCAGCAGTGGCAGATTCCTCACGCCGGCACCTCGTTGACGGTCGGCCGGCCGATGGAGATGACGATGGCGGTGACGGTGTAGGTGTGCCGCCAGTACCGGCCGATGGCGCGCTTGGGAATGGGATCGAACTTCGTCAGGACGCACACGATGCGGCGTCCGAAGTGGTCGGAGATGACGACCCGGCGCCCGAGGCGGTCGTAGACCCAGGCTCGCAGCGCCTCGTAGTGCTCGTGCTGGAGGATGTCGCCGGAGAACGTCCAGACCTGCGGCTGGCGGCAGCCCTCCATCAGGATGGCCTGCCCGTCGATGGCGGTGGTGGCCTTGAGGACGATGTTCCGCTCGGCGAACGGTGTCGTCATGGCGTTCGGGTTGGTGATGAAGGTGTAGCTGCCGGCGGAGTCCGACAGCACCCACCGCTTGAAGACGGCCATCAGCCCACGCTCCGAGGGACTTCGGTCCTGACTGGCATGTTCGTAATCCCCAGCAGGACGCTGAGGTAGCTCACGACCCGCTGGAAGTCGGCGCCGTTGATGACCACGTTGTTGGTGACGTAGTCGCCTACGGACGTACGCATGTCGGCCCCGTAGGTCCCCATCGAGCGGCGGATCTCGTACGGGGTGGGGAGCTTGATCTCGCCGATGTTGAACTGCCCGGCGAGGTTGGAGTCGGCACCCTTGATGGCCTTGTCGAACTCCAGCAGGATCTGGCGGGCCTGCTCGTAGCCGTCGTCGCCCTTCTTGAGGTACGCGGTGCCGGCGGCGAACTTGTCCCGGGCCGACTTGCGCAGGGCCTGGGCCTCGGACTCGGTGATGCGCCCGACGGCGACCTGGTCGTCGATGTTCTGCAGGATCTGCTCCTGCTGGGTCTTCTGGTTCTCCAGCAGCTGCGTGGCTTCCTGCCGGTCGAGCAGGGCGTACGCCTGGGGGTCGATGTAGGCCCCCTGCCTTTCCTGCTTCTTGAGTTCTGCCCGCGTCTCCCGGATCGCCTTGAGCGCGTCGTTGCCCACCGCCAGGGGGTCGGTGGTGTCGAAGTTGCGGGCGGAGGCGTGGGCGGCCTGCACGGCCGCGACGGAGTAGTCGTAGGCACTCTGGTTGACCTGGGCTATCGCCTGGCCGAGGTCGCCGATGCCGTGCTTGGCGTCGTCGAGGCGGCGCTTGGCCTCGTGCAGGTTGATCAGGGCCTGGCCGGTCTGGGAGCCGCCGCCGAGGTTCTTGAGTTCGTTGGAGGTGGCGGTCTGCTGGTACGCCTCGCGGGCTTCGAGGATGGCCGCGCGCTTCTGCAGCCCGAGCTGGTACAGCGTGGCCTGGTCGGCACCGTTGGCGCGGGCGTGCTCCAGCTGGTCGCGTGCGTCCTGCACCTTGCCCAGGGCGATGCCGTAGGTGTCGTTGGCGGCGAGCTTGTTCTCCCGGCGGGCGGCGTTGCCGGCGGCGTTGTACTGGTAGAGCTGCTCGTCGGCGGTGCGCTGCGCCTCGATCGCGGCGGCCTTCTCCGGCTCGTTGTCGGCCAGGCCCCTGGTGCGGGCGACGTCCTCGTCGGCGTACTGCTTGGCCTTCTGCAGCCGGCCCTGCTGGTCCAGGACGGAGTACCCGGCCAGCTCGTTGGCCCGGCGGCCCTGCCGCTGGGCGGCCTCGTACTGCTTCTCCTGCTCGTCCAGCTCGGCCTGCCGGGCGTCGATCTCCTGCTGGCTGTAGGTGGGCAGGGCGGCGATCTGCTTGTCCCGCTCGGCGATGCGCCGGTCCCGCTCGGCCTGCCGACGCTTGCGGCGCTCAGGGTCGGGGTCGAGGTTGATCGCGCCCTGGTCCTCGGGGATGAGGGCCGGGTTCAGGTTGATGGCGGCGATGCGGGGGTCGGTCGGGTCGCCCTTGACGTAGTAGTTCTTGGCGAAGTCCTCATTGGCCAGGTCGAGCGCCGCCCGCTGCCGGGCCAGGCTGGCCTCGGCCGGCAGCTGGGACAGGCTCACGCCGGTGTCGCGCTGGAGCTGGGTGGCCCGCTCCTGCTTGAGCGTCTCGTTGATCTGGGCCAGGGTCAGGGCCCGGGTGTTGGTGACGCCACGGATGGCGTCGGCGCGGGCCTGCGGGTCCTTGATGGATTCCGCGAGGGCCAGCATCTGGTTGGTCAGGTCGATGACCGCGCCTTGCAGGCTGCGCTGTGCGGTCAGGGAGTCGCCGGTCAGCAGCGCCTGCTCGGCGGCGTTGTTGCTGAGGGTGTCGATGCCGACGGACAGGATCGAGCTGATCTGGTTGCCGTTGACGTCGCCGCCGATGTACTGGCCGGTGCCGTTGGCGAACGCGGTCTGGAAGAACGACAGCAGGTCGTTCTGCTTGTCCTCGGGGATCGGGCCGATCGCGTCGGTCAGCGTCTTGAGGAGGTTCGCCTTGATGTCGTCGAGGGTGCTCTGGTTCAGGGCGGCCGGGCCGTTGGTCGGGTCGACACCGTTGGCGCGCAGGACCCGGATGATGGTGTCGGTGGCCTTCTTGTTCAGCTCGGTGGTGTTGACGCTGCCCAGCCTGGCGGCCAGCTCCTCGTACGGCTTGGCCGCGAGTTCGCCCTGGGTGATCTCCCCGTACTGCCGGTTCGCCTGGTACTGCTCCTTGGTCACCGTCGCGTAGCGGGGGTCGCTGTCGAAGGTATGGGAGAGTCCGGCGAGGATCTTCTGGCCGAAGCTGAACCCCCCCGACTCGGCGTTGTAGTACGGGTCGAGCTGGCCGGCCCGGATCCGCGCCGACTTCTCCAGCTCCCCGATTGATGCGCCTACGGCCGTAGCCACGTCCTGGGAGAACTGTCCGGCGCCGCGCTGGGGGATGATCCCGCGCACGTCGGCGATGTCGTCGACCGGGAACGGGCTGAACTGGCGGGCCACCCGCAGGTTCCCGGAAGCCACCAGCGAGGTCGCGGTGAAGTAGCTGACGGCCTTGGTCAGGGCGTCGACCTGCTGGGCGCTGGAGTAGCCCTGCTTGCCGAGGTCGGCCAGGGACTGGCTGATCGCGTCGGTGGAGGAGAAGTCGTTGAAGGCGTTGGCGGGGTTGGCGGAGACTGCGGTCTGGCGGGCGTCCTCGGCGAAGCCAGCTTGCTGGAGCAGCTGCTGCCGGCGGGCGGTGGCGTCGCGGATGATCTGGTTCGTGCGGGAGCCGGGGCTGCGCTCGTAGAGGTTGTAGCCCAGTGACGTGATCGTGTTGGCGATCGAGGGTTCCTGGATGGCCCGCGCCTGCCGGATGACGTCGCTGAACCGGGCGGCGGCACCCCGCAGCTGGTCGGGGTCGCTGGTTCCTCCGGCGGCGGCGCTGGCGGCGGCGAACGCCGACCGCGTCTGCTGCAGCGCCTCGGTCGCGGAGTCGATCGCGGCCACGATCGCGATGCCACCGGCGGCGATGGCGCCGGGGATCCCGAACACGATGCGGGAGGCGGTGGCCAGGATCGCCGACGACGTGGTGTCGGCGAGGCCCACTGCGCCGCGGGTGGCGGCCCCGAGCGTGCCCCGGACCCCGCGGGCGGCGTTGACGTCGGCGGCC
>JACCDR011875668.1_pt1 | contig 11425 bp, 12 predicted proteins | sample 7446431 | NCBI WGS metagenome assembly JACCDR01 (sample SAMN15323443, study PRJNA562643) | freshwater metagenome | isolation source: river surface water | place: USA:Blue River Watershed | collected 2017-08-17
AAAGGGGATCGCGTGAACGTGGCAAAGCTACCCCCTCACATTTCCGTAGTCCCGAGCTTGGATAGCGTTCCGGCGCATTCGGAGTTCTCGGTCGTCGGGAACCTGATGAATGGGTCATGGGCCGTCAAGACGGTCGCGCGCTACCTGCAATCGTCAGACTTCCAGCAGGGCGCCGCAGGGCTCATCTTTCAAGCGATCCTCGATTGCGAAGAAGTGGGCGAGGAGGTCAACCCGCTGACCGTTTGCGAACGCCTGGAGCGTAACGGGCACCTTGAAGCTTGCGGCGGATTGCAGGAGGTCGTGGACATCAGCATGTCCGCCGTCCCGGGTCGATCGCCGGAGGCGCTGGCCCGCATCATCAAGGACGACGCCGCACGGGTGCGCCTGCGCAACCTTGCCATGCGGCTCGTCGATGCCACCGAGCCCGGAAAAGCGAGCATGGCGCCTTCCGACCTCGCGTCCATGGTCGCCAGCTACGCCAAGTCGATTGCGCCGACGCAGCCCGCGCCGGAGCTTGTGGTGGACGTGGATCAACTCCACTCCCGGCATGCCGCGCAGTCGTGGGCCGTCAAGGGCGTCATCCCGGCCAACAGCGTCGGGATGTTCTTCGGCGCCTCCGGGACGTTCAAAAGCTTCATTGCCCTCGATTACGCGCTGCATCGCTGTTACGGGATGCCGTGGATCGGCAGACGCACGAAACAGGGCGTGCCGGTCTACATCGCCGCAGAGGGCGGCGCAGGGCTTATGCGGCGCGTCGAGGCATGGCACAAGCAGCGCGGCCTCGACTGGCGCAACTGCCCCATGCGGTTCGTCACCACGCCGGTAACCATCCAGACCGACGCCACGCGCCTTCGGGATGCCATCGACGCCATGGACATTGCCCCGTCCGACGTGATCGTGGACACCATGTCTCAGACCTTCTCGGGCGAAGAAAACTCAAGCACCGAAGTTGCTGCCTACCTGTCGCACTTGGGCGCCGTCCTACGCGAGCCCTACGGCTCAACCGTCATCGTTGTTCACCACACAGGGCACGCAACAACTGAGCGTCCACGTGGTTCATCGGCGATAATCGCAAACTGCGATTTCCTCTTCGGCGTCTACCGCGACGAGAAGGAGCCGCTAGCGACCGTCGAGTGCATCAAGCAGAAGGACGGCGACCGCTGGCCCGCCGTTTCCTTTGCCATGCGGAGCATTCTGCTCGGGCAAGACGACGACGGCGACGAGATTACCTCTCTGGCCGCGCGTCACGTCTCAGGCGCCGACGAAATCATCGCGGCGGCTCAATCCACGTCCGGGCCGCCTAGCGCGCTTCTGAGGCTTCTGCAGGCCGTAGGAACGGGGGCGCCGGAGGAAGAGGTCCGGGATAGGTTCTATCGGTCCATGCCTGAGGCCGATTCCGATGCCCGCCGACAAGCGTATTACCGCGCCATCAAGCGCGCCGAAGGTCAAGGTTTGGTCGTCCGCCAAGGCGATTGGATCGAGAAAAAGGGGGGTCTCGGAGCGTGACACGCGCAGAGACAGACCGTGACAAAACCGGCGCAACCCGTGACAAAAACGTGACCCGTGACACTCTCGCGCGCGCGCGTAAAGGAAAAGCGTGACATGTCACGCGCTTTTAACCCCGTGACATGCCGTGACATGTCACCGACCGTGACAGTGCGCCCCGAGGGCGCCCCATCACGGTCTACAGACTCGATTGAAATCCCCGTCATCTCCCCCACGGCCACCCGTACCGCCCGCGTGCGCGTCGTGGACGGCCTAGTGACCTTTCGCCCCCAAGGCTGCGACATGGATAGCCTGCGCGTCCCTGCGTCGCTCCTGGGCCCTGGCAGCGCCCTCTACGTCGATGGCGCCGAATCCAACCCGGGATGCGTGTCTGTCGTCCCGGTCATCACCGACGAACCAACCCGGAGAAAGAAGCGATGAACAACGCGATTCCGCGAGAGGAACTGCTGCAACACCTGAGGCCCGGCGAACGCCTGAGCGTGCGCGAAATCTGGGAGCGGCAGAAGGACACGACCGGACGGTCCCTCACTTCGGTCAAGCAAGCTTGCCTGTCGCTCAAGAACCGGGGCGCACTGAACGCAGCCGGGACGCGGGCCGAGAAGTGGGGGCAGCGGTCCACGCTGTACGAGTTGACCGGGAAAGATGGGGCGGTGCCGGACCGTTTCGAGGGTAGCCAGCTTGCGCAGGTGCTCGCCAAGGTGCAGCCGGGGGAATGGGTGACGGTGGCGATCATGCGGGATCGGATGCCGCAGATGAAGCGCGGATTCATCGGTCACGCCATGTTTGACCTCGCCAAGCGGGGCAGGCTGTCCCGTGAGGGCAAGCGCGGCGGATTGGTGCGCTACTGCATCCCCGGCAGCATCCCGGTGGACAACGAGGCGCCGACGCCGGTCTTGGCGTGGAAGAACCCGCTTTTCGCGATCCTGACGCCACCACTGCCGAAGTTCAGGATTCTTGATACCCGGCGCGTGCTCAACTTGACCGGGCGCGATGACGACGACGAGAGGGTGGCGGCGTGAGGCCCGCGGCGGTGTTTTTAGCAATTGCACTCGCGGGATGCTCGGCGCGAGAAGTCACGAATGAGGATGTTCCGAAGGGGTGGAAGCGCTTTGAGACGTTAGGCACTTCGCATTTCGTTGCGCCTTTGGTTATGGACGACGGAACTAGATGCGTGGCAATCCTCGGCAGTCAGGGCCGAGCGATTACGTGCGATTGGCGATAGGGAGGCGGCGTGACCCTCGAAACCGTGTTTGGCATCGGCGTTGTGCTCGGCATCCCGATAGGAATGGCGCTACAGATCGTTGCGCCGCTGTGGCGGCCGAAGCGGGAAAGGAGGTGGGGGAAATGACGCCGTTGCAGATAGAAATTGTGATGCATTACTGGACTCGGGCGAACGATTACCGAGATGGAGATTTTTCGGCACCAGCAGTGCGCGAGGCGATTGATTGGTTCTTGTCTCAAGGGATGCTAGTTCCCAATGCTGTGGACGAGCCAAAAACCTACGTGCTTGGGCAAAGAGGTTTGGCATATGCAAAGGCTCTTTGTCGCGTGCCATTGCCAGAGTCTGTATGGCGCATCGACTGGGATGGCATGCAGGGAGAACTGTAATGGGCGCTAGTCAGCGAATGAAGGGACAGCGGGGCGAAAGGGAGCTTTTTGGCCTGCTCTCAGAGCACTTGGGATTCGTGGTTCGCCGCAACGTGGACCAAGCCCGCAAGGGCGGGGCCGATGGGATCGAGATTCCTGGGTGGGCGATTGAGGTCAAGCGCCACGAGACTGGGTTTCGGTCGGAGTGGTGGGAGCAGGCAAGGGATCAGGCATGGAAAGACTGCGGGAAGATGCCTGCTCTGTGCTATCGGGCGTCTAGGCAACCTTGGCGAGTGCGGCTCTTTGTTGCTGATGTATGCACGGCGCTCACTGGTTGTTCGGGTTTGACCGTGACGGACGCATTTTCTTGGTGCGAGGTCGATCTGCCGACCTTCGCCATGATCGTGCGGGAGTCGTTGCCAGCGAAACAGGAGGCGGCGTAATGCCTGATGATTTCCCACAAGTCGAGCGATGGCTAGCCCTCTGGGCCGATTGGATGCGCGGCGAGACCGTGGGCAGGGGCTATCCCTCCCGGTCCGTTGGGCTGTCCACGGGCGGCGCGAGCGAGGACTTCGATTCCCTAGTCGAGCGGGCCGACATGCGGTGCTGTCCGCTCATCGACGCCGCTATCCGTGACATGCCGCTCATCGCTCAATCTGCCATCGCGCACGTATGGCTCTCCGCCGTGTTTCGGCTCAGGATTGACCCCGCGCAGGTCTACGCCGAATGCATGCCGGAGCTAGAGCGCAGGCTTAGGGCGCATGGGGTGGTGGTGTAACGCCTTGACAACTGCGCCACGTTATGTAAACTCCTGGCTGTCGGGGGGAACGCTCGCCCTGAAAAAGCTTATTTGCCCCTTCCAAGGGGCTTTTTCGTTTCTGGAGGGTGGCGAATGTCGATTGAACGACTCGGCGCCCTGGCGGCAAACTTTCAGACGGCTCTGAACGAGTACAACATGCGTACGGGTGAGGTTACGAGTTTGGAAGAGCAGCTAGCGCAGGCGACGGACCGGCAGCACGCGGCGTATGAGCGGCTTAAGGGCGCGCTCTCGGCGTTGCAGGACGGCAGCGCTGTACAAGCCTCCGTGCCTGCTCCGGCGAGGGCAAATGGAAGGGCTTGACCTGCTGAGGCTTGGTTACCCCGTGTCCGCACTCAATGGCCGGGTGTTTCACAGCGTGAGACAGTTGAAGGGGAATCGTTCGTTGAAGAAGCGCGTAGGCGTCAACCTCAAGGCAGTTGCCGAAGTTCTCGACGCCCACGGCCTGAATCCGACTGAAGAGGTCATCAAGCTGATTCAGCAGGATCGCATCGACGACGACCTAAAAGCGCGCATCTACATGGAGTTGACGGAGTACATTGCTCCGAAGCTCGCGCGCACTGAGCATGTGGGCAAGGACGGCGGCGACATCAAAGCCGTTGTTACGTGGCGGTCAGAGAGTACGTAATTCCATACGCCCCGCGCCGGGCGTTTCTGCCGTTCCACAATCGAAAACAACGCTGGGCCTGCATCGTCGCGCATCGTCGCGCGGGGAAAACTGTCGCCTGCATCAACGACCTGATACGCAGGGCGATCACTGACGGCAAGGAAGGCGGGCGGTATGCCTACGTGGCGCCGTTCCTAAGCCAAGCCAAAGCCGTGGCGTGGGATTACCTGCTGCGCTACACCGAGCCGATCCGCGTCAACCAGAACGCGGGCGAGCTGTGGGTTGAACTCATCAACGGCGCCCGCATCCGCGTGTTCGGCGCCGACAACCCGGACGCATTGCGCGGCCTGTTCTTCGACGGGCTCATTGCCGACGAGTACGGCGACTGGAAGCCAAGCGTCTGGGGCGCGGTCATTCGCCCCGCACTGGCCGACCGCAAGGGATGGGCGACCGTCATCGGGACGCCGAAGGGCCATAACTCGTTTTACGACACCTGGAAGCTGGCGCAGTCCGATCCTGATTGGTTCGCGCTGCGCCTGCGCGCGTCTGAGTCCGGCATCCTAGACTCGGCAGAGATTGCGGACATGCTCAAGAGCATGACGCCGGACCAAGCCGATCAGGAACTCGAATGCTCGTTTGAGGCTGCGCTACTCGGCGCGTACTACGGGCAGGAGATGAAGGCGGCAGAGTCTGAGGGCCGCATCACTGCCGTGCCGTATGACGAGATCGCGCCGGTCTATACGGCGTGGGACCTGGGTTACAGCGACGATACGGCCATATGGTGGTTCCAGGTCATTGCTGGCGAAGTGCGCGTGCTGGAGTGCTACGCCGCGTCCGGCAAGGCGCTCGACCATTACCTCGACGTTGTGGAACTCAAGCCGTACAAGTACGGCGGGCACTGGCTGCCGCATGACGCGCAGGCCAAGACGCTGGCGTCCGGTGGGCGATCCATCCAAGAGATGGTGCATGAGCGGCTTAAGCGCACGGCCATCGTCCCCAATCTCGGGCTACAGGACGGCATACAAGCGGCTCGCGCCATGTTCCCGCGCGTCTGGTTTGACGCCAAGTGCGAGGACGGGCTGGAGGCGCTGCGGCAGTACCAGCGCGAGTACAACGAAGACACCAAAGCATTCCGCGAGCGTCCGAAACACGACTGGACGAGCCATTACGCGGATGCCTTCCGCATGATGGCTATCGTGTGGCGCGAAGAACGACAGCCCGAACAGCCGCCAAAGGTTAAGTGGTGGCACGAACAATCGTTAGACGAGCTTTGGGCCGAGCCCAAGGCAAGACAGAGGATATGACATGCCTTCTCCTGGAATGCCGCAACCTGGCGGTAAAGCCGCTGCGACTGGCACCGGCACGATCAAGGCGGGCGCCGGGTATTACCACGGTTACGTGGTGACGACTGCCCTTAGCGCGGCCACGGTCACGATCTACGACAACACGAGCGCGACCGGGACGGTCATTGACGTTATCCCGGCTTCGACCGCAGCGGGCACTCGCGGGATGCTGGCAAATCCGATCCCGATCGGCACCGGCATTCACGCCGTGTTCGCTGGCACCGGCACCGTTCTTTTCGTTTACGACTGAGGTAAATCATGGCTTGGAATGGTGCTACGGATTGGCAAGACACGCTTCCGGCTGCGGGCGCCCCGCCGTTAATCGGAAAGAATGTCGGCGGAGACGAGATAGCCGTGGAGTCATTCGGCGCTAGCCCGTCCGCCGGGCCGGATGGGAATACACAGGCACTTCAGCGAGCTTTCGACGTAGCACGAGACTTGGGCGGAGCGGCGGTAACTTGCACGAATCCAGGCATATACGAAATCAACGGCACCGTGCAGATTCACAGCAATACGCGGTTCTACTGCGCGCCCGGCGTAGAGTTCAAGCAAGCCGCCAACACTAATCAACTGATGTTTACGAATAGTGGTTATGTGTCGGCTGTCGCTGCTGCTTCTGCAACTGTAACGCTTTCGTGGTCCGCTGGTGTCGTTTGCACTGTCAACTGGACGAACCACGGCAAGACTTCGCGCGACTATGTGCTAATTCAAGGTGCGCAAGCGACGGCGAGCATTGTGAGCATTACGCAGGCGAACCCGGGCGTCATCACGTCCAACGGGCACGGGCTCAAGCAGGGCGATATTGTGCGGTTCAACGTGACCGGCATGACGCAGTTGAACGGCAACAATTACCGCGTCGTGTACATCAACGTTAACCAGTTCTCGCTTGAGAATGCGAGCGGCGCAGTTAATACGACGGCGTTCGGCGCGTTCACTGCTGGATCGTGGATTACGGAGCAGACGGTCTACAACAACGTTTTCCCGGTTCATAACGTGATCGACGCCAATTCGTTTCAGGTCATCTTGCCGCGTGCGCCGACGCTTGCTCCGGGCGGGACAATCCTCGCCTACGACTGCGACACGGACATCGAGATTGACGGACTGTCGCTGGACTACAACAAGGCAGAGAACAACATCGGCGGGCAAGGAACGTACCGCCATGCGGCGGTGTTCGGCTGTATTGGGCGCAGCACGTTCAAGAACTACACCGCGCGCAACGTTGATAAGTACGCCTTTAACACGATGGCGGACGCAGACTGTCGTTACGAGAACATCAAAGGCTACGACTGTGCGGAGATTTTCAAGCACTACGGCCCGAGCCAAGGGCACACCGTGGATGGCATCTACGGCGACGCCGTGGACGACTCTTCGACGGTGCAAGCGCGCGAGCCGACAACGTTTATCGCGTACCAGCCGTTCTACGGCGACATCATTAACCCGAGCATCCGGAATGTGCATGTGAACACGGGCGCCGGTACTTCGTCCGGCGCGATCGTGATTTATGCAAGCGACTTTGAGCAGATCGAAGGCGTAAGCATGGAGGACATCAATTGTCACTCCGACAGTGGGTCGGGTTTCATCATCAAGAACGGCGACACGTTCGGAGTTGGCAAGATCAATTCCGTAATCGTGAAGAACCTGCGAGCGTCAACTGGCACGGCAACGACAAAGTACGCGGTCAACATCGGGACGAACATCGATGTAATCCGGTTCATTGGGATGATGCCGAAGAATCAGGATTCGGCCACTTCGTTCTTCCGCCAAGAGTCGGCCAGCCGCATCCGGTCAATCGTCGTCGAGGACCTGTACGTCTACAACACGGGATGGCCGTCCCCGTCGTCCGCCTACGTCTGGAACTTCAACGGTTCCGTGGATTCTGCGCTGTTCGTCGGCGGGAATGTCTCTGTGGACCCTGCGCAAGGGCGGTTCATCACGATCGGCAGCGGCACAGTTCGCAAGGTGTCTTTCGACAATTTCGTGATGGAAACGGGCAACCAGTTCGGTATCAAGCAAGCGGGGGCCGCGACCGAGACCATTATCGAGATGCGCGGATGCCGGGTGCGAAACGTGACTACCGGATGGGATGTTCGCTCGCTTGCGCGATTCATCCTCACCGGTAACACGTTCGACACTATGTCTAACGGCGTGATTCGCCCGACGACGACGGCGGGCCTTATGGCGCGCGTGTATGGCGAAGGCAATACCTTCACCAGCGCAAGCCCGTTGACGCCACAGGCGCCGTCTACCGTAGAAGTGTACTCGTGGGACATCGCGATTGACCCGGCGACTTTGACCAATTTGGCGACGACATCGGGGCAATACTGCGTTAGCACGCAAGCCGCGCCAGAAGGCGGGCCTGCTGTGCGCGTTGCGGCGGGATGGTATGCGTTGGCAACCGGCGCCAGCGGCGTTAATACGCTCATCACCTAATGCAATACCGCGACCTCCTGCGAGAAATCAACGCCTACGAACACACGTACAAGAAGTGGCAGGAGCGCGGCGATAAGGTCGTCAAGCGGTACAAGGGGGAGGACACGCGGCGTGGTGACAGCACATTTAACATCCTCTGGAGTAACGTCGAGACGTTGATTCCGGCGGTCTTCGCCCGCGTGCCGCAGCCCGAGGTCGTGCGCAGGTTCAAGGACCGCGACCCGGTGGCAAGGGTCGCAAGCACGATCCTAGAGCGGTGCTTGGACTACGAAGTCCACCATTACGACGACTACGAAGAGGCCGTGACTAACAGCCTCAAGGACCGATTTCTTCCAGGGCGCGGCGTGTCGTGGGTGCGGTACGAGCCCGTTTTCAACCAGGTGCAAATCTCGGAGGACGCCGAAGAGGGCGAGTCCGTCGATACGATTGAATACGAGTGCGCGCCGGTCGATTACGTGCACTGGAAGGACTTCGGGCACCAGTGCGGGCGGTCGTGGGAAGAGGTCAACATCGTATGGCGCAAGGTCTACATGACCGAGGCCGAACTGGCGAAACGCTTCGGCGATGCGCTGGCGAAGACGATCCCCCTTGACCAGCAGAAGGACGAGACCAGCAAGAACGAGAACGAGCGCACCGTCAGCAAGGCGACCGTTTACGAGTGCTGGTGCAAGGCGGACAAAACGGTCCGCTGGCTCACAAAGACGCACGAGAAGTACCTTGACGAGAAGCCCGACCCGCTCGGGCTCGATGAATTCTGGCCGTGCCCGAAGCCGTTGTTTGCCACGCTGACGACGGACAGTCTCGTCCCGGTGCCGGACTTCGCCATCTATCAGGATCAGGCGGACGAGCTGGACGTTATCTCCCGGCGCATTGACGGGCTGGTGCGGGCGCTTAAGGTTGTCGGCGTCTACGATGCCTCGCAGATTGCCCTCCGGCGCATGCTAGAGGAGGGCGTCGGGAACGAGCTTATTCCGGTCGATAAATGGTCTGTGTTTTCTGAGAAGGGCGGCATTAAGGGGTCCGTGGACTTCATGCCGCTGGACGATGCGGTCAAGGCGCTACTGGCCCTCTATAACGCCCGTGACCAAGTCAAGGCGCAAATTTACGAACTTACCGGGATTTCCGACATCATTCGCGGCCAGTCTCAGGCTTCCGAGACGGCGACGGCGCAAGAGATCAAGGGCCGATTCGCGACGCTGCGTCTGAAGAAGATGCAGGAAGACGTGATTCGGTTCGCGACGGACCTGCTCAAGATCAAGGGCCAGATTGTCTGCCGTCACTTCCAGCCGCAAACGATCATGCAGATGGCGGCGGTCGAGCAGATGGGCGAGCCGCCTGAGATGGTCATGCAGGCAATGCAACTGCTCAAGACTGAGGGCACTCGCGGATTCCGCATCGGCATTACCTCCGACAGCATGACGCAGACGGACGACGAGGCCGAAAAGGCATCGCGTCTTGAGTTCCTGTCCGTGTCCACGCAGTTCCTCGAAAAAGCCGCTGGCGCTGCCCAGGCGATCCCGCAACTGGCGCCCCTGATGGGCGAAATGCTCATGTTCACGGTGCGCGGCTTCAAGGCGGGCAAGAGCATGGAGGGCGCTTTTGAGTCTGCCATGCAGGCTTTGGCGCAGCCGCAGGAGCGGCCCGACCCGAATGCCGCTGCGATGCAGGCCGAGCAGATGAAGATGCAGGCGCAGATGCAGATGGAGCAGCAGAAGCTCGCGATGGAGCAGGAAAGGGCCGCGCGGGACTTTGAGATTGCGCAAGCCAAGCTCCAGTCGGACATGCAGGCCGAAGCCGCGCGCATCCAAGCTCAAAAGGAAATCGAGCTAATCAAGCAGGAAGCCGAAACGATCCGGCAGGCGAAGAAGGCCGAGGTAGATGCGTCTATCAAGCTTGAACTGGCCGACCGTGATGCGCAGGCGCGCGCCATGGAGTACGAAGCCGGAGAACGTCAGAGAGAGGCGGACTACGTGGAAAAGGAAGAGATAAAGGGCCTGTTTGAGAAGCAAGCAAACATGCACGCGGAAAGCTTGCAGAAGGTCGCCGAAGTGCTTGAGAACGTCGCGGCGGCGATGAGCAAGAAGCGCAAGCGCGTACTGCAACGAGACCAGAACGGGCGAGCCGTTGGGGTCATTGAGATGGATGAGGACGAATAATGGCTCTTGGATACGTAACGACTCTGCGCAATGCGATGCTGGACGAGATCACGGCGGCGGTCGGCTCTTCTGGTCTCCTGCGCATCTACGACGGCACGCGGCCCGCTACTGGCGGCGCTGCGACGACTCTGCTGGCAGAGCTCACCTGCAATGCGACGTTCGCGCCCGCGGCCTCTGGTGGCGTGCTGACGCTCAACTCGATCACGCAGGATGCCTCTGCGAACGCGACCGGGACCGCTACTTGGTTCCGAATCACGACGAGCGGCGGCACGGCTGTGCTTGATGGCAACGTCGGAACGTCCGGCAGCGACCTCAACTTGTCGTCAACGTCCATCGTTTCCGGGCAACCCGTGTCCGTAACGTCGTTCACGATCACGGAAGGCAACCCGTAAAGAAATGGCGCTCCTCGCCTCAGCGCAGGGAGTAGGCAACACCACTGGATCGCCCATCGACACGACGGGCGCGAAGCTTCTTGTCGCGTTCGTTTCGTATGACGGCAGTCAGACGTTCACAGATTCGAAGGGCAACACTTGGACCGGGCTGACTGAGCGGTCCAATTCAACGACGCGGCTTCGTCCGTTCTATGTAATCAACCCGGCCAACGTCGGGACGAGTCATACGTTTTCGTCAACGGTCAGCTATTCGCGCGTCGTCGTCATGGCGTTCGATGACGACATAGACGCTTACGAGGCCGAGAATTGGGCAACGTCCGGGACGTTCACCGTCTCGGAGATCGAGTGCGGCAGCATCACGCCGAGCGCAGACAACTTTTTGCTCGTCTGCGGCTCGCCGATGGCGAACAGCATCTCTTCGATTGCTGTCGATTCGTCCTTCACGGTCGCGCAAGCCGTGGGCGGAACATCGGGCGTGTCTTACGGTGGGTCTGGGGCGTATCAACTCCAGACGACCGCGACCACGCGCAATCCGAAATGGACTTGGACCGGCGGCAGTGCTCGCACGCTCGGCATACAGGTCGCGT
>JACCDR012089211.1_pt1 | contig 11423 bp, 11 predicted proteins | sample 7446431 | NCBI WGS metagenome assembly JACCDR01 (sample SAMN15323443, study PRJNA562643) | freshwater metagenome | isolation source: river surface water | place: USA:Blue River Watershed | collected 2017-08-17
CGAGGAGAAGCCGTTCGACCGGAGGCAGGCCGAGGCGAAGATCCGGAAGGCGAACTCGGAGGCTGCGAACCTCCGCAAGCGCCTGAAGGAGCTGGAGCCGAAGGCGGCCGAGTTGCAGGCCATCAAGGACTCCGAGAAGTCGGAGTCTGAGCGCCTCAACGACCAGCTCGCCCGAGCGAACGAGCAGATCGCCAGCACTCGACAACGGCTCGCGAAGAGCCGCGTGCAGGCCCTGGCGGGCGGTTCGTTCGCGGATCCCGAGGACGCGGTCGGCGCGCTCGAGCTCGACTCGTACATCGACTCTGACGGCGAGATCGACGAGGCGGCCATCGAGGCCGACCTTCAGGCGCTTTTGGAGCGCAAGCCGCACTGGGCGAAGAGCCAGCCCCAGGAGGGCCCGCGGCGTCCCGCGCCGGATCGCACTCAGGCATCCGGCGCCAACCGAACCAAGGCCCCCAGCCCGGAGGACGTGTTCGCCGGGTGGCTGACTACGCGGCTGAACGGCCGCTGAGAGAGAAGGAATCATGGTGGCTACGGCCCCTATCACCACGTCCGGTCTGCCCGAGGAGCTCCTGCCGCGGACCATCACGGCGCCGATCTTCGAAAAGTCCGTGGAGCAGTCCGCGGTCATGGCGCTGGCCCGCCCCGCACCGCTGGCGCTGGATGCCACCACGTCGGTGCCGATCCCGATGGACGTCCCGACCGCGGACTGGGTAGGCCAGGCGGCGAAGAAGCCGCTGTCGACCGGCGGAATCGACGTCAAGCAGATGCAGGCGAAGAAGCTCGCCGTGCTGATCCCGGTGGCCATGGAGGTCGCCCGGACCAACACCGCTGGCCTGTACGCCCAGCTGCAGAAGGATCTGCCGACGGCGTTCGCCCGGGCCTTCGACCACGCGGCGATCCACGGCAAGACCATGAAGGGCGCCACCGGCCCCTTCACCGAGTACCTGGCCGCCACCTCCAACTCGGTCGCGCTGGGCACTGCGACGCAGGCCAACGGCGGCATCTGGGCCGACCTGGTGACCGGCATGGAGCAGGTAATCGACGACGACTGGGACTACACCGGTACCGTCGCCGACCACCGCCTGAAGCCCAAGCTGCTGCTGGCCACGGACACCACGGGCCGGCCGATCCTGGTGGACACCCAGACGCCGGGCACCGACATGGCGGCGGCAGGCACTCTGATCGGTGAGCCGCTCGCCTACTCGCGTTCGGTGTCGGGCAAGCAGCGCCGTCAGTCCGCGTCGACCGACACGGGTCTCCGCGCAATCGGTGGCGACTGGAGCCAGGCGGCTTACGGCGTGGGCATGGACATCACGGTCCGCATCTCCGACCAGGCGACCTATGTGGACGAGGAGGGCGGCGTCCACTCGGCATTCCAGGAGAACTTGATCTTGATCCTCGCGGAGGCGTACTACGGCTTCGTCATGGGCGACGCAGACGCCTTCGTGAAGTTCACCGGCACCCCTTCGGGGTCCTGATGGGGCGGGCTGTCCCGGCTTCCGCGCCGGGCGGGGCAGCCAAGCCCCTGAAGATCGTCGCCAGGGTTCACGCGATGCCTCCGGAGCACAATGCGGGCGCCGAGCACATGCTGGTGTCGATGCTGCGGCCGTTGGTGGATCGCGGGCACGACGTGTCCGTGTGGCTGTCCCGTTACGGCAGGGCCCACACGGAGTACGAGTACCGCGGCATCAAGGTCATTCCGTTGGAGTCGCGGCTCGACTTCCCGACGGCGGTCCGCCGGGCGGATGCGCTGCTGGCGCATCTGGAGACGGTGCCGCCGACGGCGTCGCTGGCCCGCGGCTACGGCAAGCCGCTGGTCGTCATCTGCCACAACACCCACCGGCCCACGTTCCGGGATGCGGCGGCAGGCGGTACGGCGCTAGCCGTGTACAACAGCCAGTGGATGGAGCGGGAGGCGGAGCTGTTCTTCGCCGAGTACCCGAAGTCCATCCGCCCGGCGAGCAGCCTGGTTGTACGGCCTCCGGTGTTCGCCGATGAGTACGCGACGAAGCCCGGCAAGGCCATCACGCTGGTCAACTGCAATCCGGAGAAGGGCGGCAAGGTCTTGAAAGCCCTCGCCGAGCGGATGCCGGATCAGCAGTTCCTGGCGGTGCGCGGGGCCTACGGAGAGCAGATCCTTCCCGACCTGCCCAACGTGGAGATCGTCGACCATGTCCGCGGTGACGAGATGCGGGAGAAGGTGTACGCCCGCACCCGCGTGTTGCTGATGCCGTCCTCGTATGAGTCGTGGGGCCGGGCCGGCGTGGAGGCGCTCGCGAGCGGCATTCCCGTGGTTGCCCACCCCACCCAGGGACTGTGCGAGTCGCTGGGCGAGGCCGGCATCCTCGTCGACCGCAACGACGTGGCCGGCTACGAGGCGGTGTTGCGGAAGCTCGCGACGGCCGCCGAGTACCGGCTGGCGTCCAAGCGTGCGAAGGCCCGCAGTGCCGAACTCGATCCGGCCGCCGATCTGGCTGCCTGGTGTTCTGCCGTTGAGGGCTTGACCGGTTAGGGGGTAGCGGTGGCATTCACTCCTCCGACCGCCGAACAGCTCGGCCTCTTCCTGGGATTGGATGAAGTCGACGGCGACCGGGCGGATCTGCTGATCACGAGTGCGGTGGCGCTGTGCCAGACCGTCGTGAAGCCGCTGCCGGAGGGTGCTGAAGCGGTGGTGCTGTCCGTGGCCGGCCGCGCTTACGTGAACCCGCAGCAGGTGTCTTACGAGACGATCGGCCCCATGTCGGTGCAACGCCCGTCCGGTTCGGGCGGCTTGTATCTGACGAAGGCGGATAAGTCTGCGCTGAAGTCGCTGGCTAACCGCGGCGGCGCGTTCACCGTCGACCCGACGCCGGAGACTGCGGATCCGTCGCCGACATGGCCGATCGACGACGCCGGTTTCGTGGATGAGTTCGAGGCGGGCTGGGGGTATCCCTGATGCCCGCCCCGTACCCGTTCGGTGAGACGGTGCGGATCGTGCGCACCGGGGCATCGCCGGGCCGGGACCCGCGTGGCCAGCCGCTGCCGGGCCCGGACGAGTCGTTCGACCTGGCTGGCTGTGTGGTCACACCGCGGCAGGAGTCTCCGCAGGTTGGCGGTTCGCAGCAGCAGGACCGCGACACGGTCATCGTCGGCTGGACCGTGTACGCCCCAGCAGGGACGGCATTGCGGACCACGGACAAGGCCGTGATCCGAGGGGTCACGTGTGAGATCACGGGCGAGCCCGGCGACTGGGGCCGCTCACCGTTCACCGGGACCCGCGGCGTGATCCAGTTCGCGGCCGACCGAGTCACCGGCTAACTGCGGGCCTGCTCGACGGCGGCGACCAGCTTCTCCGCGAAGTCGTTGCTCTTGTGGGGGATGGACAGGCTGTGCGGGTCGTCGTAGTGCGGCCGGCCGCCTTGCCCGGATCCGTGGCCCCGTTCCCCAGCCGCGACGGATCCGGGGACGACGAACTGCACGTATCCGTGAAACAGCCTGGTGGCCCGCTTGAAGCGGGTGCCAGTCACGTCGGCGGCCCGGATTCGGTAGTCGGAGCCCTGCTTCCCGACAGGCCTCTTGCTGACGGTGATCCACTCGCCGTCGAAGCTGATGACACCCAGCACGCCCTTGACTTCCATGTCCGCCCCCAGCGGGTCGAGTTGCAGGAGGGGGCCATGGCAGCACGGTTCAAGATGAAGCGCAAAGGCGTGGGCGAGATGCTGCGCATGCCTGGTATGCAGGCGGAGATGCTCCGCCGCGCCGAGGTCATCAAAGGCGTCGCAATCGGGATCTCTCCCGTCGACCCGAACAGTCCGCACCCCGGGCACTACAAGGATTCGTGGGAGACGGACAGCACGAGCCGCGGCGGCCGACGCCGTGACCGTGCGACGGCCACCGTCCGCAACACCGCCTACTACGCCCGCTGGGTCGAGTACGGCACCGAGCGGGTGCCCGCGCACCATGTGCTGCTGCGGGCGGCCCAGTTGGGTGGGCGGAACCAGTGACAGCCCTCGTCGACATCGAGCTGGAACTCATCACCCGCGGCACCGTCCGCTTCCCGGATGCGGTGGTGCGGGACGAGCTCGACAACAACCTGCTCGCCGAGCTGCCGACGATCCAGATCAACCAGGTCCCCGGCGGCGATGACGACGGCCTGAAGCTCGGGCGGATGCTCGTCGACATCAACATCTACGCAGCCACCAGGGCCGAGGCCATCTCCCTGTCCATCGAGGTGCACGCCTGGGTGACCGGCGAACTCCGCGGGTCGACGAGCGATACCGCGGTCATCGGCCGTACTGGGGCGCTGGCTCTGCCAGCACCACGCGACTACGAGAACACCGCCCTGCGCCGTGTCGGGGCGACCTACGTCATCTTCTGCCACCCGGTCTCCTGACGACCGGTTTTGGGCCCGCGCCGGACCCTGTTCCCGCCCGTGCGCGGGCTCTTCCATGTCTGGAGACATCTCATGGTCAACATCACCCGCGCCGCGGATCTCGCTCTTGTCGGGGCGAACGGCGCCGGCTGGGTCAGCCCGGTGGGCACGCCGGCGCTGGCATCGCCGACGGCTCAGCCGGTCGCCCCGTGGGAGCCGCTGGGTGCGATCAGCGACGACGGTCTGACCTACGGTTTCGACGAGGACTCCCAGGAGTTCACCCCGTGGGGTCTGACCAGTCCGTTCCGCACGCAGATCACCAAGTCGGTGCGCACGTTTGGGCTGACGGTGTGGGAGACGTCCCGGGTCGCCGTGCAGTCGCTTCAGTACCGGCTGGATGCTGCGGATCTGGAGCCGGACGGTGACGGTCTCACCAAGTACGCGGAGACCGCATCCCCGGTGCCGGACCGTCGGGCGTTTTGGTTTCTGGTGATTGACGGCGAGTCCTACAAGGGCTTCTACGTCCCGCAGGGCGAGATCAACGACCGGTCGGACGTGACGTTCAAGCAGGACGAGATGTCCGGCTACGAGTGGACGATCACGACCTACCCGGATGCCGCGGGCAACACGGTCTACCACGTCGACAAGATCCCGGCGACGCCTGCCTACACGGGCTCCTGAGCTGGTGGGCGGGCTGGTATAGCCAGCCGGCGCGGGCCCGGCCCGCTCACCTCTATCCCTGTCCCGCGCCCTGAACGGAAGGTCCCGCGCCATGCCCGCAACCAAAGCTCAGATCGAGGCCGCCAACGCGCAGGAGGCCGAGGCCGACCTGGAGGACGGCTACGTCACCGTGCCGCTCGCCGGACACGACGGCGTCAGCAAGGACGTCCGCTGTGTGCCGTCCGGCCGGTGGCGCGCGTCGGCACTGCGCGCCCTGAACTCCGGCGACATCGACGCCTTTATGGAGGTCAACCTGCATCCGGACGACTTCGAGATCTACGAGGATCTCGACCCGGACATGGACGGCTTCGGCAAGTTCGTTGCGGACGTCGGCCGACTCTCTGGTGAGGCCCTGGGAAAGTCCTCGGGACGTTCGCGGTCTGGGAGCAGTACGCGGAGGAGCTAGAAGACGACCTCCTCCCGAGAGCCGACATTCTCGATCTGCATCGAGGCCGGATGTCGTGGCGGCGCCTCCGGGTCCTCCTTGAGGGGCTGCCGCCGGAGTCCCGCACGATGACCGCGATGCGGAACAGCCTGACCGACGAGGAGTTGGCGGAGCAGGCGGAGAAGGGCGAGCCGGAGAAGGGTCGCTGGTCGCAGACGGAGCAGCTCCTCGCGGTGGTCGCCGACAGGCTGGCGCGCTTCGAGTACGCGTACACGTGCGCGCACGTCGAGTCGAAGTCGAAGCAGCCCAAGGCCCCGGAGCCGATCCGCCGTCCGGGCGCGAAACCGGCGAAGCCGAAGCAGCAGATGTCTGACGACCAGGCCAACACCCTGTTCCGCCTGATCAATGGGGGCGCCGCGTAGCGCTGGGAGGAGGCTCCCAGTGCCAGCTATCTCCGTTGGTTCGGTCGAGGTCGACGTCGTCCCCAACGCGCAAGGCATCCGGGCGCGGTTGCAGGCCGCGGTCGTGCCCGCTGCGGACGAGGTGGGCGAGGAGGTCGGCCGCATCATCGGCCGGCACATTTCAACGCAGGTCGCGGCGGCCATCCGCGATGGCGTCACGACGGGCGGCCGTACCGCTCAGGCGCCTGCCGCGCGTCAGGGCCAGTCCACGGGGTCGACGTTTGCGCGCTCGCTGCGGACGACGCTGGCGGCGGCGCTGCGGGACTTGCCCGAGGTGCGGCTGACCGCCAACTCGACAGACGCGCAGCGGGAGATCTACGAGATCCGCAACCGGCTGCGGACTCTGCAGGATCTGCGGATCGGTATCGACCTGTCCTCTGCGGACGCTGTCGCTGCGATCAATCATCTGCAGGAGCGGCTGCAGCGTCTGTCGGCGTCGGACGCGGACGTCGCTATCCGTGTCGACGCGGCGAGCGCGGCATCGCAGCTTGCAGCGATCCAGGCGCAGGTCAACCGGCTGGATGGCGAGACGGCCCGCGTCGACGTCGACACGTCGGCTGGCGTGTCGGGCATGCAGGCCCTGATCACGGCGGCGATCGCGTTCGGCCCGGCGATCATTCCGGCGCTGCCGGTGGTCGCCGCCGGGTTGGGTGCGATCGCGGCAGCGGCTACTGCTGCTGGCGCCGGGATCGGTGCGGTGGCGCTGGTGGCCGCGCCCGCGTTCAAGGGCATCTCGACCGCTCTTCAGGCGCAGAAGGCTGCCCAGGACGCGGCGACGAACAGCAGCTTGCGGGGTTCGCAGGTTGGCGCGCAGGCGGCCCGGCAGGGTATGCAGCAGGCGTCTGCTCAGCAGGCGCTGGCGTCGGCACGCCGGAACGCAGCACGGCAGATCGCGGACGCCGAGCGGGGTGTCGGAGACGCGGCACGGCAGGCGGCACAGGCGAACGCGCGCGCCGCGCAGCAGGTGAAGGCCGCCCGGCAGGCCGTCGCGGACGCCTACCTTCAGGCCGCGGACCGCATGCAGCAGGCCAACCGGCAGGTTGTCTCTGCCGAGCGGGACCTCACTCAGGCGCAGAAGGGCGCCCGGCAGGCCCAGTTGGATCTGGTGTCGGCCCGCAAGGAGGCCGCGGACCAGCTTGAGGACCTGAACACCAGGCTGACCAACTCCCAACTCAGCCAGCGGGATGCGGAGATCGCCCTCAAAGAGGCGACGCTCGAACGCGACAAGGTCCTCAAGGACGCCAAGGCGACTGACCTCGACAAGGAGCGCGCGCTCCTTCAGTACGACCAGGCCGTACAGCGGCTGAAGGAGCAGCAGACCGAGACGAAGCGGCTGACGGCTGACACGAAGGCCGCGAACAAGGCCGGCGTCGAAGGCTCGGACACGGTCAAGTCTGCGCAGGAGCGGCTGGCTGGGGCTCAGCAGAACGTGGTCGACAAGACTGCGGCTCTGAAGGCGGCTCAGCAGAACGTCGCCAAGACGCAGATCGAGAACACCCGGGCGATCGCCGAGGCTCAGTCGAAGCTGGCGGATGCGCAGAAGAACGTCGCGGAGACGCAGCGGCAGGGCGCCGAGGCGATCGCCCGCGCGCAGGAGCGGGTGGTTCGGGCTCAGCAGTCGGGCGCGGATTCGATCGCCAGTGCTCAGCGTCAGATTGCCTCCGCGTCGATTCAGGCGGCCGGGGGCGTTGATCAGGCTGCCATCGCGCAGGCCAAGTACCAGCAGGCCCTGTCTGCCCTGAGCCCGTCGGCGCGGGAGACCTTCAACGCGTTCACGCGGCTGAGCGGGGCGTTCAAGACCTGGTCGACTTCGCTGCAGCCGCACGTGATGCCGATCTTCACCCGGGCTCTGGACGGGATGCGGCGGTCTCTGCCAGCGCTGACGCCGTTCGTGAAGGAGGCCGCCGGCGCCATCACGGAGTTGCAGGACCGTGCATCGCGCGGATTCAAGTCGCCGTGGTGGCAGACGTTCAAGAAGGATCTGGCGGGCTCGGTGCGGCCCGCGATCGTCGGTCTGGGTGTCGCGTTCGGGAACGTGTTCAAGGGCATGGCCGGGATCATCGGCGCCTTTCTGCCGCACATGGATTCGATCTCGTCGCGGATGCAGTCGATCACTGAGCGGTTCGCGAACTGGGGCCAGTCCCTCAAGGGGTCGCCGGAGTTCGAGCGGTTCCTGTCGTACTCGTCGGAGATGGCGCCCAAGTTGGGTGACGCTCTCGGGAAGGTGGCGGGGGCGGTCCTGTCCATCGGGCAGGCGCTGTCGCCGGTCTCGGGGCCGCTGCTCTTCCTGCTGGGCGGGCTGGCGGAGGCGATCGGCATTGTTGCCGAGCATGCGCCGTGGCTGGTTCAGGGGATCTGGCTTGTGGTCGTGGCGATGCGTGTGTGGACGCTCGCCCAGTGGGCGCTGAACGCGGCGATGTCGGCGAACCCGATCACCCTGTGGATCATCGGCATCACGGCCCTGATCGCTGTCGGAGTCTGGGCGTTCAACAAGTTCCCCTGGTTCCGCGACCTGGTGCTGGCGGCTTGGAACGGGATCAAGACGGCCTCGCTGTGGCTGTGGAACAACGCGCTGCGCCCGTTTTTTGCCTGGTTCGGTGCGGTTGTCGTCTGGCTGTGGCAGAAGATCATCAAGCCGTACATCGGCTTCGTGATCGCCTACTGGCGGACCGTCGCCCAGGTGGCGATGTGGCTGTGGAAGAACATCCTCAGCCCCGTCTTCCAGGGCATCGGCGCCGTGATCGCCTGGTGGTGGAACAGCATCGTCAAGCGCTACTTCGCGCTGGTCAAGGCGATCTTCCTCGCCAACGCGGCCGTCACGAAGTGGCTGTACGACAAGACGATCAAGCCGGTGTTCAACGCCATCGGGCTGGTCATCTCCTGGTGGTGGACCCAGGTCGTGAAGCGGTACTTCGGATACGTCCGGGGCGCGATCACAGTCCTGGCCGACGCTTTCAAGTGGCTGTGGCAGAAGGGCGCCAAGCCCGCCTGGAACGGCATCGCGGCGGTCATTGCATCGGTGTGGCGGGTCGGGATCAAGCCAGTCTTTGACGGACTGAAGCTCGCGGTCCGGCGCGTGGCCGAGTCGTTCGATTCGTCCCGAGGGATGATCAAGACCGCGTGGGACAAGCTGCGGAAAATCGCCCGCGACCCCATCAAGTACGTGGTCGACGTGGTGTACAACCAGGGCATCCGCGGCGTCTGGAACAAGATCGCGGGAGCGTTCGGGGCGAAGAAGCTCGACAGGTTCACCTTCGCCTCGGGCGGCATCATGCCGGGTTACACCCCCGGCAAGGATGTGCACCGGTTCGTCTCCCCGACAGGCGGTCAGCTCGAACTGTCGGGCGGCGAGGCCATCATGCGGCCCGAGTTCACCCGGGTCGTCGGCTCGGGCTTTGTCGGCGCCATGAACTCCATCGCCAAGTCCCGCGGCGCACAGGGCGTCAAGGCTGCCCTGGCCCCGGTGTTTGGCGGCAACCCGATGACGCCCACCGACACGTCGCTGCGCTACGCAGGCGGCGGGGTAGTGCAGCGGTTCGCGGACGGCGGCATCTTCGGGTGGATCAAGTCCGCAGGATCGGCCCTGAAGGGCGCGGGCTCCGCAGCCTGGAACAGCGTCAAGGAGGGCGCCAGATGGTTGGCTGACACCCTCGAAGGCTCAGCACGCGCTGGTGTGAAGAACGTCGTCGACCCGCTGCTGCGCAGCTTCCCCGGCATGGACACCGGCTTCGGCCAGATGGTCCGGAAGATCCCGACGCGGATCGTCGACACCCTGTTCGGCTACAGCAAGAAGGCCGACGACAAGGGCGCCGGCGGCATCGGCGGGCCTCGTATCCAGGCCGCACTGAAGTGGGCCCGGACGCAGAACGGGCTGCCGTACCAGTGGGGCGGCGACGGCAACCCGTCGTGGGACTGCTCAGGCCTGGTCTCGGCTGCCGAGTCCGTCATCCGAGGTCAGAAGCCACACCGCCGCTGGGCGACTGGCGCGTTCTCCGGGAAGACGGCCCCGCCCGGGTGGGTGTATCACGGCAACTCCGCATTCAAGATCGGCATCACGAATGCGGGCGTCGGCCACACTGCGGGCACCCTTGGCAAGGTCAACATCGAGTCCCGCGGCGGAGACGGCGTCGTCATCGGCAGGGGCGCCCGAGGCTACCGGGACAAGCTGTTCAACTCCTGGTACGGGTTCATGCCCGGCAAGTACGACTCGGGCGGCTACCTCCAGCCCGGGCTGAACTTGGCCTACAACGGCACCGGCCGGCCTGAACCCGTGTTCACGACGGCGCAGGCGAACGCGTTGACGGCGATGGCGGCGAGGGGCTCGTCGGGCGGGGTCGGTGACCTGTCGGTGACGGTGTACGTCGGTAACCGCGAGATCACCGACATTGCCCGTGCTGAAGTCCGCACCGTGCAGGGCGAGTTGATTCAGGTACTCAACGCGAGCTGAGGAGGCTACCTTGGCGATCCCCGGGAACTTCCTCTCCTCGACGACGGAGTCCATCGAGCCGAACACCTCCGGGTGGACGCCCAAGCTGAACTGCACGATCCAGATGGGCACTGGCGGAAGGAACGGGAACGGATGCCTCGCCGTCAGGTCGACGGCGGCGGGCGACATGCAGATCCGCACCGTGTCCTCCTACCCGGCCACCCCCGGCACGACCTATCAGACGTTCTCTGACGTGGCGGGCAGCGTCGCTGAACGCATCGGAATCCGCTGGCTCAACTCGGTTGGCGGCGAGATCAGCATCACCTGGTCGGTGACCACCGCTGGATCCTCCGTGTCGTGGCACAGGGTCAGCGTGGCCGGCGCCGCTCCAACGGGCACGGCGACGATGCAGGTTGTTCTGTCGTCGACGGAGACCGCGGGTGCCGTCTTCCATTTCTGGGAGAACGTCTACCTCGGCCTGCCACTCCGGACGACCGGGAATCTGCTGCCGTTCAACACGGAGTCCACCGAGGTCAGCGCAGCCAGTTGGGGGGCGGTCGTCAACGCGACCGTCTCCCGGCAGGTGCCGGTCGTGCAGTGGGCCGTGGACGCCTACACGGTGGGCGGTCACACCCTCGCCATGACCGCGGTCGCCGCAGGCAACGCGAGCGTGCTGGCGGTCGATCGGCCTGCGGTGACACCGGGCACCGAATACCTGGCCTACACCTACTTGCAGCCGCCCGTGCTGACAGCCACCGCCTGGATAGAGCTCCGGTTCTACGACTCCAACGGCAACCAGATAGGCGCCCAGCGGTCGACGCTGGCTGCCCCGGGGACGGGCATGTACCGGCAGCGGGCGTCCATGGTCGCGCCCGCCAACGCGGCCACGTGCAGCGTGGCAGCAGGACTCGACGGCGCGAGCGCGGGACAGGTGCTCCGGCTGGAGACCGTCGTGGTCACGGTCGCGCCGAAGGTGCAGGCAGGGTCGGTGCTGTCCTACGGCGACAGCTCGCTTGAGCAGGGCGTCGGCGGCTGGACGACCGCGGCCGGTGTGGCAACGCTGGCCCGTACAACACC
>JACCDR012665667.1_pt1 | contig 11423 bp, 3 predicted proteins | sample 7446431 | NCBI WGS metagenome assembly JACCDR01 (sample SAMN15323443, study PRJNA562643) | freshwater metagenome | isolation source: river surface water | place: USA:Blue River Watershed | collected 2017-08-17
CACGGGCTTTGTACGCCGCCCCGCCCTCGCAGCCGGTGGCGCTGCCGGATGGAGCAAGGGAGCGCATGGCACGCGCCGCAGTTGCATGGGTAGCCGCATACGATGGAAGCGACCCGAACATCTCCGACGCTTTCTCAGTTGCGCTAACCCTTGTCGACGCCATGATCGCCGCCGCGCCTGCTGGTGGGGAGGTGGGAAAGTGACCATCACCCCCGTGATGCTGATCCATTGTGATGCAGAGGATCAGGACGACTGCCCATTGGAGGGCGCGCAAGGGCTGCCGTCTTATCAGGCCCGGACAAAAGCGGAGGCGTGGAAGATTGCGAAGTCGCAAGGCTGGCAACGCTGCGGCACGCGGCACTATTGCCCGCACTGCGCCAAGAAACTGAGACCCGCGCCGGAGGTGCCCCGTGGCTAGCATCACTCGCCGCACGCTGATCGGCGGGGTGCTCCATGACGATAGCGCTCTGCCATGCCCGCGCTGCCGCAGCGTGAACCTAGCCCATCGTAGTCACCCAGCTATCGGCCCGCGGGTCGCGTGCCTTGATTGCCGCGCCGAGGCGTGCCGCGTTGAATGGAACGATGGGTTAATCCGCCCCGACCAGTACACGCGGCCGGCAAGCGACGTGATTGTGATAGCCGCGCAGGAGGTGCCCCGTGGCTGAGCTGATGCCGCTGGTCCAACGGCTGCGCGACGAAGCTGAAGAGCACCCGACCGCCTACGAAAGCGACCGGCGACGCAAGGCGCTGCTGATCGAAGCGGCAGACGAAGTCGCGCGGCTGCGCGAGGCGCTGGCCGGCGCGGTCCATGTGCTCGACCTGCTGCGGACCTACGGCCGCGTGAAATACGACTACGCCCAGGGCCGAGCCGGCAGCATGGTGAACGTGGCCGTCGTGATTGATGCTGGCCGCGCTGTGCTGGAGCCGAACGCCAAAGCCCCGGAGCCGCAGCGATGATCCGACTTCTCACAGTCAACGAGGCAGCGCTACAGTCCGCGTGCTCAGTCAAGACGATCCGCCGGGCGATCACGTCCGGCGCACTCACCGCGACGCGACTCGGCGCGTCCAGCAAGAGCGACCGCATCCACCCTGATGACCTCGCAGCGTGGTGGCGGAAAAGCAGGGAGGGAGGGGTATGCCCATCACACGTCGCCCAGGCGGCGCCTATCAGGTCACCGTCTGCTTCGGCGGACGCACGACTCGCCGCTCTTCTCGGCACTGGACACTCGCGGACGCCCGCGCCGTCGAGCGCCAAATGCTCGCCCAGGTCACGGCGGCTGCAGCTGGTCGCGAACCGGACAAGCTGATCGCTGACGCGCTGGAGAAGTGGCTGTTGGAAGACGTGCCGGAACTACGCTCGGCACGGAAGACGCGGAACCACGTGAAGGGCCTGCTGCCCTACGTGGCTGGGAGGAAGCTCACCGACTGCGCGGCGGTCTGGTCTGAGATCCGGCTTGCCGAACGCGGCAAGGCCCCGGCAACGATCAATCACAAGGGCCGCATCCTGCGCCAAGTCACGCGCAAGGCGTGGCGGGAATGGGGGTGGCTCGACAGACCGGCGGCGATCACGCTGCTGCCCGAGACGCCGCGCGAGGTGTTCCTGAGCCGCGAGCAGGTCGACGCACTGGCCGCCGCGTGCGAGCAGCCGGCCACGGCCGGCTACATCCTGCTAGCCGCCTACACTGGCCTACGCCGCGGGCACCTGCTGCGGCTGACGCGGCACGACGTTGACGGCGACTTCCTGGTGATCGACCGGACCGGCAAGACGCGCAAGCTGCAGCGCGTACCGATCCACCCTCGCATCGCCCCGCTGGTGGGCTCCCTGCCGTTCGGCATCGGTGACCGCCAGCTCAACGAGGACTGGATGCTGGCGCGCGTTCGGTGCGGCCTGCGGCATGTGCGCTGGCACGACCTGCGGCACACCTGCGCGAGCTGGCTGGTGCAGGCCGGCGTGCCGCTGGAACTGGTCGCCGAACTGCTCGGGCACTCATCGCTCGCGATGACGCGCCGCTACGCCCACTTCGCCACTGCAGACCTGACGGCCGCGGTGCGCAAGTTGGCGTGACTGCACAAATCCTGCACCGCAGTGAATCGCATGTTAAGTGCACGAACCGCTGAAAGCGTTGTGTGCCAATGGTGCCGGGGACGGGACTCGAACCCGTACAGCCTTGCGGCTGGCGGATTTTAAGTCGGAACCGGCACCCATCACCACAGCGAAAACAACAGGTTATGTGGACAGCAAGGGACAGAATGGACCCTACGACTGCACAAATCCTGCACCGAATTGTTGGGCAGGCGGCGCGCGTCGCAGGGTAGGATGCGGCAACAACTGGGAGGGCGGGAAGATGGGTGCGAAGGCATGGCTTCGGGGGATCGGCGTTGCGCTGATCCTGGGGAACTTGGTCGCTGCGGGGCGCTATGACCTGCCGCCATTGGCGATCGGGCTGATGACGTTCGGCGTGGCCATCGCGATCGAGCTGGCGGCACGGATGGTGAAGGGGCCAGAGGAAGCGGGCACGTGGCCGCTGATCGGCCTTGCCGCCGCCGCGGCGCTGACGGTCGCCGGCCTGTACGTGCCGCCGGACAACAGCAAGGCCGACCAGAACATCATCGCCCGTCGGGTGTTTGCCTGCCCGATCGGCTACGTGGCGCATCCGGTGGACCCGGCGCAGTGCGTGGTGCCGCTGGTGGCGGACCGGATTCTGCGGCGCTGAACCTCCCCTCTGCTGAGCAGAAGGGAGGCGCTGTAGCCTCAGTGACTAATGGCGGGATTTACTCGGCCCCCATCTGCCGCTGCAGCGCCAGCAGCCGCGGCGTGACCACGATGCCACCCTGGTTCAGGGCGTCGTTCCGCGCCCGGGTGCGCAGCGAGCGGTTGATGGTGTCCCGGGTGATGGCGTAGGCGGGGTTCTTCGCCGAGAACTCCGCCATGGCTTGCAGGGCCTCGATGCGCCCCTGCTCGTCTTCCTGCTTGATGGCCATGGCCAGCCGGTTCAGCAGCTGCTGGCGCCGGCGCAGGAGCCTGCTGTCGGCGTTCTTCACGTCGCGGTTGATGTCGTACTGCTGCGCCACCTCGCCCGGGGTGAAGCCAAGCGCCTGCTTGATGATGCCGGCCGTGCCCACCTCGGCGATCTCGTCTCCGGCCAGCGTGGTCGCGGCGCCGTCCTGCGCGAAGCGGATCGCCCGCAGCGGCTGCTTGAGCATGTTCGGCAGCATTGTCTCGATGCCGCGCTGCACGTCGCCCTGGTGCACCATGGACAGGCCGGTGAACACGTTTTTCGCGATGCCCGGGACCGCGCCGAGCAGCTGCTCCATCCAGTGATAGTAGGCGTCGCGCCCTTCGAGCTCGCGGTCCGGCGAGCGGAACCACAGGTTGGGCATGCCGATGCGGTCGGTCAGGTCGAGGCCCAGCGCCGCGCCCGGAACGCCGCCGAGCACGTAGCGCGCTGCGTCCTCGCCAAGGAACTCCACGACACCCTGCTTGAAGTGCTGTTCTGCCGTCATCGGGTCGTCTTCGTCGTCCAACGCGCCGGCAATCGTCATCGCAAGACCATAGAACGGCACTCCAGTGACGCCGGCCATGGTGGCGAACAGCCCCATCATCGCGCCGAGCTGCTTGCGGGCTTCCTTCTTGGCCTGCGGACTCTCCCCGCGGAACGACGTGTGAATGTCGCGGAACAGCCGGTAGAGCATGTTCACGCTGTAGTTGCGGAACACGAACAGGGCCTTGGGGATGTCGCCCTGCATGTACCGCGGGCGGCTCTGCTGGCTGTAGTCGAAGTGCACCTGCCAGACGTGGCGGGCGGCGAGGTCGACGGCGGCCTCGTGGGCCTTGCCGGCCTGCCGGGCCAGCCGGTACGCCGAGAGCGCCGTCACCTCGCGGTTGAAGCGCTCGGACTGGTGGAAGAACCACGCGATCTTCCCCATCACGCGCTGGCGCATGGCGCTGTACTCGACGCCCGTCTCGCCGACGCCGGCAAGGTCATGCGCCTGGGACTTGTCGATCAGGCCGGACTCGAAGAACGTCGCCATGGCCCGGCGCTCGTCCGCTGAGAGGCGGGCGCGCTCGATGTGGCCTCGGCCCTCGGCGAAGTCGCCGGCGGCCTTGGCGAGCGCCGCAGACGCCTTCCCGAACCCGTAGCGGCTGCCGAGGATCGGCACGCCGAGCATCACGGTCTGCGTCGCGTTCAAGAACAGGTGCGCCGGGTTGGCGCCGAGGAACCAGACGAACGCGGCCGTCGTGGCCACCTGCCCCGCCACCGTGCCCTTCGGGTTCATCACCCACTCGTGCCGCTTGCGAAGCTCGTTGACGAGCGCCACGCCCTCCACCGGGGCGAACGTCTTGGCCTGCTCCTCGGCCACGTCCAGCACCTCGCCCATCTCCATGCCGTACTTGAGCCGCGCCAGCTGATAGCTGCCGTGGAACATCGTCGACGAGAAGGCGCGCAGGGCGTCCGGGTTGTAGCCGGGGGTCTTCTTGCGGTGGATGAAGCTCTTGCGCAGCGACAGGTCGGGCATCGACTCCAGATAGACCTGATAGATGGCGTCGCGCACCTCGTCCGACACTTCCGAGCCGGCCAGGATCTGATCGACTTCGGCGACAAAGCCCGGGTCGATGGCGCCGCGCAGCGCGTCCTTCTCGCTGTCCAGTCCGACGAATGCCGACTTGCCCGGTCCGCCGTGATCCTCGGCCATCTTCCGCGCCTCGGCCATTGTCTCGTGCTTCGAGAAGGACTCCAGCCGGCCAGTGTTCGCGTCGCGGATCGCCACGAAATAGCGGCCGAACCGCTTGAGCGGGAAGTACGGCGCCTCGACGCGCATGCCCTCGAACTTCTGGCGCAGGGCGATCACCTTGGCCTTGCCAGATTGCTTGGCCGCCGCGATGGTGCGGTTGAACCGCAGGTTCACTTCCTCGATCGCCGCGGCGCGCTCGGCGCCCTCCAGCCCCTCGTCGTCGATCTCGGCCAGGGCCGCGGCGCGGTCACGCTCGGCACGGTTCACGGCGATCTCAACGGCGCGCTGCAGGTTGTCCTCGATGGCCTTCTCCATCGCCTTGATCTGCTCGGTGTAGGCGTTGCGCACCTCGCGGTACAGGCCCTGCAGCGGCTCCGGAAGCGCGTCGAAGCGCCGGCGCAGCTGGTCGTACAGCGGCGCCTTCTCGGGATCCTTGGCGTACTCGTCGCGCGGCAGCGTCGGGTCGACGCCGGCGATCGTGGTGTCGTGCATGAGGTCGGCCAGCGCCTTGCCGCCCGCGTTCTCGTCGCGCCCGAGCAGGCCGCCCAGCTTCGGGTCGGTGGCCACGTCCAGCCAGCGCTGCGCGACCGCGTCGTAGCGGCTGTGCAGCGTGTTCCGGTAGGCGGCCATCTGGCCAGCCAGGTCGATGTAGGTCTGCACCGCGGCCATGCCGCGCTTGGCGTAGTCGCCCAGGTAGGTGAGCGGGATCGCACCCAGCAGGATCGGCTTGAGGTCGGTCAGCTTGCCGGCGCCCATGCGGGTGAACCAGTCCTTGACCGACTCCTTCGCGCCGGCGGAGAGCTCGATGGTGCCGGCGGTGTCGGGGCGGCTGAACAGCGGCTGCCCCGCGGCAACGGCCTCGCGCATCTGCGGGGTGATGTCGATGGCGTGGACGGTGGCTTTCTGCAGCTCGCCATCCACGTCGATCAAACCGCCGGCGCCATCGTCGACACGACGGCCTCCCTTCCGCGACGTACCGATCTGCGTCTTCCCGACTTGCGCGCCAAACTTCTTGGCCCACTTGCCGACAGCCGCCGGCAGGATCTTGTCGTAGAACCCCGTCATGCCAGCACTGCCGACCTTGAGGCCGTCGCCGCGCAGGGTGTAGATGCCGACCAAGTCGGGGTCTTTCTCCCCCTCGTTGACGCCATCGCTGCGCTGCATCTTCTCCAGCATATCCTTGCCGAGATGGGCCTCCACTTCGGCAGGCGTCAGGTCTTTGGCCAAGACGTTCGGCCCGTCGATCGAGATGACGTTGACGAAAAATCCGCGTGCCGTCTTCTCGTAGCTGATCTCCCTGACTTGGTGCCCAAGGTCGAACAGTTCCGCGGCCTGCTGTCCCGTCGTCCACGCGACGCGGTCGAATCCGTTGTCAACGGCCCAGCGCGCCATGCGCTTGAAGGCGAGCATGGCCCACTCGTCGGTCTGCTTGAGGGGGGCGTTGGGTACGGCCCCGGCGTAGCCATTGAGTGTTGCAGCAGCTGCTTCTGCAGCCGCGCGAGAGCCAGCAGGGTGTCCATGCCGGTCATCTGCCGCCATGAACTGACCGTCCCGCGTGCGGGTTCCCCACACTTCGCCCTGTTGCTCTGCCTTGTAGGCGTAACCCTTCTTCCGCCCCTCCTGGTGCCAATCGCTCTGGATCTCCTGCACGAACAGCACGCGCTTGCCGTCGGCGTCGGTGCGCTCGTCGAAACGTACGTGGGCGAGGACGTTGTCGTGGCCGCCCCAGTGGCCAGACTGATAGTTCTGCGTTGAGCGGCCATCGCCGTCGAACCCGAACTCTTCATCGAGCGCCTGCAGGCGCCTCGCGGCCTCCACTTGGCTGATCTGCCCGCCAAAGTCGCGAAGCCGGCGAATCTCCCTTGCTCGCCCTTCCCTTTCTGCGATGCGTTCCGGCGACACCCTGCTCGGCAGCGTCAGCAGCAGCTCGCGGTAGTTCTCGCCGCCGGGGGTGCGCCACGCAGAGTATCGGGTCTTCCCCCACGACACATTTCTGGCCAGTTCGTCGAGCACGTCCTGCTGCGTCTGCATGATGCGGCTGGCGTTCTTGCCATCGTTCGGGCCGCCGTCATAGACCGCTTTGTAGTAACCGTCGTCCGTCCTGATGATTTTCTTTCCGGCAAGCAGGTCCGTTCCGGGCGGAGGCCCGATCAGCGCATCCTGCACCTGCACCTCATTCGCGCGCACGAACTCGGCCAGCGCTTCGCGGGTGATCGGCTTGTCCTGCGCATCGAGCCACGCATCGACACCCAGCCAGTCGCGCTCGCTCTGCTTGAACTCGCCGCGGCGAACGGCGCCGTCGAGCCATTCCTTCCACGGCCCGGCCGGCGCCTTCTTCGGGGCGCCCTGGGCGCGCTCGATCGACTCGGCCATCGCGGAGTAGAAGGTAGGCGTGCGCTGGGATGCCGCGCCGGCCATCTTGATCGTCGGCACCGCGTCGCCGCGCTTGCCGCCGGCCCGCACGCGGCGCATGCCCTCGGACACCACCGTGCGCAGCTCGGCCTCGCCGAACGCCTTGATGTCGAAGCCCATGCTGCGCAGCCAGCGGCGCACCGCGGCCAGCACGCGGTCCAGCACCGATGCCCCAACATCGCGTTCCGCCATCACCGCCAGCGCCTCGCGGGCGTAGGTCGTCGGGTCGGCGCCCTGGTAGCGGCGATCCAGCGACTGCAGCGCCGCGCGGATCTTCGGCGACAGGTTCGCCACGTTGCCCTTGAGCCGCGCCACGTCGGCGATCACCTGCGCCCACTGGTCGCGGCCGATGACGCCCTCCACGCCGTAGTGGCCGAACGCCTCGTGCGCGAGCACCTGCTGCGCCCGGGTCGCGTTCGGCAGGTTGCTGGCCACGAGGTATATCGTGCTGCTGCCGTCGTAATAGCCCTCGGCGGTGTCCCAGCCCTCGCCGCGCCTCGCTTCCTCGGGAAGGTCGCGGGGCGACTCGATCACGCGGATGGTCGGCACGTCGCCGCGCCAGCCGGCGATGACGCGGTCCACGGCCTTGCGCACGGTGTCGACCGGCGTGCCGGCGGCGGGCTTGGCCTCGGCGCGGCTGAACGCCCCGCGCGTCACGTCAGGCTTTTCGATGACCACCATGCGCGCACGCACGCCGGTGTTGACCGGCAACGTCGGATCCATGAACGAACCATCGGGCAGCGTCTCGCTGCTGCCGCCGACTGACTCCAGCCACTCCCGGAACTCGGTGGCCTTCTTGTCCTGCCCGAAGAACACGCCCTCGCCCATGATCGCTACCAGCCGGCCGCCGGGCTTGAGCAGGCCGTAAGCGTGGCGCACGTGCTGCGCGTCGCGGCGGTCCGAGAACGGCGGATTCATCACGATACGGTCGTAGCCACTTTCGGTGCCGCGATGGCTAACACCGATCAACTCGCTGCGGTTGTAGTAGCCGGCGCCGACTCCGTTTCCGTCTTTGCCAACCAGCATCACCCGGTCAGAGCCCATGCTGCTGTTGCCGCCGCGCAAGATGCCCTCGGTGCCATCCGGCGCGCGGAAAACGTCACCGAACGTGAAGAACTTGCGCGGCTCCATGGAGAGGAAGTCGCTGGCCTGCAGGTGGTAGCCCTTTGCCTCCAGCAGCTCGCGGCGCTCGCCCGACATTTCGACCACGTCGGGCTCAACGCCCGCCACCTCGCGGATCGCGTCAGCGATGTGCCCCATGCCTGCCGACGGCTCCAGCACGCTCATCCCCGGCTCGATCTCTGCCGCAGCCAGCATGTCGTCGACAACGGCGCGCGATGTGGGGAAGAAGTCGAGCCCGTCGTTCTTGCGGCCGACCATCGCGCGTTCGAGCTTCTTGATCCGGTCCTCGGCGGGCGGCGCCTGCCGGAGCGCCATGAACTCGCGCAGCGCCGTGCGGAACTCGGCCGGCGTCTCGATGCCCATGCGCGCCATGGCGGCGATGCGGTCGTGCGCGGCCTCGATCGCCCAGGGAAGGGTGATCTTGTCGTTGCGGTTCGCCCGGCGGTTGGCCTTGCCGATCTTCTCGACGATCTCCGCGCCGAGGTCAGCACGAATAGTGATGCGCTGATCCGGGTCGCCATCCCACAGGCCGCGCTCCTTGGCCAGCGAGGGCGACATGATGATGGTGTACTCGCCGCGGCGGAGCTTGAGCGGCACAGCCTGCCCGCGGAAACCGGAGCGCCTGATGGCTTCCTCTGCATCCGACTCGGTGGTGTAGCTCGGGCTCTTGCCTTCGCGGGTCGCGTAGATATTCAGCTTGTAGCTGCCGGGCTGCTTTGCGAACTTGACGTAGGCATCGGTCACGTCGTCGGCGAGCTTGAGGATCTTCTGCCCGAGCAGCTTGCTTCCCATGGTCGCCTGCAGCTGGCGGCCGAGCTTCGCCCAGTCCGAGCGGAACAGCGTGTAGGTGGGCCACTCGAAGAACTCGGCCGTCTCGACATCCGGCGCTTCGCCGCGCAGGCGCTCGTAGTCGGAGTAGCGCGGGTACTTGGCGCGCAGCTGCGCATCTTTCGCCCGGTCCAGCGCGCTGCGCAGGAACTCCACCTGCGACTTGGTGCGCACCTGATCGAGCATGTTCGCTTCGCCGGCCTCGATGGCGTTGGCGATGTTGCGCATCGTGGTCGCGAGGGCCTTGTCGGCGTTGGCGGCGGCCTCGGCGTTGGCGGCGAAGCGGGCACGGCGCTCGGTGTTGGCCAAGCGGTCACGGCTCAGCGATTCGTCCGCGCGCTCGTCCAGCCGGTCGGCCATCTCGCGCAGGCGCTCCACCGCCGACTGCGCCTTGTCGTCCTCGAACGCATCGCGGCGGGCCTGGGCAATCTCCTTCGCCGCTGACGTGTCGCCGGACACCAGCGCCTTGAACGCTTCGGCAGCCTCGCGCGTGCGGAACTGGAAGCCGGGCACCGCGCCGCCGCCACGGTATGACGAGTAGTTCCCGCCGAGCCGCTTCGCGCTGGCGTTGACGGTCTGGTAGTCCTCGGTGCTCAGGCGGTCCGCCAGCTGCACAACGAACAGGGCGTGCCCCTTCTGGGTGTGCCGCGTCTCGATGATCTCGCCGCTGGTCTTCTGCCCTGCAGCGCGCACCTCGGTCTTTCGCTCGGTCTTCATGCTGCGGCGCTGGCCGCGGGACTTCTCCGCGAACAGTTTGTCCGCCAGCACGCGCTGCTCCAGCGTCAGCGACTCGCGCGCCTCCTTGTAGGTCTTGCCGGCCGCGCGCTGGGCGTTGATGTAGGTCGCGAAGTCCTCGAAGGTCTTGGGGTCTTTGATGGCCTCGATGGCCTTGTCGATGCGCGCCTCGCGCTCAGCACGGGCCGCGGCAGCCTTGGCAGCGAAGTCCTGCAGCGACTGCTCGGTGACGGCATCCACGCGCCGCTGCATCGCCGCCTCGATGGACTCGCCCATCGTGTAGGAGAACATGCCCTCGACGTTGTAGCTCGTGAGCAGGCGGTCATAGGCGCCACGCACAAGCTGCAGCTTCTGGTCGCTCATCCGCGCACCATAGCCGCCCATGTTGACCAGCTTTTCCTCGGTCAGCTTGCTGAGGTCGCCGAGGATCTTGTCGCGGTTGGCACGCAGGGTGGCAAACCCAGTCTGGTACTCGGCGAGCGAGAGCTTGCCTTCGGCGAGGCGGCCAAGGATGGCCTGCTGGCCGTCCAGCGTCGCCGGATCGGCTTCCGCGGCTTCGGTGGCAACGGTGACAGGCGGCGGCGCTTCGCCGGCTGCAGCGGGCTCGGCGTCCTTGATGACGTACCCATCGGCCCGCAAGCGCTCGATGGCCTTTGCCGTGGCAGCTTCCTTGGCCTCGCGCAGGTCATCGAAGCTATCCCCGTCGAACCCCCACTTGCCCTTACCGGCCTTCTCCAGCTCGCCGTAGGCCATGCCGCGGAACCGCAGGCGCAACGTCTTCACGTCGCCGCGGGTGCCCATGTCGACCCACTCCATTTCCTTGATCGCCTCGTCGGCGGTCACGGTACGGTCGCGCGGGTCTTCTTTCGGCGCTTCGTCCGCGGCGCGCAGGTCGCGATCGGAAACAGCCAGTTCCAGTCCGTCATCGAACCGGACCACATGGCGGTCGTCGAAGATAGGGCCGGTGCCGATGTGGCTGATGACCGTGCCGGTGATTCCGGTTTCGAGCTTGACGCGAGACCCCTTCGGGAAACGGGCGTAGCCCTGAACCAACGTGTCGCGATTCGGCCCGCTGTAGTACGGTTCGCCGGAGGGCTTGAAGCCTTCGGGGATCTCCGGCTGGACGACGCCCTTCACCTCTTCGACCTGCTTCTTCACGATGTCTGCCGCGGCCTCCATCGACAGCCCTTGGCCAAGCGGCTGCGTGGGCGCACCAGTCACGCCATTGGTGAAAGTGACGCTGCGGTTGACCATGTAGCCGTTGTAGAGCTTGCGCACGGTCAGCATCACCCTGCTTTGCTTTGCAGGGTCATCGACCGTCATCACCCAGCGATGCCCCTGGTCGCTTTCGGTCATTCCGAGGGCGGCGAAGGGGCTTGGCGGCTGCTTATCGGCGGCCTCCGGCGCCTCCACCTTCGCAACCCATCCCTCGCGCACGGCCTGCTGCCACTGCCAGGGCTTGAGGATCGTCCCGCTGTCGCCGTCGGCGCGGCGCACGTTGACCAGACCCTTGCCAGCCGAAGCGATGACCATGTCGATGCCGGCGGTCAGGTAGTCGAAGCTCTTGCTGACGCTGAACCTGTCTCTGATGG
>JACCDR010213889.1_pt1 | contig 11422 bp, 19 predicted proteins | sample 7446431 | NCBI WGS metagenome assembly JACCDR01 (sample SAMN15323443, study PRJNA562643) | freshwater metagenome | isolation source: river surface water | place: USA:Blue River Watershed | collected 2017-08-17
GACAATGTAAAAGACTTCTTAGATTCTTTTACATCTATACAAAATGGATCAAGGATTCCGTCACCTTTTGCATGAGTCCCGCGACCACTATTCTTTTGCGGAACAGCGCCAATTCTTTCTAGCTCATAAAGCTCACTCTTTGCATCTGCCATCAGATCACAAACCCTTCGATAATTGTTTCATGTTCTCCGTGTCTGAAGATCAGACGTTTTTCTGAACGATAATATTCTGCTTGGTCAATCTGCTCCCAGCAAAAATCACATCCAAATGATCCGTCAATTATATCAAAGACAGGGACAGTCTCGGAAGACTGCCCCTGCTTAATTAGGTCATCAAAACTCATGACTTAGATTCAATCTCCAAGCGTAGCTTTTCTTGCTGCTCGGGATTTTCTTTAAGCCACTTAGTTAGATTTGCTTCACCCTGCCATTGTTCGCCTTGCCACTTGAACCAAGCCCCGCCCTTGTTGATAATTCCTAGAGCAACACCAATCTTGGCAAGTTCACCAATTCTATCAACACCCAGATTTTGACCGTCATAATAAACGTCATACTCTGCTGTTCGATGCTGTGGACCAAGCTTGTTCTTTTCTACAAAAGCCTCAACTGATCTACCTGCGGGAAGAGCTTCTACTCGATCACCAACAGTAATCTCAGTCTTAATCTGCTTAGCTTCTGTATTGCTTGAGGTTAACTTAATTACCTGGCTAGCAGAGAAGAAAATCTTCTGGCCACCGTGAGGAACCTGCTTTGTATAAGTAGACTCAATCTTAGTTGTTGTCTGGCTTACAAGAATGATTGCTGTATTTTTATTGGCATAGTGAAAAGCATTGATCATTGCTGTACATGACTTAGCATGTGCACCAATCTGCTTCAACCCATTGAATTCAGCTACTCCACCATCTTTCTCAACAAAAACCTCAGGAAGAGCATCACTAACACTGTCTACAACAAGAATGTCAATTCCTGCCTCAAGATACGGAACTGCTGTATCTGTAATGGCACCGAATGACTTTTTGTGTTCAAGAATTAGCTGGTCATTCTTTACACCAATACGTGCTGCGTATGACTTTTCGTATGTTCCTTCAACATCAAAATAGGCACAACTTAATCCAAGATCTTGGAGCAAACCAATTGTTTGTAGTGCAAGTAATGACTTTCCACTGCCGGAATTTCCGTATAGCAATAGCATACGTCCCGCAGCAAATCCTCCACCGGTTGCTCTTGTTAATCCAACGCTTGCAAGAGGGTACTTAACCAGTTCAGTTTCTTGAGCAGTCTTTACTTGTCTTGCGATCTTAGGATCTAGTCGAGCCAAGAATTCATCTAGTCCTGGCATTTTTCCCCTTCCCTGCCTCTCTCTCAAACCATTGCTTTTCTAGTTGAGCAGCGATGGTTTTAAGTTCTTTGTTTCTGGTGCGCATTAAGCGCTGAATGATTGCTAGGAGTACTTCGGGGTCATCGGTTCGGAAAACTAATACATCTTCTCCACCGATGCCCCGAAGTGTGTAACCATCTATCATTTACTCATTATACCCCGGTAGAGCCGTGACCTCCAGCTCCCCGGACCGAATCTGATAACTCTTCAACTTCTTTCAGGTTTGCAAACTCAACCTTTTGAATGACTAATTGAGCAATGCGCATTCCTGGAGTAACTGAAAATGTTTCATTGCCTGCATTATAAAGATTGACCTTTAGCTCTCCACGATATCCGGCATCGATTGTTCCCGGAGTGTTGAGAACAGTAACGCCATGCTTATGAGCTAATCCTGAGCGAGGATGGACAAGACCTACAAATCCCAGAGGAATTTCAAATGCCCATCCTGTACCCAGAAGCATTCTTTGGCCGGGAGATAAACCTACAGGCTTTCCATCGTAAGAAAGATCTAATCCCGCATCTCCCTCGCTGGCATAACTAGGTAAGACCGCAGTCTCACTCAGTCTCTTGATGTTCAGATTCACTTTGATCCCAACTCTTGACGTGCATTGTATTTGTTAGTTCATCCAGCCATACTTTTACGCCTAATGTGTTATCAACCACATCTTCTTCATTAAGCACGAATGGACCATGCTTTGCCACAATAGCAGCAAATAGAACTTGCATACCTTCAAAATCCATTTGACTCCTAGTCAATAACCTTGACGAAATAACTTCCGTCGTCAGTCTTACCAAAATCAATGGTAAGGACTCTTCCTTCAACACACTTGGTAAATGCTGAGTTGTACATTGAAGGGAATGCCATTGCTGGATAGAGATTCTTTTTCTCATCAGCAAAAACAAGATATGCCATCTTCTTCCCGGCCTTAGTTACATACTTGTTAAAAGCAATAACCTTGAACATTCCTGGTGGAATGTCTGGGAAGCTGTCTGCAAACACATATTCTGATAGAACGTTTGAAGTTTCACCAGTAAGCTGTGCCATCGACATGTATCGAGCAATGCGATTATTCGACACTAGCATAACATACATCTGCCCGGTTTCAACAGCGATGTTTTCATCTGCGAAGATTCCGGCAGAGCCACTTTCATCAAGAAGATCAACACGTGCCCATCCTGGCTTACGAGTAATAGATTTAACCATACCCATAACCATGAATGCGCCCTTATCGGAATAATCTCCAAGCGGTACAAACTGATTCTTGATTTTAGGTGGCAGATCACCCTGAGTGAATGCAGGAATGTTTAGATATTCGTAAAAATATGATCGATGGAATGACTTTCCCTTATAAGGATTGTCATCGAATACTGCTGCACCTACGTAATCTAATGCATTGATTGCACGGCTGTTAATACCGCTGCCCTTGGTCCCGGCAACTTCTTTTAGATGTGCAAAGCTATCGAATGGACGGGCAGCAACTAAGCGATTTCCAACATTGTCAGAAATATACTTAATGCCGGTGATGCCAAATCGAATAGCATCGCCCTCAATCTTGAATCCAAGATCAGACTTATTCACATGAGGAAGCTTGATTTCAACACCAAGACGCTTTGCTTCCATTAGATACTCTGTGATAGATTCCTTATCTTTTTCATTACGTAGAGTTGCAGTAATGAATTCAAGAGTGTAGTGACACTTGAGCCATGCAGTCCAATATGTGATTAGAGAATATGCAACAGCGTGTGACTTGTTGAATGAATACCCGGCGTGTGCCTCGAAGTCGTGCCATAGCTTTTCAGCAAGAGTCTTTGAAATATGCTTAGATGCACCTTCAACAAACTCAATTTTGTATGGCTCGAATTCTTTAGCATCACGCTTCTTACCAATAATCTTACGTACCTTATTGGCTGTAGACATACTCATCCCGGCAAGTTCAGTCATGGCAAGCATGACCTGCTCCTGATAAACAATACAGCCCAGAGTCTCTTCAGTTAGAGACTTAAGAATTGTGTGCTCATATGTTACAGGTTCTTTGCCTGACTTACGATTTGCATAAGTTACACCAACAGTGTTAAGAGGTCCGGGACGCGCAATTGAAGTACCAATTACAAGGTCATTGAATTCCTCTGCACCTGTATCAAGAATCCACTTGCTGAATGTATGACCTTCCGCCTGGAATACACCCTTGGTATATCCATCAGAAAGCATTTCATAAGTAGTCTTATCATCTAGGGGAATTTCTAGTAGATTGATGTCTTCCCCGCGACGTTCTTTAATCATGTCTAGAGCATCACGAAGAACTGAAAGTGTCTTTAGACCCAGGAAGTCATACTTGATGAATCCAATATCAGCAGCATCATTCATATCTAGAGCAACAACAGGTGTACGCCCAGAAATCTCGTTGCTTGCGTCATTTCGTGTTTCAACAGGAACATAGTTAAAAATAGGCTCCTTAGAAACAACAAGACCAGCAGCGTGCATACCTGTATTCTGAATACGACCAAGAAGCTTATCTGCAAGCTTTTCAACCTCAGGATACTTGGCACGGAATTCTGCTGTTGCTGGTGACTTTAGATAATCGTCATAATCAAGAATAGACTTTGTCACCTTGTTGATTTCATCAAAAGGAATGGCAAATACACGTGCGGCAGCCTTAACAACAGACTTACCATCAAATGTTGAATATGTTGCAATGTTAGCAACATTCTTGAACTTCTTTGCCATGTATGCTTTTACCTCGGCACGTCGTTTATCCTGAACGTCAGTATCGATGTCTGGCCAGTCATCACGAGCTGGGTCAACAAATCGCATGAACAGCAGACCATACTGAACTGGATCAACGTCTGTAATTTCTAGAACATAATTAACTAGAGAACCAGCACCAGAACCACGCCCGGGACCAAACATAATCCCGTGCTTTTTACCCCACTGAACAACATTAGCTTCAATAAGGAAGTATGACTCGAAGTTCTTGTCCTTGATAATCTTAAGCTCTTCTTTTAGACGAGCTTCATATTCTGGCTTCCCGTCCAGTCCACGCTTCTTCATTCCGTCTCGACACTTCTGAGCCAGATATGTTTCTGGGTTCTTTGATGGCGGGGTTGGAAGAAGATCTAGTCCTGCATGGAAAGGATAATCACCAATGCGTGTAGAAATTTCTACAGTGTTGTCATAGATGTCTTGACGATCAATTCCCATCGCCTGCATTTTGCCATAGCGGTGCTCACGACTTGAAAGAAATAGATCTAGCTTCTCAAAAGTCATTGTGCGATCAGGATACATGTAATTGAATCGCTCAAGCATGTCCATCTTCTGAGCCTTGTTAAGATCAAAGCTACGATCAAGCTTAGGATTAGTAGACAGAATAAGGAATGCCTCTTCTAGCCAACGGTCCTTTGGATCTGCATAATGGCAGTCACCAGTAAGAACAGGCTTGATTCCTAGCTTATCTGCGACACTAAGAAGTCCAGTGTTTAGCTCTACAGCATTTTCTGCCTGAACTTCAATGTAAAAGCGGTCGCCAAATACGCTCTTAAACTGCTTTGCACGCTTAAGAGCTTCATCATAATCCCCGGCCTCAAGTGCTTTAGACACGGGACCAGACATACAACCAGAAAGAATAATAATGTCATCGCTGTATTCACTAAGAAGTTCAAAGTCACAACGAGGCTTCATATAAAAGCCTTCTGTCCAAGCCTTCTCAGAAATAGCGGAAAGGTTAGAAAGACCACGCTCATTCTGAGCAAGAATGATGATGTGGTTATAAATTGAAGTACCGTCTTGACGATTAGCTTTTGTACGCTTGTCAAAACGATCTGTAACTGAGTAGTAAGCCTCAAGACCTAGAATAGGAACAATGCCTGAGTTCTTTGCAGCAAGCTGAAACTGTCGGTGTCCAGCAAGTGTTCCGTGATTTGTCTGAGCTAGGTGAGTCATGCCCAATTCTTTGGCACGAACCATATATTCTTCAGCAGTGTTTAAACCATCAAGTGCTGAATAGTGATCGTGTAAGTGAAGTTCAACATAGTTACTCATAGCCTTTTTCTCCTTAAATAAAGAGACGACTAGTTCTCTAAGGCATTTGAACTAGTCGTCTTCGTTGTAGGCACCATCAAGCTCAACGCTTGCACCATACATAATACCAGCTACTCGGTACTCAGCAAAGTCTAGCTGGACATAGAAATTTCTGATGTCCTGCGGACCAACCTCGTCTCGATTCATGGCTGATTGAATGGCTGCAATTTCATCAATAAGTTTGTCAACAACAAACCTTAGATCCTCAATGTGCTTTTTATTAATCATTATCGCTCCTATACTTTACAGCTACAAAATCTCGTTCATTGAATGTCTTAAGTCTGTGGCAGTTAGCACACAAAGTTTGATGATTTGATGGATCGTTATTATTCTTATCCCCATCAATATGATCAACATCCAACTGGCAAGAATGAACTGCCACGAAGCCACAGCTTTCGCAATAGTTCTTCTTCTGTAAAGTATACTCGCGATTTTCTCTTCTTCTACGTGCTTCTGGATTTTGACACGTAGTACATTTGCTTCTATATGCGAAGCTACCGTCTGCCCGCTTATAGCGGCGTGCAAGGTTTGTTTTACAAACACTGCAAAACGGGCGGGAGGTCACTGCAATTTCTACAGTGACCTCCAGCTCAATACTCATTACCAGGTTTCGTCGTCAGATTCAGTTGGCTTAGCAACTGCTGGCTTGTTTGAAGATTCCTCTGTAGCTACAACGCCACCACCATAAAAAGCGGCCTGCTTCTCGTAAGGAATTGCTGGAGATACCTTCTCAAGATCGTAAAGCTCAACGCCAGAAGCGTCATAAGGAGCTACGTCCTGACGAGTAGGCATTAGGTTGTACTTGGTGTCTGTATCCTTGCCAGACTTGCTGAACTTGAATACAGCATCAGTAATTGTGTCAGCGTCTTCAGCATATTCCATTAGCTGAGCAACAACTGATGAACGGGCCTTCTGAGCCCATACGAATGGGAGGTAAGCCTTGTTACCATCATCGTCAGTTGTTTCTGCAATAGCGTTTACGTAAATACGCTGGAAAGGACGCCATCCCTTTGAGTTCTCGTCTGAACGATCGGCATAACGCTCACAACCATAGCAATTTCCTTCAGATTCCATTGTGCATCGAGCTGTACGGAATCCCTTTGGGTTTGCCTTGTTGAATGGAGTAGCATGCTCGGTGAAAATAACACCAAGACCCTTGTCTGTAACGTTTGCTGCGTCCTCATCCATTTCCTGTGCGAAGCGGAGGCGTACAGCGTTGTCGTGCTTCTTTAGTAGTTCATAATCACGGAGGGCCTTTACGAATCCCCCGCCAGAGCTACGCTCTTCGCGTGCCTTGTCTTCCTGTGCCATCTGCTGCTTAAGAGCCTTAAGTCCCATCTTATTTCTCCTTGAGAATAGTTATTTAGAGTCTCGTTTCGAGCGCTCACCTACATTTTAGCAGGCCAGGTTGCATGTGGCAACTAGTTTGTCCACTGGTTGAACTCGAAATGAGGAACTGCATTACGGATACAAGCTTTGATTTCATCGTCAGTTAGATCACCTGGATCTTTGACATCTCTTTGGAAACGCTCTCCAAATTTGTGAGATGCCCACAATACTGACTTTCTGTGCAATGCCCCGGCGATAGAAAAACCAAGATCTAGTCCTGGCCTATGTCCGGCACACATGCCAAGACCACGCTTACGACACTTTGCACAACTCTCATTGAACTTCTTTTTGTCATTGTCTGTTGCGATAATGATACGGTTAAAGTATTTGTCCAATAAGTGAATTTGTTCTTTACTTAGTGTACCTCCAAGCAGTGCCCCAACGTTTGGAAAACCTGACTGATGAATTCTCATAGCATCAAAGGATGCTTCTACTAGAATGATTGTATCTGATGCTGCCCGCGCTCTATGCAGATTCCATATGGTTTTTGACTTAGGCAGATTAACTGAATTATGAAATGATTTTCCTTCAACGCTTCTACCGATCAAACCAATGGGCATACCTTTTGGGTCATGCATCGGGACACAAACCATGTCCTTCTTTGCAGAGTATCCTACCTCAAAGTGCTGGAGCGTGTCAAGTTCAAACTTTCGCCCGAACATGTACTGCTTTGCTCTATCTGAGCCAGCGAACTCTTCAGTAAGTCTATCCAAGGTTTCTTGTGAGAATTCTACAAATTTAGGTGGAGCAGACATAGATTCTGCAAGAGCATCCTTAAATGCCTGCTCCGTTTAGCTAGCTTTCTTGGCAATCAATCTTAGTGAAGCAAATTCATTACGCTCAGTAAGTCGCATGACTAGCTCAATAAGATTACCTGAAACACCACAGCTAGGATTAAAACATACATATGTACCTTTCGAGCGAGAAACACTCAGAGAAGGCGTGAAATTATTTTTGTGGAACAAACAGAAGCAGAGGTAATCATTGTCTGTTTCTGAATCAATGGTTACTCCGCAGGCTCGGAGGACTGCTGCTGTTTGATTGGGTGTGTATCTTTCATGATCTGCTTGCCTTGAGCTATCCCATACATCAAGCATGCTTTCCTCTTTCCGACATAAACACCATAAACGGATAAGCAAAATTCATATACATCTTCTGATGGAAAATAGACCGTGGACCAATCAGTACCAAGGTCTAATACAGGAGTATACCCTCTGTCTTCCATTTCTTGCAATATCAAACGCTCATGTGAATCTCGGGCTTGAGGAATGTATGAATCGTCTGCAATCACTCCGTCCATAGAAAAGCGCTTGATGTTTTTATGTAACATTAGAAATCGTAATCCACTTCGAATACACCTTTGTCTGGGTTTGCACGAAGACCAAAGTTGAATTCGGGGCCATTTCGATTCTTACGACATGCAATCTCTACCACGGCTTCACCATCTGTACCTTCATGCTTATGAACAGCTACAGCTAGATTAGCGTTGTATTCAATACCTCTAGACCATGCAACCTGCTTAAGGATAGGTGCTTCTTCACGCTTATCTCCCGCCTCATCTGTAACGGATGAAATAAGAATGATTGGAACCTGCTTTGCCTGAGCAAGAGCCTTTAGCTGGTTAGTTAGGTTTAGCATACGCTTTGTCATATCTGTGCTTTGTTCATTGTCCATTAGAAGCTGTGCATAGTCAAGAATGACTAGATCAGGCTTGTGCTGGTCAATCTTGGCACCGATGATGTTTGGCGTAACTGTGAGCATACCAGACATAGAAGGAACGATAAAGCCCTTTTTGTCTTCAAAGTATCTTGCTGCCCATTCACGCATGTCATCCATGTTTACGTCACCAGAAAACATATCATTGATGCTGAACTTGCCAGGATTCATCATTGCATATGTTCGGTTACGATATTCATCAGGATTCATCTCAAGAGAAATAACCATTGGGCGGAACCCCTGATTGAATGCATTTACAGCCCAAAGAGCTGAGAAGAATGACTTCATGCGACCAGTGTAACCAAATAGAACAATCAAGTGTCCTGGAGCAGCACCAGTCTTATATGCCAAGTCGAATGGCTTGAATCCTGTTGCAATACCAGGAACACCACCCATTGCTTGTGCACGTTCACGGGCATCAATAAATGCTTTTTCAGCTAGATCAAAATCTGCAAGATCAACGTCGTTGACTGCTGTTGTGTATTGTCCTAGCTTTGATAGTTCAGTGAAGAATCTTTCATATGTCTTCTGTGCCCCGTTTTTTTCGAGAGAGTCAGAAGCCTTGAGCATCAACGTACGCATACGTCCTGCAACATAGTTTTCGCGTAGCTTGTCCAGGTAATACTGAGTAGGACCAGAAACAGGCGCGTCATCAATTTCATCGAAGTTCCGACGCACTACATCAATATCTGGTACTGAGCGGTACTGGACATAATGTCCTTTTACGAAATCCCAAACATCCTTGTATGCCGTGAACATTTCGTCAACAGAATGACCTTGCATAACTGTTGAAATATCCTTGTTATGGCAAACAGAAGTAATGAGTTCCAATTCAGAGTTATTCACCATGTGTTTGCTCCCATTCCTCTACCATTCTGCGTGTTTGTTCACGAACCTTTTTACGATGCTCAATATCCAAAATTTCAGCATCGCGCATTTCTTTTAGATCTTCATAATTGTAAAGAAGATCTTCAATCTTTGGTGCTCTGCGACAGGTGGTGAAGAAGTACTGAATAATATTCTTTGCTTCTTCAAATCCATAGTCATCAATCATGGCAGCAAAATGCCATTGGCGCTTGAATCTATTCATCGCAGGTCTAACGCCATACTTTTTTTCATATTCTTTGACATAGAAGTCGATGAGCCCAAAGGCTGGTTTTGCTGCCGCCATGATTACTCCTTATCGTCGCTAAGAGCCTCATCTAGCTTCTCATTGACCTTTGACTCTACAAGCTTGTAGACACGATCAATAGCTGCTGCACTTGACTCACCTGGAAGAGTCTCTGCCTCTACCTGAATGTCAATACGAACATTCTCAAAATTACCTAGATTCTTAGTCAGTCCTAAACCAACTGTAACTTTAGACATATTGTCTCCTAAGCTGCATGGATACCGAAGCCAAATGACATTGGCTGTTCAGTCTCTGATTCGTCATCTTCTTCATTATACTCTTCCTCTTCGCCCGGGGAAAGGCGGGAGGCCAGATCCATCATCTTATCTGCCACCTCAAAAGCAAGCACTGCATCTCCTGTACGAATAGCTTGCTCTGCGAAATGATCTAGAATGCGTACCGCCTGAAAAGCAGTTCCAGCGGGTGTAAAGTTAGACTTAGTCAGTCTAACGTATTTTGTTTGGTCCTTACGCATTTTAACCTCCTAAAGATAAGCTTCCTCTTGCCACACTGGCACAAAGGTTCCATCTGACGTTCTTGCATATAGTGTGGCCCCGGTTTTTAAGAAAGACAGAATCTCAGCTCTAGTCGGAACAGGTTTTCTAGGTTTCTTAGGTCGGCCATCTTTTCTCTGCCAGCCATGAAGATTTGTTTCATGTACTAGATATGAATGATAATTTAAAATGTCTTTATCACTAAATCTATAAGAGCCGACGTAGGACTTACCCTCGATGGAGTAGGTTAACGTCGGCTTCTTGATCTTACCCTGTGTGATCGCGTTGCGCAAGCTTCGAACGTCACGATTACACATCTTCGCTACTTCACTGATGCTGTATGCCTGTTTCATGCGTCTTTTGGCATCTGTCCAGACGAACGCCACACTTTTATGCTCATCATAATCCCAGCACAAAACAAGGTTTTCGTGCTTACGCACTTCCAACCTTTTGTATAGCTTATCATCAATGAAGAACAGTCGTCTATTATATTGCTTAGATTTACTGCCCTTGGGTCGTCCGCTTGGGCGACCCGTAGACTTATATGTCATCTATTTCCTGCGTTAACAAATTGTCTTTCAGCCTTGACTAACCGTCTTGCAAGCGCATTTGTGTTTGCGTCCAGAATCCAACGCTTTCCACATTCTATACATGCCGACTCTAGCCAATCATTATTTGAAAAGGCCCTGTCTACAAATACTCGGCCTCCGCAGCCTTCAACTAGATTGCCTTCTCTATCAAGTTTTCTATGCCACATACTAAATCCTTACTTAGTCAATGATGCGGGGCTAACGGTATTGTTAACCTTTAGTGCAGCGAGTGCCTTGAGAACTGCTGATGCTGCTGCCAAAGCTGCGACTCCAGCGGTTGCTTTCCAATCAACTGACAATGCACTTGAAAGCTGATCTGCTGCCCATAGAGCAAGAGTAGCTTCTGCTGCTGTTGCCAATGCACGCTCTGCGGTGTCTCGAACCCAAAGTTTCATTTGAATACCTCCTAATGGTACTACTCGATTGTAGAACGGAGGTATTCATGACTCAACTCAGATTCAATGCTTTGAGAAAATTGCGATTTAAAATCTGTTTGTATATATATTCTTCTGTTTTGTCTGCGGGAAGTGAATCAGGAACCCACATTTCAACTTGCTTACCGAAAATGTAAAACTTTTCTTTTCGATACGTTACAGCCTCAAATGTTACA
>JACCDR012325145.1_pt1 | contig 11422 bp, 10 predicted proteins | sample 7446431 | NCBI WGS metagenome assembly JACCDR01 (sample SAMN15323443, study PRJNA562643) | freshwater metagenome | isolation source: river surface water | place: USA:Blue River Watershed | collected 2017-08-17
GAACGCTCAGCGTCTCGGCATACGCCTGCCACGCGGCGTCCTCTTCGAGTATCTGGATGTTGGGGTCGCTGGCCTCATCGACATCGCCCCAGATCTTCATCAGGGTGACATCGTTTGCACCACCCTCGAAATCTGTGGTGCCGACCTGGACCGAGACCTCACGCACACCCGTCAACGAAGCACCGCCGTTGATGAGCAATACCGGGTTGGCCGGTGCTTTGGTGTCGAGTGTGAGTGTGAAGTAGCTGCTCACCCTTAGCTCCTCTCATCCCTTCCGCGTAGACCGCTTGAAGTGGACAGGAGCGTCCAGCTACAGCCGCGCCGCCCGACGCCTTCGCATGTAGCAGTTCTCACACAGGCCACCAGAGTGATGTGGCGTCGCGGCAGTCCCACACTCTGTGCAGGAGTCGAAGTCTCGTGCCCACCGAATCGGCCTAGTGACTCGCTCGTACGGAGCAGACCGGACGGCAGCAACGTACTCGGCGCTCGGGATCTCGCCCTCTTCGATCCGCTTGATGTAGTTGCAGTTCCAACAGAGAACTTGGTAGAGGTCGGGGTTCTCCAAGGCGTGACGGTAAATCGACCACATCGACACCGCCTCGCGTCGATGGTTGGTGCCACCCCCGTTCTTGTGATCGATCGTAAGCGCCCGGACATCATCAAACCCACACCGTAGGCAAACCGGCCCGCCCAAGGCGTCCATGACCATCGTCCGTAACCGCTGATGACGCCCAGAGTTGGCCTCAGTCTGGCACGGCCTGCAATACCCAGAGACGCCATCGCTACGAGCCCGATTCTTGAAGAACTGATCGAGAGGCTTGGTCTCGCCACACTTCGCGCAACGCTTCATGCCGCCTAGCGTAACCGAAATGTCTCTCCAATTACAAGGTGACCGTTTCCGTTATTTGAAGCTGGTCGCCGGAGACCAGGGTGGCGGTGGCGTTCAGGAGGCTCTCGAAGACCATCGTGCCCGCCGACGACGCGTTGAAGACGCCGATCTTGGCGATGACCACCGACTGGTCGCTCGTGAAGGTCTTGGTGAGCGTGTAGCTCGCCGTGCCGTTCGTGTGGGCGTAGATGGCCTGCGCCCTGGCCAGGGTGCCGCTGCTGATCTCGCCGGTGAGGGTGGTGTCCCCGGCAGCCGGGGCGTCGGTGTTGGCCGTGAGCCCGATGTAGGTCCCGGCGGCGTACGAGCCGGTGCCGGTCGATGCAGTGTCGCCCATGACCCGCGCCTGGAAGTCGCGCCCGGCGTTGGTCCGAAGCTCCATGGACGCCAAGCGGGCCAGGGCGAACCCCCAGAGCACCATGAGCGGGAAGACGAAGGCCGCCGGAAGGTGGGCCAGCATCTGGGTGGCGGTCTGGGCCACCGCTGCCGTCGCGCCCCCGGCCTTGCCCCCGCCCCACGTCCGGGGCTTGGTCTTCTTGGGGTCGATCTGGTAGTGCTCGCAGAGCAGGGTCTTGAGCCCGGCGCTGTCGCTATCGATCCAGACCGGCTTGCCGCCTTCGGCCAGGTGGGCGCGCATGGCCGTCACCGTGCCCGAGAACGCCTCCTGGAGCCCGATGTCCTCCGGATAGGTCAACCGGGTGGTCCGCTGACCACCAGCTTCCCGGTACCGCACCAGTTCGGGGTCGTCGGACGCGGGATCGCGGTACCCCTCGATCGCAGTCTCGTTGCCGATTTCGACGTACAAGTCACTCTCCCAGGTCACGCGCGCCTGTTCACCGATTCGTGGGGCTCGGTTCCCCGGCGACAGGGTTACTAGTTCAAGGGGTGCGGGCTCCAGAGCCCGTAGGAAGTCCGCCCATAGACGACGATCTCGTTCGAGCCCTCGTGCAGATCGGCGGCGTTGATCTCGACCATGCCCCCGATCACGGTTTCGCCAGCCACCGACGCCCACCCGTCGATGCGCTTGCCGTCAAATGGGCCAGTCGAGTTGACCCGCACTTCCCAGCCGTATACGTAGCGATCGAACTCGAAAGCCATGGTCACGGTGTCGCAGTCCGGCGTGACCCCAAGACGATCCTCGGACACGTAGAGGATCTCGGGAATGGGCGCACCGAAGACGACGACGGCGAAAGCCACATCGGTCGGCACACCGATGACCTCAGAGGCGAACCGAAAGGCGGTGACGTTGCCGACCAAGATGTCCGTGGCCGGGGCAGCGTCGGTGAGCCCGCGGAAGTAGTTGACCGCCCTGGTCGCCACATCGGTTGGGGCTCCTGCGTCCTCGGCCAGCCGGATGAAGTACACCGACCGATAAGCGGCGTCGTCCTCGGCCGGGACGGATTCGCCCGCCGTCCGAAAGAAGGACCCCAGCCTGGTGGCAAGCTCAACCAGTTCGGCGCTGTCGGTGATCGAGCGGGTGAACACCCCGGCCCGGACCGCCAGATCCACCACCGCGAAGGGACCCTCGGTGGCCGTACGAGCGACGAAGAGCCCGCCCACCGCCTCGTCCTCGGCCCCAGCCTCATCGGTGATGACCCGGTACAGCGCCAGAAGCCTGGTGGCGTCGTCGGCAGCATCGGCCGTATCCACCCCAGCCCGAAAAAGCAGAATGACTCGTGTGCTCAGATCGCCGGGCTCATCCAGAGCATCAGACACAGTGCGGAAGAGCGCGACGAGCCCCAGGGCCTCGTCTACCAACGCATCGAGCGCCTCGGTTGCTTCACGCAGGTTGACCACTGACCGAACCGCCACATCGGCAGGCGCACCAACGGTCTCGGCAACCTCAACAACGACCAGGGTCGGACCGGCCGCTGTCGTTGTGATCCGCTCGGAGTAACCGTACTCGGTGGTCCCGTAGGCGACAGTTCCGATCCCTCGGGCCACCGAAAGAAGCCCCGGCTTGGGCGCGCCGAGGTAATTCACCAAGCCATAAGAGGAGGCTCCGTAGCTATGCGGCATTTAGTTAGGATCTGCTGGACCCAAGTTCTTAGCCCATACCGTCAGGGGCTCTGTCGATGAAGCTTTGAGGCTGACAGCCCCCGACCCCCCACCAATGCAACGAAGGCGAAGAGTCACGGTCCCGGCCGAAATATCAGCAGCAACGAGTGGGTAGAGCATCGACCCAGACATCATCAATGGAATGGACGTACCTGCACCGGACGGAGGCCCGAAATACCACGGCCCATTGCCAACAGCGAGAGTAGAACCCCCGAAGTAGTTCACGACTGAACCGCTGACAATCGTGGCAACGTCGAACGCTGCATCGGACCCGTTTATGAGGGTGATGTGGGCGAGCACCCCATACTCGATGTAATCCCCAACCTGGGCCGCCAGGGAGATGTCGAGCGCAGTATCCACGTTGGCGAGAGACGTGCTAATGGTGACGTTGCCTGCCGTCCGACGCGCTCGTTTGAAGTCTCGGGCTCGCTGATACCGGGGATATGCCACTACTGACCCTCCGGATACGCCTCAGCACTAAACACAATGGCGTTGTCGGTCCCGGCCGTGCTACCCAACATGATGTTGCCAGTATTGGCAGAAACTCGCCACACCGGTCGCACACCATGTAGACCCTCTTCGGCCACAACGTGCCTTCCCCGAACGCTGGGATAGGCGTTGTTGGTGCCAAACGTCGCCTTGAGTCCCTGGCTGGCCCCTGCCGTCTCACCGACATAAAGATTGGCGGACACCGGTCGATCAATCTCGAAGTCAAAAATGCAGTATTGAGACGCGTTGCTGTTCCAGCAACAACAGTCAAACTGGGCAAGAATGATGTCGCCCACATAGCAGTACACGTAGACAAACGGCAGGTTCGTGGAGTCCACCGGGGTAAGAGTGGTCGATGTCGTGGTGATGTTGAGAGCACCAGTGATCATGGCCGACTGGCGGCGCAGATAGTCGCGAGTCGTCGGACCATGGAGCCAGGGCATATCCCGCTGGTGGTCGCGTGCGGTAGTCCCCTCTTGGCCACGAGCAACCGTTGCCGTCACGGCCGCCGCGGTGTGCGCTGTGATGTAGGCGATCTCGGGTGCCCCAAAGAGCCCGTCAGGGTCCAGAACGATCGCCAAGTGATTGGTCGAGTCCACCACCGGGGCCGCGGCCAGGCCGCCAGAAGTCAGAGTGGTCGTGGCCGCGGCCAATGGGTTGTCCTCAACCAACCCACCCAGAAACCCGGCCCGCAATCGCTTCTCGTTAGCCAAGGTTCACCGCCCAAGCCTCCATAATAGAGGCCCCATTATCTCCACCCTGCCGCAAGGTCTGCGTACCCGCATTGACCTTCCAACTCCATTTATAGACATAGGCGGAACCCGCAGTCAGTCCGGTCACATAAAACGTCACCATGGCAATCTGGGTGGCGTTGCTGGAGTTCACCCGCCGACCCTTCAAATCGGTAGTGCCCTCACGCAACCCCCAATAGTTGGTGTTGGCAGTCGATGAGTTGAAGGCAAACCCGGTCAAAACCAAGCGCACCTTGCCAGTCCTTGGGGCGACGAACGCGATAGACAAATCGGTGGCACTCACGTCTGCATACGATGTCGAAGTAGTCGTGAAGTCCGTCTGCACACCAGGCTCATACTCGGTGTAAGCGAGTAGGCCACCATCAAAGTCCTGAGACGTTGCACCATGGAGCCAAGGAGTATCACGCTCGTGAGCCCGCGCCACCGTGGTCTCTTGGCCGCGCGTGATCGTGGCTGTCTGGGCTCCGCTCGTGTGGGCTGTGATGTAGGCAATCTCGGGGTTCCCGAACCGCCCATCAGGGTCCAGAATGATCGGCAGGTAGTCAGGGCTTGCGATCGTCCCCAGAGAGGACAAGCCGGTCGAAGTCAGGGTCGTGGCGCTACTGGACAGCGGGTTGTCTTCGATCAGCCCACCCACAAAGTTGACTTTGAGGCGCGCCATTAATTCGGGTCCCCCGGCCCGAGGTTCTTGACGTACCAGTGCAGGGGGTAATCGACCGTGGCGTGCAGGTTGCGAGCCGTGGCCGCCGACGAGAGATAACGAAGCCGAACGGTCACCGAGCCGGAGGTCAGGTCACCAGCAACGACCGGGTACATAACTCCGCCCGCCAAATTGCTCAGCACCGACACAGCGCAATACCAAGCCGCCACTCCCTTATTGGCGGTAGCGACCGCGGCACGCGAACCGAACGAGTTCAAAGCCGAGCCAGACACGATCGTCTGAACGTCGAAATAGACAATAACAGCCGCTGAGTCAATAACCCCCGAAAGGCCCGCCTCCAGGATGTCGCCCGCCTCCGCTGGCAAAGTGGCATCCCAAGTAGTACCGATCGTGGGCAGGTCCGCCCAGCTTGTCGAGTTCAGGGTAAGGTCGCCACCGGTCCGCGTGAACTGCTTGAAGTCCCTGGACCGCTGAAAGCGTGGGTACGCCATTAGGCAAGCTCGACTGCGCCATAGACCGCGAAGGCGCTGCCGGTGGTGAAGCCGGACAGGCTGCTGTTCATGCCGTAGTAGAGCCCACCCGACGAATAGAACATCGCCCCTGCGGTCCCGCCCGCCGTGAACCCCACCTTGACCCCATAGAGCAGAGAGCCGTACAGCATCATCCCGTCCATCCAGGTGTCCACCGCGACGGTGCCCTCACCAGTCGGGATCGTGACGTACCACACGTTCGAGGAGCCCCTGGTCGTGGTCGATCCGGCCGCCACCCGAATCCAGACGTGAAGCATCTTGCCAGCCCGCCAGTAGCGCCCCAGGATCTGCCCGTTGCCGATGGCGGGAGCAGTCCCGGCGCTTCCCCAGGTCGGGGTGTAGGTGGACCACGACCCCAAGGTGTTGGACCGAATCCAGGCGGCCCCGGTCCAGAGATACTCCAGATCGGTGTCGGTCTCGAAGATGCGGACGCCCTCGTACCGCAGCGTGCCGGTGGGCCTCGTAGTGGACGTGACCACCTGGATGCCACGCCCGAGCAGATACCGGAGCCCGGTGGGCTGGCTGGCGTCAGGCACGAGCATCGACCCATCGGCCCCGACCGGCAGCACGTCCATCTCACCGCCGGAGGTCCCGGCGAAGATGTCACCCTTGGCCGTGACCCCTTCAAGGTCCAGGTGCGGGGTGTTGACGTGCTCATTGGCCTCGCGGTAGTCGATGGCCGCCACGACGTGCTCCACCGACGTGTCGGCATCGTGCTCGAAAGGACCGACGCCATCGAAGCCACGCGTAACGGTGAAGGTGGTCTCGTCCTTGTCGGTGCAGAGCGCCAGTTCATGGAAGCTGGTCCTGCGCTCCAGCGCCAGCAGGAAAGGCGTGTCCGGGCTCCCCAGCGTCGAGCCCACCGGCAAGACCGTGGCGGAGTCGCTGACGCCCGACGTAAGCGTGAAGATCGGGTTGAGGTTGGCGTAGTTGCGAAGCCCCATTTAGTTGACCTCAAACCTTCCCCAGACCCGCAGGCCGTCCCCATTGATCCAACTGGAAGGCCACGAGGACTTGATGAACGTCTCGGCAATAGACGCCGGGCTGTTGTCCGGGCACAGAATGGTAATGGCATTGGTATCAGCCAGGCAGGACCCGGAGACGCCCACATCGAGCTTGTTGATGAACGCGCCACCCCACTGGAGCGGAGTGTTGCGGACGGTGGCCCCAGCAGGGGGACCAAAGAACCAGATCCCGGTACCGCCATTGGTGGTCGAGCCGAAGATCAGCGAGAAGTAGAGGTCGAGCGTCTTCCCAACAAGCTTGTAGCGCCCCGTCAGAGACCCGTTGCCCAACACCGGCGCAGCCCCCGTCGTGGCGTGCCAGGACGGGGTGTAGGTGGTCCAGGCCCCCATACCGATGTCGGCCCACTCCATCTTGAGCGTCTCGGTCGGGTCGGCCAGCAGGGCGTGCCCGGCAGTGGCCCCGGCGGCGAGCCGGTCGTAGGTCCCCGCCGAGATGGCGACCAGAAGGTCCCCGGCCTGCTCAGCGATCTCGGGGTCCAGGTGGGGCGTGTTGACGTGAGCGTTGGCCTCGCGGTGATCGATGGCGGCGCTGGTGTGCTCGATGAACGTACCGGCCACATGCTCGAAGGAGTCGGTGTCATCGAAGCCACGAGTGACGGTGAAGGTGGTCGCCGTCTTGGCCGTGCAGAGCGCCACTTCCTCCTGGGCCGTACCGCGCTCGAAGGCGACCAGGAAGGGCGGGTCCGGGTAGTTGGTGGTGGAGGCGACAGTGGCTGTCACGCCGACATCGCTGATGGTCGCGGTCAGGGCGCGGGGTGTGGCCAGGTTCGAGTAGTTCCTTACAGCCACAACCCAACCCCCTCGTCCTCCGCGTCCAGCAGGGCTGCCTCCAGGGCCTCGTAGTGCGTCCCGGTGATGTCGAGCGAGGCAAGGTTGGATGCCCCGATGTCGCCGCCCTCGTTGATGATCTGCTGCTGCTCAGCCGGAGTGAAGACCTTGGCCCCCATCTTGGCCAGCGCCTCCCGAGCGGCGGCGGCAATCTCGCTGTTGTCCCGCTGGGCCTGCTCCCGCGTGGCCGGTCCGGAAGTCCCGGCCATCAGCCACGAGAGCTTGGGGTCGCCAGGCGCGATCGGCTTGCCCTCCAGGAAGTCGTCGTCCTCGTCCTCGCCGGTAGTCGATGGCAGCGCAGGCTCCTCCGGCGGGTGAAGCTCGGTGACGGTGGCCAGGCGATCCTCGATGCAGTCCGGTGGCAGGCGTGGATCGTTGGGAATGGTTCCCACTGGCGGAAGACCCTCGATAGTGGCCAGCGTTTCGTCGTGCGCTCCACACTCACCCCAGAGGTCGTGGTCCTCCGCGTGCTCCTGGTCAAGCTCATCGGTGTCGGTCGGCAAGTCGTTGCGCTTGTCGGCCGCGTGCGGGTGGTCGGTCATCAGGTGCAGGGCCAGTTCGGCGTTGGTTGCGTCCGGCGAGAAGCCGTCGCTGTTGTGCCACTCACCCATGTTGGCCGCCGCGATCTGCACCGGCCGGTCCGGGACCGAGACGCGGTAGCCACAGTTCCAACACTGGCCCCGGCCGCCCATCCACTTCCGGCACTTCGGGCACGGCTCGGTCATCTGCCGGATCGCTCGCGGCATGTCCATGACCGTGGTGGGCTCCTTGGCCGCTCCGTGCTGGACGCCGTTCGGCCCCACCCACGCGAAGCTCTCGGGCGGGTAGAAGTCGGGCGAGTCCACCGACTGGGGCATGGCCAACGGGTCGGCCAAGCCGTTCAGCGGATACTCCTCCCACTCGCCACCGAAGGCCAGGATGATCGAGCCGAACTCGTGCTCGCCCTCGGCATCCTCGGGCAGCTTCGGGAAGGTCTTGAAGGGCGTGTCGGCGTAGGCGATCGTCTGGTGGGGCGTGAAGCCGTGGTTGTCCACGGTGGTGAGCCCCTCGTCGGCCATGAAGTCGAGCAGCGACACCCGGAACCGGTCGAGCCCCGGCACGTCCCAGAGCGCCACGAGCACAGCGCCATCCTCCGAGGCGAACTGGCCGTAGCCGGAGATCCGGCCTACCACCGGCCCCACGGCCCACGAGAAGCCCACCACGGCCCTCCTGAGCGCCTCCTGGGACACGAGATTGGTGCTGCCGAGGTAGGCCAGGGTGACGTGCATGTTCTCGACCGGCTCGCCGCCTTCCTGAGCGAGCGCGTCGCAGACCGGCTCCGGCGGACGCAGAGCCACCATGACGCCACTCTCGTCCGCCTCGGCAGCGATCTTGCCCACGAGGCTGAGCCCCTTCGTGGGATGGAAGCTGGGATACAGCACACGACCCGGCGGAATCTGGCTGCCGTCTTCGAGCACGACCTGGCCGTCCTCGATCCCCACCGCCTTGGTGACCCCCCTGCCGGGCACCTGGACGTTGAAGGGCCGCGCCCCCATGGCCTCAGACACGATGGCCGCGCCGTCGCCGCCCAGGTCTTGCATCAGGCTGGCAACGGCCACGATCGACTCTCCCGACGACAACAGAGCCTCGGCCATCGAAACGGCCGGAGCCCGACGCAGGCTTGGATGGAGCGAAGCAGGGCGTGGGTAATGCTTCGGCTCGCCCCACATCGGGGCTCCGGCCGGGATGGGGATCTCATCGAAGTAGCGGGCCATGATGTCCCAGATCTCTTGCTTGCGCTTGAGCGGGGTGCTCGACCTGCGGAACTCTTCCAAAAGCGCGTGGGTCTTGTTCTGCTTGACATCCCATGAATCGGTGCTGTGACACTGCAATTCGATGAAGATGTCGCTCGGGCGATGGTGCAGGGTCCAATGAAGGCCCGCATAGGCGTCGCCCGGAATCGCAAATGCGTTCTGTGGCCTCGTCAGGTCGTATCCCTGCTCCTCCAGGGCGTACGCCGCAATGGTCAGGTCGTGCGACCAATCGGCGGGCGAGAAGACCATGGTGTACCGAAGCACGTCGTCCACGACCTTGAAGGGGTCGCCCTCGCGGATCACACGGTCCCACTTCTCCCGGAGCTTCTCAACGAGCCGCGGCATCCCCTTGAACCGAAAGTCGAAGCCCTCCAGCTTGCCGCTGCCTCGTTTGGCCGCCTGGGCGAGATCCCGCGAGACGTTGGGCTCGATCCGCTGAACCTCGGCCGCCATCCACTGAGCGACCTCTTCGGGCTCGGGGTCCGGCAGGAGGTTGGCGGGCATGGCCTTGCCCTGCTTGGCCAGCGTCTTCTGGTCCTCCTCGATCGTCCGGCCGAACATGCCCCGCGACTGGGCCTCCCAGAGCAGCGCAAGGGAGTGCGCGCACTGGCGACCTTCGAACTTCTTCCACTGTGGAGATCGACCCCAGGCATAGCGAGCCCAGGGGCAGTCGCAGTCCCACACCGCCAGCGCCTTGCCGCCGGGGGCGTACTCGATCTCGGTGTTGTAGACGGCACCGGAGCCCTGCACCTGACCGGCAATGTGACGGTCGGTGGCGGAGAGGATGCGGACGCCCCCCTCGGAGCGGATGCGCTTGGCCTTCTCTCGGATGTCGCCCCAAGCCGCGAAGAACTCGAAGGGGGCCTTGGCCGCCGCCACCGGCTGCTTGACCCTCGATCGAGCCCACTCCAGGGCTTCCTGATCGATCTGGGGCGGCGGCCCCGGCTCGTAGACCTGCGAGCGCATGTCGTACTCGCCCCTGGCCCAGAGCTTGAAGACCAACGCCTCGGTGCGGTCACGAAGCTTTTGGGAGAGCAGCTTGTCGGCCAACATTGTGCTGACCTCCGTCTCGGTGAGCAAGCCGTGCTCAACAGCCAGCTTCCCCCGCTCCTGGATCGTCAGCGGACGGCCGTCCTTGTGGAAGTAGGCCGCGAAGACCGACTCCAGCGAGCCCGCCTTCTGGGCATACATCGCTGACTCGGGAACACCACCACGCTGGCCACCCTGCTCCCAGGGCACCGTGGCGTCGATGCGGGCATGGGGCTCGCCGGAGTGCGGACCGGGCTCGGCCACCGGGCAGACCTTCTGGTCGTTCCACTTGTCCCGCGGGCAGAGCCCTCGATCGACCGGCACCCAGACGGCGTAGCCAGCGATCTCTGTCGCCTGGGCGTTCAGTTCCTTGGCGTACATGCACCGGCGGTTCTTGCGGAACCGGCACCAGTCGTAGCTCCACATGGAGCCCGGCCCCTGAGCGCCTGGTTTCAGTTCCGGCGGCAGGCGCTTGATGACGCCGCGCGCCCAGGGGTCGAGCAGCCGGTCGATGATCCCGGCCTCGGTGGTGGCGCTGGTGATCGTGAAGGTCTTCAAGACCTCATCGTGGTTCTCTTCCTCGATCACCTGGCGGGTCTTGGCCTCGTGCTCGGCGCAGAAGGGGATGTAGGCCGCGCCCTCAGCCCAGAGGAAGCTCTTGACCGCCTGGTTGTCGCACCACTTGCACTTCTGGGCCTTGGTCGGCCCGCCGCGCGCCTCGTGCAAGCTCCCCTCGGTCGCCCCGATCTCGTTGGCGCAGTCGCCACACAGATCTGTCGAGCCATGCCAGCCACCAGGCACGGAAACGACCGCAGGAGCCCCACAGACCTCGCAGGTGGGCGGGTTGCGACCGAAGGACCCATCGGGCTCCCGCGGACGCTCTGTGGCCTCTACAGCGGCCGTGATGGCGTGTAGGGGCGGCGGTCGCTCGACCAGGATCTCCGCCAGGACGGGGTAGTCGTCCGCCGCCGTGTGGTTCGACCCGCTGGCGGCCGGGAGGGTTACATCGTCCTCATCCTCTTCGTCCACGTCGCAGGCCAGGGTCGCCGTGGTGCCCGCCACCGAAAGCTCTCCCGCCGCGTAGGTACCGCCACCCATGCCGTCGTCCAGCGTGACCTCGTACGCCTCCAGCCCCGGATGCGGTCCGTCCTCCACGGCGACCACCGTGCCCAGGAAGCCCTCGATTACCCGTACCCGCTGGCCGGGCTGGAACTCCCAATAGGCCGTCGCGTCCGCTCCGGCCATGCGCTGGCTGGCGACGGTCTGGTGGGCGCGCTTCCGGATCGTCATTTCAACCCTTCCGCGGGAGTCGCCGTGGGCCGGGCAGGCTAGGGGGCCGCCGCCGCTTCCTGGTCCTCCGGGGGCGGCTCA
>JACCDR010562869.1_pt1 | contig 11420 bp, 15 predicted proteins | sample 7446431 | NCBI WGS metagenome assembly JACCDR01 (sample SAMN15323443, study PRJNA562643) | freshwater metagenome | isolation source: river surface water | place: USA:Blue River Watershed | collected 2017-08-17
CGCGTCGTGTCATCTCTCTCCACCGTTTCCACCACCCCACCGGAGGTCGACGTGGCTACACCGCGCCTGCGCCCCGTGGGACCTGACGAGCAGTCGCCGGCGAAGCCAAAGTCGGTGACCGAGGCCGCGAAGAAGGGCACGCCGCGGGAGCTGGCGGTGGCCGTTCGGGACCGGATCGCCCAGGCCATCGAGGACGACAAGACCTCGCCGCGCGATCTGGCCGCGCTGACCCGCCGCCTCAACGAAGTCGTGCGGGAGATCGAGCAGATCGACGCGCGTGCTGTTGAGGAGGCGAAGGGTGCCGAAGGCGAAGTCGCCGACGCCCCCTTCGACGCCTCGGCTATCTGAGGTCGCCCGCCATGTCGTGATCCCCACGGGGATCGTGACGACGGCATGGCCTCGGGTCGAGGCGAAGTTGGCCGACCTGGGTGTCACGTTTGACCGCTGGCAGTCCGACGGCTCGAAGCTGATCCTCGGCAAGCGGGCCGATGGCTCGTTCGCAGCGAGCGTGGGCGGCGTGTGCCTGTCAATCCCGAGGCAGGTCGGTAAGACGTTCCTCGTCGGGATGATCGTCGTCGCGTTGTGCCTGCTGCATCCCGGCCTCACCGTGGTCTGGCCGGCGCACCGGACCCGCACCGCGACCAAGACCTTCCAGACGTTGAAGGGCATGACGGCCCGGCCGAAGGTCGCGCCCTACATGCTCGAGCCCCGCAACGCGAACGGCGAGCAGGAGATCCGGTTCCGCAACGGGTCGGTCATCATGTTCGGCGCCCGCGAGCAGGGTTTCGGCCGCGGCTTCGACAAGGTCGACATCGCCGTGTTCGACGAGGCGCAGATCCTGTCGGAGCGTGGTGTCGAGGACATCGTGCCGGCGACGAACCAGGCCGAGATGGACGGCGGCGCGCTGCTGTTCTTCATGGGCACCCCACCCCGGCCGGGTGATCCGGGCGAGGAGTTCACGAACCGTCGCACGGCTGCCATCAACGGCAAGACCGAGGACATGGTCTACATCGAGTTCAGCGCCGACTCTGACGCCGATCTCGACGACCACAAGCAGTGGCGGAAGGCGAACCCGTCGTTCCCGTCGCGTACCCCGGTCGCGTCGATGAAGCGCATGCGCGCGAACCTGACGGACGACGACTCCTACCGCCGCGAGGCGTTGGGGATCTGGGATGAGGTCGAGGTCGACAACGGCCTCTCCGTGTCCGGCTGGAACGCCTTGGCCGACGCTACCGCTGCCCCGTCGGGCGAGCTGTGGCTTGCCGCCGATGTGGCTCCCGGCCACGGCTCCGCTTCGGTGGTCGTGGTCGGTGACGACGTCCTCGAGTTGATCGTGCGCCGTCCTGCGGCGTCGTGGCTGCCGGAGTTCGTGGCCGGTGTCCGCCAGCGGCAGGGCATCACGACGCCGCTCGCCTACGACCCGGCCGGGCCGATCGGCTCGCTGGTGCCGGAGTTCGAACGGCTCGGCGTCCCGCTGCATCCGGTCGACGGCAAGGACTCGGTGCGCGCCCTCGGGTCGCTGGTCGCTGCCGTGACCGACAAGACGTTCCGCCACCGTGGCGAGCCGGAGTTCGTCGCAGCTGTCGCCGGTGCCAAGCGGCGCGCGGTGGGCGACGGTCACAAGTGGTCCCGCAAGGACTCGTCGGTGGACATCTCGCCGCTGGTCGCCGCGACGGTCGCCCTGTGGGTGGCTCGCAGTGCCGAGCCGGAGATCATCCGGCCAACCATTCACTTCATCTGAGGAGTCAGCCAGTGCGCGCACGCCTCGCCGCTGCCCTCGTCGGCGCAGTCCTGCTCATCGTTGGGGTCGCCGTCATCTACTGGCCCGCTGTGCTGCTCCTGGCGGGCGTTGCCCTGCTCGCCTACGGCCTGCTCAATGACGACGGGAAGTTCGGCGCATGAGGCTGATTGACCGACTTGTCGGCCGTCGCGCCGTTTCCGCGGGCAGTGCTGGCTACGGCTTGATGGAGACGTGGCGAAACGCCACCGGCCGCGACACCGCCGACCAGTCGTTCCTCACCTACTCCGAGCTGGCGTACAAGAACAACGGCATCGTCTTCGCGGTGATCCTGCAGCGGATGATCCACACGTCGCAGGCCCGCTTCAAGTTCCGTCGCCTTTCCGACAAGAGCCTGTTCGGCTCGTCGGCGCTCGCCCCCCTCGAGGTGCCGTGGCCCGGCGGCAACACCGCGGAACTGCTGGCGCGCATGGAGCAGCACGCGAGCCTCGGCGGCCAGGCGCTCGTCGTCCGCGACGGTGACGGCGTGAAGTTGCTGCGCCCGGACTGGACGCGGCGCGTGTCGGAGATCGACGAGGACGGCGTGCGTCGCCTCCTCGGCTACCTGTACGACCCGACGGGTTGGACTCCGAACGGCCCCGATGGGGTATGGGAGGACCCGGTCTACTTCGCCGCGGACGAGGTGGCGTGTTACGCCCCGATCCCCGACCCGGTGTCGCCGTGGCGCGGCATGTCCTGGCTGACCCCGGTCGCCCAGGAGATCGAGGGCGACGCGGCGATGCTCGAGCACAAGCAGCGGTTCTTCGACAACGCAGCGACTCCCAACATCGTCATCCGCTACCAGAAGAAGCTCCCCGACGGGTACGTCAAGGCGTTCGCCGAGCAGTTCGACGCGCGCCACGGGGGCGTCGGACAGTCGTGGCGGACGGTGATTCTCGACGAGGCCGCCGACCTCACGGTGGTCGGCAACTCGTTCGAGCAGATGTCGTTCACGAAGTTGCAGGCCGCGGGTGAGACTCGCATCGCGGCAGCGGGCGGCGTGCCCCCGATCGTCGCCGGGCTGAAGGAGGGGTTGGAGTCCGCCTCCTACTCCAACTTCGGCCAGGCCATGCGGCACTTCGGCAACTCGACGCTGACGCACAACTGGATGACGGCGGCGGGTGCGCTCGCCACCCTCATCGACGTTCCCGCCGGCGCCGAACTCTGGTTCGACGTCTCCGACATTCCCGCCCTGCAGGAGTCGGAGAAGGATCGCGCCGAGGCTGGGCAGGTCAACGCGGCGACTCTGAACACCCTGATCACGGCCGGATATTCGCCGGAGTCCTCGACGCGCGCTGTCATCTCGGGTGACTTCTCGCTGCTGCAGCACACGGGCCTCGTGTCGGTACAGCTGCAGACGCCCGGCTCGCAGCCCGCGCCCGCTATGCCCGCGGGCCGTTCGGAGACGCTGGAGTTGTCGCAGGCCGCACCTACACCTGAGATTCACGCGCACGTCAACATCAGCGACGGCGCGATCCGGGCGACGACGGTGATGCCCGAGCCCGCCACGGTCGAGCCGCCGGTGGTGAATGTGACCGTGGAGCGCGCAGACATGCCGTCACCGACGGTCACCGTGAACGTGGAGCCGACCCCCGTCACCGTCAACGTCGAGCCGACCCCGGTGACGGTGACTAATGAGATCGAGTCCGCGCCCGTCGTCGTGAACGTGGAGCCGACCCCCGTCACCGTCGACAACACCGTGAACGTGGAGACCCCCGCCCGTCAGGTGGTCACCAAGGTCAAGCGCGACCAGCGCGGCCTCATCACTGAGACCACCGCCACCGAGACCGACGCCTAAGAGGTCATCACATGAGCAAGAGCAACGCCACCGAGACCGACATCCTGGCCAAGATCTTCACCGCCACGGCGCTGCCGTGGGACGCTGCCTCGGACCTCGAGATCCACCTGCACACCGCGGACCCGGGTGAGGCTGGGATTTCGACGACGTCGGAGGCCACCTACACCTCCTACGCTGCCGTCACGGTGGCCCGCACCACGTCGGGCTGGACCGTCACGGGCAACTCGTGCACGAACGACGCGCTCATCCAGTTCCCGCAGTGCACGGGCAGCACGAACACACTGACGCACGTCTCCATCACCCCGGCCAGCTCCACGCAGATCCTCTACTCGGGTGCGCTGTCGGCGTCGCTGTCGGTGTCGTCGGGCATCCAGCCGCAGTTCGCCGCCGGCGCCCTGACGATCACCGAGGACTGATGTACCGCTGCGGCGGCTGCGGCCTCGCCGTGGTCGTGGTCGACGGTGACCTGATCCGCGCCTGCAGCTGCGACGCCCCCGTGGTCGCGGAGATGTCGTCGACCCTGGCGGGCACGGGCGGCGTGAAGGAGTGACGTGGCCGGCTTTGCGAACGTGAAGGCGCTCGTCGAGGCCGAGATTGCCGGGCAGTCGACGTATGCGACGTGGCGCAAGTCGCCGTCGCAGGTGTCGTCGCAGGGTGTGTGGTTCGACTTGTCGATGTCGCCGGGTAACCCGGTGCCGCAGTATTACGCGGCGTCCCCGGCGGTGGCTAAGGCGTTCGCGCAGTCGACGGATGGTGGGCTGTTCCACGGTGGGAACGTGTCGCCGTCGACGAAGCACCTCAAGCGGTTCACGGCGTTGACGACCACGGCGACGGCGCTGCCGCTGCCGATGATCCTCTGCGACTACCTGCTGTTCTACCCGTTCATCGACGAGGGCACGACGGACCCGCAGCCGCTCGACAACTCGGTGACCCTGCCGCGTTACACCGACGGCGAGGGTGTGCAGATGATGGCCGTGTCGGTGGCGGGTCGCACGGGTGGTCAGACGTTCCAGGTGACGTACACGAACCAGGACGGCACCACGGGCCAGTTGTCGAAGGTCGTGAAGCAGACCACCGCCGCCGCTAACGGCAACGTCGTGACCAGTGACCGTGCCGTCGTCGACTGCGCCGGGCCGTTCATCCCGCTGCAGAACGGCGACACGGGTGTGCGGGCCATCGAGTCGGTGCAGATGATCTCCGGCCCCGACGTCGGCCTGTTCGCTCTGGTGCTGGTGAAGCCGCTGGCGCAGGCGCAGATCCGCGGCATCGACGCGCCCGTCGAAGTCAACTACCTCACCGACCACGGCCAACTCCCCGTCATCGAGGACGACGCCTACCTGAACCTCATCTGCTGCCCTGCCGGGTCGCTGGCGGCCACTGCCATCCACGGCGACATAACGACAGTTTGGAGCTGACCCCGCATGGCTGGGTTCTCGTCGCTCGACGACTTCATCAACGAGACGACCGTCAACAGCAAGTTTGTTCGCACGGACTGGAACAAGAACGCGCTCCCGACGACGGCGCAGACTGCGGGCATGTGGTACGACCTCGCCTGCGGTGCGGGTAACCCCGGCTCGGACACGGCCTACGGCGGCGGCACGAACAAGGCGTTCCAGGCCCTGACGGACACCTCGACCACCTCGCCCGGAATCCAGCACGGCGGCGACGTGTCCCCGGACACCAAGCACATCATCAACGCCTCGGCGTTCTCCGCTGCTGCGACGTCGATGCCTGCGGTGTTCATGCTCGTCGACCGGCTCGGGTTCTACCCGATCACGACGGTGACGACCACGGGCGACCAGGCCCTCGACAACACGACCGTGTTCCCGACGGGTCGGCACACCAACGGCGCGGGGCTGCGTGCCTACGTCGTGTGCTCGAGCGGTTCCGCGACTACGGCGATGGGTGCGGGTACGCCCAACATCCGCATTACCTACACGAACCAGGCGGGCACCGCCGGGCAGCTGACCCCGTCGACCCTGCCCGCGGGCACGACCACCGCACCCAAGGGCAACATCGTGTACAGCGGCACCGGCGCGGGCAAGTACGGCCCGTTCCTGCCGCTCGCGGCGGGCGACTCCGGCATCCGCTCGGTGCAGCAGTTCAACCTCTCCGCGACGTACACCTCCGGTGTCCTCAACCTCGTCATCTGCCGCCCGCTCCTGACGCTGCCCATGACGACGATCGGCGTGGCCGCCGAGCGCGACCTGCTCAATCAGGTCCCGTCTCTGCCGCGCGTGTACGACGGCGCGAACCTGTCGTGGCTCATGTACGCGGGTGCGGCGACGCCGACCAACTCGGCCTACTACGGCCACCTCGACTTCGCCTGGGGCTAGGCCGTGGCCCTCATCGGTAACCACTCGGTCCTCAACAAGAACCCCGGCCGGGCGCTCGGCGGCTCGACCGTCTCCGACACCCGCGCCGCGTGGAACAAGCCCGGCGCCCTGCGTTGCCGGTATGTCGCCCCCGACGGGTTCGACCCCAAGGCTGCCGTCCCCAACGGGTACAACCCGCCCGGGTCGTGGCAGATCGCCGTCACGTCCGGCGGGCTGTCGTCCAACACGATCATCGTCGGCGACGGTGACGCCACCGCGAACCTCGCCGGCGGCAAGAACGCGACGGCGACCCTCACCGGAACCGGGGAGATCACGTCCGCCACGGCGGCGCTCGTCGTGTCCGCCGTCGCCACCCTCGCCGGTACGGGCACCATCTCCACGGCGACCGCTAACGCCGTCTTGCAGGCCGTTGCTGACCTCAGCGGCAGCGGCACCGTCACGGGCGCCCTGACAGCCCTAGGGAACGCCGTAGCGGCCCTCACGGGCAGCGGCAGCATGTCCCCGGTCATCTACGCCACGGGCGAGCTTGAGGCCGACCTGACGCCGTTCACGGACCTGTCGCCGCAGTCCCTCGCCGCCGCAGTGTGGAGCAGCGTCGCCAGCGCCTACACCGACCCGACCACGTTCGGGGCGCAGGCGGCCTTCCTGTACGCGCTCGCGCACAACAAGACGGTGACCGACCCCGTCGCGGGCACGTTCACCGTGTACGCCGACGACGGGACGACGGTGCTCTACACCGCCGACCTGCGGGAGAAAGCCGCCGCCCCCCACGCTTACCGGGGTCAGGGCGCCGACCGCCGCGACTCGTTCTAGGAGGCCCGGCGCATGTCGCTCGTCTCCAAGGGCCAGGGCCGCGACGGAACCGCCGCGCCGCTCCTGGTCACCGGCGGACTCGGGACCACCGACGCCGCACCCGTCGACCCGAACGACATGGCGGCGAGCCTCGCCGGCACGTCGACCCTCACCGCCACGTTGACCGACGGTGGCGCGCCAACCATCGGCGCACGTCCGCCACGGCAACGCCTGTTCACCTACGACGAAGACCTGGTGCTGGCCCGCCTCGACGACGACCTGCTCCTCATCTGACCCGACCACGCCCCAACCCCCAACCCCACGAAAGGGGCGCTCCGGCATGTCCGAACTCTTCGTGCGATCCGTCGCTCTCGACGACGCACCGTTGGAGGTCGCGCGCAGCGGCGGCGGTCGCACCCTCGTCGGGTATGTGGCCGTGTTCGAGTCGCCCACCCAGATCAACGACGCGCACGGAACCTACATCGAGCAGCACGCGCGCACCGCGTTCAACAAGACCGTCGCGGAGCGCGGCAACCGCTTCCTCGTCACCTACAACCACGGCAAAACGCTCTACGGCACCCCGTCGGCGGAGTTCTCCATCCCGCTCGGCGTGCCTACGTCCGTTTCCATCGACTCCCGTGGCGTCCTCGCCGAGATCGCGGTGGACAAGACGCCTCTTGGTGACGCGGTGCTCGAGGGCGCCCGCTCCGGGTCCATCCCCGGCATGTCCTACTCGGGCCGGTTCCTGCAGTCGACGCCGGACAAGCCGCGCGGCGGCTACCGACCGGACGCGCGCAGCGGCGCGCTCACCAACGTCACCCGGCTCGAGGTCGCCATGCACGAGTTCGGGCCGACCCCCGTCCCCGCCTACGACGCAGCCGAGCTGATCGGCGTGCGCGCCCTGGTGCAGTCCATCGAGGGCCTGACCGCGTCGCAGCGAGCCGAACTCATCGCGCTCCTGTCCGACGCCCACGAACTTCGGTCGTCCACTCCGGTTGAGCCGGACGACCTCGGCACCCCGTCCGGGGCCGCCGTGTCAGACGAGTCGCCCGCGGCACTCCGTTCGACGCCTTCCATCTCCGCCGCCGACCGCATCGCGCGAGTCCGCCGACGGATGACGGGCGTAACGCCCGGAAAGGTGGTTCCTGAATGAACCCCCGCGCACATCTTGCCGAGGTCGTGAGCCGCATGGCCGCGATCCAGGCTGAGGTCGCCGAGATCGACGACCTCGACACCCCGACCGAGGACGACGCCGCGCGCGCCGAGACCCTCGAGTCGGAGTTCTCCGAGCTGGACGCCGAGCGCGCCAAGCTCGAGGAGACCATCGCCAAGCGCGACGCCGTGCGCTCCGCGTCGCTCAACCCTGTGAACGTCGAGAAGCCGGCCTTCCGCGCCCCCGACGTCATCGTCCGCACCAACCTCGACCCGTTCGCCGACATCTCCGCCGTCCGCGCGCAGATGCCGGCCGACATCGTGTCGCGCGCCGCGTCGGCCATCGAGTCGATCCCGTCGCACGAGATGTCCGACGAGGCCAAGGAGGGCGCGACTCGCTCCATCGAGAAGGGCACCCGCTCGGCTCGTGAGATCGCCCGTCACGTCCTCGTGTACGGCACCCCGGAGTACCGCTCGGCGTTCGACAAGTACATGACGAGCCCGGCCAGCTTCCAGGTGACGCTCACCGAGGGTGAGCGTGCCGCGTTCGCTGAGGCGGAGTCCTACCGTGCCGCGATGTCCCTCACGGACGCCAACGGTGGCTACCTCGTCCCGTTCACGCTCGACCCGACGATCCACCTCACCAACGACGGCGTCGTCAACCCGATCCGCATGGTGGCCCGTTCCACCCAGATCACGACCGACAACTGGAACGGCGTCACGTCGGCCGGTGTGACCGCTGAGTGGCTTGCTGAGGCGACTGAGGCCGCCGACGCCAGCCCGACCGTGGGCAACACCGTCATCACCCCCGGCAAGGCTGCCGCCTACATCCAGGCTTCGTTCGAGGTCATGGCCGACGGCAACATCGCCGCGCAGGTCGGTTCGCTCATCGCTGACGCGAAGGACCGTCTCGAGGGTGCCGCGTTCGCGCTCGGCTCCGGCTCGGGTCGCCCCCACGGCGTCATCGACGCCCTGGTCGACGCGAGCAAGACCGTCACGTCGACCACCACGGACACCTTCGCCGTGGCAGACGTGTACAAGACGCTCAACGCCGTCCCCGCCCGTCACCGTCGCTCGAACGCCGTGTGGATCGCCAACCTGGCGACCATCAACGCCATCCGCGCGTTCGACACCTACGGCGGCTCGTCCTTCTGGGCGAACCTCGGCGGTGGGCAGCCGGAGCAGCTGCTCGGCTACAACATCTACGAGTGCTCGGACATGGACGGCGTGATCAACGCCGCGGCCGAGAACTACATCCTCGGGTTCTTCGACCCGAGCGAGTACCTGATCGTTGACCGGGTCGGCACGACCCTCGTCTACGACCCGCTGGTCAAGGGCGCCAACCGCCGCCCCACCGGCGAGGCCGGCTGGTTCGCTTACTGGCGTGTCGGCGCCGACCTCACCAACACCAACGCCGGTCGCGTCCTCAACGTGACCTGATCCGACGTTGTTGTCTCACCCCCGGTGCTACGCGCGCCGGGGGTGGGGCTGCCCCGTCGGTCCCTGACGATCCCCTCGGAGGAATCGTGCTGCGCGCCAAGTGCTCCTTCACCTACCCGAAGCCGGACGGCTCGCAGGGTTACGTCCGTCACGGCGACGTCGTCGAGGCGTCCCACGAGGCCGTCGTCGGCCGCGAGGTGCTTTTCGTCGACCTCGACCCCGCGCCGGAGGCCGTGGAGAAGCCGAAGGCACCGCGGCGGGCGAAGGCGTAAGCCGTGGCCTACGCGACCCTCGAGCAGCTGCAGTCTCGGATCACCGAGCGGGCCAGCGACGCCGCAGACCTGCAGACGACGCTCGACGCCGCAGAGTCGGCCGTGAACCAGTATTGCGGGCGCACGTTCACCCTTGCAGGGTCCGCCTCGGCGCGTGTGTTCGAGGCGACCCGTACCGACCGTGTCGCCGTTGACGACATCGGCTCGACCACCGACCTGGTGGTGACGACGGGCCGCCCCGGCTCGTTCACGACGACGCTCACCGTGGACACCGGCTACTGGCTCAAGCCACTGAACGCGATCACCCTGGGCCGCCCCTATGAGTGGGTATGGACGGAGGACCGTTTCACGGTCGCCGACTACCCGACGGTGCAGGTGACGGCCCGCTGGGGTTGGCCCTCGGTCCCCGACGACGTGACCGAGGCGACGCTGCTCATCGCCTCGCGCCTGTGGTCGCGGCGCTCCTCCCCGACAGGCGTGGCCGGGTTCGGTGACTACGGCGTGGTCCGCGTGACCGCGTCCGACGCCGACGTGGCCCGGCTGCTTGACCCCTACGCGAAGCCGTCGGGCGGCTGGTGATGGATCTCGCCACCGTCCGCACGAACCTCGCCACGGCGGCGGCCACGGCGTCGTCGGACCTCGTCGCCGTCGACTACATCCCCGACGTCGTGTACCCGCCGACGGTTGCGGTCGGGCGTATGAGGCTCGACTACAACAAGTCGATGGGCGGCCTGCTCGAGGCCGAGTTCACGGTTCACGTGTTCGCGTCCCGCGCGGACACCGAGGACGGCCAGGACGTCCTCGTCCCGCTTATGGGGCAGTCGGGCGCGACCACGATCAAGGGCGCGATCGAGACCGACAAGACCCTGTCGGGTGCCTGCGCCACTCTGCGCGTCGAGGTCGGCGACGGCCCCGGCCTCGTAGACGTCTCCGGTGTCCAGTTCTGGGCTTCCACGTTCACAGTGAGGATCTGGGGCTGATGGCTACGCTCGTCCTGAACGACGTCCTGGTGCTGGTCAACGGCGCCGACCTGACCGGCAACTCCAACAAGCTCGAGGTCGCCACCTCCGTCGAGGAGCTGGACTCCACCGACTTCTACTCCGGCGGCTGGCGCGAGAAGGTCGGCGGCCTCGCCTCCCACGAGTGGACCCTTGAGGGCTATTGGGAGGCCGGCGACACCGGCAAGCCCGACGACCGCCTGTGGACCGACCTGGGCACGTCGGCGTGCTGGACCGCTGCCATGCAGCAGGCCACCGGCTCCGTCGCCTACCTCGGCAACGTCCTCAGCGGCAGCCACAAGGTCGGCGGCGCTGTCGGCGAGATCGCCCCGCTTGAGGCCCGCGCGATGGGCAACGGTCGCGTCGTCCGCGGCGAACTCCTGCACCCCGCTGCTACCGCCCGCACCACGACCGGCACGACGACGGGCGTCCAGCTCGGCGCGCTGTCCGCGACGCAGGCCATGTATGCCGCCCTTCACGTCGTCTCCGTGTCGGGCACCACGCCGACCCTGACGGTGGCGCTGCAGTCTGCGTCGACGCAGGGCGGCTCCTACACGAGCCGGATCACGTTCACCGGCGCGACAACCCTGCGCACCTCGGAACTGCTGAGTTACGCCGGGGCGCAGACCGACACCTGGTGGCGCGTCAGTTACACCATCGCCGGCACGACGCCGTCATACCTGTTCGCCGTCGCGGCGGGCATCAGCACCCTCTAGCCCCAACCCCCACCAACCCCAGCCGACCGGCGTGGGGGATCTGCCCATGCCCTGAAAGGGGTTGCACGATGGCCGTTCTGGTCCTCACCTCCACCTACCTGTCGCTCAACGCCTCCGACGTGTCGGCCTACGCCAAGAA
>JACCDR010410799.1_pt1 | contig 11419 bp, 14 predicted proteins | sample 7446431 | NCBI WGS metagenome assembly JACCDR01 (sample SAMN15323443, study PRJNA562643) | freshwater metagenome | isolation source: river surface water | place: USA:Blue River Watershed | collected 2017-08-17
GACAAGCAGGTCATCCGCGGTCAGCTCGCCGAGCTGACGGTGCCGGCCGGCACCCCGCTGACCGTGGCGGTCGACGGGAGTAACAAGCTGCACACCGGCACCCGCGTGATCAAGCCGATGTCCTGGGCGTACCTGGCCACCAACGGGCAGTACGGGCTCGGCACATCGATCGCCCCGGGCTCGGTCGTCGGGGACGGCGAGCGGCGCTGGCTGCAGGCCGAGCTGCGGGCCATCGCCGCCGCGGTGCAGGCGCTGGACGACACGGCCCCGCTCACCGTGCTGAGCGACTGCAAGGAGGCCCTGGACTTCATGCACCTGTGGCGCGACGGGCATCAGGTGTTCCCGGGCGGCTACAACCTGGAGCGCTCCGGCGGCCGGGAATCCACCCTGGCCCGGCTGGCCCGCCGGGTGCACCAGGATCGGGACCGGATCCAGGTGCGGTGGGTGCGCGGGCACTCCGGGCACCCACTGAACGAGGCCGCGGATGCGCTCGCCAAGGCGGCCCGGGCCTGGGCGACCGAGCAGACCGACCAGGACACCGTCGCCGCGCTGGCGCGGACCATCGTGCGGGACGCGATCGGCCTGCATGCCGCCGCCGTAGGCTGAAGCTGTCGCAGCATACTGCTACGCTGTAATACATGAGTGAACGCGATCCCCGGTACATCCCACATGACCCGGTGCGGGGCAGCGACGTCGCGGCCTGGATCCAGCGCAGACGCGATGCCATCGGCTCCGAGCGGCGTAACGCCGCAGCCAGAGCCGCCTGGGCCACCCTGGACGATCTGCTCGACGACTACCACCAGCATGCCGACACCGGTATCCCGCTGTACCTGAACGTGCCGAACTCGCACGAGCGCTGACCCGTCCCCTGGAGCACTTCCCGGGTGGCGGGTTTTCCGTTACCCTGAGTATGTCACATTAATATCCAGATTTGAGGAGCGTCTGGTGCTGCTGAACGGCGAGGGAGCCGCCCTGACGGCCGGCCAGATCGCCGCGCACCTGCGCGTGAAGGTCTGGAACGTGACCCGGGAGCTGCAACTGGGCCGCACCCAGCCACACCGGCTGCCCGGGCACAAGGTGCTCGGCAAAGGCGTCGGCCAGGGCGGGCAATGGGAAGTCGACCGCCAGGTCTATCTGGACTGGCTGCAAGTCCCCGCCGAGGACCAGGACCATCTGGGCCCGGACGGGCTGCCCGAGCTGATCGGCGTCGCCGATGCGGCCGGCAAGCTCGGCCTGCCCACGGCGGCGCTGCTGGCCTTCCTGCGGCAGCGGCGGATCCCGCACATCGCCTTCGGGCGGCAGCGGTATCTGACCTACCGCCAGCTGGAACGCACCCGAGACATGCTCGAACGCGACCGCGTTCGATGATCCGTAACTCGCCCAAGAATGGTGGCACGAATCATGGCCGGAGAAACTGTCATCACGGTCGTCGGGAACCTCACCGACGACCCCGAGCTGCGCTTCACCCCGACCGGCGCCGCGGTCGCGAAGTTCCGCATCGCGTCCACCCCGCGCTACCTGGACAAGCAGTCCGGCGAATGGCGTGACGGGGACCCGATGTTCCTGGCCTGCAACATCTGGCGGGATGCCGCCGAGCACGTCGCCGAGTCGCTGCAACGCGGCGCTCGGGTGATCGTGCAGGGCCGGCTGCGGCAGCGCTCCTACGAGACCCGCGAGGGTGAGAAGCGCACCATCTACGAACTGGAGGTCGACGAAATCGGCCCGTCCCTGCGGTACGCCACCGCGGCGGTGAAGAAGATGAGCCGCTCCGGCAACGGCGGCGGGCAGGCTGCCGCGGGTCGCGGCGCCGGCGGCTTCGATGACCCGTGGTCGACCGCCGCCCCGGCGGCCAGCACCCAGCCGGCCCGCGCGGCCGCCACGGCCGGTTCGTTCGACGACGAGCCGCCGTTCTGATCCCATCCCCGGGCTTCCGCCCGGGGACAACCTCACCAGCGGCGAGAGCCTGACCCCCGGAGGAACAACCCCATGATGAGCACCGACCTGCAGTGGCGCACCACCAGTTGCCCGCCGGTCGACCCGGCCCGCTTCGGACACGACCACTGGTCGACGTTCGCGTACGTGGAGACCCGCACCGTCGACCACCGCGGCACCATCGACCATGACCAGATGCGCTGCAACAGCAGCCGGCATCCGGTGATGCGCTCGGCGAAGACCGGGTTCCTGGCCGCCTCCGGCGACGGCAGCCGGTACCCGACCCAGCTGGCCGGCGACGAGGAGCTGCCGGGCCACGACGACTACGACTGCCTCGATGATCTGATCGCCGCCGGCCTGCTCGAGGTGCATATGCCGCCGGTCGTCGCCTACAACGACGTCGAAGTGTTCCTCGACGCCTACAGGAACCCGATCAGGGACCCCGACGAGGGCTTCCTGATCACTGCCGAGTTCGTGACCGGGCTGACCGAGCTGTGGCTGTGCACCCAGGCGACGTTCGCGCTGACCGAACGCGGCGCCGAGGTCGCCAGCCGGCTGCGCCGGCACTTGGCCGCGGGCGGATCACTCGGCAGTTTCCGGCTGGGGTGACCATGTCGGAGCAACTGACGCTCGACGGCGGAGCGGTCCCTCTCGGCCCGCCACAGGTGCCTGCGGTCGTCTTCACGGCCGCGGTCACCAGCCGGTCCATCCTCGGCGACCAGCTGAACCAGACCTGCGCGCACTGCCACATGAACGCGCTGCGCTGGCGGGCTGACAAGGCCAGCATTCCCGAATGGCGGACCACCCGGGATGTCACGACCTTGAAGGCGGTCGTGCTCATCACCCAGACCGACGGGTCCACGTTGTGCTTGTGTGCGCAGCATGCGCGGGAACACGAAGAACGAGGTGTCCGTGATGGTCGAAGAGGTTTTGGTGCAGATGCTACTGGAGGCCGGCGGCGGTGAGGTGCTCGACGGCCAGGACCTGGACCTGGCCCGGGCCGCCGCGGCCTGGGCGGTCCAGGACGCCGGCTGGCAGCTGCACCTGAACAACAGCTTTTTCGTCGAGGTGCAGGCCCTGTCCTTCTGGATCCTGCTGGTCCGGGCCACCCAGACCTTGGACATCCGGGTCCGGCTCAGCGACCAGCCCGGCTGGCAAACCCACTCCCGGCATCACGTCGCGCATCTGGGTCATGCCCTGGAGGTGCTGGTCGCCGAGGGGATGCTGCCGGCCCGGTTCGCCCCGGCCGGTCGGCGCGCGCTCGAGGACTACGCCACCGCGCTGGATCGGGCCTCGGCCCGGCTGCATCAGCTGGCCGACCAGGCCGCCGACCCTGATGCTGTCCGGTACGGCCGGCATCAGCCGCAGGAGATGCGGATCCGGGCCGGGGCGCTGGCCGAGGCGGCCGAGCAGGCCCGGGGGTTCCTGCGGCCCGATCTGACGGCGGTGACCTGATGCCGCGCGGCAGGAGGGTGGGCCTGTGGGATCAGCACACCCGGGCCCGGCAGGAACGGCTGGCCGCGATGACCCCGGAGCAGCGCCAGCTGGCCCGGCGGCTGGAGAAGGCCCGCAAGCTTCAGCCGGTGGCGACCGCGCCGGTCAAGGGCGACCCGTTCGCGATCGACTGGGAAGCCCACGAATGCGGCTATGTGCCGCGAACCGGGGACAACGGGAAACCTTTGCCTAAATCCGGCCCCCATGCGGAGCCGGCCTGGCGCTGGACCGAGCAGCCGAACACGACCGGCCGGCCCTGCCTGCACACCACCGTCATGAATCTGGCTCTGGTGGTGTACCGGATCGGGTTCCGGCACAACCCGGTCGAGTTGCACACCCCGGGCGGGTTCCCGGACAACACGCACTGGGGGCCGGGTGGCTTGATCGTCCGGGAGCTGAAGGCGATGCGACCGGACTGGAAGCGTGGTCAGAAACAGCACCTGCTCAGCCTTCGAGAGGCAGGAGTCGATGTGGGGGTGTGGTATCCCTGTTGCCTGCTGGCGGGGCTGATCGATGAGGAGATGGCGGCACTGGCCGGCGTGAAACCGAAGGGTACCTATGCCCGGCGCGCACCGGGCGTCCCGAACAAGCCTCTGACCTGGGAGGACATCGCGAACGGGGCGCTGACCGGAGGTGACTAGCGAGAATCCCTGGCGGCGCCTGGCCGGCTGCCGTGACAGGCGGCAGGAGATGGTGCCCGAGGACGACGAGGGAGTACCGCTGGCCAAGAAGATTTGCGTGGAATGCCCGGTGACCGCGGCCTGTCTGGCGGCCGCCGAACAGCTCACCGTGACGCACGGAGCGGACTACGCGCAAGGCATCTGGGGCGGTCTTACGCTGCGGGAACGTGCCACATGGATGGTGCTGGACCGGGTGCCGCGGCCCTGTGCCGAGTGCGGGCTGGTCTGTGTGCCTATCAACAACACGACAGATCGATGCAGCAGCTGTCATCCCGAGGCCCGGCTCCACTATGACGAGTACCGATCCACGATCGAGGGATTGTTCGCCGCCGGCTGCACTTTTCAGCAGGCCGCTCAGGTATTACGAGTCAAGCAGAACTCCCTGACCGCGGCGTGTTATCGCTGGCAGCTGGAGCCGGGCACTCCATCGGCGCGCGGCCGGAAGCCGGTTCAGGAGTGTGGCACGCTGGCCGCCAAGACCCGGCACCTGCGACACGGGGAGAGCTGGGATGACTGTGCCTGCCGGCATACGCCGTGGAAGAAGGGCGAGTCCCGCTCCTCCAAGAACCAGACACCGGTAAATGCACACTAAAACGTGACTCGCTGGCGGCAATCTGCTCTAATAGGTAGCAGCGAAGTAGTTGACTTTGACACCTCACCCTCCCAGGAAGGCACCATGAGTAGTCAAACTCCCGCGTATTCCACCGAGACGCCCCCGAAGAAGAAGCTGACCACGGCCGAGAGAGCACGCGCGGTGGCTGCGGCGAAGGGAGGCGCTGCGGCGAAGGCGGAGCCGGACGGCGCGACCCCTGCCAAACTGCCGGGCCGGGCGGTGTCGACCGTGAACCAGGTGGTGGCGCTGGCCGATGATCGTCTGCCGGGCATCACCGTCGAACTCGAGCTGGTCACGCCGATGCTGGCCGAGCACTACTTGGCGATGCGGCCTACGGCCCAGGCGGACATCAAGCAGCGCGCCGCCTCGGGCCAGTTGGTGGACCGCTATGTCGGCGACATGGTTGCCGAGCAGTGGCCGTTCACCGGCGACCCGCTCCGGTTCAACTCGCTCGGCGAGTTCATCGACGGTCAGCACCGGGCGGAGGCCATCGTCCGCTCGGGCGTGCCGCAGTTCATGATCGTTGTCCGGGGGCTGGATCCGGACGCATTCGTGGTGATCGACACCGGCCGGCCTCGCAGCTTCCTTGACATGCTGCGCAGCAAGGGAGTGTCCAATGTCGCGATGGTGGGCGGTGTTACCCGCCGGGTGTTCCAGTGGGCGCGCGGCAACTACGGATCCAGTAATGTGTCCTGGATCCCGAACAACCGGTTCCTGGGGGTTTCGGCCAGCCCCGGTCTGCTGATGGAAACCTTCACTCAGATGCGCCCGGAGATCACCGCCGCGTCGCGCCGCGCGAACTCCTTCAAGCAGCACGGTTTCGCCGCCAAGACAGCCGCTCCTGGCCTGGCCGGGTTCGCATATCTGCTGCTCAGCCGGCTGGACCCGTATCGCTGCGAGAACTTCTTTCAGGAGCTTCAGATCGGCCCGGCCCAGCCAGGACCGGAGTATCCGATCTTCGTGTTGCGGGAGCGGCTGTCCAAGCGCGTCCCCGATCATGTCGCGGCCTTGCCGGACTGGGTGTGGACACACTTCTTCTTCACCACCTGGAACCGGTGGCTGAAGGCGGAGTCGATGGGCTCGCTGAAGACGCCTTCCGACAACACTTTCAAGTACCTGGCCACCCCGATCGACCCGCATGCCGCGGACCGGCCGGAGGGCTGGAAGCCGCTCGGTGGGGTGTTCGGGTGAGTGCTGAATGGCGCATCGAGCGGATGGCCGATGTCGGCGTCGCGCTGCAGGGCATGGCCCGCCGGATCGGGATCAGCATGACGGCCCTGGTCGAAGCCGGTGGGGTGATCAACGGAACGCTGGTCGCGATCGGCACGGGTACCAGCCGCAACAAGGACATGTCGGTCGGCCCGCTGCTGCGCGTGCTGGCCGCGACCAGTTATGAGCTGGTCGCCCGGTCTATCGACCCGGATGGCCTGAGGATCAAGCCGGAGGGGTCCGTCGAACTGCTCGTCCGCGCCGCGGACGGCGGCCGGATCGAGGTCACCGTGGACAATTTGGACGACGTGCGGCTGTTGCTGAACACGATGGCGGCGGCCAACTGGATGAGTGTCAGCGGGATGGTGCGGCAGGCCGGCAGTACCGGCACCTCGCTGGTCGGACTGGCCCGTGGCACCAACCTGGACAGCAAAGGCGATCTGCGGCTCAGTAACCTGCTGCGGGTGACCGCGGTGGCCCGGTTCGAGCTGGTGGTCCGGCCGACCCATGCCTCGCGACGCGAGGCCCGGATCGCGCTGGCGGCTGCCCGCAGGCCGTAGGATCAGGCGAACTTCATCCGTCGCCGGTTCTCGCCAGGGCCGGCGGCGGATGTTCGCGGAAGGCCAGCCATGCACCAGTTCGCCATCGCCCCGGTGCGCTCCGGCGCCGCCGACTGGGGTCTCGCCCGGCCGGTCCCGGCACCGGCGCTGACCCCGGTCCAGATCAGAATCGTTGCCTTCATCCACCGATATCAGCAGATGTGGGGCGCCTCACCGGTCTACCGGGAGATCAGGAAAGACTGCGGGCTCGGCTCCGACTCCGCGGTCGCCTACCAGATCCGCCGGCTGGTCCAGCTGGGCGTGCTGCGCAAGCCGGCCCGCCTGGTTCGCGCGCTGCGGCTCGTTCTGGTGCCGGTGACTATGCCGGCACCGGCAGCCGCCGTTCGCGGCGCAGCGGGCCCAACTTGCGGCCGGGAAGGGGGTCCCGGGGGTGCTGCACCCGCCACCAGATGTAGCGGCGCATCTCCTCGGTGCAGTCGCCCTTGCCGACGGTGCTCATGAACGCCGCCCAGCGTTCCGGCTCGATCCGCAGGGTGGTGGAGAAGTCGCAGGGCCCGGCGACATCGTCGCCGAGTTCCGCGTTCGGGTTGTCCAGCTGCCAGTCCATGTAGATCTTCAGATCGGGGGTGCGCCCGAGATTGCCCACGATCTTGCCGTACTGCTCCCACAGCCACTTCGGCAGGCGCAGCGTGTGATGCGAGCTGTCCTCGGTCATGAGGGCATCGTATAGACCGGTCCCTACAGCCGCCAATACAACCCCGCAAGTTGCCCAAAACCCCAGGCAGAGCCCTGATCGGGGACTTTTCGGAAAACCCCTGCATGGCGCTTGCTATCCGGACACCTCGGAACTAAGTTTTGTACTTACGTGTGGCCGTCACGCCACACGATCGTCACACGAGAGCAACGACCCCAAGGAGCCATCGTGACGGTCTCAGCGCTTCCTGCTGCGCAGGTACGCCATGAATGACCCGGACCCGACCATCGGCCGCCGCACGGCCACCGACCCCCGCCAGCATGTCCGGCTGACGGCCGGCTTCTTCACCGAGCCCGGCAAGCTCGGGCACCTCGCCGACCCGGTCGAGCGGATGGCCACCTTGGGCCTGCTCGGCGCCAGCATCGGCCTGTGCCGGGAGCAGGGCACCGACGGGCACATCGACCCGCAGACGGTCCTGGCCGCGACCGGGCTGCCCCCGCAATACGCCAAGACCTTGATCACCGACCAGATGTGGCACGAGACCGACCATGTCTGCCCGCGCTGCCCCCAGCCGCGCCTCGGCATGGTCTATGTCCATGACTGGCTGCTGCACAACCCGTCCGCCGCCCAGGAGGCCGGGCGGCGCGAGCGGGCCCGCGCCAACGGAGCCAGGGGAGGCAACTCGCGCTGGGCCGGCCATCAGAAACCCGAGAAGCCCCAGCGTGGCCCCGGCCGGCCCCGCAGGAGTCCGGCGCCGGAGCCGGCGGCCGAGCCCGACGGGCAGCTGGCGCTGGTCCCGATCGATCCGGCCGACACCGAGCCGGTGCTCCAGCACCCCGCCGAAACCCTGGCTCGTACCCGGCGCGGCCGGCCCCGGCGGACCGAGCCGCGCGTGTTCGACCCGATCGTTGTGGAGCTGTGCGCGTACTTTGCCGACCTGCGCCAGCGCAACGACCCTGACGGGAAACGCGACAACATCACCGAGCGCTGGCTGAACTCCTGCCGGCTGATGATCGAAGTGGATGGCCGTAAGCCGGAGGACATCCGCAAGGCGATCACCTACTGCTTGAACCATGAGGGGCATCGGTTGTACGTGCAATCGATGCCCAAGCTCAGGGAGGACTACGGCAAGTTGCAGAACTGGGCGCAGCGGGATCTGAGCCAGCGGGCGGCCGCCGCCGGCCGCCGCGGCGCTGCACCGGCGGCGGTCGCGGTCTCCGGGATGGCCGGCATGCTGGCCCGGCAGGTGGGCGGGAGCCCGGGAGGGATGGTCAAGGGTGCCTGACGACGGAACATTCCTGATCGACGGGCTCCCCGCCGATGACCTTGATGCCGCCGTGCTGGCCGCAGCGCGGCGGCATGAGGCCCCCACCTACCAGCCCGGCCCGGCCGTACAGCGCTACAGCGAGCAGACGATGACCTTCGACGAGAAGGTACGGTGGCTGACCGAGCAGGGCCTGGATGCGCTGCGCGGGCAGGCCGCCGGAGAGTTCGACCTGGACAGCCTGCCGCCACTGCACGAGTTCACCGCCGAGTGGGTCCGTCAGCAGCTGGCCGACCCGGCGGTGGCGCCGTGGCTGATCCTGGTCGGGCCCCTGGGCTGCGGAAAGACCAGCCAGTCGTTCGCTGCCGCGCGGCACCTGGTGCTCGAGTACGCCAAGCAGGGCCGGCGTTATGCCTGGCGGTTCGTGACCCACCGCAACTTCGCGGCCAAGGTGCAGCGCGGCAGCGACGAGGACGCGGAGGAGACGATCCGCCGCTATGCCCACTTCCCCGGACTGCTGATCTTCAGCGATCTGGGGGACTTCAACAACCAAGACTTCGGCCGGGCCGCGGACTACACCTCCCGGCTGGTCAACCATCGCTACCACTTCCGGTTGCCGACGATCTACGAGACGAACCTGCTCTATCACCGCGACCAATTCGTGGTCGACATGGAGAAGGAGCTGGACCGGTCCATCGCCACGATGGACACGCTGCTGGATGACCGGGTCATCGACCGGCTGAAGGCCGGCTGGACCGCCCCTCTCCCGGAGGTCAACTACCGGCAGAACCAGGGCCGGGTGATGGGCACATGACCGCCACCGTCAACGACCGGCGGACCTTGGATGAGCTGTTCGATGCGGGACTGACCCGCAGCAGTGTCGCCGACGAGCGGGCGGTGCTGGGCGCTATGATGCTCGCCGCGCCCGGCTCGGACATCCCGGCGACAGTTCGGGAAAAGCTGCGCCCGGCGCGGGGCATGGTGGCCGGCACCGGCGAGCACCACTTCCTGACCCCCGCGCATCGGGAGATCTGGCTGACAATCGTCGCGTTGATGAACGCCGGCGAGCCGCATGATGCGCTCAGCGTGGCCGCGCGCATGGACGCGGCGCGACTGCAACGCATCGGCGGGGTCCCCTACCTGCATACCTGCCTGGAATCCTGCACGACCGTCGTCAGGGCTCCCGCCTATGCCCGTGACCTGATCGGCGCGACCTTGCTGCGCGAGCTGGCCAGGAACGCCGCGACCCAGGCCGAGCGGGCGTTACGTAGCTCACTGCACGAGGCAAAGGACGCCTACGATGCGGCCCGGGCCAGCCTGGACGAGATCGAGGGACCGGTAGCCGGCGATGGGCCGCGCCCCTGGACGGCACCGACGCCGGCCGAGCGCGGCACCGATGACGATGTGATGGACGAGCTTCATCGGCTGGAGGAGCTGGCCGTTGATCCGCAACTGGCCACGGCCGAGTTCACCACCGGCTGGATCGATGTCGATCGGCTGCTCGCGCCGGTCGTCCCCGGAGCCATGATCATCATTGCCGGCCGGCCGGGTATGGCGAAAACCACCACAGCGGTGAACATCGCGACCCATCTGGCCATGGAGAAACGCCTGCCGACGCTGTTCTTCAGCCTGGAGATGTCCCGGCTGGAGATCGGCATGAAGGCGCTGTGCCAGCGCGCCCGGCTCAGGACCGAGGACGTCAAGCACGGAACCCTCGGCGATGAGGACTGGGGCAGGGCGCGCTGGCAGCGTGAGCAGGACGCCAATGCTCCGCTGGATATCGATGACACTCCGGGCATCAACACCGACTACGTCGACCGGGAGCTGGCCGCGTTCGTGCGTCGGCACGGCCGCCCTCCGGTGGCGTTCTTCGTCGACCACATCGGCCTGGTCGAGGAGAGTGCCGGCCGGGACTCCCGCGAGAAGCTCGAGCTGATCACCCGCCGGCTGAAGCTGCTGGCGAAGAAGTATCAGACGGTCTGCGTCGCGCTCAGCCAGCTCAACCGCGGCCCCGAGCATCGGCCCGGCGGTGTGCCGCAGCTGTCGGACCTGCGCAACTCGGGTTCGGTCGAACAGGACGCGGACATTGTCGGACTGCTGCACCGCGACGACTACTACGATCGGGAGTCCACGCGGCGCGGCGAGATGGACTTCATGGTCGCCAAGCACCGCAACGGCCCGACGGGGGTACTTGTCCTGGCCGCTCAGCTGCACATATCGAAGATTGCCTCGATGGCACCGGAATGACGGGGGCCGACCATGTCCGAACACCTGCATTGGGCGCTGCCGGGGCCGCACGGCCCGGGTGACTGGCACGAGTTCGCGGGGACGATCGACGACAACGGGATCGCCATGCCGGGGCCGCACCTGGCGCGCCAGCAATGGGCCGCCGCCCAGGCCGTGATCCGGCTCCGCGGCGACCAGACCCCGGCGGAAACCGCGGCCCGGGTCCGGCAGCTGCTGGCCGATCTTGACCAGCAGCTTGCCGATCTCGAACGGCGTCGCGACCAACCTCGGGATGAAGACAGCTGATCTTCGTCGATAGATTACGCAGAGTTGTTCGAATGGTTTGCCGGGAACTTGGCAAGAAGCCTCGGCAGAGCCGATACCTGATACGAATTCACAACGTTTAAGCAGGCGAGCCCCCGTCGGAATCCCGACAGTGCGGGCTCGCCTGCGTCCCACGACCGCACAGCTTCCGAGTCGGCGATCTTGGCACGCATGTTACAGAGTGTCACGATCGAAAGCGAGGAGCCCACGGATGAGCCAGCCCACCTGCATCCTGTGCGCGCACTACCACCCGCAGGCCGACCCCCATGCTCCCGAACCCGGATGGCAAACCTGTGCCGCCGGGCCTCGCCGGCTCGAACACGAACTGCTCAGCATTCGCGCCGCCTTCACCCGCCTGCAGGAAGACGTCGTCGAGGCCGGCGCGCAGGACCCGGTCAGCCAGGCCCTGCCCGGCGCCACCAC
>JACCDR011235925.1_pt1 | contig 11419 bp, 8 predicted proteins | sample 7446431 | NCBI WGS metagenome assembly JACCDR01 (sample SAMN15323443, study PRJNA562643) | freshwater metagenome | isolation source: river surface water | place: USA:Blue River Watershed | collected 2017-08-17
CATTATGACAAACAATCGTGAACAAAAGCAAAAGGACGGTATCATGAAGTCCCTCGCGATCGGTGGTTTTATTGGGCTTATTATTGTGATTTCTTGGTTAGGTATTCAGCTCGTAAATGTACTACCGAGTGCGTTCTCTTCGCTCGCCTCACTCGCTGACAGTGTCTACAACTACGACACCAAGGGTATTACCGAGATCAGCAACAAAGGCACCGCCAGTGCTGGTGAAGCAGTCACCATCAACTGGAATGTCCCAAACCGCGCTGGCACCTTTGCCTTCTCGTATGTGTGTACTGAAGGACTCTCGGTAGATATGCGAGATAGTCTCGGGGCAATCAAGACCCTCTCGTGTGACACGAACTACAATATTGGTAGTGTGAGCGCTCTTGATATTGTCGCGAGTTCAGAAAAGAATCGCTTTACTGACCTCAAATATCGCATCGATTTCATCCCCTCTGGGAAGGAGACTCCCCTCTCGAGCGATGAGAACACCATCACGATTGTAAATGCTGCTATTTCAACTGGCAACATCGCCGAAATGCCCGCTGCTACCTCGACACCAGCAACGACCACACCAGAAGTGGTGGTAAAGCCGGAAGAAAAGCCAACTGCCCCCGTCGCAACGACCACCAAGCCGGTGACGAAGCCGACTACTCCGACTGCACCAGCCAAGCCGGTGTACGTACAAAAGCCAATTTACGGTATCCCGGTGTCAAACCCAAATGGCATTACTGACCTCGCAGCCACTTTCCTCGGGAGTGGTACCCTCGTTGGTAACACCTTCAAGAACACTGCGGTGATTGATAACGATGCTACTGGCGCTATCCAGTTCGCAGTACAGAATATCGGCACCAAGACCTCAACAACCTGGACTTATACGGCAAAGCTTCCAAATGGTGAGACTTACACTTCACCAAGTCAGACGGCTCTCAAGCCAAACGAACGTGCCGTGATTACCCTTGGCTTCACCATGGGTGACACCACTGGCGTGAAGCGCTACACTGTCGAAGTAACCGTGACTCCGGATAGTAATTCAAAAAACAACCGTTTTGAAACAGTGGTCGCCATCACTGACTAATCACTAATCGCTGTTGCAACACAAAACCCGCGCCATAGGCGCGGGTTTTGTGTTTTGTACTCGTAGCATGTCGAGACTGGATAGGTAAGATTTTGAATGAAGAACGAGGTGTGAGAACGTGATCTGCTCATCACGTTCGTAAGACTCATTGAGAGATTTTGTAAGTGAAACGAACAAGATATCCAATGAGTAGACAGCTCCTGTAAGGAGCAAGGATATATTCTAGAGGTGTACAAGTGGCACGACGGAAGAGAATATACCGCAGCTCAACAAGGTTATGCTTCAAGATATTAGATATCCAAAGTAGCGAGGCGTGCGTTTGATTGAATAAACGACTTTCGATTACTCACATCTGTCCCCATGAGGATATCAAACACTCGATCTGCCATCACTGCGTCTTCGATATGTACTTGTAGTAGAATACGATTTTGAGGATTCATTGTTGTCTCCCAGAGTTCTTCGGCGTTCATTTCGCCAAGTCCTTTGTACCGATTTACTACTTTCCACTCGGTACTGGTTGATTCTGCTTTAGCGACCACTTCTGCTCCCTCTTCATTGGGGGTTTCATCTTCGATAATATCCACGGCAGTATCCTTACTCACGTACTGAAACTTCTCATCATCACTATAGACATATTTTATCTCTTTACCTTTTTTTAATTTATAGAGTGGTGGCTGTGCAATATAAATGTATCCGGCTTCGAGTAATGGCTTATAGTACCGATAAAAAAGCGTTAGGAGCAAGGTACGAATGTGTGCCCCATCAACGTCGGCATCAGTGGCGATAATGATCTTGTGGTATCGTAGTTTCTCGATATCAAAGACGTCACCAATCGCTGTCCCCATCGCAATCACGAGATTCTTGATCTGTTCAGAAGCAAGCATCTTATCGATGCGCGCCCGTTCGACATTAAGGATTTTACCGCGTAATGGCAAAATCGCTTGTGTCTTGCGGTCACGACCCATCTTGGCACTACCGCCAGCTGAGTCCCCTTCTACGATGAAAAGTTCTGAGTCACTCGCTTTCTTGCTTTGACAGTCAGCGAGCTTGCCGGGGAGTGACATGCCTTCAAGCGCGCCTTTGCGAAGGACGCTGTCCTTAGCGGCTTTGGCGGCCTTACGAGCCTTCACTGCAATGATTACCTTGTTGATCATGGCCTTGGCATCGTCGGGATTCTCTTCGAGATAGGTAGCGAACGCTTCAGCAAAGACCGTCTCGACTGCCCCACGCGCCTCGACCGAGCCGAGCTTGGCTTTGGTCTGTCCTTCAAATTGGATTTCTGGCATCTTGACCGATACGACGGCCGTAATCCCTTCAAGCACGTCCTCGCCAGTAAAACCAGCGTCTTTCTCTTTCGCACTGAAGAAATTGTTCTTCTTGGCGTAGTTGTTGAGAGTGCGGGTGAGAGCTGTCTTAAAACCGGTGATGTGTGTGCCGTGTTCAGGGTTATAGATGTTGTTCGCAAACGCACTAATACGCGCCGAGATATCATCCACATACTGGAGCGCTACTTCAACCGAAAGCACGGCGCCGTCCATGTTGTTCTTTTCAACGTAGAAAATGTTTTTGTGAACTGGCTTTTGGTACTGGTTATTAAAGGCAACCAGTGAACGAAGACCTCCTTCAAAGTAGAAATGCTGATGGGGCACCTCATAGTGTTCATCAGAGAGATACTGCTTACCCCGAATACCATCAAGGAACTTGGTGACTGATTTATCAGTAGACGCATGTACCATACCCGCTTCCCCACAGAGCATGCGACCATCAATAACCGAAAGCTGCATGGCTTTTACGAGATACGCTTGTTGACGGAGGTGATTGACGATTTTCTTAAAGTCGTACGCTGTTTCCGGGAAAATACTGGCGTCAGCTTGGAAGGTCACCACCGTCCCCCGAAGCTTCGAGCTCCCCAGCTTTTTAACCTTGTACTGTGGCTTACCGATTTTGTATTCCTGGATGTAGTGTCCACCATCACGGTGTACTTCAACAATGACATGAGTCGACAGTGCATTCATGACTGATACACCTACTCCGTGGAGCCCTCCAGATACTTTGTATCCCGAGCCTTCACCACCGAACTTTCCTCCCGCGTGAAGCACTGTGAGGATGGTCTCGAGCGCCGATACACCTGTCTGCTTGTGGACGTCGACTGGGATCCCACGGCCATTATCGGCGACCCGGATATAGCCACCTGGCAAAAGACACACCTCAACACGATTAGCAAACCCACCCATCGCCTCATCTCGTGAGTTATCAAATACTTCCCAAATCAAGTGGTGAAGTCCTTCAGGACCAGTCGTCCCGATGTACATACCTGGTCGCTTACGGACTGGATCAAGTCCTTCAAGGACTGAGATTGATGATGCGTCGTAGGTGTCTTTTTTGCCGGCCATAACTATCTAAAATCGTGATAAATAACGCCTATTAGTATAGCAAAAAAACATATCGTAAGCGAGTGAGATTTCCTTACCGCACCTCAAAGCCTGCCTTCGCGACAGCGTCGTAGACTGCGCCCATCAGCGCATCTACCTCGCTGCCGTCGAGGGTTTTTTCGTATGACTGAAAGACAAGCCGGTACGCTAGTGAAGTCCGTCCATCCTTGGTGAACGTATCGAGATGAGTGAGACGAACAAGTAGTGGTCCGGCAGCCGCTCGAAGTGTGCCTTCCACCACCTCAAGCGCTGTCCCCTCACCGACCCACATGGCGATATCACGCGAGACACTCGGGTAGGCAGAAAATGGTTTGTATAGAATTGCAGCGGACTTCTCTGCCGGCTGGTAAGCAGTCGGTACCGGGAGATTTGGTAAAAGCGCTTCAAGAGAGAATTCCACATAGCCCGGTGCGGTATGTACTGGCACAATAGTGACACCAAGCGCTGACTCGAGTGCGGTTACTGCAGTAGTAAGGAGCGGATCATCAACCTTCGCTTTGTACTCAGTGCCGGTTTGTACAGCGAGTCCGACATGAAACGCTTCGTCAGTCGAACCAAAGACAGTACCAATCTCAAATACCTGAACAGCCTTCTGTCCCAAGAGATCCCGAAATGGAATATTCTTTGTTCGCACCTCGAGGAGGTTATCCATGAGGCGACTGCGTAAATAACTTTTATCAGACGCGAGTGCATTTTTAATATGAGCAATATCTTTTTCTCGAAATGAACTGGTATAGACTTCAGAAAAACCGAGTCCAACCAGCGTCGTACGGATCACCTCGGCGTAATAATGGCGGACATTGATTTCAGCTACCGGTGTCGCAACTGGCGGGACAGACACTATCTGCGAGAGACCATAGATACGACCAATCTCTTCGATCAGGTCCTGTTTGAGATAGATATCATCACGTTCATGTGTTGGTGTAACTGTGAACACTTCCCCCTCCGCCACCGTCTCGTAACCAAAACGAGCAAGGATATTTGCTACGGTCGAAGTAGCAATCGAAATGCCAAGGACTCGATTAATTTCGCTCACCGATACTGACACTGCGCTTCGTGTCACAGCACTATCTCCAGCTGTGGTGTATCCGATCACCTGACCCCCAGCAATTTCGGCAATCAGTTTTGCTCCAGCTATGAGACCGTATGGCGTCACACTGCGAGAGAGGCCGTTTTCATAGCGCTTCGCAGCATCAGTTGGGAGTTTGTGTCGACGAGACGCCAGGCGGGTAGCGACACGGTCAAAATGAGCTGCTTCAAGGAGAATAGTGGTCGTGGCTTCAGTCACCCCGGAATTGAGCCCTCCCTTCACACCAGCTAGCGCCAGCGGAGCACCACTCACACCATCAGTGATAACAACATCCTCAGCAGTTAGGACCAGCTCTTCGTTACTTAAAGTGGTGAGTTTTTCGTCTGCTTTGGCAGCTCGTACACGTACTATACGTTGACCGATAGCATCTTTAGTGAACGTGTTGGCGTCAAAGGCATGGAGGGGTTGGCCGAGTTCGAACATCACATAGTTCGTGGCGTCTACAATGTTGTTAATCGAACGCTGTCCAATTACCTCAAGACGAGCCTTAAGCCAATCAGGTGACGGACCGACCTTTACCCCTTCGATGATGGCGGCGCCATAAAAATCACAGACTGGTGAATCAAGCACCACTTGAACATCAGTCAGTGGTGTTCCGAGCATTACTTCGCCCTGGAGCGGATCGTGCTCCATTGGCAGATTAAGAATCACCGAAAGTTCACGGGCGAGGCCACGATGAGACATGAGCCAGGCTGACTTGTCCGGCAAGACCTTTACATCAAAGACGGTATCCTCCCCGACTGTCACCACCTCTTCAACTTCTGAAGAATGAAACGTCAATTTCTCTTCAATCACCGCCGGGGCTGGCAGCGGAGTGTCAAAAAATGTCTGCAGCCAGTTGTGAGAAAATTTCATAGTAGAAAGGATAAATGAAAATAGATAAATGAAGAATTATACTTTCGTAGCCCTCATCTTTTTTAATAACGCATAGAGAATATTTACAATTTCATTACACTCACCATGTAAAGATTCCAATTTTGGTGAAGGTGCACCTTTATAAGCTTCTAGGACTTCTAACCAATAGAGTGTCTCTCTTCCTGATTTCAGTGCAATTTGTAAAAAATGAGCAAAATCTTTTTTACTGCCAGCACCTTGTGCCTCATGGACATTTGCACCAATAGATGTAGCGCTACGTATAATTTGATCAGCAACAGGTGCTAAGGTGCGGTTAGTTCTGAATGTATCAGAGAATTTTAAAATATCGACTGAAAAAGAAACAAGCCGAGAAAAATATTCTTGTTTCCAGGTAGTGTCATTTTTCATTTTTAATTTATCTTTTATCATTCTAAAACTGATTTACAAATCTGAGATCTCCATTGTACATAAGTCGAATATCGTCAATTCCGTAACGCAACACTCCGAGACGATCAATCCCCATCCCAAACGCAAACCCTTGATACACCTCAGGATCAATGTTCGCTGCACGAAGAACATTTGGATGCACCATACCGGCTCCCATCACTTCAATCCAACGCCCGGAGAGTTTATTCCCCTCTTGTGGCGCAATCATCATGTCAACCTCTACCCCCGGCTCAACAAATGGAAAGAAACTCGGTCGAAAACGCACTTGTACTTCCCCACCAAAAAAACGTGAGAAGAAATATTCAAGGACCCCCTTCATATGAGCCAGTGATACATCTTTGTCGACCATGAGTCCTTCGAGTTGGAAGAACTGTGCTTCGTGTGTTGCATCAGTCGCTTCGTTACGAAACACCTTACCTGGGCAAATCATGCGGATTGGTGGTGTGTGCGTGAGCATATGACGAATCTGAACTGGTGAGGTATGTGTACGCATCACGACCGTATCATCACCCTCAAGATAAAACGTATCTTGCATATCACGAGAGGGGTGATCTGGCGGAACATTGAGATCGTCAAAGTTATGCTTGATAAACTCACGTTCTGGCCCCTCAGCAAACGTAAAGCCAATCTCGGCAAAGATCGAATTAATCTCCGCAATCATTTGCGAGAGCGGATGACGGTGTCCATGAGCTGTTTCTTGCATAATCATATAGTAACACGCACTAGGTGGTCGGCAACTCGGTCAATATCTCGAGATAACGCCCGCCGTCACGAACATAGATACGACCACCGTCTATTACCATAGCCTCGGCTGACGCTGGATATAATTGTTGGGTATTTTGCCAAGCCCGATCATCAATCTCAGTGACAAAAATACCATCTTGACGATGTAACACAATAAGATCGGTAGAACCTGGGAAGAAAGCAAATGACACAATCTTTTGTCCCTGTCGATCGATTATAATCTCGCGACGGCACTGACGCTCGGCAGTCGTGGTGGTTTCAATGTCATTACGCAACTCAATTTCTTCTGCGAGCGCTTGACGGGCGGCGATCACTTGCGCCTCATATCGTTCACTGGTAGATGTTGCAATGTCATCTGGAATACAGAAATAATATGGAATAGTACGCTCACTACCTAAAAAGCGAACAACAATATCGTCACCTCGTTCAAAGACAGTTACCTCACGTTCGGTTATAGTGGTGGTGGCGACCACTACTTCCTCAGTTGAGGTGCTCGTAGTGGCGGCCTCTCCTGGTTCAAAAATACCCCGCGCCTCATCAACCACACGACTGATAAATGGCGTGGTAGTAGTAGCAGTGGTAGTAGCAAAAAGTCCTGACACATATGTAAACTCATCATTACTTCGCAACGTCGTTGTCGCACGAGAACTGGTTGCCATAAACGGTACTGTAGTAGAAGCAAATGAAAAGAGTCTGGTTGTGGTGGCAATACCAAGATAGATCGGGGTGCCGGTAGCTGTCACATACTGCGTGATCGGTCGCACTTGTGGTATGATTGGTAATAAGAACGTGCTCGCTTCAGTAACAATATGAGGATACACCGGTAACTCTTTGACCCAGGTGTGATATCCAGGAGCTTGCACATGGACTCGCTGTAAGCCGGGCATAATATTTTGAATATAGAGTGCACTGCGGAAAATACGCGAATCCTCTACCCGTTCATTATTTAGAAATACTTCTCCTTCGTCAGTACTGACTGATATATAGAGACCGCCAGTAGCAGTAATCGTCGCGTCAGGCGCAAAAACATCATACCGGTACCCGGTAGCATAAAAAACGAAGATCGGAACAGCAACGACAAATAGTACAAGGAGTGACCAAAACAAAAAACTTCGGCGTTTTTTTGAAAGTGGCGCTACTACCTTACTTGATGGTGGGGTAAACCGGGGATGATGATGGTAACTCATACAATACTACTTATACAGCTTCGCTTGATCGCACTTTTGGGGTCACCCAAAAGCCCATATACCGACCAAGCATAAGCCTCGTCTGGGCATCGAGACCAGGGATAGCACTAAACACAATCATGGTCGCTGGTACCAAAATCCACTGAAGCGCCATCACAACATAGCGGAGACGACTCGCATCTTCTGGACGCTTTGGGATAAGCGATAATGAAATAATTGAAGAAATTACCAACCCAAACATCGCAAGAATAAGCAGGTCACGTACTACGATAGGGAGATTGTACGATAGGACTGTTTGATGGAATTCTCGGCTACCCAAAAAGATCGGTGCCCAACCGAGAATAAATAGCATGATTGGATTCGTCACGAGTGACCAGTAACCTTCGGCCTGTTGGAGCGCAATCTTGATGCGCTGGCCACGTGGGATACTTGAATGGTGCAAGAAGTGGTAGAGAATGTAACAGAAATTCTCTACGCCGTACGTCCAGCGGCGATGCTGTTTGTAAATCTGTACCATCGTCCGCCATAAGGTCGGCGCCGCATTTGCATCCATCGAGACCGGATAAGATAGTGGGATGACATCGTATTGTCCATTGTTGGCCAGCAGGAGATTCCAGTAAATACGCGAGTCTTCACTCACCATATTACGTTGCCAATACCCGACTTCATAAAGCGCTTGGAATGGGACCGAATGGGACGAAAATGTCGCCATTCGCTCTGGACGTTCTTGTTGTACCATCTCCCAAAAAGTCGACGACATGGCGACGACGCGAGACAGCGCCGGTGCTTCCCACATATTGTTATTAAAGACAGGTACCGGTTGAAAAGAACTCTTCAATGGACGTTCAGCTTGAAGGAAATGCCAGACGAGACAATTGAAGTAATCAGGATATAAGACCGTATCAATATCGAAAATTGAAACCAGTACATCAGTATAAGCCAGACCTCGCGGATCGAGTACCTCCGTACGAACTGCTTCAGCAGCAAATGCGGCATTTGATCCTTTCCCCGCCATTTCTCCCGGTACATCAGCCGGGTGCGTGGTGACGAGAAAACTACCAAAATGGTGACCGAATTCATTGTTCATTTTGCTCGCTAAGGCTTGTGCTTCGGCTCCCGCTCGTTCTTCAGCCGCTAGCACAACAATCAATTTTTTGTGGTCGTACTTCACTGCCACGAGAGATTCAAGTGTGGCGCGCACAACTGATTCGGGCTCTTTGTAGAATGGGAGAATAATCACATGATGGAGATGATGAAATGATCGTTCAGCAATCAAGCTCGCCCAGTCAAGACTCATGTGATAGCGCAGTCGCTTCCAATTGTAGCGGAGGTGATACGAAAGAAATGCAGTTTTAAGTACCCAGTACAACGCAAAAGCAATAATGAAATACGCCGCAAAGACTGGTGCGTAAATGGACATGAGTATCACAGCAATCAAGGTAGACCACGAGGCTAACCCCGGCAAAATCTCGAGACATCGGTATAATCGTCGCTTCGCACCAGTTAATTCAGTGGCTCGTCCAACATGAAAATCAGCCCGACGGGCATAAGGGAGTAAGTGCGACTGATTGTTCTCCACCTCCATAGGTACCCATCAGTATACTCCTTTTTGTATATAAAAAAAGTGGTGTTTTACAGGTTTTGTGTGGTTATATCCCATTTACAATACAAAATCTTGTTGTTTGCTCCAGTCACCACCTTTACATCTTAAAGCCAGCTCTCGGGCTCGAACCGAGGACCTACGGTTTACACAACATCCCATACTGTTCTAACTCTACCACCTTCGCTACTGCCAGCATCACCTTCCGGATTCAAAATTTAGAGCCGGCTCTCGGGCTCGAACCGAGGCCCTACGGTTTACAAAACCGTTGCTCTACCGACTGAGCTAAGCCGGCTCTAAATTTTTAATCTAACCATTTTATCGAAAAGTGTGCCTATTATGCCTGAATGGGAGAAAAACGCAACTTACTATCCCCTGTCTCTTAATCCCCTCGCAACGCCTTATCTTTCAGTTTTCGTTCTGCACTTGGTGAGAGTTTTGTTTCAACTTTGTGTTCAGCAATTGTCGTCAAATGACTTTTTTGTGACTGACGTCGTTCACGTCGTAACGCCCGGGCGCGTTCACGATTACGAATCAAAATTGCTTCGACTACGTGATACGCACCAGCTAAAGATTTCATAATCACCTTAAGGAAAGCGTGGAGGCTATAATACCAAGATAATGTAATAACGTAACGTACAATGTATCGAAGCAACCGTTCAATTGCTCGTACCATGGCATCAATTTGTCTGTCTGCGGAGCTGCGGAGTGATGACAAAACGAAGCGTTCACCACGACGCTCCTCTTTCGTACACAGGTAAAGATACCCGCTAAAAGTGAGTATCAATACCAAAGCGTAAAGAAACGGTAACCACATGACGGGTACACCAATCTACTTTACTGACAATCGCTCAATCTTTACCACGGTCACATTCTCACCGAACTTTTGGACCGCACCGGAAATCATTTCACCAATGGTTGTATCGGGATTCTTTACAAATGATTGTTCCATGAGTACTTGCTCCTTAAAATAAGAATCCATTTTACCGGCCAGAATTTTTTCCTGCATATCAGCCGGTTTATCTTTGATTTCAGCCGACAATACTTCCTTAGCCTTGGTCAAGGTGGCTTCATCAATTTCGGTTTTTGCAATGTACTTGGGAGCCAATGCTGCGACGTGCATGGCAACATCACGGGCCAACGCTACAAATTCTGCATTCTTAGCAACGAAGTCAGTCTCACACCCTAGCAAGGCCATTGCCGCTACTTCATTCGTATTGTGGACATAGACACCAATCGCACCAGCACCAATTTCACGGTCAGACTTCTTCTCAGCCGCTTCACTTCGCTTGCGCTTCAAAATGATAACTGCCTTTTCCATGTCACCACCGGCTTCTTCGAGGGCACGCTTACATTGCATCACTGAGATACCAGTTTGATCTCGAAGCTCTTTAAGTTGTGCTGATGTTATTTCCATACGATGTTATAAGAACAAAACAATAATGTGGTCGGTATAACTAACCAAAACTAAGCGTCAGAACGTGGACGTCGAAGACGGGTATCAGTTCGTGGGGTGGCTGGCTTTGGAACATAGAGCGCCTTACCATTTTGGAAAGCAGTAGCTAGTTCATTAAGTACAATCCCGACACTACTCTGAAGTGCGTCGTTGACTACAATTGGATACTGCACTTTTGACGCATCACAATCTGAACTCATTAATGCAATCACCGGAACACCCATTTCATTCGCTTCGGTTACTGCGATGTGATCATGTCGCGGATCAACCACTACCATCATGTCCGCAACCTTTGTACAGGCCTTAATACCACCAAAGTTAAACTGGAGTTTATCGACTTCGCGATTAAGAAGTACGCGTTCTTTTTTGGTGTACTTTCGTTCTAATTCGCCTGATTCTTTTTCTGTAATGAGAGACTCGAGTCGGTAAATTCGCTTTTTAATTTCTGACCAGTTTGTAAGCATGCCGCCAATCCAGCGGTTCACCACGTATGGCTGTCCTACTTTTTCGGCCACATCCTTCACGAGGCG
>JACCDR010447523.1_pt1 | contig 11416 bp, 9 predicted proteins | sample 7446431 | NCBI WGS metagenome assembly JACCDR01 (sample SAMN15323443, study PRJNA562643) | freshwater metagenome | isolation source: river surface water | place: USA:Blue River Watershed | collected 2017-08-17
AACTGGCCTGATCTTTTTGGTTGATAAAATCCGCAAAAATTTGTTCTGCGGAAATATTGTATTTTTGTACGATATCTTTGATTAACGTCTGTAGTTCATCCTGAAGGGCAAGCAGTTTTGCTTGATTGGCTTTTAAATCCTCACAGCTGAATGAAGTTTGTTGTGATGCTGAAGAATTTTTGTCGCTCATGGTCTGCTGTAGCAATGAGGTTAATGGTGAGATGTGTAACACATCATCCATGCTCAGCGGTTTAAACAGTGGCGGCCGTGACATTTGATATGCGCTATTCACAACACCACTATCTTCATCGATAGCACCAACAGGAACATCGACATACATGGTGCTGTAGGCGGCGCACTCTCGTTGTGATTCGGTGAGCTCCAAAACGTAATCGCCTGCTTGGGTCGATAGCGCGGAAGGTTCATCGTTATCTTTTTGTCGATTACCGTTGATATCGAGCCACACCGTTGCGCCCCTTACGTAGCCATCGATCACTTTTCCTGCCACTTTGTGCGTAATCAGTGGGCTGAACGTGGCTGTGATGCTGCAATTGGCCGTGATATTGCCGGTACGAAATTGATTGTTAACGAGTTGGCCGCCACAACCACTGACGTTATCAATGCGATACCCCTTGCTTGGGGTAACCTGCAGGTTGGCGACATTGCCATGTTCAACCACCATTGTTTGTTGGTTAAACGTACCACCTACACCTGCTGTAGCGCTGATGGTATAGGTATTTAATTTAAACGTGGCATGGATTGAACAATCGCTTTGGATAGCGCGAATTGCATATTGGTTGCCTTGCAATTGGCCATTGCAACCGGTCACAGTTGCTAAGGTATAACCTGCGGCAGGCGTGAACAAAATGGTGGCGGCATCAGGGGTGGTAAGATTTATATTTTTATGTGAGCTCGAACCGCCATCACTGGTGGTAATTTGAATGCTGAAGGTCCGAGGCGGCGTTCCTGCCGATGGCGAACCTCCACCACAAGCGCTCAGTCCACACAATAAAACGAGCGCAAGACTGTGGCTCGGCTTGTATAAAGAAAGTGGCATAGATGAAATCCTTTTCTTCAATATGCGTCATGTTACATATTCAATGTATGGTTAAACGCAGTGGTTGTAAAACAAGCAGTTATGGTAGTGGATTTTTCCTAGCCATGTATAGATGTTAATTATTTATTTTTAACACTATATTATTAAATTGCTAATTTAATGGTGGTGAATGTAAATTAAGCAGCCGCGCTCGTATTTGAACGCGGCGTTAGCCGTGAGGTGTGAGCAGGTCAATAAGTATTAGCGCAGTTTTTTCTGCCAAAACATGGCATTGCCCATGGTGGGATCCAGTTGATAACCTTCAAAGCCAAACTTTAAATACGCCTGCTGCGCGATATGATTGCCTTCGAGTACTTCGAGGGTGATTTTGCAGCACTGCCGTGTTCGGGCAAATTGTTCAACCGCGGTGAGCAGTTGCTGGGACAAGCCTTGACCGCGAAAGGCAGGCACGACCACAAAATCGTGAATATTTAACACGGCTTGGCAGGCAAAGGTCGAAAAGCCCTCGACACAAATCGCTAACGCGGCGGGCGTTTCATCGACAAATGCCAGAATGGCGGTGACAAAACTGCGTTGTTGTAGGGCAGAGATCAAGCCTTGTTTCACATGGACGGGAAGTTCAGCACCGCCGCCCATCTCATCTTTGGCGTATTCATTTAATAAATACAGCAGTGCGGCGGCATCTTTGGTATTGGATAAATCTGCGATATGGATTGAGGTTGTCATAAGGCTCGCTTCGCATGGTTAGAAAATGCTGCACTCGACCTGCTTTAGAGATAGAAGATGTTTTATGGCAATACCGATGCATCGCTTGCAAGGGACATCTGTGTTAACTCTCGTAAAAAGGTGCGCACAACAAAGAAAGGCTAGCTAGCTTACTGTGGAATTGGCGTGGTTTACAACATGAAACAACGCCAAACGCTACTACGATAGGGCTTGGCGTTGTTTTGTGTTTTCAATAAATTATGTTTTTGGCTTTTAAAAATTAACCGACAATCCAGCGTTTATTGAGCGGCCTATACCACGCATGGTACTGGGTGCTACGCCCATCATCATATCCGCAGAGGCGTATTCTAGGCCTCCGAGCGGTAAACGATAGTTTCGATCAAACAGATTTTCGACGCCGAGATTTAGCTGCACTGCTTGGCTGAGATCAATGCGACTGCGCCAATGAACAAGGGCATAACCTGCCGTTTTTTGTTCGGCACGAACTGCACTTACACGTTCTTTGCCAGCTACAATTTCGGTCTCGAGTGAACTATGCCAAGCGCCGTTATCATGTGCTAACACAAAGCGAGCGTTCAGCGGCATGATGTTGTAAAGGTGATCCCCGTCATCCGATGTGCCGCGAACATAAGCGATGTTGCTTCGAACTTCCCAATTCCCTGCAAGTTGACCTAACACATATTTGCCACTTACATCCACGCCATACAGCTTGGCGTCTTGATTGATGAATTGTAGCGACTGCCGGCCAGCCAGCATACTCATGTTATACGGATTTGGATTGGTGTTGAGGCGGACGTTGATATAGTCCTCGACGACGTTATAAAACGGCGTGATGATGAATTGCCAATGTTGGTTGCTAGCATCATGCCAATCACCAGTCATTCGCAGGCTGTAAGCAACTTCAGGCTTTAACTGAATATCACCGACATAGGAGTTTAGGTCGCCAAACCAATTATTCATCAATCCAGCCATCATGGCTTCGTTGGACCAGGTATAGCGCTCATGTAAATTGGGGGATCGAGTTTTGCGGGCAATACCGATATCGAATGTTTGGCTTGCATCTGGTATGTATCGTGCTGATGCTGTTAGGTCGACATTGAGATCGCGAGTACGATGATCTTTGGCGTTAAATGCATCAGCATCGATTTTATAGGTCGCATCGAGATATGGAGATTTCCCCATCATGCCGCCATAACTGCCGTCAGCTGCACTATGATAGCCACTCACATCGCCTGTATTCATTTTCACTTGTTCAACGCGAGCGCCCAATTGAGTAGACAGTTGCGCGTTGTATTGCTGGTCAAGCTCAGAAAACAGCGCAAAGCGTTGTCGCTTACCATCACGAATATTCCAAAAATCATGTGGTCCCATAAAACTATTGGGTAGCGCAGGCCACCAATCATCAAGTCGATATTGATGAAGTTCATTCCCAAGTTTTAGTGTTTGTTGAGCCGTGATGGCTGAGGTTGCAAGGATAGCGTAACCAGCATCGCTGGCATCAGTGTCCATCGGCATTTGACCACCTTTTTCTGGCAGTATATCCATTTTGTGGCGGACGTTTTGACGGTACACTCTCGTTTCGAGCAGGCCCCAGCGGAAATCCCCCATGTAGGCCGCATTTAACGATAGACTTTTGTTGTACGTCATGTCCATCGCTTGGTTGGGGAACCCTTGCAAAGGAATATCCTGCCAAGCAACATCAAAGGTATAGAGGTCGTTTACGTGTTTCTTGGCCAATTTGAGGGCGTGGTTCCGAACTTTATAACGACTCGCACCCACAATATTGCCGTCACCATCTTTGTAGTTTCCGGCATCGACGGTATTACCGATATAAGTCGCACTGGCCGTTGCCGACGCAATACTCGCCCGAGCGCTCGCGCCTTTCACATCGCCATTACCACGATAGTAACTGCTGAAATTTCCGCTGGTGATTAGCTCAGTCTCTGCATCGGCAAATTGGGGCTGCAACGACCTGACTTGGATAGCTCCGCCAATACTATCCCCCCCTTGACTGACCGGTACGACGCCTGCGTAAACTTGAATTTGGTCAAGTGCGCTGGGCGCAATATACGACAGGGCCGGATTCATATGATTTGGACAGGCGGAAGTGATGGTCATGCCATCGACTGCGATTTTTAACCGATCATCGGCGAGGCCGTTGATGACCGGAAGGCTCGATACGCCGCCACCGGTATAAAAACTCACACCGGGGACCTGCTTAAGTAGTGTTGCGGTGTCGTCATTGGCAAAGGCATCGGTTGCTTGTTCGCTTTTTTTAATCGTTTTACCAAAGGTTACATCATCTATGGTTGCCTCAACTTCAATCGTGGGCAGCTGTTGAATGACCGGTGACGTGGCGGCGTGTGAAGAAAAGACGGTAGTTAAAGCTAGCGCGAGTGGTGAAAACGATAACAAGGCCTTACAGCAAGAGTTTTGGGTAGGTGTCATGGGTACCTCAAATTAAACAAACCGTTATTCGAAACGTGAGGTCGTTATTATAAAGAGGGCAGAAATCGCACGTGCTGTGACATTTTGTCGCAGTGATTCACGTTTAACTGATTTATGTCCGTTGTTCTTTGCTAGAAAGCAGAGCATTTGATGCCATCGATGTTGTACAGAATATTCGGTCAAGCGATGTGCGCAGCTAGGCGTCAATAATGACGTGAATGTTGTTGTGATAACGAAAAATTAAACTGCTGTTGTAGGACGATAGGCTGTGTCGTATTGGGCGGCATTTGACAACGCCATTGCTTTACGGCGGCTAACGCAGCTTCATCCAGTCTAGGATAGCCACTGCTTTGCACCACGAACGTTTTCACCACCTTATTTTGAGTATCCAAATGTACTTCAACGCGCACCAGCCCTGTTTCACGCAGTCGTCGTGCGATGGCAGGGTAAAGCGGTGCAGGGCGTTCTGTGCAGTACATAGTAAGGTCTGGTGGAGGGAATGATGCCGTGGATTCTGGTGATAATCTTGTAGTTTCAGTAACTTGGTTAGTTGATAACGTGGAGCCCGTTTCTGATGTTATGGGGGCAGGTATTGCCGCGGCAGGTGAGGACGCAGGTGTTATCGGGGGGGACGGTTTGGGCTGGCTATCAAGCTGTTGAGAAGCCGTGGGCATTGACGTCATTGGTTTGGGGGCTTGCTTACTTGCTGATGTTTTATGCGTTGCTGTGATCTGCGTGGTTGGGGGGATGACGGTTTTAGCCATGGTAGTGTTTGCCACCGCGATGGGTATAGTTGTCGCGTTTATCCGCGCTGTTAGAGCTATGTTTTTTTTAATCGCTGATTTTTTAATAGCAACCATAGCTGTAGCTGGCACGGCTATCACCTGCACTGTATTGATGCTGTGCAATTGCGCATACTTCATCGTCGTCGACACAGGTGTTGATATCTGTCCAGGCGGAGCTAGGTAAATGACAACCATCAGGATGAAATGAAAGATCAGCGATAACCCAATGAAATATGGCCATTGTATCTTGTGGAGCTGCCGACTGTTTGAGATGGTGCTATCGCTCGATAGGAGTATTGGGGTCATCCCATGCCACCATGGTTGATGCAGAAACGGCTCCTCAACTATGCGATGTTGATTGTTACGGCGGATGGATAGTGAATGCTGGTTAGTCACTACAGTGAAGCCAAAATAGGATTCAGCAGATAAGGGGGCATATCTTATCGCGGTCCGTTGATAACATGATTGACGTCATAACCCAAGCATGCGGCATATCAATATGACGTGTCACACAACCTATGCCTTGCCGTGGTTGGCGTTTAACAAGTGCAATCATTTTAGCGCCCAGCTGGAATATGGGAACTGTGGCAAATTGTCGCAGTTATTGGGTATGAACCTCCATGCCTGTTCCTATGCAACATGAGGCTTTGTATGGGGCGATTTCCATCATATCTGCATGAGGCAAACTTATTAAGGTGCACAGCGTGGAGGGGCGTCACTCCGCGCAATGGCTAGAATTTGCCCTTGTGGGCCTGTGGTGACTTGCAGCCATTGGCTTTGTTGTAGTTGTTGCCATTGCTGCGACGATAGCCCTTGTTGCTGCTGAAAATGTTCCAGCCATGCCGCGGTTAATGCCATGTCGTGGGCATCGCAGCCAGCGAGAAACCAGCCATCGTGCAAGGCGGCTAAATTTGGAAACGGCTGCCGACTGACGATCAATTGCTGTGTTTTGGTGTGCGCGTGTGCGGTATCTAGCGTTTCTGCTCGGCGCTGCTGTTGGTACTGGTGCAGCGCTGCCGTGTTGGCTGGCGCAAGATAGCGCTGCTGCAACATGGCTAAATCTGCCGAGGTTGCAGCAGCGGTGTGGGCATCGATAGCGCTGGGCGTTGTTGTTTTAGAATGTAGATGCGACTTTAACTGCGTATCCGCACTGTTTTGAAATAACTGCGTATACGCATTGTTTTGACTTAAGTGCGTATCCGCACTGTTTTGAAATAAGTGCGTATCCGCACTGAGCAGCACCACGTCATGGACCTCAAGCTGACGGGCAATGCGGCCATCCGTGGCAGGCAGCTGGTATGCTTGTACTTGGTAAAAAGCAAGTTGGGTTTGCTGGTGATGGTCATACAACAACTGCCAACCAAACAGTACCGCAATGGCTGCCGTGATGCCTTGAACACTTAACCGCCACTGCGACCAAAATGTGGATGGATCGAGGTGTTGCCGCCAGTTAACCAGGCGCGCCGCCACACGCTTGCCGGCTGGGCTGTGATGTTTAGCGTCTGCGAGCTGTAGTTTTTGTAACAACTGCTGTTTTACGCTTGGTGGCATCATCGTTTGTTGTTGTTTGTGTTGATGCCAGCTAGCCAATAACGGCTGCAGTGCTTGGGGTGAGGCGGTATTGCTCCGAGCTATGGGTTGGCCGGCTTGTATCTGATCTGTCTGTTGCGGAGCTGTTGGTTTATAAGCAACGTCGCTCACCAGGTGTTTTAGCTCATCGTTCGCCTCGTTACCACAGTAAACTCCCAAGTGCTGTTTCATCACGCGCTTGATGTTTTTGGTTCGAGGTTTGGCATGCCGGCGGCGGCTATGTGAGTGGCTAGGATGCGTATGGATCGCTGACTTATGCATCAAATATCTCCCAACCGCGGCGAGAGGCGGCATGGATAGGATGGGGGTTCGGTGGATGATTGGGCTGTGCCATCCTGTGCGCTTAACGTGGCCTCAGCGCCTGGCGTGGTCGATGCTGCAGTATCGAACGTTGCGGCAGCGCCAAGTTGTCGTGTTAACGTCGCTTTGGCGTAGCGTAAGCGGCTTTTCACCGTTTCTGCCGAGCTTTGCGTAATAGTGGCGATGTCCTGCAAACTAAAACCTTCCAGTTGCAACCATAACGCTTCCTTTTGCGCCAGCGGCAGGGTGGCAATAGCGTTATCCAACAGTGCCATAGATTCGGCGTGTTGCAAGATAAATACTGGATCTGCCGCCTCGTCGAGATAACGCCACTGATCTTGCGAATGCACATGCTCTTGCGAAAGTACATGATTGTGCTGTACGTCATACTCGCTGGATGCACTGAGTTCGGTATATTGCCAGCGACCTTGACGGCGAAACTCATCAATCAAGGCATGGCGCGCCACGGTAAAGAGCCATGCTTTGAAGGAATGGTATGGCGGCATCGGATGGTCGATTTGCATAAAATGCAGCCATGTTTGTTGGCTAATATCTTCAGCCAGCTGTGCATCACTTTGCTGACGTAAAAAATGATATAGCGCATCAGCGTAGCGCACAAATAACTGTTGTAACGCCGCAGGGCTGCGCTGTTGTTGATAGTCGTGTGCCAGCTCTGTACTGGATTGCTCACCGACTAAGCGTCGCCAATAGTGGCTTATATTTTTCCAGCCCATAGGCGTCCTTCAGGGGTTACTGCTAAGGGGTATGGCTAATAGTTACGGCTAAGTTTTACTGCGCATCTAATTTAAAATCCAGTTGCACACTCAGTCCGGTTTGTTTCACGGTGCGGCCATCCACCACTGCTGGTTGATATTTCCAATGTCGCAGCGCTTGCATGGCGGCTTGGTTAAAAATTCGTTTCGGCTTGGCGTCTATGACAGCAATATCAGTGACACTGCCATCAAGGTCAATACTAAATTGCAGTTGCACCCAGCCTTCAATACCTTGGCTGGCGGCGGCTGCTGGGTAGCGTGCTTCAGTCCGATAGATCGGGCTCACGTCCTGCTGCGCCATCGCGCTGTTACTGATATCGACGATTTTCTCTGTCGGCATGGATGCGAATCCCGGCATCGGGGTGTGAAGCATGGTTTTCACCGTTTCAACCACAGGGATCGCGATATCTCCACGTGGCACAGTTGCCGGTGGTGGTGGCGGCGCGGGTGGATGGCGCCGTGTGATGGTGTTTACTGGTGGTGGTAAACTATGAATAATATCAATAGGTTCACTGTAATTTGCCGTGGCTACTGTAGGGTGTGAACTGTGTAGTAAGGCGGCCATACCTGCGAACAAGGCAAGACAAATCAGTGCGGCTAAGCTGAACTGGCTAAAGCATTTCCATGACGATGCGGCTATTGCTATCAGTCGTGTAGGCAATAAATGATTCGCCATGCTGTGATTTACCATGCTATGGCTCACCATCGTATGTCTAGCTAACCACGTCGACGATATCCACGCGGCACGCATAGTGCTGCGTGGTATTAACCCTAAGCGTTGTGTCCGCGCCATGCCACACCGAGCAGCAAAACGCCCCAAGATTTGGATTATTTGTATTTTATTCGCATGTCTTATATCCATCGTCTACCTCGCGTTCAAACCTGAAGGCCTAACCCAATCATCGATAAGCCCTGACATCTGGCTTCATCCATTTGGATACAGTTAATCACTGTTATGAGTAAGACGTTTGGCAACCGCAAAAGGGGTTAACGCTGGGCAAATTTTTTTGCATCAGGATAGATCAGCGACTGGCAAATGACCGTGAAGCAAAGCCGTGGATGCGCCATGAGACTGCGGGGCAGGTTCATTTGCAACCACGGCTAAGCCCGAGCTGCACTTGGGGGCATTCAATGCAATTCCCCAACAGTACGCTGCATGGATTCGATTTATCGAATGTAACCGTTATTGAATGAAAGCTTGAGGTCTGGCCGCAGCTTATTCGCTGTTGCCTTGCGCGGTCCAAAAATGCCACTCGCCAATTTCTTCGCCTTCGTCGAAGTAACCTTGGGCGGCAAGTTGGCCATTGGGGTGATAATCGCGCCACAGGCCATGTTGTTTACCATCGACGTAAAATCCTTCGGCCGCCAGAGTGCCGTTAGGGTAAAACTCTTGGTAAAAACCATGTTGTACCCAGTCGTTGCGCGCTGGGCATTGTTTTTGTTCAAAACGAAATCGAAGTTGGCCATTGTCGTAACAAACTTCGGTCAGGCTCTGCTGCTCCTGGTTGGATACTGCCAGCGGATCTGTGCTGTTCGGCATAGCTGCGGTAAAGCTTTGGATCTGCATTGGATGTCCTTGTAGAAAAATATCCTTGCTGTAAAACATGGATCAGTCGTGACTGTCATACCATCGCTGCGGTTGTGACCTTCATTGGTAAAACATGCGTGGTAGAACATTTCGTCAAAACACGGTTGAGCACAACCGGCGTCAATCGCTGTCATAAGGTATGACAATAAAACCATCTACAGTGTGACTACATTTCGCGAAAAAATCAAACAAAAGTAAAATAAATGATATTTTTTGTATTTGTTTTTTAGCTTCGTCGAGCAAATGTCGACGCCGTAATGACCATGAAATAAAGCATTCAAGGGGCTGCGCAGCAAACGAGTGGTCTTTTTTTGTTTTCAATTCAGTTACATATGCTGCCGTGCCAGCGGCTCATTTTATGGGAGGGGACTGCTTTACAGTGGTTCATCATCTCAAGTAGGCTAATGAGGTCAGATCAGTATAAGTGATGGAGGCTGCCATGCAGCGCGAACAACTTTTACCTTTTATCGCCAGCGTGTTTGATCAAATGCCATTTAACCGGTTGATTGGTCTGCAGGTGACCGACTTTACCCCAGAGCGAGCGGAAGTTTGTTTTGATTTTAAACCGGATTTAGTGGGCAATCCCGTGCAGCAAATTTTACATGGTGGTGTGATTGCCACGGTATTGGATGTGGTGGGTGGATTGATGGCCGTTGCCAGCGCGTTAGGGCGGATTGAAACGCTGGAAATGGATAATTTAGCGCAGCACTTGGGCAAAATGAGCACTATTGATATGCGCAGTGATTACTTGCGGCCAGGTCGTGGCACACGTTTCACCGCCAGTGCCTCCGTCATTCGCGCGGGCAATAAAGTGTGCGTGTGTCGGATGGAGCTGCATAACGAAGCGGGTGTGCACATTGCATTAGGTACAGGGACTTATCTTGTGGGCTGATTTAGGCTACACTTCGCGCCGATATGAAGGTCAGCGCCGCTGGCCTAGTTAGGCTGTGGAACTGCTATGTCCTTGACGCGCGAACAAAAGCTGGGTGGCGCCTTTGCCCTCAGTGCCTACACCCTTTGGGGCGTAGCCCCGCTGTATTTTAAACAACTCGATTTTATTCCTGCCATCGAAATTCTGTTACACCGCATCGTGTGGTCTTTTGTATTACTGGCGCTGATTTTAACCTGCATTCGGCAATGGCCAAAAGTCATGGCGTTTTTACGCCAACCGAAAATGCTGTTGATGTTATTTGGCACTGGGGTGCTGCTGGCGGGCAATTGGGGCTTGTTTATCTGGGCGGTCAATAACCAGCACATGCTCGACGCTAGTTTGGGGTATTACATCAACCCATTGTTAAATGTGATGTTGGGTATGATGTTTTTAGGTGAACGACTGCGGCCACTGCAATGGTTGGCGGTGGCACTGGCCAGTGGTGGAGTTTTGTTGCAGCTATGGCATTTTGGCTCTTTGCCGTGGATTGCCTTGGTTCTGGCCGGTAGTTTTGCCTTGTATGGCTTATTTCGGAAAAAAATCGCCGTGGATGCCATTAGTGGGTTATTTATTGAAGCGCTGCTGCTCACCCCCTTTGCATTGCTGTATTGGATTTGGTTTGCCGATAGTGCTTATGCCAATCTGCTGGGCAATAGCCTGTCACTGGATTTGATGTTAATGGCGGCGGGTTTGGTGACGACCATTCCATTGCTCTGTTTTATCGCCGCCGCACGGCGGTTGCAGCTATCGACCATGGGATTTTTCCAGTATATCGGCCCTAGTTTTATGTTTGGCTTTGGCGTTTGGTTATACGGCGAAGTGCTCGATCCTGCCAAGTTGATTACCTTCATATTTATCTGGACAGCGCTGCTGATTTACAGCGCGGATGCACTTTGGCAGCAGTTACGGCCGAAAACGCCATCGCCAGTTCAAGCGTCTTAAATAGGTTGTATCGAGAACCAAGGAGTTGCTCATGACGGTTTCTACCCATCGTTTGGCTGATCTCTACATTGCGGTGGACTTGTCGGATAGTGATGAGTCGCTGGCCGATATTGCTCAGCAGTGTGGCTATGATGTGATGCATCCAGCGGTATTGGATGTGGCCGAGCCTGCGATCGCACAGTGGCATGAACAGCCCTGTTTTTGTATTCGCTTAACGCTGTCGGCAGTGACGGATGGGCTACCCGAACTATCAAACCTAACCTGCCGTTTGTCACA
>JACCDR011308170.1_pt1 | contig 11415 bp, 7 predicted proteins | sample 7446431 | NCBI WGS metagenome assembly JACCDR01 (sample SAMN15323443, study PRJNA562643) | freshwater metagenome | isolation source: river surface water | place: USA:Blue River Watershed | collected 2017-08-17
AATACTCTGTAACTGTGAGCTATCGAGGTGATACTCGAATGAGTAAGTTGGTAAATTTTATTATTGGAGATAAAAACGTCTTATTATCAAAAGAAGTTGAAAACATACCGGGAGATTGTAATAAAGATGGAATTATAAACTTGATAGATTTTTCTGTTTTAGCTTTTTGGTATAAAAAATCAAACCCATCAATATGTGTTGACACAAATCAGGATAAAACCATAAATCTAGTAGACTTCTCCATATTAGCCTTTTATTGGAATGGATAAAATTATGAAAAAAATTATTTTTTTTGTTTTCATGTTCTTGTGTTCAGTATCTTACACATACGCAGCAAGCGTCTCTTTGTATGCTAAAAATAAAGAAGTTCAGAATAATGAGCAAGTAAAATTACAAGTTTTATTAGAGGATCTCGCAGAACCTGTGAATAGTTTTGAAGTTTCAGTAAGTTTTCCAGAAGAATTGTTGGTATTTAAGGGTTATGACACAAACCAATCCATCACCAATTATTGGATTACCCAACCTCATCTAGAAGACGGCATGATAAAATTTTCAGCTATTATTCCGGGTGGTATTTTGGGTGTATATGATCCAAATAATTCTACTCTTACTAAACTTAATTTGGTAAATTTAATTTTCCAATCTAAAAATACAGGGAATGCGAACATAAGTATTCAGGATTCAGTTTTACTTAAAAATGATGGACTTGGTACTTCAATCACACACAACAGAAATAGTTTTTCTGTAAAAATAAATACCGCTAATAAACCACAAGATTCTAGCACAGAAGACAAGACGCCGCCGACACCTTTTGTGATAGATGTAATTCCTGCTTCGGTTGAAGCCAAGACACCTATGATGATTACTTTTGATACATCTGATGCAGAGAGTGGTGTCTCGTCTTATAAAATTCTCAACAATCATAAGTGGGAAGAGGTACAAAGTCCCTATCCCGTGCAGGGTAAATTGTTCGGTCATTATGTAAAAATACGAGCATATGACGGTGCCGGTAATTTTATAGAATCTAGTGTTTACATAGAGGCAAAATATGCTTGGTGGGTTTATCTGACAATAGTATTTTGCATACTTGTGGCTAGTTTTTATAGTCGTAAACTGTTAAAATAAAGGGTAGTATGAAATATTGCAGAACATTCATCAGCACTCTTTTTCTAATTGTATTTTTTGGTGCACCCTTAAATGTCTTTGCTTCAACCCAGATTTATTTCAGTGGGAATCCAAAACAAGTAGAGGAAGGAGATAGATTGTCTGTAGATATTAAAGTCAATTCTCAAGATCAGGCCATCAATGCCGTAACGGGAAGTGTTATCTTCTCTTCAGATTTACTGCGCGTGGTTTCTGTCAATAAAGATAAAAGTATTATAAACTTCTGGACAGTTGAACCAAAGCTCTTGCGCGATCGAGTTTCTTTTGAAGGTGTCGTATTGAACCCGGGGTTCCAGGGTAGCGCTGGTGCTTTGTTTCGCGTGACTTTCGAAGCAAAAAAAGCTGGCCAAGCAGATGTGCGTTTTTTCGAAGGTGCACTTTTGGCGAACGATGGTCTAGGCACAAATGTGCTAGTTGACTTAGGTTCAACTTCTGTGAAGATAGTGCGAGCTCAACCAGTGCTACCTCAGAAAGCCGTCGCAACCTCTTTATCAAATATTCCAGGCAAAATAGTTGCTCTACCTGTCATTACAGAATACCCACCTGCATTTAATACCACCGATTCTTTTATATTGCGTGGACGAGGGGAGCCAGGGCTACTCACACGCATAGTCTTTAAAGATATATCGGTCAAATCTATTGGTGAAAGGTTTATTGAAAGAATTCAAACCAATAAAAAGAAACTTGACGAGGTTTTAGTAAAAAATGATATTAATGGAGCCTTTGAGTATGTTGGACCAAAGAATGTCGTAGCCGGTGTTTACAATGCAACCCCTTTCTTGGTGGACGAGGAAACAAATCTAGAAAAACCTGGTTTTGGTGCTCAGTTGTTGGTCTCTGATAACAAAGTAGTTCGTTCTCTGGTCGTGGTTATAAATGTGCTCGGGCTACTGATTCCTATAGTACTCTTGTGTGTTATAATTTATTTTATTCCTTGGTATTCTTGGCTTCGTATGCGAGTCTTGCGCAAGAAGATAGTCTTAGAAGAAGAAAAACTTGATATATCTGAGCATCAATTAAAACGCCAAGATAAAATTTTAGAACAAACGGTAGATAAAATTGTAGAAAATGAAAATAAAAAACATGAGTAAAATTTATAAAAGTGTATTTATTTTCTTTTTGTTTCTAATACCTGCTATTGTCTTGGCAGATGCCAGAGATTTACTCTCAAAAGAAGAATTACTGTGGCTCGAGAAACGCAACAATACCATTGTCATTTACCCAGAAAGAAATTACCCGCCTTTTTCTTATCAAAGTCCAGGTGGAAATATCCAGGGTCTATCCATAGATTATCTGGAATTAATTGCAGAAAAATTAGGCATAAAGGTGAATTACCTGGCACCCCAATCCAAGAATCAAATTTTGAGGGACATGGTTTTAGGTAAGGGTGATATAACCACAGGTAGCGAGATAGATACAAAACAAAAAGATTTTATCTTTACAGAATCATATGTGACCGTACCTACGGTCATAGTCGTTAGAAAAGATTATGAGAGTAGGACTGATATGAACCTCACTGATTTTAATGGTAAGCGCGTATCGGTAGTGGCTGGTTCGGCTTTGTATGACTATGTACGCGAGAATTATCCTAGGGTAGTGCTAGAAGATGTCACCGATAATGAAGTGTCTCTACAGCAAATCGTGCTTGGGGAAGTAGAAGCTGGAATCATGGATGTTGCATCCTTGTCTTATTTTTTATCTAAACAGGTTTTAAGTAGCGTAAAGATTGGTGGTAATACTGGATATGACTACAAACTTAGTTTTGTTTTGCCAAAAGAAAAAACAGAGCTACAGTCTATTTTAGAAAAAGGGTTATATCAGGTATCCATTAAAGAGAGGGAGGTTTTTAACGAGAAGTGGATAATTATTCCAGATACAAAAATAAAAGACTCTACTTGGCAAGAAAAAGTTCAGAATTATTTTGGTAGTTTTGCCACGTATTTAATTTTTGGTATTTTGGTCGGCTTGATTTTGATATTAATTTTCCGGCAGAGTCGCGTACGTAATAGGTTTTTACGCAAAGCCCATTCTGTTAAAGAATTAAAAGAAGACATACAAGAACTCGAGGAAGCCAATCAGATGCTGGCAGAAGAACTCAAAGAAATACAAGAAAACGAAAATAAGTTTCTTAATAAGGGAAATACTAAAGAAGGTTTTACTATTATTGAGATATTGGTTGTTGTTTCTATTATTGCAATATTAGCTAGCATTATTTTTGTTGCAATAAATTCTGTAAAACAGAAAGCAAGGGATTCACAAAGAATGACAACTATAAGTAGTATTGATAAGGCAATACAAATGTATATTGCTGATAATGGGGTAGCTCCGGATTTAGGTATGTCTTATTGTTTGGATGTAACTAGTCCAAATCAAAATTGTATTGCTGAAATCATAAACCATTCAAAAGAGTGGGAAAATCTAAAAAATGCTTTGTCTGTTTATTTGCCAGAATTACCAGTAGATCCTTGCATGAACTGCGTAGTAAGTATTTTACCTTTTGCTTACGCCCAGACAGGTGCTACTTATAATTTTATATACAAAGCACCTGCTGCTATTGCTTATGACTTACAGCAAGCAGAATTATCTTATAGTGATGTTACTAACTCTACTTATAGAATTTATGCTGATAAATTAGAGCAATTTGATGCTGCTTTTGGTTTTGGTTACAAAATGTATGGCTTCATGCAGATAAATAATGATTTGTCTAATAGTGAAGACAACTCCTGTCCTTTTTATTTTGAGGATACCTGTTTAAGGTGGAATGATTTACTAAAAAAGAATAATGATCTATGTAATCTTGGTGATACACATTCATGTACTATCTTAGCAAGATATGGTTTTAATGACCCAGCAAAGATTTTTAAGTGTCCATTATCATCTGAGCAATGCAATGATTGGTTTTCTGTTCTTGAGAAGAATATAGCAAGTTGCAAGCAGGGTAGTTTTGATAGTTGCTCATGGCTTTCAGATTATGATCTTTATCCTAAAATTGATAATTGTCCCCTTAAGGAACAAGAGGAGTGTGAAAAATGGTTCTCTGAGATAAGAGGTTATATTCAAATGTGTGATTTTGGTGATTCTGTTTCTTGTGATTGGTTGAAAGAAAATAGTAGTATTAAATTATAAATAAATTAATCATTCTTGAAGACTGCATAAATTTTTGATATAGTCCTCTAATGTCACTTTCAATCGGAATCGTAGGTTTGCCAAACGTGGGGAAGTCCACACTTTTTAATGCATTGACCAAAAAATCAGTGCCCGCAGAGAATTATCCTTTTTGTACTATCGACCCATCAGTGGGTATAGTGCCTGTGCCAGATGAGAGGGTAGACAAACTCAATGATTTTTCAAAATCAGCCAAGAAAATACCAGCAGTTATAGAGTTTGTGGATATCGCAGGGCTTGTGGCAGGTGCATCTAAAGGTGAAGGGTTGGGCAACCAATTTTTGACCAATATTCGCGAGGTGGATGCTATAGCGCACATGGTTCGAGTATTTGAAGACCCATCAGTGATCCATGTGGCAAATAAGGTAGACCCGATGAGTGATATTGGAGTGATTAATCTAGAGTTGGTGTTGGCGGATTTTGAGACGGTCGCAAAAAGGATTTCAAACTTGGTACGAGATGTAAAAAGAGGAGATAAAGAGTCTGTATTAGAAGATGCTATTTTACAAAAAATTGCAAAAGTCTTAGAAGCAGGTCATTTAGCAAAAGATGCAGAATTGAGCGAAGAAGAAAAATTCAAAATAAAGTCTCTAAACTTATTGACCTTAAAACCAATGCTGTATGTCTTGAATACTTCAGAAGCAAATGAGAACTTGGAGATCAATCCACCCGGTTTATTTGTAAAAATAGATACAGTTTTTGAAAAAGGTTTTGATGACCTGATCAGGAAGAGTTATGAACTTCTTGGACTTGAGACTTTCTTTACTACTGGCGAAGACGAGACTCGTGCTTGGACTATTAAAAAGGGTAGTACTGCCCCTGTCGCTGGCACCGCTATACATACTGATTTTAAAGATAAATTTATTCGTGCTGAGGTGGTGCACTGCGACAAATTACTCGAAGCTGGGTCATATTCTGTGGCTCGTGAAAAAGGTTGGGTACGTACCGAAGGGAAAGAATATATAGTCAAAGACGGGGATGTAATAGAATTCAAAATATAAATCAAAAGACACCAATTTATTTGGTGTCTTTTGATTCTAGGTGGTGATGGTGTGAGCCTTTTTGTTTGAGTTCTTGAATTTCTTTGAGTAGTGACTCGAGGGTGTGTTCTATATATTCAAATTTGCTTTCTTGGTCCAATTCCTCCTCTTCATTTATCTCTTCCACATCCTCCTGAAGTTCTCCGACGTCTTCGGTAATCTCTTCGACGTCTTCCTGAATCTCATCGACATCCTTCTGAATCTCCTCGATATCCTCAGAGACTTCTTCCAAGTCTTCTCCGTGCTGGTTGATGGTCATCTGGATGAATATGGCTAGGTAGATAGCCTCTAAGGACACTAGAGTGGTGAGTATTAGCAAAATATCATCCAAAGAAAAACCCAAAAAACGAAGGCTAAATATAGCGATAAAAAACACTGTATGCAAAAAGACAGATTGGGAGGATCCAATCCAACGAGTCATGCGAAACGACAGGTTTTGCTGTCTTTTTTTCATGGGCTTTTGGGTGCTTAACTTACAATACTCTAAATGGTATACTTTTTTTCATGGAAACACAACACTCAAGCGTAGGGAATCCTACCAAACTTCATGTGGGTTTTTTCTTTTTATCATTAGGTTTTTTAGTTTCTTTGATTACTTCTGTAGTGTCTTTTTTAAATTTGGCTTTTAGTACTCTGGATAAAAAATTCCCCGACGTCCTAAATTCTACCTATACTTATGGTTATTCTACTTATGATTATGAGAGCATCCGCACAGCCTTAGCTACCCTCATAATATTTTTCCCTGCTTTGCTTTTGGTCGCTTATTTTTGGCATAAACATGCTAAAGGGATTTTGGGAAGCATTGATGTGCAGATAAAAAAATGGCTCACATATATAGTACTTTTCCTTTCTTCTTTGGTTGTGGCTATAGATATGGTTACTCTGGTTAGGTATTTTGTATCAGGTGAAATTAATAACCGTTTTATTTTGAAGGTTCTGATTACTCTAGTAGTGGCATTATTTGTCGGCGGATATTTTATCTTTGAATTGATGGGTAAGAAAAAAATCTGGAATTTTAATATCGGGGTGTGGTCTATGATCAAGGCATCCATCCTAGTATTGCTACTAATTGCATTTAGTTTTTCTGTGATGGGTAGCCCAAAGACTCAGCGTCTTTTGCGTTTGGATGAACGCCGGATAAATGACTTGCAGAATATTCAGTACCAAGTCATTAATTATTGGCAACAAAAAGAAAAATTACCGACTAGCCTAAAGGATTTATCAAATCCACTGACTGGTGCTATTATTCCAGTTGATCCAGAATTTGAAAAAGGCCTGGAGTATGTGTATATAGCAAAAGATAAAATGACTTTTGAATTGTGTGCTACTTTTGCTCTGCCTATTCGTGAGGGATGGAGCGAATCTCGTAGTATCGGTATACCCATATCTACTTCATATGATAAAGTTGTGAGCGAGCCTGCTTTCGGTGGGGTGAACGAGTCTTGGCAGCATGAGGCGGGGGACACTTGTTGTACACGCACCATTGCTCCGGAGATCTATCCTCCTTTTAACAGAGAATAAAATAATTTATGGGTAAGTCTGAATATAATCATCTAAAAATTGAAAAAAAGTGGCAGAAATATTGGTCTAGCAAAGGTACCTATCGTACTCTCAATAAGACTACCAAGCCAAAGTTTTATGTGCTCGATATGTTTCCATATCCTTCTGGGGCAGGGCTACACGTAGGACACCCTCGTGGGTATATAGCTTCAGATGTATATTCTCGTTTTAAACGCATGAGTGGATTCAATGTCTTGCACCCGATGGGTTTCGATAGTTTTGGATTACCAGCTGAGCAATATGCTATTCAGACAGGGAAAAACCCTGGTCCATTTACTGATACATTGATTAAAAAATACAAAGGTCAATTGCAGTCTATATTGTTTTCTTATGATTGGGATAGAGAAGTATCGACACACAGACCCGAATATTATAAATGGACACAGTGGATTTTTCTAAAATTATATGAGCATTATTATGATACAGTAGCAGATAAAGCACTACCCATAGAAAACCTCATACGAATCTTGGAGAAAGACGGCAATAAAAAAGTGAAAGCTGTCTGTGGGGCAAAGACTCCAATAATCTCCAAAGAAGATTGGGTAAATTTTTCTCCTCTTGAAAAGCAGAATTTTTTAATGCACTATCGTATCGCTTATGAAGGTCATGCTGGGGTGAACTGGTGCGCCGAACTCGGCACTGTGCTTGCCAATGATGAGATAGTCCTTGATAAAGATGGGAAGATGACCTCTGAGCGTGGCGGGTATCCGGTAGTGCGCAAGGAGATGCGACAATGGTTTATGCGTATTACTGCTTATGCCGATAGGCTTTTGAATGGACTCGACGCTATTGATTGGTCAAATTCTATAAAAGAAATAGAAAAGAATTGGATAGGGAAGTCCGAAGGCTCAGAGATTGATTTTGAAGTTTTTAATGGCAAAGAAGAGTCTTTGGGTTTTGTAAAAATTTTCACAACTAGAGCAGATACTATCATGGGTGTGACCTATGTAGTTTTGGCGCCTGAGCATGAATTAGTGCAGACATTTCTGCCTCACACTCAAAACCAAAAAGATATTGATGCATATATCAAAAAAATAAGTGCTGTTTCTGAACAAGATAGGACAAGTGGCGAAAAAGAAAAAAACGGTATTGCCCTTTCTGGTATTTATGCAGTAAATCCTACAAACCAAGAGAAAGTGCCAGTTTGGCTCGCTGATTATGTCTTGGCTTCATATGGTACCGGTGCAGTGATGGCAGTCCCAATGCACGATGAAAGAGACAGAGAATTTGCTACTAAATACAAACTACCTATAATAGACAGGCCTTTAGTTGATGCAAAAAAAATCACTCAGCAAGTTTCTGGGCAGTTGGTCACTAAATACAAAATGCGGGATGCTATTTTTGCCAGACAGCGTTATTGGGGTGAACCAATACCACTCATGTATGATAAAGAGGGTATTATATATTCTGTAGATTACAAGAATCTTCCTCTAGAATTGCCAAAAGTAAAATCCTATCAACCTTCTGGTAATGGTGATTCACCTCTAGCACAAGTAAAATCTTGGGTAGTATCTGGTTATGAGACAAACACTATGCCGGGTTGGGCAGGGAGTTCTTGGTATTTCTTGCGCTACATGGATCCTCTAAATAAAAAAGAACTGGCTTCCAAAGAAGCATTGGATTATTGGCAAAATGTAGATGTGTATGTCGGTGGATCCGAACACGCTACAGGGCACTTGTTGTATGCACGTTTTTGGCATAAATTCTTGAAAGATATTGGTGTGGTATCGACAGAAGAACCTTTTAAGGTTTTAAAAAATCAAGGGATGATATTGGCGACTGATGGACGCAAGATGTCGAAGAGATGGGGGAACATAATCAATCCAGATGATGTAATCAAACTGCACGGAGCAGATACTCTTAGGGTATACGAAGCATTTATGGGTCCTTTTGATTCTAGTCAGCCTTGGTCTACCGACAGTATTGTGGGCGCGCGTCGTTTTATTGAGCGTATTTGGCGGATGGCTCAAAAAATAAAAAATACGAAAACTCCAAAAGAAGCAAAGACCGACCAATCAGTATTAAAGCTCTTACACAAGACTATAAAAAAAGTCCAAAAAGATATAGAAGATTTTGCATTCAATACTGCGGTCTCGTCTATGATGATCTGGCTAAATGAAGCAGAAAAAGCAGAGTGTATTTCAAAAGAGGATTTCTTAAAATTCATCCAATTACTTTCTCCTTTTGCTCCTGCAGTGACAGAAGAGATTTGGGAAATGCTAGGAGGCAAGGGCTCTGTGCATGTCTCTGCTTGGCCTGCTTATGACACAAAAATAATACAAGACTCTGAACTGAAAATAGTGGTCCAGGTCAATGGTAAAGTACGCGCAGAGATGTCGATGACACTCGATGCTACAGAAGAAGAGATACAAACACTTGCCATGGCGCACCCCACCGTCCAAAAATTCTTAGATGGTGCAAATATCAAGAAAATAATATACGTCAAAGGTAAACTCATAAACATAGTTTGCTAAATTGCTTAAAGCAACTGAGCGTAGTATCATTAGTACTGTATATTAATTATATAATTCTTTTTATTTACTTATGTTATCAAACATCTTAGATCGTGCGGCTTTCTGGTCGATATATGTGGTGGTGGTTTTGTTGCCAATATTTTTCATACCATTTACCAAGATACCGGCTGAGGCATCAAAGACCTTGCTCGTAGTGATCGGCGCCTCTGTCTCTCTCATAGCTTGGGCTGGGGCAAGATTTTCTGACGGGAAAATTTACATACCCAAATCTTTTATGCTTCTAAGCGGGCTGGGTGTCGTATTTGTGACCCTTGTTTCTGCTCTATTCTCTAGTAATAGAACAAGTTCTTTCTTTGGAGCGATGTTTGACGTGGGCACCTTCTGGTTTTTGTGTGCCGGATATATATTGATGCTTTTAGCGAGTATGGTGGTGCGCACAGAAAAACAAGGCAAGAAAATATTATCTGGTCTTTTAGCCTCTATTAGTGTGGTTTTATTTTTCCAGACTTTACGTTATTTTATGCCAGACCTCCTATCTTTCGGAGTACTAGGGGGTAAAACCTCAAACCCTTTTGGTAGTTGGTATAGTTTTGGTTTTTTGGCAGGTGTATCTGCTTTAATTTCTATTTTTTTACTAGAATTTGCTCATACTTCAAAAAAAATACGCATCGCTCTATATGCTTTGTTGGGTCTGTCTCTGATCACAGTTATGGCAATAAACTCAACCCTGCTTTGGAAAATTCTCGGAGTGAGTGCTTTGGTTATTTTTGTCTATCGTATTGCTACTTATGTCGGTAACAGAAGAAGCATGTTCCCAGTCTATGCTTTTGTCACTATATTGTTGTCTCTCTTGTTCTTGCTCTCAGGTCGCTTTATTGGTGGATTGTTACCAAACGCCTTGGGTCTATCAAATGTAGAAATTTCTCCCTCAGTAGAGACTACCTTTGCTGTAGGGCAAAAAATAATTACTCAATATCCTGTGCTCGGTATAGGGCCAAATCGTTTTGCTGAAGCGTGGGCATTGTGGAAGCCGATTATTATCAACAACACTCAATTCTGGGATACGGCTTTTGGTTCAGGTTTTGGTTTTTTGCCTACAGTAGCAATCAATAACGGTACTCTAGGTATATTGTCTTGGCTTGTCTTTGTCGGGACTATATTGGCAGCAGTCTTTGCTTATATACGTAAAACTTTTAAAGACACAAAAAGTCCTATTACAATCGCTTGGGCTTTTGTCGTACTTTTTATTCTAATATCTAATTTCTTCTATTCCTTTGGCATAGGCATGATTATGCTGTTGTTTGTGAGTCTGGGTGTTTTTGTAAGTATGCGTACTGATTTTGAACCCACAGAAATCATGGAGATAGATTTCTTAAATGATCCACGCAAGAGTTTTGTCTCAATTTTATTCTTGGTGCTACTGATGATAGGTGCAGCCGGAACTTCTTTTAAGTTTGTTGAAAGATTTGCTTCTGTGCCTTATTTCAATGGTTCGCTTATGGCTACCAACGTGGCTCAAGCAGAGTCTCTTATAGACAAAGCAATTTCATTGCATCAAAATGATTTGTATTTCCGTACTTACGCACAGATAGAATTGACTCAACTCAGTTTATTGGCACAAAAACAAAATATCTCAAACGAAGAGCAAGCCACACTGCAGACCATCTTTGATAAGGCTTTACAGAGCGCGACTTTGGCTATCAATTATGATCCCAAAAATTATATCAATCACCAGATGCTCGGAGTGGTATACTCGACAGCAGGGCGCCTCGGAGTAGAGGGGGCGGGGGATAAGGCGATCGAGGCTTATGGTGTGGCATCGAAATTAAATCCATTGAATCCAGGCCTAAAATTATCTGTGGCGAACGAGTATTCAAATGCAAATAAAAACATAGAAGCAAAGAAGTTTGCAGAAGAGGCTTTGTCTTTATCTCCAAATTACATAGATGCACTTGTATTTTTGGCTCAAACAGAAAAGAGATTAGGCAATACAAATAAAGCCATAGAATACG
>JACCDR012666229.1_pt1 | contig 11415 bp, 26 predicted proteins | sample 7446431 | NCBI WGS metagenome assembly JACCDR01 (sample SAMN15323443, study PRJNA562643) | freshwater metagenome | isolation source: river surface water | place: USA:Blue River Watershed | collected 2017-08-17
CCCAATGATCAATACACCAACTAATAACTTCGCTGCTCTTATGTATCTTGTCAAATCTTTTAGTGTATTCTTGACCTAGAAAAATTCCATGTTTCCATAGCCACCAATAGTTTCTACTATCACTTCTTACCCACACAGCGCAAAGATGATTGTAATGTGTTCTTTTGTAAGGGGCCATGCCATCAGGATATGGAGAGCAGAGCAATTGAGCAGTTTCCAGGACCATTTTTACCACGTGTCGATCACATTGGTATTCGGCTGCTTTCCTAGGGTCTTCATCAAGTATAAATATATTCATTATTTTTCACATAGTCTAATACTAATTCTAATTCTTTAGCAGAAGCATTTGTTTTGATTCTGTTAGCTTTCCAAGATATAACTTTTACATTACCTTTTACATAACCTAATTCTGGTATAATTCTATCTAATGTGGGTGATGCTTCCCATTCATTTTTGCGTCCAAACTGCATCTTTATACCTAATACTGGACATACATCAGGAACAATTATATCATCTTGTTCTAAATTAAAAGGTATATTTTTCTCAACTGCTCTGCGTTTTGCAAATTCAAATAAAGCTTTTGCTTTGTTTTTGTTTCTTCTTGCTAATTCAATATCAGCATGTTTTCTTTTGAATTCAGGATTTTTGCGTGCTGCTAGGTATAAATTAACATGATTTCGACCGCATTCTTTACACCTGCTGCCAAATCCAGATTTTAATCTTTTATCTATATTAAATTCTGGTAACGTTTTGAATTTCTTGCATTTGGTACACTGTTTCATAAAAATGAGTTTAAGTTCATTTTATGAAATGGTTATCACATTATATAAGATGGCACGGGGCATCGGTGTCGATCCGATCACGACAAGTTTTGGAGGCTCGTCTGCACAGCCGGTGCGCCCCATGTAGTAAGTGGTGCCAGTGGTAGGAATCGAACCTACTTGCCTAAGCCACGGGGTTACAGTCCGCTATCGTACCATTACGATTTCACTGGCGTTTCTTTTTATACTTTGAAAGATATAATATATTGCTCTTTTTGACAAGCTTCTTTTCAAAGTATTCTTTTGTCACTTTAAAAAATATAAACCAATTTCTTAGGTGCCAACCTACATAAAAGCCTAGAAAGCTAAATGAGATAGCTATAAAATACCAAGGTAATATGTAAGCTTCGTTATTCATTTGTTTATCTTGTTTTTCATAAAAAAGAAACTATTCCCATCCTCACCCGCCACATTCAGTGCTTTGACCTGCACCTTGGGGAGCCCTCGCGTTTCGAGTCAACTGAACGCTACACCTAGTTTCTTATCTAACGTAATGCCAAGGCACATTTGTATCAACAATATATGCTGTAAAACCAATGTCTGGACAAATAATATACATAGACTTAAGAATATTAATTACAAAATTCATTTTAATTTCCTTGTTTAAAATGGTGGACAGAGAAGGGATCGAACCTTCGACGCCCAGATCTTCAGTCTGGCGCTCTACCAACTGAGCTATCTGTCCATTATATCATAGCACCTAACAACAGTTCTACTATCTAGCATGCTTTGTCTTAAACCGTGCCAAACTTTTCTTGCTATATATCTTTTAATAACAAATCCAAATTCGTTAATCATTATATCTCGAATTGGCTTTGGAAACCATACATTTAATTTCTCAAAACTGTCAACACCAAAGATAAGATTTTGACTTTCTTTGTTGTTCACATACTCAATAGCTTTTTCCCTCAACATAGGATCCCTAAAGTGATGAGGTCTTGAATGCATAAATGTAGCGGGCGAAGGTTTTCCATTTCCCATCAATCTCCACGCTATGGGACATTCTAAATATTGAAGAGGATTGCCGACCTTTCTATCCCAATCTAAGCAAGCATATAAATTCCTAGATTCAGCTAGGTATTTAGTATAAGCAGTGTAGCCTAATCCTCTACATGGGTCAATATTTCTTTCAAGCCTATAGAACATTTGTAGTCTCACATAAGTGGCGGAAGAGGCGTGATTCGAACCTTTGGGATGCTATTAACAACCTACGCTTTAGCAAAGCGCTGCAATCGACCGGACTCTGCCAAGTTTCCAAGCTTTTTTCTAGCTCTAATTAACTCTTTAACAATATCTTCTAGCTCAAGGCCATCAATATATTGTGTTTTTACCAACGTTCTATTTTCTTCTTTAAGAATAGAAGCAATTTCTTTTAATCTTTTGTTTGAAATACTATAGAATTTGACTTGATTCACAAAGTGCCTTTCATTATATCATTAGGATTAGGAACAAAACTGCTTGTCCTGGTTAACATTTCCTTGTCTGTCACATTTGGTTGACCGTGTTGAGTGTTGTCTCTATACAATAAATACTCGATTTCTGCAACCCAATCACCTGTATTAGCCCCGCTAAGTGGACCTCTTGATGTTCTAACCAGCCTTAGAAGCTGCATTAAATTGTCTCTTTGATAATCGTTTAATTTTAGATTATATTCCATAAAAATGGCTCCAGCGGATGGAATCGAACCACCGACCACAGTATTAACAGTACCGCGCTCTACCAACTGAGCTACGCTGGAATGCTTACTTATCTATTCCTACATGAATTAATGAATTATTGCAAATGAAAAGAAAATGTCTCATTTTTGCACTTTCATTGTAATCAACGAATACACAATCTTTTTCTTCACTCATGTCTTGTGGATTCACAGCACTAATAGCAAACTTCTTTGGTTTAGGAGTCTCTACAGTAACAGGTTTAGATGCAGGTTCAACCTGCGCTGTTGCTGCTGCACAATTAACTAAAAACAAAAAACTAATAGCTTTAAATATATTCATACATGTAACTTACATTTTAATCATTATTTTGTCAATAATGTTTTTTAAATAAAATCACGGTCTAGCAACGCTTCCGTGCAGCGGTTGATTTCTCGACTGCTAGTGTGAATCAACAGACCTTCTATTGATTCTAATCAACCCATAATATTGGTGGAGCTAGTCAGAGTTGAACTGACGACCTTTAGCTTGCAAAGCTACTGCTCTCCCAGCTGAGCTATAACCCCATTTAAAAGTGGTCGGGGTAGAGAATTACGATATCTCGACCTCTTGGTCCCAAACCAAGCGCTCTGCCACTGAGCTACACCCCGTTATTTATTTAATTATTCCAGAAACTCTAATTCTCGTTTAAGATTAGTGTTTTCTAGTTTAAGTCTTTCAACTTCACTTGTCAACTCTTCAATTTCTTTGTCCATATCCTCAACTAAACGCTCTAGACCAGGCTTGCAGTCACAACAATCAGTATCCCGACTGAATGCCCACCAAACAGAACGTATACGGCTAAATAAATCTCTCATAGTAGCTCCAGTGACTGCCTGAGTACCTGTACCCTGTCTGAGCACAGTCCTTCGCAATCATTCATAGCATTTAAAGCCTTGGTAACATAACTTGAACAAGCGCGAAAGTCACCAGCTTTTTTCGTAATGAAAGCGAAATGAACATACTCTTTAGCTATCTCAAAAAGAGTATTTTCGTCAAGTATTTCTACATCTTCCCATTCTTGTTCACTCATCTTTAATTCCCGCAATCTTATCTGTTGAATAAATTGGATTACCAGTAACTTCGTCACCAAGCCATGATGGCTTGATAAAGTCTTCATTTTCTTCGTCTAGTTCAACTTCTGCTACAACCAGACCGGTGTCAAATTCATCAATATCCCACATATGATTACCTTCGACTACCTTATGGCGAGTTTTGGTAAGAACGTGATCACATTGCGCTAGGAGAGTTTGAGCTGTTTCTACAGGAATAGGAGTTTCAATTTCTGTTCTAACTTTCCCACGTGGTGGGCTTTTAATAGCTACACTTGCTACTTCATAAAAATCTGTTTTAGAGATACGTACACGTACCTGCATCTTGTCTGATACTGTTTTAACATACCCTTGTGTAATCCTGATTGGACAATCCAATCCATCAGTTGGGTACTGACCTTTTACTAAAAATTTCCTTTCAATTTCCTTCACGATAAAACCTCTATAGCTCTTTTAGCACAATGTTGCACAACATTTCTATTAATTTTTTCCATCAGGAATTTAATAGTGTGCGCACCTTTTACTCTGGTTACTGTCAATACTCCACCTGGAGCCATTTTTGCTTCTACTGTTTGCTGATTAAGATAAAAATAAAATGGACTATTCTCTTGAATAGCACGCAACAACGTGTTGGTCACTGAATCAACCATTTTAGGATCCATGGCTTTTACAATACCTGAATAGTAGTCTTTAGTCAATAAATTAGTTGGGCTCATAATATTTCTTTCAATATATCGTTTGGATTTTCTACTATCACACAGGTTGTAATAAATGATTCTAAATGATTTCTTTGTTTATCTGGCCATTGAACAGTGTATTGATTTTCGCTATAAGCTATATTAGCAGGAGATATTTTTAATATCTTGCCTTTTCCAAAGATAAGCCGACTAATGATATACGATCCTACTGTAGGCATCATAATACAGTTTTAAGAATGTCATTTGGAGACATTTTTATTAAATGCTCTGGAACATTCAGAAGATGTTTATAGTTAGAATTGTTCAGTATTTTTACTAAATACATAGAATGTTCAGTATATCTAGAGTTATCACTTTCTACCAGCTGTTCAATAACTCCAATAAGTCCTGGAACAACGTTATCTACAACGTGAACAACATCTCCAATAGCAAAATTATGATGCTTATAAACAGGTCTCATTGCTGCAATTTGCGGAATTACATAGTATTGATGAAAATACTTTACTTGATCTTCTATAACTCTCGTATCTCCATTTTCTTTTCTGCGCCTGATATTCTTTAGGCAGCTTTTCAAATCATTTTCAAAGAAAATCCATAACACTTCACAAGCAAAGAAGTGATTCTTTAGAATCGATTCTGTTTTATCACGAATGTCTTTTAAACAAAACCAAGGGTCTACTATAATAACTTTTTTATGATTGCTAATTTTATCCAATACATCCGCGTGCAGATCTTTAGGATCATCAATTAGTAGGTCGTAATCTAATCTTTTAGCGTAATGTGTTTTACCAGAACCTGGTAATCCCGCAACTAATAGAAATTTCATGTAATTTTCTTTACAATAGAATCCGGCGACCCAATTAAATCTTTGTTAATCAAATAATCATAAAGATCTTTGATTCTAAAGTATTTAAAAGCTTTATCAGTATAGTTACCGTAATATTCCTTTACAGAATATTCTTGGCGTTTAACAACATCTCGCATCAAAGCTTTATGTTGCATAAATGTAATATTTGGACACATAGCTTCTAAAATTTTATCCAAATCTTCAAATTCCGGTTCTGGGTCAGCTGACATAGGATGATGATTATCTTCATCCCCAGTATCCCAGCATGAACCGCCACTGACACCGCCTGTGGTCCAATCCACAGCTAGGCAGTCACCTTTAGTAGATTCTTTTTCCCAATGGTAGCGAGGTCTACCATTTTCAATGGAAACAAAAGAACTGTGACCAAGGATTTTTCTAATTGATGCTTCAAATTCTTCGTATCTCATCGGTTACACCCACATCCACAATATGATTTTTCTTGCTTTTCGTCAAAAATTTTATTAGCTATAATCGTAGCTACAATAGCAACTTTTTTGAAGTTGAATTCATCAAATGATTTCAATAGCTCTAACTTCTCATTGGCAGCATTAATTAATACGGTTAGTTTTTCTTTTTCTTTTGTATAATATTCTTTAATGCCGTAACGTTTTTCAGTGGCTTGTTTTTTACAATACTCTTCATGACGCTCTAAAGCAGAATTCAATCCCTCTAACTCTGCCCTAACATCATAAATCATTTCGTGTAATGTCATTTTTTTTACCTTTTTGTTCTATACGGAAAATGGTGAATGTGGCAAAACTCTTTGCCATTTAATGGTAGTTCCGTATGTGCCGCATAAAGATACTTTGTCTCCATGACCAGCATGGCCTTCATAATAGATATTATCACCCACAATCAAGACAATACAAACATCTTGTTCGTCAAGATCATCAATATATGGTTGATGGATTTCCCAATGCCACCACCATCCATCACCATCGGGCTTATCGAGCCATTGTCTGTTATTCACTAATTCAGTCATTGTCTCATTTTCCTAGATGTATAATCGTGAAAGTTAAATGCTCGTTTAGTTGGCATGATACCAATCCAAACGTGTGCAATTAAATTGTGTACCAGCCACCAACCATAATGTTTTTTGAAAATAGTGTCAAATCTTTTTTGAGAACCATCTTCGGCATTAATAAAGTTCTTATCAGCATTTTCAGCTAGCCAGCCTATTTCGGCATATCTAGCATATTCTTTTTTTGAAACAAAATCTAATGGATGCATTATTTGTACTCAAATCTTTCTATTCTAACATTATAGTTATAATCTTGCAACATTTTGGCAATCCATTCAGCTGCTTCTGTATTCCATGAATGAACTATAAAATATGTATTCTTTAGAATTTTGACTTGTAGTTTTTCAGCGTGCCTACAGATATACCTGACAAATGGCCTTGTTGTAATAGGAAACGTTGAACTTGCTTCGTACATATCTTCTGATGGTTCGCGCTCTATATTTCCCAAATCATGATCTAAATAAATATAATTAAATGGTTCATCGTATTCATTATATATAATATCAATAGCGTTTTGACTAGTTTCACAAGTCATGATTTTCCACTCAGGATGACGTCTTTTAAACAAATCACGCCTTTGATTTTCATCATCAACAAATAAAACTTTTACTTTTCTCATAGTATTTCTTTTAGTATATTGATTGGTTCACAATATTTATGTATAAATTGTTCATCCCAACTTCCTGTAGATTTTCCATCGGTATCTGTAACAATGTAGTCTGATTTTGTCCACACAGTTACCTGAGAAATTACACCTACAATTTTTACTTTATTTAAATTATTAAAACAGATAACTTTATCATTAATATTAAATTTCATAGTAATTCTTTTAGAATATCGTTAGGATCATCATTAAGAATTCTTATGAATTCTGGGGTAACTACTGTTTTAGTATGATAGGGATCTCTTACATCTGTGATATCTACATGATAACAAAAAGGAGCTTCTACAGAATAAGTGTAGGTTTTTGTAATAATTCCAGCTGCCCAAGTACCACTTGTGGGTACCAACACTTTTTCTCCTTTTTTAAGGGTGTATAAATTTTTCATTTAAATCTCCAAAGTTCAAATCCTGGCTCTTCAATGTTCCAAGTAGTAATCATACAATCCTTTGGATAAGGATCTACTTTGCCAGTTTTTGGATTAGGTGGCATACCGCCGAAAGCAAAACGTGGTCGCAATACAATAACATTCGCTTTACCAAACACATAATTAGCAAACCATTCAGATCCTACACTAGCAGGAGTGAGCATTATGACTCGTGCGGCAGATTCAGAACATTTCTTGGCCCAAGGTTTAATATTACTAAATGGCGGATTTAAAAATGCTAATTTATCTGATGGCCATGGCATAATTAAGCTATTTTGTTCGGGTGTAATACACAAAGGAGCCTTTTTATTATCTTCTCGTGCTGCCAAATCTATTTCTAAATCACCATAGCGTTTTTTTATTGCTATTAAAAGTTCTTCAGGAGTTTCATAATCTTGCTTTGATTCATGTGGTTTTTGTCGTGGCATCCGTGGCATTTTTCAATCCTTCGGGAAACAATCTGGATAATTCCAGACATTGTTTATTAATATATTAGCTATAGTTGACCTAGAAATGTTAAACATACTAGATAATTGAATTTGTGTCAATCCTTGTCTTCGTAAAGTTCTAATTTCAATAACATCTTTTTTAGATAATTTTGACAAAGGATGTCTTTCGGCCTCTGCGCGTCTATTTTTGTCTTTAGCATCTTTTATATTATCTAATTGAGATCCTTCTTTAAGATGTGAAATGTTAACACATTTTCGATTATCACATGTATGCAATAATAATTTAGGTGTATTATCATTAAATATTTGCCAAACAAATCTGTGAGCTCTGAAATGTTTTTGCTTTCTTTTTTCTATGGTAATTTGAAATTTACCATACCCATCCTTATCTAATTGACCTTGCCACTCTATGCAGCCATTAGATTTGTTTATTTTGGTTTTGGACCAAAATCTGTTTTTGTCGGCATTTTTTATCAATTTTAATCCATTATTAAATTAAGATACGCCACCATTAATTAAACAGTCGTAAAGCCTATCTTTTAATTGATCGACAACACTTTCTAATTCTTTTACCTTGTTTAAAGCTTCTACTTCCTTTCGTCTAGCAGCAGCTGCTAATTGCCATGCTTTAGTTCTTTCTCGGGCATGTTCAATCATGTCTTCTTTGTAACGATTAAGTGTAGCCAATCCAGGCTTACTTTCATTTTGATTAATTAATGATTCATTTTCGCATTTTAGTCTGTAAATTTCTGTAGATTGTTTTTCATTAATATTTTTTAGGTATTCAATTTCTTGATTTAATTCATCTATTTGAGACATATATCCGTTCTCCATCTGACTTTTTGATTCAGCCAAGGAACGGAATTGATCATAAGATGTTTGTAAATCTTTCTTGAGGGACTTTAAGTCATGACAATTCTTACAAGTTTTAGACATCAATCATCATATGGGAAACGTTTAATTGCCCAAATCTCCTCGTTTAGTTTTTTAATTTGTTCTTTAAGCAATTTGATTTCTGCTTTCAAATCTTTTAATTCATGAATTTGCAACATCCGTAATGCAATAGCGATACGCTTTTGATCAGATTTCTTGCCTCTGGGGAGAATCCTTTTTGCTACGTTTAAAGAATGTTTAGTTGCCTTTTTCATAAAATAGATTTTAAAAGTTCGTTAGGCTCTGAGTATATCATAAATCTTTCATCAATAAAAGACCCAGTAATCTTTTCTTTTATTGTACGATTTGTGTTTATCAAAGTGTAATTATTTTTATCGATTCCTAATACTGTATGTATAAAAGATTTGCTACTTCTAAGACAAATAACATCGCCTGCTTTGAATTTCATTTTAATTTTTGTAGTTTACACAAGGACCTTGCATAAAATAATCGTAAGTACATATATTTTCTACAGTATGATACTCTTTTGGATTACGCCATTTAGATTTAAATGTTTGCTCAATTACATTGCATTCTTTGTGCTTTAATACATGTCGTACGCCTTGACACATAATAGGTATCTTAACAAAACCACAAACAAATTGACAAGTCTCAAATACATCTTCCATTGGATGTACTATTGGTGGCTGAGTATTAATTTCTATTCTTTCATAGCACGCATTACATATTAACAGGAGTATTGCCAGGTATCTCATTGCTACGCTTCCATCGTAAAAAATTAGTTGATTTAACCCATCCTTCATCAGTAAGGAATCCCCAATCACGGAAGTAACGTGTTCTGATAACGAATGTCCAAGCAGGCAATTCATCACCATCGCATTGATTGTGTCCACCTGGTACAGAGCAATCGCGTTGCAATTCAATGCGATGCATAGTTTTAGCTGGTCTAATTAGGACCGATCCAGCTCCATGGTACGTGCGTGTACCATCTTCTAAATGTTCGTAATATCCACCTTTAAGTATAAAGGTAATAAATGAGAATGGATGGTCATGAAGCTCTGGTCCATCGTCAGAGATAAGAATTTTATGTATACGAAAGCCAGGAAGCCAATCAGGCAGGAACTTCCAGCGTAACATATACAGGCGACGGTCAATCCATATGTCGCTTCTACCGGTAATAAAATTTATTATCTTCTTAATCATATCTGTTTTTGAACTTAGTCGGATGGTTCTTGGTTGTAAATATCTTCTTAATCATTTTTTTAATGCCTTGTAAAGATGCGCTGGCAACCATTAAATCTGGCGATACAAACATGCCGTCTTGGGAATACAATTGAAAACCCATAAACTCTTCTATGTAAGTAGATTTCTTGTTCATGTTATTTTTCATGTTATGTTATTATTCAGTTTATCAAATTGAGCAAATTGTGTCAACAAATAGATAATATACAAATTCATGTATACGTGTTCATGTTATTTTTAATGATGTTATTTTACGTTATTGTTGTTATGGGGGTAGGGTGTCTATAGTTATAGCTTAAAATCTTTAGGAGGCGTCCACCCATGAGCAAGAGCAGTTTTAACCCATTCAGGTTGTGGCTTAGCTAAACCAAGCGCCTCTGAGATTTTGCATTCTGTATTAAAGTCATTCTCATTTTGTGCCATAGTAATTAAGTTGCTAGCTGTGCATGGTTCTAGAGATGAACCGTGAGCATGATCAGCCCAGCATTGATTGGCGCTATCAATGACCCAGCCAGTAGGAATGTCCCAACCACTGTGATAAATATTACCTACAGCCTTAATAGGCAAAGTCATCTTTACCTTGTCGGTTCTAAAATGCCATTCTTGCTTGCTGCCATGCCTAGGACAATCAACTTCAAATTTTTCCCAAACTTCTTTATTCTCTTGTAGCATTTGATAACTCCTTGAAAATATTAGGTTTATGATAAGCTTACTTAATTTATAAGTAAGTGCTTATTTATACATTAAATAAGCATATGCTTAATTAACATTTAATCGCTAACTAAAAGATAATTAAATGTACACTTATGGCAATTTATATGCCAAAGTCGAGCAATCAACTTTGAAGCACTGTACTATTTTCGTTGCCTGTGTGTCAAATCTGCTTTTTTTCTTAACCAATTGCCCCCACCTTCGATAATGATAGGTGAGAGACGATTAAAAGATCTTGCACGAAAAAAAGAAGTAAGGTATAACCAATTTAGTTGCTAGCGGGTATGTCAAAACAGGAGTTAATGAGTATGAGTGAAGACAGCCAAAAAATCGTTGACGACATTCTAGAGCAAGTAGTTAATAGTTCTACCATTCTTAATCTGTCAAGAAGTGGCTCAGACACAGTGCTATCAACGGTTGTTGAATTGGCTTCACTTAAACTTAATGAGGCTCCGCTACAGTCAGAAGACTTGCAAAAGGCACTTGAATCCCTAGAAGAACAAGCTATTGACACGTTGCAAAATGAAGACTTTTATCAGTGCGAGATCACAGGTGGGTTTTTCCATATTGATGATACACACTCTGTCAAATATGGCAATGATGACATTGCTATTGTGTCAGACAACTTTGATGCTTTTGAATGTGCAGATTGCCATAATCTGTTTTTACAACGCAGTCAGTCTAGCAGACAATGGACTATCAGCGTGCGCAACATGTACGGCACTAGTGCATACAACACTAATGATAATGGCACCGTTTGTGTAAGTTGCTATGAAGATCATTATAATACTTGCGGCGATTGCGGCGAGCATTACCACAATGACAATATGCGTTATCATGATGCATATGAGCAAGACTATTGCGAAAGCTGTTTTCC
>JACCDR012398647.1_pt1 | contig 11413 bp, 6 predicted proteins | sample 7446431 | NCBI WGS metagenome assembly JACCDR01 (sample SAMN15323443, study PRJNA562643) | freshwater metagenome | isolation source: river surface water | place: USA:Blue River Watershed | collected 2017-08-17
ACGAGGCAGCTTCGCTTCTGGAGAAGCACATGGCCAATCTGCTGGCCGGCATCGACGACTCAGCGGCGCGATCGACATTGATGCGCACCGTGGCCACGAGGCTCGCCGCCAGGTAGTGCACCCGGTAGTTCATCTGGTACTGCACCAGGTAGCGCCTCCGACTGACGCCGCTGGACCCCATGGGTCTGGCGGCGCTCGGTTCTGCGGCTCTGGGTGGCTCACCCACTGAGCCAAGCGGCAATGCAGACTTCCCGCATGAACCCCGGACACTTCAGCCCACACGGGATCCCCAGGCCCTGCTGGCACTGCACCTCGTTCGTGGCCACGATCTACGGCGGTACGGCTGCGCTATGCAGCCGGCCAGGTGCGGTGCCCGTCCAGGCGCAGCCCCGCGAGGGGTGTGCCTTCTGGGCGAGGGAACCTGGCGCGGATGACGAACCGGCTGCGCCGCCGGCGGTTCCTAACGCCAGCGTGGCTAAGATGCTGGCTAGGAATGGGAAGAAGGATGCAGTCAGCTCAGCCGTTCGTTGACGCCGCAGTCGCGCTGCATCGAAGCCACCCGCACGCGCCCATTGCGGACGTGTTGGAGCTGGCTCTGCAGGGCGTTGACCGCCGAACCCTGGTCTTCGGTCAGGAGGCCGAGCCGCCGAAAGCCTTCGGGATGATGGTCGCGGAGGTGCACGACAACACGGGACTCACCCTGGAGGAGTGGGGCTGGCTAGCCAACCCCAGGATCGACCCGAAGCTCGCGACCGCGCTTCGCGAGATCTGGCGGGACAAGGTCTGGCCTCGATTTCTTGCGCGCGAGACAAGCTGAACTACCGCGACGGTCGTCGCCATTCCCAGGGCGAGATTGGATTCGGGTCGGCCCACAAACCTCTCTGACTAGACCGTGCCTGGCTTTGAAGCTGGTACAGGTGGGCGTAACCCTTCGCATATCGATCGAAAACCCAGGCATGCCCCTCGGAGACCATCCACTGAGCAGCATCAACCCCTCCGCAGCTGACATCAGCCACATCCCGTCCGTAGCGATCTTTCGAGTGTGGTCGGACCTCTGCCTGTACTTGGAAGCAGAGCCTGGACAGCGCATGCTTCGCCCACTGTCCATGAGGTTGCTTGAGCTCTGGGGCGTCAACGGCACTCAGTCGTACCTTGATGGACTCGAACGATCCGGGCTGCCCGCAGCGCACCGTTAGTGTATCCCCGTCAGCTATAGCGACGACTAGACATAGCAAACCAGCAGCGGCACCCATGGCCCTCAATCATGAAGCATCAGGAGACCACAATTGCAACGCTAGCAGCTCGCAGCCGCTCTGGGCCAGATTCGCAACCTAGCGTTCGAGATGTCCTCTGGCAGCTTCGCAGCGGATGCAGCCTGTCGCCTGCGGCCAACGTACTCACACTAGGTGTCATCAAGCCGACGTTCGGCTCAGCGGTCTGCGGTGGTCCGAGTGACAGCTTTGCGACGCGCTGCCGACGTAGCCGGCACCGACGCTGGGTCAGCACCACCGGCACCAAGCCGGTGACTGCTGTTCACTGGGCCGAACTCACACTGCCGACCCTGAGCGGTCGTCCTATCCCCACGAGACGCGACACTCACGCGCTGGCTTGATCGAGCCTCACGGTGCGGTTCAATGCAAACCGCCCACTTGGTTCATCGCGGCGCTTGGATAACTTCCAGTTTGGGACTGGGCCACGGCTGTAGAGTTGGGCAACACATAGCGGAGGCATCGCATGGCAACTATCGCCAAGAAGGACGTCGAGCTAGTCAGCACTCTCGAGATTACGCCCCAGGGTCTCGGTGCTTGTCTGGGCGGCAATTTCTTGACTGTCCCGAAGTACCAGCGTGCGTTCTCATGGGACGATGAGAATGTTGCGAATTTCTTGGCTGACGTGAATACAGCCTTTGCAAACGGCGCTCCGGAGTACTTCATGGGTTCCGTCGTGTTGCAAGGCGCAGACCAGCGGTACGAAGTAGTAGATGGGCAGCAACGGCTAACCATGGCAACGATCTTCGTAGCAGCTGCTCGTGACTTCGTCGCATCGAAGGGAATGAACGATGTCGCGAAGTCGCTTGAGGCACAGTTTCTCTTGACGAAGGACACCTGGACGCAAAAGGTCATGGCGAGACTGACCCTCAGCGTCTATGACAACGACTTTTACCTCAACGTGCTCCTGCAGGGCGCCAATAGTCCACCGTCACGCGAGTCGCACGAACGCTTGATCGCAGCACGTACGAAGTGCCACTTGTTCATCGAGGATCTCAGCAAGCACTACAACAATTGGTTCGAGCGTCTCGGTGGAATAGTCCAGTACTTAGAGCACAAGGTTCGGGTGATCCAAGTAGTTGTGCCGAGCCACGCCAACGCGTACGTGATCTTTGAGACGCTGAATGATCGAGGAAAGGACCTATCGGCATCGGACTTGCTGAAGAATCATCTCTTCGGCCGAGCTGAGGACCGGATTGATGAGGTGCAGGCGAAGTGGAACCAGATGCTTGGCACGCTCGAACCTCATGGTGGTGATGATCTCGTTATCACCTACATCAGGCAGTTGTGGTCTGCGACGAGAGAAGTCGCTCGTGAGAAAGAGCTCTTCGCGAAGATCCGGGACAAGATTGCGTCGTCGCAATTGGCTGTCGACTTCGCGTCGGAGCTGGTTACTCGGGCGACACACTACTCGGCGCTTCTGAATTCCACCCATCCTTTGTGGAAGCAGCACGGTCCCGAGGCCGAGGTCATCATCGATGCCTTGAGCACGCTGAAGGTTGAACGGTTTCGCCCTGCAATGCTCGCTCTCCTGGATAGGTTCGAGGGCAAGGAACTGATTGCCGCCATGCGCGTCATTCTGAACGGCTCTGTTAGGTATCTGATTGCTGTGGGTGCGGGTGGCGGCACGCTTGAGGCCGCGTGGTCGGACGTCGCGCGAAAGGTCGTGAACAAGGATGTGACGACAGCCGCCGCATTTGCTAAGGAGATGGCCAAGATCGTTCCCAACGACGAGGTATTCCGATCGGGATTCAAGTCAGCGCGCATCGCCAAGAGCTTTCTGGCCAGATACCTTCTCGCATCATTGGAACGACACGCCCGCGGCCAAGCGAACAGCGAACTGGTGCCCAACGCAGAGGTGGCTGCGGTCAACCTTGAACACGTGCTTCCTGAGACCCCGAGCGAAGATTGGAAGGGACTGAGTCCCGAGGTGGCGGGTGCGTATTCGCGCCGAATAGGAAACCTCGTGCTATTGAGCTCCAAGAAGAACTCAGAGCTCGGCAATCAAGGCTTCGAGAAGAAGAGACCTGTTCTAGCCGCCTCCGAGTTCTTGCTGACCAAAGAGGTCGGCAGCAAGGCCACGTGGGGGCCCGCGGAGATCGAGGCTCGTCAGGATCAACTCGCCGACATGGCGCTGAAAGTGTGGGCGTACAAGGCGTAACGCGCTGAACAGCCCGGGGCGCTGTACGGTGTCGATGGGTTCGTAATTCAAGGTCTGGGGGGGTGTCTGCTCTCGGGAATGCCTGTCAAGTTCCGCTCCTGGCCGGGAACGCGAGGCCGGCTCCATGCCCGTAAGCAGCCACTCGACTGCTGCCGCCCTGCCATCCAGCAGGGCGGCGTTATCGAACCGATCAGATCTCGGTCTGCTCGGAGATCTCAAGGGCGTCGTCCACCTCGATGCCGAGGTACCTCACCGTCGACTCCAGCTTCGAGTGTCCGAGCAGCAGCTGCACTGCGCGCAGGTTCTTTGTACGCCGGTAGATGAGCGTCGCCTTTGTCCTGCGCATCGAGTGCGTGCCGTACTCTGCGCGATCGAGACCGAGCTCCTCGACCCAGTGTCCAAGGATTCGGGCGTACTGGCGGGTGCCAAGGTGAGGTGATTCATGCAGCCGGCTCGGGAACAAGAAGTCCTCCGCCTTCAGCTCGGCCTGCTTGATCCACGCCTGCAAGGCTTCCCGTGTCGCCGGGGTGATCTCAAACTGGACCGGGCGCTGGGTCTTGTGCTGCATGACGATGGCGCGCGTTGCGAGTTGATCGCCGTGGCTCGCGTCGCGGACCCTCAGAGCCACTAGGTCGCAACCCCTGAGCTTGCTGTCGATGCCCAGGTTGAAGAGCGCCAACTCGCGCACGCGGTGCTCCATCTGGAGCCGCACCCGAAGTGCCCAGATGTCCTTGAGCTTGAAGGGAGCCTTCTGCCCGACGATCTTGCCCTTGTTCCACGGCTCGCGTTGGACTGCGTTGGCTACGGATCCCATGATGGTCTCCCATCGAGTTGAGGGCTCGACAAGATGCGCCGGACACGGGGTGCTGGCCTTGCCCTGCGTCAACCAGCAACCCTCCCGGCCACCGCGGGTGTCAGCTTGCCAGTGGAGTCGGCTTCTCACGCTTCCGGCCAGGAGCAGTCACCGACGATTGGCGGCTTGGCAGCTGCGTCAGCCTCTGTTAGCTCCGCCTATGTCCAAAAGGCGCTTTCGTCTCCTTGAAGGACAACGGCCGCGTCTGCGTACCGAAGGGCCAGCAGCTCGCAGGCCAGCGAAGATTACCTTCGAGAGACAAGACTGTGGATCGGTTTGCAGAGATTCAGACGGGCAGCCTTCGTACAGCAGTTGCCACTCCAATAAGTCCCGCCAGCATCATTGCAAGGGCTTGCGGTTCCGGGATGGCAGATACCGTGATTGAGCTAGGACTGGACGTGACACCGACGGTGTCAAAAGCCTCGTTCACCCAAACGTAGACAGGGTCACCTGGATCGAACGCAGTGAGGGGGCTGATCCCAACGGCGCCTAACGAACGAAACTCCAAAGTGGCAATACTAAATGTGCCAGTGACGCCGACAAAACTTGCAAAGCCAATGCCGCTGACCGTGCCACTGCTGCCAATTGTTGTTACGGTGCCAGTGGTGCCGGCTACATCGCTTGGTGCTCTCAGAGTCACACTGACGACCTCCAGAAGGTCAGCACGGTAGTTCAGGCTGACTGCCCCACCCAACAACCTGTCGGTCCCGTCATAACTGCCTACCAGGTCCACAAACGTGCTGGCACCCTGAAGAATTGACGTATCGCTGGGACTAACGCTGATGTTGACGCTAGCTGCAAGGCAATTCATGGGAATGGTTACAGCCAGGATCAAAGAAGAGAGTCCGAACGCTTTCACTTGGTAGCTCCTTGCGTTGCCCCATAAGTTCGTTGGGTGTCGGGGGTCTTGAATGCCGGCCCAGGAGTCTTGCCGAAAAGGCTTCTGAATATGGCGAGATCAAGCGTGTTGACGATGAAGTTGCCGTCAAGGTCCGTGATCTTGTCGTAGCCTCGTTGTCCAAACGCCGCCTTCAAAATAGCTAGATCGAGCGTATTCACGATCCCGTTGTTATCGAAGTCAGCGTCGCAGGCGTTGCCAAAACCGTCGCCATCTGTATCCAGCTGGTCCGCATTCGACGCCGCGGAGCAGTTGTCACAGATGTCGGGCACGCCATCGCTATCGGTGTCGATCGTTGCAGATGCCTGAACGTGTGAAATACCCATCAGGAGCCGCCCCACACCTTCTGGGCCAACGCCTAGCGCCTCGATGCTGACGATGGTCCCTGGCGTGACATCCGTTGGCACACTGACGCTGACATCCAACGCACCAGTTGAATCTGCCGCCACAACACCCAACGGAGCACGACTTCCAGAAGTTATCATCGTCAGTGTTACCGCTTCATGTGGGACGAACTTGTCCCCGCGTAACCTTGCCGCTTGGCCGGGCACAACAACCTGCCGTAGCTTTTCGCATCCAGGAAACAGTTGGTCTAGCGACACCGAGAGCGTACCAATCTGCGGAAGCGCCTGTGCTGGCGTGTTCATGATCTTCTTCAGAATCGGACCCGCTGGCTTGCGGTCAGGGTTGCGAGGCAGTCCGCTCGAGAAAGAGGCCCCCTTCCAGCTCGAAGTTGTCGAGGCGAGGAATGCATTGAACGCGTTCGCATATTCCAGTTGTCCACGCGCGGTTGGATGAACCGATGCCTTTGGGTTGAATGTCGGGTTGAAGATCACGACGCCGTTGATCCAATCTTCCTGATCGCCGCAAACCTCGTGCCCCGTGAACGGCACTTCGAGGTCAACGAAGTGAAGACCTGTAAACCGGGCCGACTCCTCAATCACGTCGTTCAAGAGTGCGTTCATGTCCCGAAGAAAGGACTGCTCTGAAGCAGATAGCTTCAGGTTGGATTCGCCAAAGGGCGGGAATTGAGCGGCTGAACACTCCTTTCCGCTGACCAGTATCGGGTAGCCGCCGACCACGATCATCGACGAAGGTGCCGCCGTCTTAAGCCGCGCATGAACATCCAGGACGTTGAGACCAGCTTTGGCCACCAGCAAGGGCGCAAGTTCGCCGAGAGTTAGGCTGGAGTGCGGCTCGAAGGGCTTTAGACCATTGCAGTCGGGATGCACAAGACAGAACGCGAAGATGTAGATGAACTCGGCGTCATTGCCCCCGATCGTTACGGTGATGAGGTCTCGCGTATCGTTGATCGAGTTAAGTGGGTGCATTTGTGGCAGCTCATCCAACTGCCCAATTCCGTCGGCGCGAACGTTCGCGGTGACAGCACCGGAACATGCCAGAAAGTCGAAACTGCTATCGCTTCGTTTGGAGATTGGGGTTCCGACGCCCGCCCAGCGAATCTGCGTGGGGTATGCCCGTGTGGATCGATGGCAACCTTCGAGCGGAAGGTCGCTCAGGTCGAGGTAAGGAGGAATCCCCTCGCCAGATGAATACGAATCGCCGAGTGCTGCATACGACAAACGGCTACCCGAGATACTGAGAGCGACCTGATACCTACCAATCCCGGTCGGTGCGCGGTTTATGCTGTTGTCGCTTACCAGGACCGTGTAGGTCCCAGATACAGTGATGCTGTGCAAGATGCTCGCCACTGAGGGGTCAACGCTGCTGGTAATGCCTGCCCCGCTCGGCGAGTAAAGCCGGATGTATGGAGAGAGCGTGCCTGAAGTCTTGGCAGCGGTGAGGGTGACGGTTTCCCCGGCATTGGCAAAGAAAGTGTAGGTGTCGAGGTCACCGAGCGTGATCTGCTCGGTGCGCATACCTCCATTGATAAGTCCCCCGTGCTCGTTGGCACCTCGCATGCGCGCCAGTCGAACTTCGTACCCACCAATCCCGGTCGGTGCGCGGTTTATGCTGTTGTCGCTGACTAGGACCGTATAGGTCCCAGATACGGCAATGCTGTGCGAGATGCTTGCGACTGAAGTGTCGACGCTGCTGGTAATGCCTGCCCCGCTCGGCGAGTAAAGCCGGATGTATGGAGAGAGCTTGCCCGAAGTCTTGGCAACGGTGAGGATGACGGTTTCCCCGGCATTGGCAAAGAAAGTGTAGGTGTCGAGGTCACCGAGTGTGATCTGCCCGGTGCGCATGCCTCCATTGACAAGTCCCCCGTGCTCGTTGGCACCTGGCATGCGCGCCAGTCGAACTTCGTACCCACCAATCCCGGTCGGTGCGCGGTTTATGCTGTTGTCGCTGACTAGGACCGTGTAGGTCCCAGATACGGTAATGCTGTGCGAGATGCTTGCGGCTGAAGTGTCGACGCTGCTGGTAATGCCTGCCCCGCTCGGCGAGTAAAGCCGGATGTATGGAGAGAGCGTGCCCGAAGTCTTGGCAGCGGTGAGGGTGACGGTTTCCCCGGCATTGGCAAAGAAAGTGTAGGTGTCGAGGTCACCGAGCGTGATCTGCTCGGTGCGCATACTTCCATTGATAAGTCCCCCGTGCTCGTTGGCACCTGGCATGCGCGCCAGTCGAACTTCGTACCCACCAATCCCGGTCGGTTCGCGGTTTATGCTGTTGTCGCTGACTAGGACCGTGTAGGTCCCAGATACAGTGATGCTGTGCGAAATGCTAGCGACTGAAGGATCAACGCTGCTGGTAATGCCTGCCCCGCTCGGCGAGTAAAGCCGGATGTATGGAGAGAGCGTGCCCGAAGTCTTGGCAACGGTGAGGGTGACGGTTTCCCCGGCATTGGCAAAGAAAGTGTAGGTGTCCGTCTGTCCTGCTGTTGCAATGGTGCCGGACACCATGCCGCCGTTGACAAGCCCGGCCCAGGCCGGCAAGGCAGCTAGCAAAGCCAAGCTAAGCAAAAGACTTGCGACGCGACGCAAGGAGTGAACTGCCCCATAGAACACAGCTACCCCCGTTAAGCAACGCCTCAGCTAAGATTCGTCCATCTTCTCACGAATACTTCGTTGAGGTCGGAACTTGACCTTGGCCCGGCGTTTTCGCACACCCTCATGTAGGGGGTCTCTGAGCACGCGACCAATCTCGTGCTGCTCGCTCGTTTTGAGCATTGGGCGTTTGGTCTGGCGAGCAACTCCCGTCAGCATGCACCGCTTAGAAGACCGTCGTCGAAATTGACTAGTCTTGTTCAACCCTGCCCCCGGTGGGCCCATCAAGGCACTGGGCGTCATGGTGCCGCAGCTCTTGAGCTGCAAGATCGGTAGCGAGGCTACGTTGCCTATCCTCTGGCAGCTCACGACCTTCTTCAGCAGAACCACAAGTGGCGTCAACCACAACGCAGGTACCATGAGACCGCTTTGCTTCGATCAATTTGCAGCAGTGGCTGACTGCTAAGGGTCGAGAGTCCCAGTTCGAGGCCAGCGAGAGCAGTGTTTGGCTGAACCCCATCGTCGACCTGGTGGCCAGCCGACGCGTACCGCAAACCTCGAACGTCAAGTTCCGAGGCACAGCGGACAGCCGCCTGAAGAGCTCGCCTACGTCAGGTATCGGCGACCGCTGACCTTCATCTCGGAAATCTGACCGGCCGCAGACAGTCTTTAGGTGACCTTCACTCAACGAAAGCGCGGCCTACAGCCTGGCAAGCGGGTTCCTCAATGCCGATGTTGGGCGTCCGGCGAACTCGTCTACTTTGCAGTGGGTGGCTGGCGACTCTCCGGTACGCGGCGAACACCTGACAAGACGGGGTGACGTCATCAATAGGGCCGATGTTGATCGCAAACGCAGACTCCAAGATGCGTGCGTTTCGCAACCCGAAGGCACTGCCATGACCCGATCGGCGATCCGCCCGCTGGCAAGAGCTGCATGCGCAGTGCTCGGCTTGGCCTTGAGCGGCTGCATGACGTTGATCGATCCGTACGTGCGGTCGCCCAAGCTGGACGAGAGCGCCGTCAAGGGCACGCTGCCGGATGCAATCGCCGCCGCCGAGGCGCAGCGCCGCGCGTACTACGACGCCGTGAGCGAGCGCGCCAAGCTGCGCAACGGGCTGCCGCTGGCCCTGGTGCCGCTGGGCGCCGCGGCGCTGTACAAGGGCTTCACCGGTGACGGCGGTGATTCCACGCGGCGCCTGCTCGTGAAGGAGGGGCTAGTGGGCGCCAGCCTGTTCGGGCTGGGCAGCCAGTACACCTCCACGGCGCGGGAACAGATCTACCTGGCTGGCGCCAAGGCGCTGTCGTGCAGCATCTACGCGATGACGCCGTACCTGGTGCTGGACACGCTGGGCGCCGGCATCGGCAACGACAAGCTGCTGGCCTACACGCAGCAGATCGCCAGGCTGGAAGCCGAGCAGCGCGCGCTGAAGGCGCTGCGCGATGGGCCGGGCACGGACCCGGACCTGCGCGCCGCCATGGATCGCGTGCTGGCACAGGCCGGCGTGTCGCTGCCGGCAGCGCGCCAGGCGCTGACGCAGGCCACCACGACACGTGCCACGCTGGACGATGCCGGCGCCCGGATGCGCGCGGTCACCGAGACGCTGGTGGGCGAGGTCAACCTCCAGCTGAGCCGGCTGGAGCCCGACCCGGCCAGCATCCTCACGCTCGTGGAAAGCCTGCCCGCGGCCGCCAAGCGCTTTGCGCCCGGCGGCAGCTTCACGCCACCGCAGCGCGCGCAGGTCGCCGCCGGCAACAGCACAGACCAGACCATCGCGCGCATGACGCGGTTCACCGAAGACCTGGTGCGGCTGGATCAGGACACCGCCACCGTGCTGCTGGCGGTGGACCAGATCGCACAGCGCGCGCGCAACGTGCCCCCGCTGTCGAGCTGCCAGGTGGCAGCGCTGCAGGGCCAGATCGACGTGTCGGGCGAGAGCACCGTGCCGATGAAGGTGAAGGAGCGGCGGCAGTACGTCGTGCGCAGCACCGCCGGGATCCCGAGCGTGGAGTGGACCGGCACGGTGCACCCCAACGTGGAGATGTCCAAGACCGTGGCCGGCGAGACGCTGCTGGTCAACGTGCTCTACAAGGAGGCGGCCGAGGGCATCGAGGAGGTGACGCTGGAAGCCTCCACGCGCGTCGCGAAGAAGGCAATCACCATCGCGCTGGCGGCGTCCTCGCCTGCCTCGGCGCCCGCACCGGCACCCGCGGCATCCGCCGCGGTGCTGGCGTCCGCAGACCCGGTGACCAAGGACACGGCCGGCGCCGGCAACAAGAAGGCCGAGGCGGTGAAGAAGCCCGCAGTCAAGCCCGATGTGCCGGCCAAGAAGACCGACGTCGCCACGGCCGAGCCGAAGAAGGACGCTGCGCCGCCGGCCGCAACCGCCAGCGCCCCGGACCCCACCGCCGCGACGAACGACGTCGAAACCTCGGTGCTGGCCAACGGCGGCCAGCGCCTGAAGATCCTGCAGGGCAGGCTGGGTGTGCCGGCCACCGGGCAGTTCGATGCCGCCACGCGCGCGGCCATCCGCAAGTGGCGCGCCGACAAGGGCCTGCCCCCCGGCGACAAGCTGGAGACGCCCGTCGTGCAGGGCATCCTGAAGCTCTGACGCCGATGGCCGCGGTCCGCGTCTTCAACCAGACCATCGACCCCGGCAGCAGCATGGCCGGCAGCCTCACCTGCGTGCTGCCGCTGGCCCACGCGCCGGCGCGTTTCATGGCCGTGGCGGCCGCACACGTGGTGGCGCCGCTGGTGGCCAGCGGCCACGTGGGCCCGAGCAGCGGCGACCAGATCGTCCTGCAGACCGGTGGCCGCACCATCGGCGGCACGCTGTGGTTCTGGTGCGACCTGCAGCGCCGCGCCGACGGCTTCACCAACGAGCTGGATGCCGCCCTGGTGGAGGTGAGCGCTGCCGACGCGGCAGCACTGCGCGCCGCGCTGGGCCAGCCGGCCACGTGGACCGACGCGGCGCCCAGCGACCCGCTGCGCTTCGAAGGCATCACCAGCCAGGCCAGCGGCCGCTACACCGGCCAGCAGACCAGCGGGCCGGCCCTCTACGGCGTGCTGGGCGGGCTGCCCGCCGGCGTGGCCTTCAAGCGCACGCTGTGCGCCGACATGCCCTGCCGCCAGGGCGACAGCGGCTCGCTCGTCACCAGCAACGGCCGCGCGGTGGGCCAGCTCATCATCGGCGAGGGCGAACAGTCGCGCTTCCTGCCGCTGGCGCCCATGCTCGACGCCTTCGGCCTGGCCTGGCCGCGCGATGCCGCGGCGCCGCCACCCCCCGC
>JACCDR010018445.1_pt1 | contig 11411 bp, 23 predicted proteins | sample 7446431 | NCBI WGS metagenome assembly JACCDR01 (sample SAMN15323443, study PRJNA562643) | freshwater metagenome | isolation source: river surface water | place: USA:Blue River Watershed | collected 2017-08-17
GACGTGAGCGACACGGTCTCGACGACCGACCAGGCCACGAAGGGCAATGAGGTCGGACGCGAGGTCAACGACACTGTCTCCGTCACCGACCAGCTCACGCGGACGCTCTGGCTCGAGCGCCTTGTCGTCGACTCTCTGCTCACGACCGACGACGCGAGCTTCGCGCAGGCCGGGCTCGTCACGGCCATCATCAACGACGCCATCGATGTCGCCGATGCCGTCGTGAAGGAGCTGCAGCTCGCGCGTGCCGCCGGCGACACTGTCGTCGTCACCGAGACCGCCAACGGCTCGCTCGAGCGTGCGCGGCAGGTCTCCGACACCATCTCGGTGACCGACCAGGCTTCTTCCACGGGAGAGAAGTCGCGCGAGGCCAACGACACGCTCGTCGTCACCGAGACGGTCGCTCGAGAGCTGCAGCTCGCGCGTGCGGCGACGGACACCGCAACGACGGTCGACAGCCTCGCCGCCGGCCGCGAGCTCGGACGCAGCATCAACGACACCGTGCTCGTGGTGGACGTGGCTTCTTCGGCTCGCGAGCTCGGGCGCGTCATCAGCGACGCGCTTGCCGTCTCCGATGCCTACCTGGTCTCGACGGAGCTCGCGCGTGTGCTGGCCGATGCTGCCGACGTCACGGATGTGGCGCTGTCCGAGCGCATCGTCGCTGCGTTCGCGGAAGACGCGGTGGCCGTCGCGGACGAGACGAGCTCGGCGCGCATCCTCGCCGCCGTGGTCGCCGACAACGTCGATGTCACCGACGACATCCTCGCGCAGCGCTTCACGAACGTCATCATGGTCTTCATCGAGGACGACGTCAGCGTGACCGATGCGACCGCCGCGGCGCTCACGCTCGTGCGCTCGGTAACGGACAACGTCGACGTCGAGGAGACCTTCTTCACGGTCGTGCTCGAGCCGCCGCCGGCAGCGACCGGCCCGGTCCGCAGTCCGATGCGCGTGCGCGTCTCGGCGCCGGTTGCGCGGGTTCGGCTGCCCAGCATCTCCGTGAAGGCCCCCGTGGCGCCGCCGACGAAGAAGGGTCCGAACATCAAGATTCGCACGAAAAAGTAGCGGCCACCGGCATAAGAAGTATGGATGCAGCACCCCAGCTGCATGGGAGGACTTCCATGACCGACTGCCCCAAGTGCGGATACCCGAACAAGACCGGCCACAAGGGCGTCTACACGCCCGGCAAGAAGTGCGACCACTGCGGCCACCAGGACGCGGTCGCCATCACGAAAGAGAAGTACATCGAGACCCAGCAGCAGCTCCTGCTGCTCGCGGGCATCGTGCGGGACATGCCGCTCAGCGAGTTCCTCGCCGCGGCCGAGCGCGCCGATGCGTTCGGGCCCGTGCTCGACCCGTCGCTCTGGAAAGCGGGCCAGCAGAACCTCGAGACCATCAAGAAGATGGCCCGCGGGCTCGCCGTGTTCCAGGGGTCGCTGCCGGTCGTGTGCAAGCGCTGCAAGGTGAAAGAGGTCGCGTACAGTGGCGCGGTTTACTGCGGAGCCGCGTGCTCCGCCCAAGCGGAGGCACATCGATGAGAGCGAGAACCGTACGCGGCCAGACCATCCTGAGCTGCCCCATCCTCAGCCTGTCGCCGCAGCACTACAACGCGGACGGCTCGTGCAAGTGCAAACGCGAGGAGAAGAAGGATGTCGTGGGGGAAGAAGACTCTCACGCCGGAGCAAACCGCGAAACTACGGGAGCTCAGTGACGACAAGAAGCTCGACCTGACCGAGCAGTGGATGCTCGACAGGCTCAACGGCGAAACGGTCTGCCGCTACTGCCGGCAGCCGATGGATGGCCCGCGAAGTTGTGGACGCTGCGAGTTCCTGAAGAGGTGAGAGATGGCGCGTGTAGAATGCAACGTTGAAGAGGTCGAGCTCGAGAACGACCGCAAGTTCCTCGTGAAGGGCGTGCGCGTCGAGTGCGGTCGCTGCGACCACAAGACCGAGTCCTTCGGGACCGGCGAGAAGAGCATCATCCGCTGCGTCATGCTTCTGAAGGAGCAGTGCCCGCTGGGCGAGAGCAACTACTACACGACCGACTAGGAGACGGCCATGCATCCGACTAGGAAGAAAGAGCTCGAAGTCACGCTCCAGAAGATGGAGCACGCCGCGCAGGTCTTCTACGCGCACGCGCAGCAGACGCACTTCCACCAGTTCCTCGAGTTCACGGGGTTCTTGAACGAGTACACCAAGATGTGCCGCGGGCTGCTCGAGCGCGGCGTCGACTTCGTGCAGGACACCGGTGCGCTCAAGCCGCACGAGGCTGCGTACATCGGCGAGAAGTTCGGTTGCATCTTCACCCCGCTCTTCGAGCGGAATCCCGGCGCGTTCCAGGACTTCCTGCGCGGCGCCGAAATCATCGGAGGTAGCTGATGGGTCTCGAGTTCGCATTCTGCGAGAGCGTCTCGGCGTCTGGCTCGTCGCCGTGGCACATCCGCCCCCTCGAAGTCACGCCCGCGCTCCGGCCGACCGGCGGCGTCGACACGTCGTCGCTCTGCGGGCATGTGCGGCCGCCCTCGGGCTGGGACATCAACGTGCGTTTCTCGTCGACGACCGCGAAGCAGGTGCACATCTGCAGCCGCTGCAGAGACCTCTACGAGGACTACCTCCGCGTCGGCGACTTGTACTTCGAGCAGGATGGGAAGAAGTACGTTAGGCTTCGGGACATCGAAGGTCTCGAGAAGCAACTGCTCGATGGCCTCGCTCGCATCGAATGGTACAGCCTGCAGCGCCCCGGGACCGACCGTCCGTTCTTCCTTCTGGAGTTCGAGATGAAGCGCCGGATGCACAAGACCAGCCAGCGATGGTTCAACGGCGAGACGTTCCGCATTCGAGTGCCCGCGGACAAGGTGTCCGAAGCGTTTCTGAACGCGCTCTCGTCCCGGCCCTCGGGTGCGTCCTCCAGCACTGGTACGAGCTCCGCGCGCCCGGTGAAGCCATCGGTCAAGAAAACAACCGGCGCTTCACGGCGCTGACCGCACTCCTTCGCCGCCATCGCCGCCACGGACTGGACGCCCTTCGCGGCGACATCCGTGCGGCGATGCGTGGTGAGCGCGCGACCGAAGTTTCTTACCTTCTGGTTGGCGCAGGTTTGTTCCAGAACGACGCGTTCGGAGAAGAAGTGCTCGCGTTCGTAACGCGCTATCTCCGCAATGGACCGCTGAATATGCGCATCGCGGCGACCTTCGCCTCCGCGTTCCTTCTGGACATCGCCGAAGAGGCAGCGCTAGTACTTTCCGAGCGCGTTGTTGTAGCAACAGAAGAAGGTCTTCTTGTTCAAGCAGCGCGCGAAGTCCTCGACATCCGACTCGACACGAAGGACGGAGGGAAGTGCCGGCGATGTGGTTTGAAAGCTGGACTGCGGTCGACACCGAAACTACCGGACTGGGCTCCACGGCGCGTGTTGTAGAGGTCGCGTGCGTGACGTTCGAGAGCGGTCAGATTGCGCGCGAGTGGACGCAGCTGCTCTACCCGGACGGCGTCAACTGGGACGACCCGAACGTGAAGAAGGCGCTCGAGGTGAACCGCCTCACGCGCGACGAGCTCGAAGGCAAGCCGCGGTTCGGCGACGTCGTCGGCGACCTCCTTCTCGAGATGTCCCACCCGGTCATCGTCGCGCACAACGCCGAGTTCGACATGCGCATGCTGAACCAGGAGCTGCAGCGATTGGGGCGTCAGCCTCTGTCGCCGCAGCTCCTCATCTGCACCAAAAATCTAGCCTCGCAATTGAGCGGCGGCACCCCGGGCAACCGACTCGCCGACGTCGCGTGCCGCTACAACGTCTTGCAGGAAGGCGCGCACCGCGCGGCCGCGGACGCCATCACCTGCGGACGCGTTCTCCACCGCATGTACGAGCTCGGCAAGCTCCCGCAAGCGGACGAGGAGATGGGCGTCTTCTGCCGGCGCGCGGACGCCGCGTGGAAGGGGAAGCACCGGTGGTGAGCCGCGCCGCGGGGCTCATCCTCCCGCCTCCGCCGGAAGCCCTCGTGCTCTTCCGTCCGGAACACGCGTCGGCGAGCTGCGAGCACTGCCCGCGCGTGTTCTCGTTCGAGACGCTCCATCCGGCGGGGACCGGCGGGCGCGACCAAGCGTTCTACGACGAAGCCGCCAAGCGCGCATGGACCGCCCAGGTCACGCTCAGCGGCCGCCTCGTGTTCACGTGCAACTATTGCCAGAAGGAGACCGCATGCCCGTCATCGTCGACCGTCGTATCGAAGAAGTGAAGAGGCTCGAAGCCGAGCTCCCGCAGGCCACCACGTTCGGGGCCTGGATGAACCTCCTCACCGAGCGGCATGTGCTGCGCCAGGAGCTCCGCGCGGAGGTCGTGGAGGTGAATCGTCTGGCCCGTGGCTGGACGTACATGCCCCCGCCCAAGCTACGCTAGGGTGTGCCCGACACGCCGAGCAGCGACTCCTTCCCGGTCTTCGAGAACACGTGCCTCGAGTGGCTGCGCCGCCTGCAGGACGACTGCAGCCCGCAGGCGTGCGCGCTGAAGCTCGAGGCGCAGGCCCTCGTCGCCCGCCTCCGGTCCTGGACGCTCTCGCCGCCGGACCCCGGCTCGCGCAGCCACACCCTCGCCGACGTGATGGAGCTCCACCGGCGCTGCCACGAGTACGCGACCCGCAAGAGCTGACCCTGCGCAGGTACAAGGCCTCGGAGGGCGACGCCGCCCGGAGAATGGCCCATGAACCCGCTTGTTCAGCGTTTCATCGACATCGTCACCGACTGGAACAACCCCGGCTGGGGTGAGTACTTGCTCTGGGAGACCCTCGAAGGCAGGCGCGAGAAGCCCTTCCCCTCCATGGACCCGCTCTCGGCAGAAGACCTCGAGGTTCTTCGCCGGCTGCGCGACGACGAGAAGGTCTGGCCGTCTTGGAACGGCGTCGGCTGGGAGCTCGCCGGCATCGAGGAGTGGCGCGCCCACGCCGCGACGACGAGCTCGAAAGACGTCCGCGATGCGATGGGAGGTACGTGATGGCTGAGTCGTTCGTGAGAGACTACATGCGGCAGGGGCTCGAGAAGCACCGGCTGACGTGCGTGCTCGACACGCACCACTACCGCGCGTACTACCTCCACAAGCCGGACGCTACCATCGTGCGTGGGCGGCCGTCGTTGCGGGAGATGAGCACGTTCTTCTACTTCACGCCCGAGGGCATTCTCATCGGCGGCGATGTGCACCCGCCGGTCGGCTATCGCGTTGCGCTCAACGCCTTCGGCTACGACCTCAACTGGTTCACCGGCCATCTCAACGAGGACTACCTCTGCGAGAAGTTCCTCGAGCGCGGGCTCTACGCGGAGAACGTGGAGGAGTGGCTCACGGATGTGCGCGTGAACAGCCACGAGCTCTGGAAGCGTGGCATCGCCGCCGAGCTCCTCGAAGAAGGCGTGCCGAGCGAGTCCGACGAGCTCCCGGCGTTCTACTACGGCGCTCTGCAGCGCCTGGAGGAAGACCCTGATGGACAGGCGAGCGGCTACCATCCGGGCGCGGCAGGCTGGCTCTGCGCGCTCCAACAACGCTTCGCGGCGCTCTTCGGCGCGGCGTGAGCTCGACTTCGCCATCCACGAGCTCACGCAGAGCCGGAACATGCTCGCGGAGATGGCGCCGGCGACAGACAACTACGAGTACATGATGTGGAAGGTTCGTGCGCTCGAGCGTGCTATCGCCGTCCTGCAACGGCCCCAGCTCGAGGTGAACCCGTTCGTGTGAGGGCCCATGAGAACAACGCTGAGAATCTCCAAGGACGTTGCGCTGCCGCTCGAGGCGGTGACGCAGACCTTCGCCATCCTCGCCAAGCGCGGAGCCGGCAAGACGAACACCGCGGTCGTGATGACCGAAGAGATGCTCGAGGCGAAGCTGCCAGTCTGCGTCATCGACCCCGTCGGCGTCTGGTGGGGGCTTCGCTCTTGCGACGACGGCCTGGTCGCCGGCTACAAGGTCCTCGTGTTGGGCGGCGAGCACGGCGACATCCCGCTCACGGAGACGAGCGGCGCGCTGGTCGCCGACTTCATCGTCACCGAGCACCAGCCGACCATCCTCGACGTCTCGCTCTTCTCGAAGAGCGCAATGCGCCGGTTCGTGCGGGAATTCGCCGAGCGCCTCTACCAGAAGAACCGCGAACCGCTCCACCTCGTCATCGACGAGGCCGACGCCTTCATCCCGCAGAAGGTCGACCACGGCATGGAGCCGCTCGTCGGCGCCATCAACGATGTCGTGCGCCGCGGCCGCGCGCGAGGCCTCGGCGTCACCCTCATCAGCCAGCGTCCCGCCGTCATCAACAAGGACGTCCTCACGCAAATCGAGTGCCTCATCGTCCTGAAGATGACCGGGCCGCACGACCGCGACGCCATCGAGCGCTGGGTCGAGTACAACGCGGACAAGGACCAGGCGCGCACCGTTCTCGCCTCCCTTCAGGAGCTCGAGGTCGGCGACGCGTGGGTCTGGAGCCCGGGCTGGCTGAAGCTCTTCGTCCGCACGCACATCCGCGCGCGGTACACCTTCGACAGCTCGGCGACGCCGACGGCCGGCAAGCAGCTCCGCCCACCGAAGGAGCTCGCGAAAATCGACCTCGCGGGGCTGCAGGCGAAGATGTCCGCGACGCTCGCCGAGGCCGAGAAGAACGACCCGAAGGCGCTGAAGAGGCGCGTGGCGGAGCTCGAGCGCGAGCTCGCGGTGCGCCCTCAGGGCGCTGCCGTCGCCGACGGCGAGGTCCTCGCGCTCCGGGAACAGGTCCGACGGCTCGAAGACGAGCTCGCGGCGCGCGCGGTCCCGGACTGGGCGACGACGACCATCCGCGGGCTCGCCTCGGAATTGTCGAAGGTCTCCAGCGAGTTGCAGGCGCTGGCCGGGCTTGCCCTGAAGGCGTGTCAGGCCGTGGACGCCGCGGTCGCAGGAAAATCGGCTGGGGTGAGCGGGAATTCCCCCCGACCGGCACATACAACCCCGAAGGCATCGAAGGGTGCCGAGCGGGGACCCGCTCGACCGCGCGCCGGCGGCGTCACGCCCATGGTCGCCGCCGAGACGCCCTCCGACGTCATCCCCGACGGCGACCCGCCGACACGCGCGCAGCTCAAGATGCTGGGCGTCATCGCGCAGTACCCCGAGGGGCTCGACAAGGTCCGCCTCGCCGTCTTGCTCGGGCAGTCGCACGGCGGCGGAGGCTTCAACAACAACCTGGGGCGCTTCCGCTCGCAGGGCTGGGTGACGAAGGGCGAGCCGATTCGCATCACGAAGGCCGGGCTGAAGTTCGGGCCCTTCGAGATGTTGCCGACCGGCGATGAGCTCCGTGAGTACTGGTTCAAGAAGCTCGACAAGTGCCCGCGCATCATCCTGCAGGTGCTCTCGGACGTGTACCCGAAGACGCTCACGAAAGAGCAGATTGCCGAGCGCTCGGCGAAGTACAACGATGGCCACGCCTACGACCCCGACGGCGGCGGCTTCAACAACGGGCTCGGCAAGCTCCGCACCTTCCAGCTCATCAACCGCGGCAAAGACATTGCCGCCAGCGAGGCCTTGTTCGGATGAGTACTCCGGAAAAAGACGCTCTTCTCAAGCAGTCGAAGGAGGACCTCGTCGACTGCCTTCTGCTGACCCTCGAGGCGCAGAAGCTCACGACGCAGAACATGCAGACCATGGCCACCCAGCTCGGGGCGGCTGGAGCGCGTATCAAGGAACTAGAAGACCAGCTCGCCTCGCAGGAGGCCGAGCTCATCACGCTGAGGAACAAGCTATGAACTGCCCGCCCGCCATGACCCACCGCACCGTCGAAGCCCTCTGCCAGCGCTCGCGCGATATCTCGCTCGAGAAGGGATGGCTGAACCCTGACGGCACCGACCCGCGGCCGCTCTACACCGTCATCGCGCTCTTCCACACCGAGCTCTCCGAGGCCTTCGAGGAGATTCGGAACAACAAGCCGCTGAACGAGGTCTACTACGAGGTGAAGTTCAAGGAGTCCGATGGCTCGACGACGAAGCAAATCGTCTCGTCGGCGGACATCGAGGCGGCACGCAAGGTGGAAGGGAAGTACGGCCGCGGGCGCGACTTCCTCGACGCGAAGCCGTGCGGGTTCCCCATCGAGCTCGCCGACTACGCCATCCGCATCGCGCAGTACTTCGGCTCTGCGCTGAAGGGCGCCGAGCTCGAGCGCTTCACGTCGGACACGGTGCAGGTGGAGAGCGACAACGCGGAGAAGTTCATCGCGTACCTCCATGCCGACTGCTCGCGCGCGCTTTCCGGACCCGGTGTTCCGACGACGCTCGCACACTGCATGGGCACGTCCCTCTCGAAGGTCTTCTCCTTCTGCGAGAAGAACGACATCGACATCTGGGCCGCCATCGACGAGAAGGAGGCCTACAACCGCACGCGCCCGGTGAGGCACGGCGGAAAGAAGATGTGATGGAGGAGTTCGTCATCGGCGTCGATGTCGACGACGTCCTCGCCAGCTTCACGGCCGATGCGCTCCGCCGGCTCTCCGAACACACGGAGGGCCGGCACCACTTCACGGTCCAAGACGTCTCGACGTGGGACCCGTTCGACTCGCTTCCGCAAGAAATGCTGTCGTATCGCATGCTCATCTACGATGCGATGAAGGCGGAAGGCGCGTGTTTCGCGCTGCCGGTGGAGCCCGGCGCGCGGGAAGGCATCGAGCTTCTTCGCTCGCTCGGGCACGTCATGGCCGTCACGCACCCCTTCAAGGGCGCGAAGACGTGGACGCACGAGCGCGAGCTCTGGCTCGAGAAGCACTTCGGGATGCATCGCGATGACATCTACAACTGCAAGAAGAAGTACCGCGTGCACGTCGACGTGTTCGTCGACGACAAGGTGGCGAACGTCGAGGAGTGGCGCGCGTTCCACAACTCGCCGGCGGGCGTGCTCTGGGCAACGCCGATGAACCGGAGCACGCGCGGTGCGCTCCCTCTCATGACCGATTGGAAGAAGCTCGCCGACTTCGTGCGCGAGGTGAAGCAGCGCGGTCGATGAGTCGGGAGCAGCTCCTCAGCGCTATCGCCGCGCACAACCGGAAAGCTTCGGGCTGGCGAAGTCCGACGTCCGGCTATGCGTGCGATAGCGCGGATGGGCACGCGCCGGCCGAGGACACCGTCGTCGAAAGGGCGGAGTCTCGAATGGCCGAGCCCGACGTGTGCATCCACTGCGGCCGCCGTATCGTGTGGGCACCGCGCAATGGGTGACTGCGTCTACTGCCTGCAGCCGCGAGACGCCGCCGACCACGCGTACTGCCGCGCCATCTCCGACCTCGCCGCGTTCCGCGGCATCCCCTTCGCAGAGGCCGCGAAGCAGCTCGAAGAAGACGTCAGCATCGAGCGCGCAGAAGCCCGGATGGTGGGGGAGACGTACGACGAGCCCGCCGGCGATATGTCGGAGTTCGACATAGAAGAGTGAGGACCCGTAGAATGCAGAAGCACCGCATGCGTATCCCTGCAGGCGCTCCGAAGGTCGAGTGGAAGACGCTCACCGTCGACGCCGAAGACCCGCTCGAGTTCTCCCAGCAGCTCCAGGCCTCGTTGCAGGAGCTCTCGGATGAAGGCTTCACCATCGTGAACCAGATGACGCGCGGCCAAGGGCACATCATCGTCGCGAGTCGCATGGCGCTCTCGGCGCCGCCGGAGACAACGCCGCTCCGCCGGCGCGTGGTGGAGATGCCTCTCGCGCGCGGACACGGCACCACGACCGAAGAGGTGCTCTACCACTACAAGAAGGACGGGCAGCAGGAGCAGGAAGTCTGCACCGGGCTGGTTGACGCGCTCCGGCGCGTGAAGGAGCATCTCGGACAGGACGGCGTGCTGCCGCTCAACATCACGACCGTGATGATGACGCGCTTCGAGCCGGAGTCTTTCTCGATGCTCCTCAAGATGTTCGCCGACGACCTGCAGCCGAACGGGTGAAGTATGTCCGCCCCGCCGCAAGATGACCCGAAGCTCCAAGCCCAGAACCTCGAGCTCCGGAAGGCGCTCAACGACGCCTACGCCTCCATCGAGGGCGGCAAGAGCGTCCAGTCCTTCAGCGCGCTCACGTTCGAGGACCTCGCCGACGCGCAGATTCAACGCATCAGCGGGCCCGACACCGAGGCTCGACCGAACGAGCTCAATCGCGTGAAGAGAACGCTCAACAACGTCATCCAGGCCGTCGCCAAAATCAAGGCGATGCCGCCGGAGTCCTTCGCGAAGCAGGACCCGGCGCGAGACGTGAACACCCCTCCGTAGGCCATGAAATACATCATCGGTTCGGACGAGGTCGGCTACGGTGCGTGGGCCGGGCCGCTCGTCGTCTGCGCAGTCGCCGTCCCCGAGGGATGGAAGGGTCCCGCGGGGCTCAACGACTCGAAGGCCTTCAAGTCGAAGGCGGGGCGCGCGCGACGTGCGCGCGTCTACGGCGAGCTCGTGCTGGCCGTCGAGAGCGCGCTCGTGCGCGTAGAGAACACCGCCATCGACGAGATAGGCCTTCGCCCTGCGCTCGTTGCGGCGCATACTGCCGCACTGAAGCAGCTCCTCGCGCGCTTCCCGGGCGCGGACGTCATCGTCGATGGTGACGTTCCCATTCCGGAGGTTCCGCAGGCACGATGTCTCCCGAAAGCGGACGCGACGTATCCGGCGGTGATGGCCGCCAGCATCATCGCGAAAGTGAATCGGGACTACGTCATGCAGCAGTACCACCGGCAGTACCCGCACTATGGCTGGGACACGAACGCCGGCTACGGCGGAGGCAAGGAAGACACGAAGCACCGTCCGGCCCTCAAGACGCACGGTGTGACGCCCCTCCATCGCCGCTCGTACGGCCCCGTGAAAGAAGCCCTCTTCGCGGCGCGTCAGGTGCCGCTCTTCAAGGAACCATGAAGCACACCGCCTACGTCCTCATCGAGCCCGGCATGGACCGCCCCTGCCTTCAGCAGACGCCGCCCTCGGCCGCGCAGCGCGCACGCCTCACCGAGAAGGGCGGCAGGGCCTTCTCCTTCGACCTCGACATCCCCGGCTTCGACCTCGTCGACGGCCAGCTCAAGGCCACGAACGTCACACCCGCCTGAAAGAAGACATGACTCACTCTGTACATGCGCTCGTCGAAGAGTTCCCCGAGCTTCCGAGTCCGAAGGAGCTCGTCTTCCGTGGCTCCGACGTATGTCTCGCCTTCGCGTGCGGGACCTGCGGGCAGCTCTTCGTCCTCAACAAGAACGAACACCCGGATGACATCGAGAACAAGAAGAAGCGCGCGGCCGCCCACTGCGTGAAGAGCTGCCCGTGCGGCAAGCCCCTCGACTATCACTACTACTTGCGCTGCAAGGCGTGCCGCGAGGTGCTCGAGAAGGCCCGGGAGAAGAAGAACTTCGAGGCTGCGCAGAAGCTCTCCATCGAGGACTACCCGGACCATCCGGTGTACTGGAAGGGCGAGACCGGGGA
>JACCDR010519923.1_pt1 | contig 11409 bp, 16 predicted proteins | sample 7446431 | NCBI WGS metagenome assembly JACCDR01 (sample SAMN15323443, study PRJNA562643) | freshwater metagenome | isolation source: river surface water | place: USA:Blue River Watershed | collected 2017-08-17
GTGTCAAAGTAGTCGTTTTTCTTTGCCAGCTTCTCAAAGATATCTCCGGTGATGCCTGTATGTGTCCAGTGTGTGGATGTGGTAAAGAGTGGCTCATCTATGATCGCATCAGGCTCTGCATAAAAAAACTCACAGACATCGTTATGCTTCATGATGTCTGTAAAATGGGTTTTGAATGTGCTGATCTTTGTCAGGAGCAGCGGCAGCTTATCGTCATAGTCTTCCGGTCGGTACTCTATCTCTTTGAGCTGCAGCATGCCGTCTGTGGCATTGACTACAAAGTCTTTATGATAGTTGAGTGTCAACTCTCCTGTATCTGCCAGTATCTTGCCTATAAACTTGATGTATGATCCTGTCTTCACCATGACATAGTACCTGCCTTCCTGACTGGTAGAGAGTCCCAGATAAAAATCCAGTATGGCTTCTCTCTGTGGCGTGGTATAGTCTGTGATATACATCGGTATAGAGAATGTCAGTTTTTTGGTGTATATCTGGTGAAATGGATTGTTTTCGCTGCCGTCGTCTGTGATGACGATGCTGCCTTTGTTGGTGCGTATGCCGGTGACCGGAGTACTGGCATAGTCTCTGTCATAGATGTCTATAGTCCATGGGTTGTGATAGTCGTCATATAGTGATATGCTGATAAATGCTCCCATGCTTTACCCTATTCTGCTTTTGCGGACACTGGCTCTCTCACTTACCAGTAGCAGGTCATCTCCTGCTATCCTGGAGTACAACTGTACTGCACCTCCACCACCTGACTCTATGACCGCTTCTGTGATGTATTTTTTTACTTTGTTGACAGGTGAGATCAGTTCCGGATTGTTGTCCGCTCCTGCGTACTCACCTACTACTACTGTGTTGCGTCCCCTGACAAGACCCCCGGCCTCGAGTGCCGGCAGTGGTTGTGCTGCGATGGCTGCCGTTTGTGCGGCTCCGAGTGCTCCTACTATGAATGCCAGTGCTATACCTGCAGGACCAGACGCCAGTGCTGCGGTGACTGCCTGTGCCGTATTGATGATACTGTTAAATATCGAGTTTCGTTTGTTTGCTGCTGCTTCATCTCTCTTGATGGCTTTGCGCTTTGCAGCCACGTCTTTTTCCAGCTCTGCGAGTTTTTCGTTTTTGAATGCTTCGTCGCTTATGGTGCTGTTGATGATGTCTACCTGCTTTTCGTAATACTCATCCAGTGCTATGCTCCTGGCATCAAGAGACGCCTGATCAAAAGATGATATCACACCGAATGCCTGAGAGAATACTCCTGCAGCCTGGCTTACGGTATTGTTGAGATCATTAAAAAATTTCTGTGATGCTGCGGCCGCTTCTGCGAGCTGGTCTTTGATGGGCTTTGTCCATGGATTTTTGACAAATGATTGCTGCATCTTTTTGGCCACATCTTCTACCCTTGATGGTGTCTCTTCAATTGATTTTAATAGATCTCCTGTAAATGATACTCCTATTTGTTTTCCTGCTTTGTTAAATATATCTATAAAACCTGTGTTTATGGGAGGTATGATAATTTCAACTTCAAATAATCCTTTAAAGTCTTTAATCATTTGAGCTACTTCCGGACTATTTGGATTTATTTTTAATGCACGGTCTATTGCTGCACTTATGGTTTGCTCCATTTGTTTAGCAAACTCACTGATTTCATATATGCCTTTTACTGCATTAAATACAGGTTGGTCACCTATCAGTCCATTTTCTGTTTTTACTCTTATGACTTCTATGGAGTTTTGAAGATCATTTATTACCTTCTGTATCTTTTCGGCTTCTGTCTCTACGTCTTTGCCACCTGATCCGGTTTTTCCTTTTACCTTTGGCTCTGTGATGATAGGGCCTATTTTCCCTGCCTGATCTTTGAGCAGCTTCATAGACTGATCTATGGTAGTCAGTCTCTTTTTGTCTACTTCCAGTGTTGCTTTGGCATATCCTGCACTAAGGAAGTTTTGCGCTCCTGTTTTTATTTTAGTTTCTTCTACAGCATATTTTACTATATCCTGCTGTATTTTGGACTGTAGTTTTATCTTTTCAGTATACAGGTTTGTGAGCTCTCCTGATATGGCCTGCTGATAAGCTACTTTGTCCAGATTTTCGGACCATGCTTTGTATGCAGTATTGATCTGGTCTACAGTGACCTTACCTGTTTTGAGTGTGCCAAAGTATGTAGGAGATATTTCCTGCAGCCTTTTGAGTGATTCTTCTTTTTCTTTTTGTGTAGCTACCGCATCTACCAGGGTGTCTGCATACTCCAGGGTTTTTCCTTTGAGTTCTGCTGTACTGTTGGCGGCTGCTATGGTTACTTTTTCGAGGGTGCCTACTGATCCGCTGACCAGGTCCCAGTTGCTCACTACTATAGCAGCCCCTGCTGCGAGTGCGGCCACGGCTATACCTATAGGACCACTCAGCGCGGCGAGCTGTACGCCTATAGTAGGCAGTAACCTGGCTATACCTGTGATGGCTGCTCCTGCCACGGCATGCATGCCCGTAAATACTGTAGATGCTGTCGTCACGGACTCAGATACTCTCTGTGTGGCTCCTACCAGTAGTTGCATCTTTTGTGTGGCTTCTGCTTGTCCTTCTGTCATCTTGCTGGTATCTACCCGGTTGAGATCAGATACTATACCATTGACTGCCTGTGATACATTCTGTCCGAATTTGGCCAGTATCCCACCACCTGCGGCTATACGCTCATGTGTCTTACTGAATGATTCATATACCTTATTGCTTGCAAACTCTGCCTTGCTGAGTCCGTTGATGGCGGCATTGACGTCCGCTCCTATTTTCAACTGCAGTGATGCTACTGTACTCAATGTTTTTTGTTTAGGGTTTAGAGTTTAAAGTGTAAGGGTTAAGGTTTATGGTTTATGGTAAATTGAACTCATTTCATTATATTGCCCTTTTGTTTCGCTTTAAGGTTTTTCTGCATGATCAGGTCTTGCTTGCGGCGCAGCTCTCTTTTGAAGATGTCACTCTGCTCCTGCTTACTGATGGTCTTTTCCATCTTTGACTCTGCTATCAGGTTGTCTATAAACTGTACCGGGTCTATATCCTGTATCGGCGGCGGAGATTTGAACTGTCTGAGCATAAACCACAATCCATACTGCACCAGTTTTTTGTAATAGTCACGCCGCTCGTCTTCCGCTTCTACATATGCACTGAGCTGATGGGCTGTCAGGGTGGTGCGGTGTGCCGGGTCTAGCCCTGCATACGCCATCAGCCGGTCTACTTTTTTTCGGGATCACTATTATATATGTCTCTGATCTGCTCAAATACTCCCTGATTTTCTCTGTCGTCCAGTGTGGTCATAAACTCGTCAAAGGTGATGACGTCTGTACCATGTCGCTCTGCTCCTGCGAGTATAGCACAGTGATACAGCTGGAGTAGTACGCGCATATCTTTGCAGTCTGCAAGTGTCTTACCTCCGGTTTTTTCTGTGAAAATAACAAAGCAAAGAAACCCGAATGATACCGGATACTCTTTGCCTGATATGTTGACTGTAGGGTCTCTGAATTCCATATGTGTGATTGATGTTTTTCGGGTGAAATGTGTTCATGGCTTATGACGCCACGCCTACAGTGATCGTTCCTGTGGACTTGATCTCTATATTGTAGGTGGCTTCTGATCCGTCGTCACCATTACTACCAAAGGATGTGATATACCCATCTCCTGATATACTCACATCTCCTGCCGCGTCAGTGGTATACATCCATGCTATCTTGGTGCCTGCATGCATCTTGCCGAGCAGGTCTTTGTATCCGCCTGTCTTGGTGGTGGCACCGTTTTTCTCTACTACAAATCCGCTGGATGTAAGCGATACTCTTTTCTTACCGAGTGTAAGGGCTACGGCACTGGGTGATGTGGCTCCGGCGTCTACATCTTTATCAGAGAGTTCTTTGGTGTCCACATCGTATTTGAATGAGCAGGATGTGGCATTGCCCACTGCTACAGTATCTACCCATACTCTGAGATTATGACCTAATACATATCCATCTGTCGTTGCTGGCATGATTTTATATTTTTATGTGATTAAAATTGTCGTTATTTTATGGTTTTCGGACCATTTTTATAAGCGATTCAAAGATGCCAGTATGCAGTTTTTTTTCTGTTAATTATGGTTTACAGATTAATTTGCCAATTAGTAATTGCTAATTAATTATTACAAATTTGAATGTGCTTTTTTCTTTCTGCCTGCTTTACTTTTGGGTTTGTCGGCTTTTGGCTCCGCTTTCTTTGGTGCTGGTTGTTTTTCTATTATGTCTTCTATGGCCTGCCCTTTGCTGATGAGATCATCTGCCACGGTGGTCATGACTGTGCCGGCACCTATGCCTATGCCGTATTCGTTTTCCTGGAGTATGATGATGTCTTTGCCCATTTTTTGGTTTATGGTTTAAGGTGTAAAGTTTAAGGTTTAGGGTTTATGTTACTTTTGCGTGGATGTATGCATCTATGTTGTAGAAGTATCTCTGATTTGTTGGATTGTATCCTGCTGTGGTGCCTTCGTCTGTGGCGTGGAGTAGTGTGACATTGCTGTACACATTGTTATGTATACTCCTGATGATGGTCTCTACCTGTGAGATGAGACTATATGAGTCGCTATCTGATGCGCTGTATGTTTTGATCTGTACGCGGCACCTGCTGCCGGGTTTGGTGGCTGCTGATATATCTTTGTTATACTGGGTCACATCTGATATCATATCTATGACTACATATGATCCGGTACCTGGCGTGGGTGCCTTTTTTCTGTATGTGGCTGCTATAGTAGCCTTGATGTGGTTGTATACTGCTTCTTCAATATTCATTGTAGCATATGAGATTTTGGTAATAGATATCTATTTGCTGTATGTCTTTGATGTGCATCGTAAAGTCGGACCATACGATCTTGTCATCCGGTTTGTAGGCTATGGAATCTATCCTGGTGGTGATGGTCCAGTTATTGACCACTTTGGTTTTGTCGCCTTCCTGTGTACCTGCCAGTGTCCTGCGCACTTTGGCATAGATAGGGACTGCCGTGCCGTATGTACGGTCTGGCAGTCCTGTTGTGGTATTATTGTATCCGGTGATCGGGTATAGTGTACACCGGTCATTGATCTCCCCTGATTTTATTTTGGTTCTCAATGTTTTGTTTATTTAAGGTTTATGGTCTAAGGTTTTAATACATCATATAGTCAGTTTTTCTATATGGGCTTTAAAATCATTTTCCAGTCTTTTGGCCAGTTTTACAGCCTGTGTGTCAAATGTCTTGCGAAACATCCCATATACCGGAGTATCTTCTGTTCCGTACTCTATGTATATGGCTTTTTTCAGTGGTGTGTATATCGTATGCCCAAACTTACTGTGTTGTGTACTTTTGATACTGTCACGTGTCTCACCTGTGAGCGTGGGCGTCGCTGCCCTGATGTCTGATGTCAGTGCTGCCGCTACCGGTGCTATGATCGCAGCGGCTGTACCATCTACCAGAGATTTGCGTATGGCTGACATTCGTTTGCTATAGGTGACCGGCATATTTTATATGTGGAAGTTTTTACACTGCAGATCTCTGATGTTCTGTATCTTTTCGTCGAGTCTGTTCAACTCTTGTTCGGAATTTTCTTTGTTTCTTTTTATGTCTTTCAGTAATTCAACAACGGGTTTGATTATTTTGGTGATCATGACTTCATGCGGTGATTATTTGATGTTAAGTAATTGTGATTGTATTCCTTTCAGTATACCCATGATCTGGGCACTGTTCATCTCTTTGCTGTGCTTGATGTCTGTGAGTTTTTCGGTGATGATGTCTGTGACGTCGTGCGTCTTGGATATCAGTGATCTGATGTATATTTCTTTTTCTTCTGCCTGTGTCTTGAAGTACCAGGCGACGAGACCCAGCAGTACTACTATACCTCCGTATGCCAGCCCGTTGTATGGGCTGATCTCCCATGCTTTGCCTACATCTATGATGGTGCTGTCTTCCATATGATTAGAAATGTCTTTTGATTCTGTGTTTGTTGAGTATAGATATTATACTGCTTTGTTTTGGCAGTGGCCCATCTTCTCTGTTGTAATACATCTCTCCTACTTTCATGAGTATGGCAGGTACTATACCAGGTATGTCTTCATATACCTTGGGTACATATGATGCAGTGATGAGCTGCCAGTCTGCAGGAAGATCATCTACATATACTTTGTCCGGTGCTATTTTGATGGGTGTTTTGGTCTCTGTGGTTCCATCTTCCTTGGTCACCGTGACGGTCACGTCTGATGTGTGAAAATGATATCGTAGTTGCAACGTGGCAGAGATGATGCTCTCAGCCTGGTAGTACATGACTACAGTCTTGGCTATAAGGTTTCTGGATGTGTATTGCTCACAGTATGATACTGCCGCTTTGAGATAGGTCTCTATAAGGGCCTTGTCATCATTTGTGTTTTGCTTCAAATGTGCCTTTAAGGTATCCCATGATACTATCGAGAGCAGATCTCCCGTGTATGTTTCCTGTGTGGTCCCTGTGAGCAGTAACATCCATTATTTTTTTGTGGTGGTTTTAGTTTCTTTGGTTTCTGTCACGGCTACAGTGGCGTGACCTGATGAGATCATGCGTGCTGCAAGATCTGCATCTACTTCATGGGTGCTGCCGTTTTTGCCTTCTATGCTGTAGGCGGAGCAGTCGTCCTGGAGTAGTCTGATTACTTTTTTTTCCATGTGATGGGTTTGTTTATGGTTTAAGGTTTAGAGTTTAGGGTGTAAAGTTTAGGGTTTTGAGTTTAGGGTTTTGAAAAATGTCACCCGGCATGATATCCGGGTGACATGGCAAAGTCTACTATTGATGCTACCGTGGTGTGTTCTACTATGTGAAGTAAGCGATAGAGAATGCTTTCGGGTTGGCAAATACCCAGTCCCAAAATTCCACTTGCTTCAGTACTACTCCTGAGTCGCTGGATGCATTGTCTACGATCAGCTCTTTCAGTGCCCAGTTGAACACGTGAAGATTGTCCCAGTATCCGAATGCTGCGCCTTTTCCTGTGCCGCTCATTGTACCTTTGGTCAAGTTAGTAGGCATTAATGTAGTAACGGCTGCGGTATATCCGAGCAGTTGGCTTGGTGTGGCATCAGACCATACAAATAGTCCGGAGCCGGTGTCTGTTTTCAGCTTTTGTGCTGTCTCTCTGATAGTAGGAGATACCAGCCATCCTGCGCGGTCGCCACCTGCATTGTTTTTGGCCGCTGCATTGATCATCTCTATAAGCAGGTCTCTGCTGAATGCTGATCCGTCTGTACCTGATACATCTACGATGTCAGACGCTCCAAACAGACCGTGTGAGCTGTTGGCGTTGGCACGTTTGATGATGTTGGTATTGAGTGCATTCTGGCTGGCTCTGTCAAGTGTGGCAGAAAGTATTCTGTCTGACTCCGGACCAGCCTGCGCCTTTAGAAACCATGAGTTGGTCAGCTTACTCATCAATCCTTTGGCTACTGCAGATGGTCTACGTACACTGGATGTGATGGCAGTAAATGCGTCTCCTTCGCCTATGAATGCAGATACAGCAGTCATATCCGCTACTGGTATGTTGTTGATACCTGTGAGTCCCATGTGCATGGTAGCTCCGAGTGTCTCTACATACAGCTGCTGCTTATAGCCTTCTATGGTCGCCATCTGATTTGTAGCGATGAGATTTCCTGCATCTGCTGCGGTGCCTGCTGTGGCTCTCTCCTGTATGATTGATGGTATCAATACACCATTGCCAGTGATGGGCATGTTTGCTGATCTGGCTTCTTTGATACCTTCTTCATGCATCTCTTTTTCCAGTCCGGCGTCCACTTTGTACCCTGCTGCCATCTGTGCTGCCCTGGTGATGGAGTATCTCTTTTGGATCTGCTCCACATCTTTTTGTTTGCCGGTACCAGGGTCAAGTCCTGCATGTACCCTGTCCTGAAACTGTTTTGCAGCGTTGGCGGCTTTCTGATCTTCGATAAACTTTGCATTTCTGATCTGCTCATCCAGTGCTGCCGCTCCGTTTCTGATTTCTGTGATCTCTGCCTGCTCTGTCTCAGTGAGTGCCCTCGCTGCTACAGTTGGAGTACCTTCCATGATTGTACTCAGGGCCATCAGCCTTTCTGCCCTTTGATTAGATAGAGCTAATAGCTCCTGAAGTTTGCTCATCTTTATAAAATTTTTTGATGTTAACTAATACTACATGATATAGTATCTCGTGGCCAGTGCCCGGAGATACTGTATGTCTCTTTGATACTTTTGTGGTACTTTGGTCTTGATAAAGTCTCCCAGGTCTTCGCGCTGCTTTACTGCGTTGGGGTTACTTCCTTCCGGTACTACTCCCCAGTCTATGAGTCGCTGCTGTGTGAAGTAAAATAGTCTGGGATTTTCGCCCCTGGTCTCATCTCCCTGTCTGCCGTCTATGATACTGGCCCTGATAGATGCATCAGTAAGACTGCCAAACAGCAGTTTGCCATGTACCGTGTTGGCTATAGGGTTGCCCACAGACTCCGGCTCCAAAGTGAGTCTGGAGTATAGTGATGTGCCGGCGATTCTTTCTTCACCTATGCCTATGATGAGATTTGGGTCTTTGTCTGATGCTGACGGATGTCCGTATGTGACTTTCTTTTTGCCTTTCATACGGCTGGTCAGATCCCACCCTTCCAGCTTGAATACTGTATCAAATGAGTCCATACTCTCATCAGATATGATGAAGTCGTGCTGCCTGTCCTGTAGCTGGTCATCATCAGATGACTGCCGGGATAGTATAGATGGTTTTTCTAGTATGAGAGGGGACATAGTACACACTATTTTGATGAGTACAAATGTCCGTGTAAGCAGTTTTTTTTCTGTTAATTATGGTTTACAGAAATATTAAAGGGCATCCAAATACGTTTGGGATGTCATACAGTAAGAGATTGTATAGCTATTAATTGTTATTTGGTCTTACTTTGTACAAATTCTTCTAGGTCTTTTAGCGGAACCAGATTGTTTGCCATGACCAGTGTCTGGTCTCCGCCTTCTATCGGTGGCATCTCCATTTTCTCACGTCCTTCGTTGATGGTCATGAGTCCTTTATCTATGGCTTTGGTGAGTACATTGATCTTGGTCTCCGGTGCAGCCCTCAGGATGGAGTCTACTTCAAATTTCAGATATACCTGGGTGAGATCGGCTCTCATAGGTACTTTGAGCGATACTTCTTCTTCTATCATGCGTATGATGGGCATGATGGCGTCATTGTAGTATCTATTGATATCATCCTGGGTTTTGATATCTTCAGGGATTGCAAAAAAACCTTTGATCTGATTGTCAGTCCGGATTTCATTCTCTATGTAGTTGGAGTCAGAGAGTGGTATGTCTGTCTTGAACTGATGCAGTTGTCCGCCTTCTGTGATGACGGCTATAGAGTTGTATTTGTCTACTCCACCGTATGTGTCCTGCATGGTCTTCTCTATCCTGGTAGCGGTCTCGTCGTCGAGATTAGCTTCTGGTGGGTAGCCTATCCATGCACCCAGGAACAGACCTTTGCCAAAATACTTATTTACAAATGTGTTGGCGGCTTTAGATTTGCCCAGTGTCTCTGCCTGGTGGCTGACTTTGGTCTTGCCTATGAGTGCATCATCTGTAATGTCTGCCAGATGGAGTACATCCATCCAGTATATGGCTTTTTTGGTCACCCAGTCATAGTACCATATATTGCCGTCTGCATCATAAAACGGATACATCTCATACCACTTGCGATTGATATAAGCTATGGTGGTACCGGTGTTGTCTCGCTTACAGATGAGATATCCGTTTCCACCTTTGAGATAGTTGCTCACCCATGTTTTGATGACTTTGGCAGGGACCAGACCCGGATACATCATGTGTTTCCATAGTGCCACCTGGTCATAGTCTGCATCTGATAGTTTTTGTGATATGTCTTTGTTTCGTCTATACCAGTTACGGGATAGAGTAGATACTGTATTGCTGATCTTATGGACACAATTGTAGTATGTGGCCATTTTTTGGGCTTCGTCCGGGTGTGATACAGTCGTGACGGTGCCGGAGTTGATGATGTCTGATATACTATTGAGATTGCCGGTACTATACGACACCTGGGTAGGTGGTGCCGGTGTGTGTACGGTGTTTGGTTTTTTTGGCCTGAATATATTGTCGAGAAATCCCATATGTCAGATTATGGGGTCAAAGGTGCATCGATATTATTTTTGTTTTGTTAATTATGGTTTACTGAAATAGGGTATAAGGTGTAAGGTGTACTGTTTATTTAGACGTTACCTTATTTTACATGGGTAGTGTAATACTACTCAGCAGGTCAGTAGATACGTGTGTGTAGATTTCAGTAGTCTTTATATTGTTGTGTCCGGCTATCTTCTGTATGATCCTGGTGCCTATGCCTGACTCCAGCATGGTAGTAAAGCAGCTATGCCTGAGCATGTGAAAATGATAATGCTGTCCGAGATACTTTTTGACTATCTCATTACAGCTTTTTTCGCTGTACATGTCATTACCTTGACCATTAAAAAGATATACTTTGGGACGATATACTTTGTAATACTGCCTGAGCAGTGACAATATATTTTCACTTAGTGGAACCAGTCTGTCTTTTGCACCCTTAGCATTTCTGATCATGATGATCATGCGCCTACTGTCTATGTCTGATATCTTCAGGTGGATGACTTCGCTCACCCGCATGCCGGTAGAGTAGGCGAGTGACAGTATCGCTTTGTGTTTCACATTGCTGATGGATGATATCTTTTCTATCAGGTATTTTTTACTGATGACTTTAGGTAACTTTTTTTCACTCCTGGCATACTCTATATATCTGAATTTTTGCGGCTGATGTACGGTGTACTTGTAAAATAATTTGATGGCTGAGTGCATATGTCTTTGGCTGTTGATTTCTTTGGCAGTAAGAAGATAGTCTTTTATCTCGTCTGATGATATGTGTTTTGGGCTGTCTTTACTCTCAAAATGACGCAAAAACATATTAATCTGGCAGACATAGTTTTTGATAGTATTCTGAGCATAATTTTTGACATTAAGATCACGCTCATAGTTTTTGGTAAAGTTTGAGATTTGCATGGTGTAAGGTTTTGGTTATTAATTAATTATAATAGGTTTGTACATATGGTAGTTTAGTGAAATCCCTTCGGGCTTTCACTAAACGGATCGGGATGTGCCCCGACCAGTCCCAAAGGGACTGCTCTAAACAATGGATGTAATCCATTGAAACGGACCACATCCCGATCCGTTAGCAGTCATTGCTACCATACGTTTCCAAATTGACAATTCCGCCACATTGGTCTTTGTATTGAAATTTAAAATTGTCTGTAAGGTTTCGTGTCAATGATGCACTTGAAAATACTTTTTTACGTTGAACACAACTTGCAATATCTTCAATCTTTGCCCTGCCAAAATCGTGACTATCACCGTAAAA
>JACCDR010497777.1_pt1 | contig 11408 bp, 8 predicted proteins | sample 7446431 | NCBI WGS metagenome assembly JACCDR01 (sample SAMN15323443, study PRJNA562643) | freshwater metagenome | isolation source: river surface water | place: USA:Blue River Watershed | collected 2017-08-17
GCTTTTTACTCGTTCGCCCATACGAACTTTTATTTTAAACATGTGGGCATATAATGATTTATAACCAAACCCATGGTCAATTACCACATGGTTACCATAACCGCTTCCGCCCTCTTCACCTGCCGGAACAACACGTCCGTTACCGGTAGCATAAATAGGGGTTCCGGTTGGAGCCGTAAAATCCATACCGGTATGCATTTTATAAGTTTTGTAGATAGGATGCATACGATAGCCAAAACCGGATGCAATACTCTTTAGTTTTTTATTTGGTATGGGTTGAATGGCAGGAATTGATGCTAAAAATTCGGTTTTATTTTCTGCTAATTTAGCTAATTGTTCCATTGATTTAGTTTGCAACTCTACTTGCGCAGCTAAGGCATCAACACGCATCATAAGTGCTTTCAAGCCTTCACTACTTTCAAATCCCTCCAAGTCTTTATAATCACTCAAAGAAACTTTAGTTTTTGAATAATCAACCGGGTCAGCCTCAAAAATTGCTCGATAAATGCTATTATCACGCTCCTTTAATTCATTCAAAGTCTGATTCAACCCATCTACTTTGCGATTCAACAACTTGGTTTGAAGTTCATAATTTTCTAATTCTCGTTTTAATATTTTCTCTTTAGGTGAATCAATATAATAATAGGCAATAAGCATTAAACTTGCCCCGGCAACTATACTTGCACTTAAAAATCCAAACACCCTAAAGATAAGCGAACGAGCGCTTACCCTAACTTTCTCGAAGTCGAGGCTATGTGGATTGTAAAAGTATTTTATTTTTGCCATGCAGAAAGAAAAAGTAACGTTTCTTTTAAGGGTAAAGGTTCAAAAATAACCATTACCAAATAAATTACTCAATAAATAAAATAAGTAGCTGATAGCAAGATACATGACAAGCGCAGAAATAAGACAAAAGTTCCTCGACTTTTTCGCATCGAAAGGCCATACCGTTGTGCCTTCCGCACCAATTGTTGTAAAAAACGACCCAACATTAATGTTTACCAATGCAGGGATGAATCAGTTTAAAGACTGGTTTTTAGGAAATGAAACACCAAAATATAAACGTGTGGTTGACACTCAAAAATGTTTGCGTGTAAGCGGAAAGCATAATGATTTGGAAGAAGTTGGTGTAGATACTTACCACCATACCATGTTTGAAATGCTTGGGAATTGGAGCTTTGGCGACTATTTTAAAACTGAAGCCATTGAATGGGCTTGGGAATTATTAACCAAAGAATACGGCTTGGATAAAGACCGTTTATATGTTACCTATTTTGAAGGTGATGATAAGGAAGGACTAGCTCCGGATACTGATGCGTTGAATGAATGGAAAAAATGGATTGCTGAGGACAGAATTTTAAAGGGCAATAAAAAAGATAACTTCTGGGAAATGGGTGATACAGGTCCTTGTGGCCCTTGCTCAGAAATTCATATTGATTTACGCAACGATGAAGAACGTAAACAGGTTGATGGAAAAACACTGGTGAATAACGACCATCCGCAGGTAATTGAAATCTGGAACAATGTGTTTATGGAGTTTAATAGAAAGGCTGATGGAACTTTGGAAAAACTTCCTGCCCAACACGTAGACACTGGAATGGGCTTTGAACGTTTGGTGCGTGCCATAGAAGGAAAATCATCAAACTACGATACTGATGTGTTTGTACCAACGATTAAGTTTATTGAACAACACTCAGGATTAACTTATGGATTTAGCGACAGCAAACCGGACGTGGCTATGCGTGTGTTGGCCGATCATATTCGTGCGATTAGTTTTGCTATTGCCGACGGACAATTACCAAGCAACAACGGAGCAGGTTATGTAATTAGAAGAATTTTACGAAGAGCAGTTCGTTATCAATACCAATTTCTAAATATTAAAGATCCGTTTTTATGCAAACTTGCAACATTAATTGCTGATAGCTTTAAACAAGTATTCCCTGAATTATTTGCACAAAAAGAATTTGTGGCCAAAGTAATTAAAGAGGAAGAACAGAGTTTTTTGAAAACGTTAAGTAGAGGTATTCAAGACTTACATATTTATTTATCAAATAATAGTGATAAAACTAATAAAGTAGAAGCAAAATTTGCATTTGAATTATTTGATACATTCGGCTTTCCAATTGATTTAACCAGATTAATTGCCTCTGAATATGGATTTGCAGTTGATGAAGTAGGTTTCGAAGCAGCACTTCAACAACAAAAAGAACGTTCGCGCAAAGCAACAGAACTAACCACCGACGATTGGGTTTTGGTTGGTGAAGAACAAGCTACCGAATTTTTAGGTTACGATGTGATGGAGTCGTTGGTTAAAATCATCAAATACCGTAAAATAAAAGCTAAAGGAAAAGAAAGTTACCAATTGGTATTTAATCAAACACCATTTTACCCTGAAGGTGGTGGTCAGGTTGGTGATACAGGTTTTATAAGCAATGCGAATGAAAAAGTTCTTATTGTTGATACTAAAAAAGAAAACAATTTAATCATCCACTTTACAGAAATTCTCCCCGAAAATGTAGAAAGTACATTTACTGCATCAGTGGATGAAAGTAAACGTAAACAGACCGAAGCTAATCATAGTGCAACACATTTATTACATGCAGCTTTGAGGAAAGTTTTGGGAACTCATGTACAACAAAAAGGCAGTTTAGTTAACAAAGATTATTTACGTTTCGATTTTGCACATTTTTCGGCGATGACTGCTGATGAATTAAAAGAAGTAGAACATTTGGTGAATGAAAAAATTCGTGAAAATATTCTTTTAGATGAACGCAGAAATGTACCGATAGCAGAGGCGCAAACTATGGGAGCTATGATGTTGTTTGGTGAAAAGTATGGAGATAGTGTGCGTGTGATAACTTTTGATGAAAACTATAGTCGTGAGTTATGCGGAGGTACACATGTTAAAGCTACAGGTGAAATCGGTTATTTTAAAATTATTAGTGAAAGTGCCGTTGCAGCCGGTGTTCGTAGGATTGAGGCTCTAACATCAGAAGCTTCAGAAGTATTAATCCAAGAACAATTTGATGTGGTAAATAGCCTAAAGGATTTATTAAAAACTAAAGACCTCACAAAATCGGTTGAACAATTAATAACCGACAAGAGTGAATTACAGAAAAAAATTGAAACATTAGAGGCTGAAAAAACACTCATATTAAAACAAGAACTCAAACAAAAAACCATATCAAAGAATGAGGTGAATGTATTGGTTGAACGCGTTGAAATTTCATCAGCCGAACAATTAAAAAACTTATCTTTTCAGTTAAAAAATGATATTGATAATTTGTTTTGTGTATTGGGTTGTGAAATCAATAACAAACCCATGTTAAGCATAATTATAAGCGATGCTGTAGTTGCGGATAAAAAATTGCATGCAGGTAATTTAGTTAAAACCTTAGCTAAGCATATCCAAGGTGGTGGTGGTGGACAACCATTTTATGCAACAGCAGGCGGAAACAACAGCAGTGGTTTAAACGAAGCACTTAAGGAAGCAAAACAGATAATAACTTAAATATAAATAAAACAACGCTCAGGCCATGGGCGTTGTTTCTATCTGGCTAAACTAAGACTACTCCAGGTTTTAATTAGTTGTTTTGAATTTCAATCAACTTAACTTCATTTAATAAATCAGCTATTGAATCATAGGTATCTAATGAATCAATGGCTAAATCGTTCCATTTTTTCCATGCCACTTCTGTAATTTGTTCTTCTACCTGAGGCTTTAAATGTTGCTTGCTATGGGTTTGCATTTTAAACCAGTAGGTTGTTTTCAGGAACCGGAAATTTTTCATCTTATACACATGATAAGTGCTTGGCAGCTGTTTTAACACCGATAAATCTTTAATATTACACTCCTCCTCCACTTCACGAATGGCGGCTTGTTCAGGCGATTCATCACCATCTAATTTACCTTTTGGCAAATCCCATTTACCTAATCGCTTAATCATTAACAGTTCTTGATGTTCATTAAAAACCAAACCTCCGGCTGCTTCCAAGTTTACCATGTGAGAGGCCAGATCGTTAAATGCAAAATCTAAGTCATCAGTAACAAGCACAAATCCTTTATGCTTCATAGAATCAATGTCTTTTAAATATTGCGCCGTTTTTAAAGGGTCATACTCAACTCGAATACAACCTTTATAGGCAACATTACTGATTGGCGTATTAGTTAAAATGAAAGGCTTATCGTTGATGAAAATTTTATACATTTGCGCGATGAATCAAGTAGAACATACAGCAGCGAAGATAGCGGAATATTTATTAGAAATTAATGCAGTAAAGCTAAATCCTGAACATCCATTTACGTGGACAAGTGGATGGAAATCGCCGATTTACAGTGACAACAGGATGTCGTTATCCCACCCTGTTGTGCGAAATTATATTAAACAACAATTAGGTTTGCTTATCAAACAACACTTTGCCGGTGCTGAAGCTATTATAGGTGTAGCAACAGCAGGTATTGCTCCGGGTGCTTTAGTGGCCGACGAGTTATCGTTACCATTTGGCTATGTTCGAAGTGAGGCTAAGAAACACGGAATGGGTAAGCAAGTGGAAGGTGATATCCCTTCAACCAAAAAAGTTGTTGTTGTTGAAGATTTGGTTTCAACAGGTAAAAGCAGTTTACAAGCAGTACAAACTTTACGCGAATATGGATGTGAAGTATTAGGTATGGTAAGTATTTTTACCTATGGTTTTGATGCTGCTAAACAAGCATTTGAACAAGCCAATTGTACTTACTTTTCATTAAGTAATTACAACAGTTTAATTGAAGTTGCCATACAAAAAAATATTATTGCTGCTGATCAATTAGGTTTATTAAGTGAATGGAGAAAATCACCTGAAAGTTGGGGAAAATAAACATCAATACCTTGCATAAAATTAAAGACTATATAAAACTGATATTAGCTATTTATTTTGCTATCATCACAGGAATCGGATTTACTATTTTATATCCGGGTTTTGCTTATACATTAAGTAATGAAAAAAGATACAGATACGGACATTTCCTAAGAAAAGTATGGGGCAGGTGGTTATTTTTTGCAGGAGGTATTTGGGTAAAACATAAGGAAGAAACAGTGTTTGATAAAAAAAATACCGCCTATGTTATTGTACCAAATCATACAAGTAAATTAGATATTGTTACACTTACGGTGAAGCTTAATATCAACTTCAATTTTATGGCTAAGATTGAACTGGCACGTGTCCCTATTTTTGGTATATTTTTTAGAACCATTGATATTTCAGTAGATAGAAAAAATGCTCGACATGCTGCCATGGCATACCAACGTGCAGTTAATCAACTTAAAGAAGAGAAAAAAAGTATTGTATTATTTCCGGAGGGTACCATACCGGGAAATACGCCGACATTAGGAAGATTTAAGGACGGCGCTTTTAAATTGGCGGTTGAAACACAAACACCTTTGTTACCCGTTACCATTATTAAAAATTGGGAAGTATTACCTGATAATGGTAAATTGCGATTTAAACCCGGAAAAGTTTATCAATATGTGCATCCACCTATATCAACAGTGGGCTTAACAGTTGATGACATTCCTGTTCTAAAAGAACAGGTTTACGAATTAATGAAAAATAAATTAGCAGACTATGGATATCACCAATGAAATGATTGATAAATTAGCCGACCTGGCTAAACTTGAATTTGACGTTGCAGAAAAAGAACAACTCAAAGGTGATTTAACGCGCATCACCGGATTTTTCGAAAAATTAAATGAAATTGATACTACGCATGTTGAACCTTTAATTTTTTTAACCGAAGAAACTAATGTTTTAAGAAAAGACGGGGTTAACCAACCTATTAGTAAAGAAGAAGCACTAAAAAATGCACCATCGAAAGATAGTGATTACTTTAGGGTTCCAAAATTCTTAGATAAATCTGTTCAATAATTTTTTGTAAGATGCGCCACTGTCTTATTTATCTCTTCTTTGGATTGGCTTGTTTCAGTTGCCGTAAAGATGGTATCATTTACAAACCCAAACGCCCGGTAGTGATAGATATTTCAGGAATTGCAGAAAAAGATATCAATGCGAATCCTTTAGGTGGAGAAGATAAAACAGATTGGCAAACCGATACTATTTTACCGGATACCGTAATACATTTATTTAACACCAGATTAACCGAGGTTGATTATTCATTTTTAGCAGATGTTTATCAAATAAGTCAACCTGTTTTCTTCCCAAATCCATTAGTTAATAATGCCACTTTTAGATTCGAAGTAAGTGATGCATGCGGATTGAAATACTTTATTGTAAATGCGCAATTGGAAGTATTGGTAGAATCATTTGTGAAGTTACCAAAAGGAAGGCATAATATTGCCTTTAACTTATCGGCACTACCGCCAAATTTTTATCGTTTGTATTATGGATTTTATAACAATAACGGAAAAATTTACAGGGCCGGTTGGGGCGACTTATTGAAGCAATAATTATTTGCGCTAATATTTTTCGATAAAGTAGATCCATAGCACAAAAAAAACTATAGTCATAAAGCATCTAAAAAGTAAGAACATCTGGGGCAATAACTATTCTCTTTGCTGTAAAATAAAAACCATCAATCACTACCACGTAAATTCCATCAAGCATCCTCGCGTAAAGTTTTTACATTAACAACTTCCAAAAAATTGACACTAAAAATTATACCTCATTTGCAGTCGCACATCAGTAATTCTGTTTCCATTAATCAACTCGAGCCCTGAACTTATTGTATTTACGTTAGAATATTTGGTTTCGCTAAGTTTAAGCCATACATCAAGATTTCGCCTAAGCTTTAGCCTAACAACAACATACATACGTACGCCGCTATACTGATACATTGGAACAGAAAACTGATGCAACACATCATTCTCCGCTGCATAAACCCTCGCATTGTAATCATCAACATTAAATAAAGCCAGTCGAGAAGTTATATTAAACTTATTTGTTTGATTGCGCCAGCTCACATCTTGAAAAATTAATACACCTGTTTGTTGCTTGTTACCTTCGAGAGCAAAAGTTACCAGTTCAATTCTTGATTTTAAAGTAAGGAGAATGGATACTTTTTGTTGAAGATGTAATCGATAATTCGACCTGATTTGTTCATTTAAATAATCACTAACTGTTAAATTATCCGGTTGATTGCGTTGACGAATTTCTCTTTTAAATCTAAAATACATCTGTGTTTTTTTAGAAGGTTGAAAATGTAATTCTTGTAAAACATCCATACCATAAGACGGTCCATCAACAAGGTATCTTAGCCATTTGCTTTGATAAATATCAACATAGCCATTCCAATTCCACTTTCGATTTAATTTAAACATAAAACCGGAGTAATACCCTTGTTCATTTTTCACGTCAGCAAACTCAGCAAATGGATTAGCAAATGTGGTTTGATAATTTTTAGCAAAGTTTCGATATAAGCATATTAAATCTAAAGATACATCTAATGCAATAACACAACCAGCAGTAAATGCATAAGCGCCATTATCATTTAAGGAGAATTCGCCAAAGGAATTGAAATTACGCCATTGATAATTGTAGTACAAACCAGAATGTTGAAGTTGGTTTCCTGAAAATTGATATTTTTGATATGGTGCGTCGCCTGGTTTTATACTTTGATTATAAAAGGCATGAACGCGCAACAATCCAATTTCTATTTTATTAAATTGAAAAGCCATTTGCAGGCCGGCTATGGTTTGTAAAACATTATTTTTCCTTTTTAACTCGGCAGGGGTACGATGTAATCCTGAGGCTGTAATAGAAGTAAAATATGTATCATTATCGGCATTATCTGTTAAAGTTAGGTTTGTTGTAATAGGCTTTCGACTACCAAATACGGTACCATTAAAATTCTTATATCGAAAGGTGACAGCAGCACCTCTTAAGAATTCATTTTCATTTAGTGAGCGGTAAGGCCTAATCACCTGGTTACTTCTTCTAACATCAAGTACTAACGCGCCTTTGCGAGCACCTATTCCGGAACTAAAAGTGAGGCCTTGCCCAATATTTATTTGATAATCGCCAAGTGCAATTACCTTTATTAATCCTTTTGGAGGTTGATAAAATACATGGGCTGAATGAAAATCAAATCCTTTAGTTTTTGATTGAAAGGCAAAAGCCTCCCCTGCATCTTTCTCACCCGAATATCCGATACTTAGATGTTGTCCGAATGACATTCGGTATCGGAACACTTGACGAATTTGTCTGCCCAAATAATGATTAGAAGCCGTAAGAGAATCAACAGCTTTATAACCTTTGCGTTGTTGCAATTCAGTATCGGCTAACCATATAAATTCATGATTTGATTCCTTAAACATAGCTAACAATTTAGTTTGATTCGCCTGCCAATCTTCATCAACAGCAACAAAATAAGACAGGAAATAAATGGTGTTTTCATCCAATGCATTTATGGTTTGTAATTCATAAACAGAAAGGAAATTGCCATATAAATTGCGATGACTGATGATGGCTTGAATTTGAAGTTCACTTAAAAAAAATAATTGTTGCAGTTCACTGTGAGTAACCTTATTAAGGTCAAGTTTATTTTCAGCATAATGAAGGAGGTGAGCTTGTAAATCGTTATAATCTAAATTAGATTCACTTTGTTCGATACGCCGTTCCATCAAGGTTTCAATAATTGATTCAACCGATTCGCGTAACAATTGAGCATAGGTATTTATTGTCAAGCTAAAAGCAAGCAATAATGCAAATAATTTATTTATCATTACTTTAACTCTTTGTTAACAGGAACTAGCAAAGAAGCCATTGGGGTAAAACCCAGTATTTGATGAATCTGTGAAGCCAGATGAACTTGTGTTCGTAAAGATTTATAGTAGAAACCAAAAGAATAAATCACGGGATTAACGGCAAATCCGGTTCCTAAACCGAAGGATTGACTGAGGTCGTAGCCTATTCCAAACCTTAAAATGAAAGGTTGTTCTATGGCTTGCTCAAACTCTATATTAGCATTTACTTTTTTATTAACCTGATGTTTAAAGCCCAATCGAGCGTAAGTTGGGATATTTATACTATTTAACCTTTTTTGATTAGCTTGGTTGGGATTGAATACAAAAAAGGAAGATTGGAGTTTGGTTGTTATTTGAAGTTTAAGGCCTAATCCAATAAGCCAAGTTCCGGCAGCGCCATATTCACCCATTTGTGTTACAGCATAATTAAGTTGAATACCCGCAGAAAATTGTTGTGAGATTTTAGAAGCCAATGCCAGCATACAACGTTGCTGGTTAAATTGGTCGAAACCATAATAATTGATTCCAAAACCGGCGGAAAAGTATTTTATTGGAACATTTATAGAAAAATTTGAGTATTGTAATTCTTTTTGATTGAAGCGATTTTCATTGTATAAACCGGCTTGCCAATTCTTCAGGCTGGTTAGTTGAGCAGGATTATTGACGACGGCATAAGCATTTGATAATACAACACTTACACCTCCTAACATTGCAGATTCAGCCCCGGAAGTTCCATAAATTTGCTGTGCATGCACAGGGTTGAACAGGCATAATATACCTGTCCAAAAGATAAAATAGTTATACATTTCGTGAGTATCTAATGGTAAACAAGTTTCAAAATAGGAATTAAATTCTATTTTTGCCAAGTTAACTATAAAAATATTTATACTACATGGAGAATTTTATTTACTTAATTCCGGCTTTTGGTGTATTGGGGCTGATTGTAATGGCCGTAAAAAGCGGCTGGGTAAGCAAACAAGACGCGGGAAATGACCGCATGAAAGAAATTGCAGGCTACGTAGCGGAAGGAGCTATGGCCTTTTTAAAGGCTGAATACAAGATTCTGGCTATTTACGTGGTGTTGGCAGGAGCGGCTTTAGGATGGCTTTCACAAGTTGTTGAAACATCACACATTTTAATTGTTGCTTCATTTGTGATTGGTTGTGTATTTAGTGCATTAGCCGGATTTTTCGGAATGCGTATCGCAACAAAGGCAAATGTAAGGACAACCCAGGCTGCGCGTACTTCTTTAAGCAAAGCATTAAAAGTTTCATTCACCGGAGGCACAGTAATGGGCTTAGGTGTTGCAGGCCTGGCGGTACTTGGCTTAAGCATGCTATTCATATTATTCTTCCAATTTTTTATGCAAGGAAGTTTAGCCAATGGCGGACATGAAATTATGACAAGGGTTCTTGAGGTATTAGCCGGATTCTCGGTGGGTGCTGAAAGTATAGCCTTATTTGCACGTGTTGGTGGTGGAATTTATACCAAAGCTGCAGATGTTGGTGCTGATTTAGTTGGTAAGGTTGAAGCAGGTATTCCTGAAGACGACCCTCGTAATCCGGCAACAATTGCAGATAACGTGGGTGATAATGTGGGTGACGTTGCAGGTATGGGTGCCGATTTATTTGGTTCGTATGTAGCCACTGTATTGGCTTCAATGGTATTAGGAAATTATTTAATACGTGATTGGTTTATTGCTAACAATAGCTATGAAGGTTTACCGTATAATGGTTTAGGCCCGATATTACTTCCACTAAGTATTGCCGGAGTTGGATTATTAGCTTCTATTGTAAGTTCATATTTTGTAAGCGTTAGTGACAATGCTAAAGCAGATACAAATACTGTACAAGCAGCTTTAAATCGAGGCAATTGGGCTTCAATCTTACTATCATTAATTGCTGCCTATTTTTTAATTCAGGCTATGTTACCTGAAACAATGACCATGAGTGTGTTTAACGCTGGTGTATTTAGTGTAGCCACAACAACTTCAATGAATGTATTTTATGCGGTTATCATTGGTATGTTTGTAGGAGGTGCTATTTCATACATTACAGAATATTATACCGGTTTAGGTAAAAAACCTGTATTAGGTATTGTTCAAAAATCAGCTACAGGTGCTGCTACAAATATTATTGCCGGGCTTGGTACAGGTATGTTATCAACTGCACTACCGGTTGTATTATTTGCAGGAGCAATTTGGGGAGCTTATGCGTTAGCAGGGTTTTACGGTGTTGGTATTGCCGCTTCGGCTATGATGGCTAATACGGCCATGCAATTAGCAATTGACGCGTTTGGACCAATTGCTGATAATGCAGGAGGTATAGCCGAAATGAGTGAATTACCTGCTGATGTACGTGAAAAAACAGACATATTAGATTCAGTTGGTAATACAACTGCAGCCATTGGTAAAGGTTTTGCAATTGCATCAGCAGCTTTAACTGCGCTTGCGTTATTCGCAGCTTATGTAACTTTTACAGGAATTAATGGTATTAATATTTTTGATGCAAAAGTTTTAGCTGCATTATTTATCGGAGGTATGATTCCGGTTGTATTTTCGGCTTTAGCGATGAATTCAGTGGGTAAAGCGGCCATGGACATGGTACAAGAAGTTCGTCGTCAGTTCAGAGAAATTCCAGGAATTATGGAATACAAAGCAAAACCTGAATA
>JACCDR011885564.1_pt1 | contig 11408 bp, 23 predicted proteins | sample 7446431 | NCBI WGS metagenome assembly JACCDR01 (sample SAMN15323443, study PRJNA562643) | freshwater metagenome | isolation source: river surface water | place: USA:Blue River Watershed | collected 2017-08-17
AAGGAAACTGGCGGCCAAGAGAAAGGCCCACATCTACGCCGCGGTGAAGTACAAGCTGGACAGCAGAGATCCGTTCGAGGTGCTTGGATTGGGTCAGACGCCGACGAAGGATGACAGCGACTTCGCCTCTCCGGAACAGCTGAAGGCACTGCATGCGGCTGGGCTGCCAGTAGACCAGTCGCTTCGTTCGAGGTCAGCTGACCTACTCTTCAGAGAGTTGAAGCATCGAAGGAAGAAGGGGCTATGCACTGTGAAGCAATCGCAGTTGTTGGCCAAGTTCGGTCTGCGACCTGATCTGAAGTTCGATGAGGCTCGAGAGGCCATCGACGCCATCGCGCAGAACAGATGGAAGACTCCTTCGCATATCTCGGTGAAGTACGGAGTGGTGCAAGATGTTGCTTGAGGCGATCCGCGTGGCAGCTGAAGTCGGTCCGGTGATTCCTCTGTCACCAACACACAAACCACTGATAGCGTTCGCTGGGATGGCGAAGACGGCGGACGAGGTGCGCAAGCTGTGGTCAGCATGGCCGTCTGCCGGCATCGGCGTGCATGCCGCAAGCGCAGGACTGCTCATCATCGATGTGGAGAACCCAGCGAAAAGACCAGGAACGCCTGATGGCTCGAGGTCGTTGGATGCGCTTACGGCACGCCTTGGATGGCTACCGAAGACGCTGACACACCGAACAAAAAGCGGTGGCTGGCATTACGTGTTCAGGGCATCGAATGGCCCACGCTCATCCCAGGGATGGCTGCGCGGCGGACTGCCATGTCCTGGCGTAGATATCGTCGCCGGCAACGCCATTCTTCGGTGGCCGCCCACTGGCGGATACAGGCGAGTCGATGGCCCATCCATTGCTGCGGAGCTACCGCAGAAGTGGGCACAAGCAATGACCGAGCAGCAGAAAGAAGAGCTGCCTATACAGTGGCAGTCGGAGCGCGGCCTGCACGCGTACGTTCGACGAGTCCTAGCCATCAGAGAGGAAGAGCTGTCATCGCTCTCGTCCGGTCGTAGCGTGGCGCTTAACGCGGTCGCATACTCGCTCGGCAGATGGTCGCCACCACTTCGCACCGGAGCGATAGAGGAGGCTCTCGTCAGGGCCAGCAAAGCGAACGGCGCATACTCCGAGCATGGAGCACGCGCCTGCCTATCGACCATCCGCCGTGGCATCGCCGCCGGCGCGAAAAGGCCTAAAGCTGGGATCCTACGATAGCTCTAATGGCGGCGACGGAGACATGGAACTCGAGCGCAATGTCTTCAAGTAAGCCGCCGTTCGCGTGGACTTCGCGGATGGTCAGTGCCTTCTCCCTGGTGATGACGGATGCTCTATTCGTTGTCGTTGTGGCCGGACCGTTGCTCATACGAACTCGAGCACCTCTGCCGTACGAATCTTCCGGCGCTGGTTTTGAAGCGATGTAACTCAGCACATCCATCACATCAACGCCGTCATTCATCAATGCAACCTTCAGTTTGCGCAGTGCGCGAACTTCTATCTGACGAACCCTTTCCCCTGAAAGGTTCATCATTTCCCCAACCTCACAAAGCGACATGGCGCCGTTTTTGTCGATGGCTTCGTACACCTCGCTCCACGATGGCTCCATCTGCTCCTTAGCAGCCAACACAGCTTCCCGGAATCCAACCATTCCCATAGCGTACTCGGTGGACGACTTGACTGCGTTGATGGCCATTTGATGCAGCTCCTTGGAGCGCTCTATGAGAATCCTCTTCTTCTTGGCGCTCATGCGTCTGCCTTCGACCTTCTTCTGGATGACCTTGCCTTTTGCCGCCCTAACCCTTCGCGACCTGCACGCTCGGCACCGAGCCATCGCCAATGTGGATTGTGATCTGACGGCCTTCGTTCCGCATGAGTTGCACTCGCAACTATAGAAGAAGCCCATCCTGCCTCTCGGCCTGTCGCTGACTGCGACTACCCGAAAATCTCCGTAGACCTCGTTGAGCTCAATGAGCATTCAGTTCGCCTTATGTTCACGTTGGACGTCTGCGGATATTTCTCGAATCTCCGATGCACAGAACTCAAGCTCGCTGGTTTCCCCCGAGAGATGCTTGAACACGGCCTGGTTTTCTGCGTCCTCGAACGAGTCGGCCTCGACCTCGCATTCATAACTGGCCTCGATCGTGACCTTGTACTTCTGCTTCACCTTTGTCTCCTTGGTTCTGAAAACTCTCGCGTTACAGCTGCCCACGCATCCACCTGTGGTGGTTTTGGTTTTTCATGCTCCGTTTGCATGATGACCGTTTTCAGTCGACGCCCCTTACATCGTGTGCAGCTTCGTTCTCCCACAGAGCGGGCGCATCCAACAACACCACACATACGGCATCGTCGCTCTCCGCAGGAGGCGCAATCAATGCCCCTCGTACAGCTCATTCGTAGAGCAGCTCTTCGACGGTCAAACCAGTCACTGCCGCCACCCTGCGAGCCGTCTCTGGAGTGGGACGGCGACGTCCCTCCACCAAATCGTGAGCGGTGGGCCACGTGATGCCGGCTTCTTTCGCCAGCTTCGTTTTGGCTCCATGGCCGAACTCATCGGCCCATTTCTTCAGCGCACCCTTCTTTGCCATGGAATCAACGTAGCTCGAAAATATTCGACGTCCAGTCTATTGACTGTCGTATACGATGGATTATAGTCAGGTGGAGAGGTGGGGATGCGAAGCAAATACTCGATGCTGCTGACGGCGGTTCGCCCGGCTATGGATCGGATGCAGTTGGTTGTTGAGACGGCAGAGCGGACTGGCGCCGCCATCCACATACCAACGATGAAGGCAGCTATAGCTGAACTTCGCGACGTCATGCAGACGCAGCTCCTTCTGGAGGCAAACGAGCGGCTCGCTGAAGTGGCAATGGCAGAGTTTGAAAGGGGCTCAACGAAGTGAGCAGAGCAAGAACTGAGGAGATTAAGAGGCGGCTAGCTGCAGCGCAGCTAGACCTGCGAGCAACACGCAACACTTTGGCAAGAGTGCATGATGCGCTCATACGAGCGGAAGATTTCATTTCTCAGGAATATGTGTTCGTGCCGTTCGAGAAAGAGTCGAGGAGTGGGTATGACCGATAACCACATCGAAGCGCTGTCGACGATGGGCGCAATCGCTGCCCTTTGCGCTGTGAGAGCTGAGCAAACGTCCTCAGACGAGGAGCGATTGGCGTGCCATGCCATCAATCATCTGGTGAAGTTGGCGATGGTTCCCCTGATGAAGGGTTTGCGTGCAGAGGACATCGCAAAAGCTCTTGAGAGAGCTAAGGAGATCACTGATGAGTGGAAGCAGGATGCTATAGCGTTCGGCGGCTCGAACTAATGAGCAGAGACCAATGGCTCGCTCGTCGTATGGGCGGCATCGGAGCTAGCGACGTTCCCACTCTGTTCGTCGCATACGACATGGTTCCTCCTGGAGAGGAGGTGCCTCGGTGGATGGCAGACAAGGCCAAGATGATGAAGAGCCATCTTGGGTGGCCGCGGATTCTCCTCGAGAAAGCTGGCATTGCTGAGCCTCTGAAAGCTGGTTCAGCTGCAGCTGTTGGCTCCGTCAGAGAACGAGACTTATTGTTCGCCTGGCGCGGACAGCTTGTGTCCGGGCAGTGGACCGGAGACCACGAACCGAGCATCGTTCCCGCATCTATTAGGCACGCCGATGATGTTCCGAAGGAATGGATGCCGCTGGTATGCAGGTCACTCAGCGGTCTGCAGGTGACACCGGACGGCTGGGCAAGGGATGTGATGGGCGGCCTGGTCAATGTGGAGCTGAAGACGACCATCAAACCATCCACGTCGTGTAGATGGTACTGGCGTCTGCAGGCTGCGTCGCAGCGCATCGTAACAGGGTCCGATTGGTCAGTGGTGGTCAGCGGTGACGAATGGGCATGGGCACCTGACAAGGCCACAGGCCTGTACCGGAATGGGCCTGTCCGCTCGTGGTTGGTGGATAAGGACGAGGAGCTGGAGCAGAAGATCCGCACCGTTGTCGAACGCGCTGTTTCAGAGATCAACGAACTGAAGAAGAGGGACAAGAATGACTGGCCTGAACATTCGAAGTGACGTCGCTGGCCTAGAGCAGGTTCTCCTCAAGGGCGACCTCGGTCAGCTGAATGAATCGCAGCGTCTCGAGTACTACCAGCGTGTTTGCGCCAGCGTGGGGCTGAATCCGCTTACACAACCGTTCGAGTACCTCAAGCTGAACGGGCGCGAGATTTTGTACGCACGCCGTGCTGCCACAGAGCAGCTTCGGCAGATTCATCGCATTAGCATTACCATCACCTCACGCGAGAAAGTGGACGGCTGCTACGTCGTAACTGCGCGCGCAACCACAGTTGACGGCAGAACCGACGAGAACATCGGAGCTGTACCGGTGGAGAATCTGAAGGGCGAGGCGTACGCCAACGCTCTGATGAAGGCAGAGACGAAGGCTAAGCGCCGTGTGACATTGGCTATCTGCGGTCTCTCGTTCTTGGATGAGAGCGAGCTTGATGGAGTTCGCAGCCAAGCTGCAGCGCCCGCCAAGTCTGCTGTGACCAATGCTGCGATGTCAGCTCACGATGCAAATCACAGCGCCATCACGTGGGACGGCAAGCCGATCGATGCGCAGCTTGTTCCAACATCGTTTGATGAGTGCATCACCGAGGAAGGTCTGCGTGCCTTTGCGGCATCGAAGGGGATGTTGCTGGGGAAGCTTCCCGCAGAGAGGAAGAAGCAGGCAATCGAGAAGTGCGCTGACGCTGCGAAGCGATGCAATGTAGATGTTATCGAAGCATTGACCATCTTTGGACTGGGGGAACGATGACTCTCGAGGAAGAAATCAAAAAATGCGACCATGGAAATGCATGGCCGACGAAGAGGGCGTGGAGCTAGCGCTCTACGAATACGACGAGGCGGTGAAGCGATGACGATGTGGATGAGACAAGCAGGGGGCGAGTGGAGCATGAACGTAGACATGCCACCGATGGTTCGTATTCCGCTTGGTCACTTCGATAACGGAGAAGTGAAGGACCACTGGCTAAGTGTTCGTACGGTGCAGTGCATTACGTCGTGGAGCGGTGGTTCGTCAGTGTTCAGCTCTGCGTTTCGTGGATCGATGTGGTGTCCATGGGAGCCGGAGCGTGTACTAGAGGCGATTGGGTACAGATTCGAAAGGGAGGATGAGGAATGAGCGGCAAGCCTGAGTTGAAAGTGAACGTCAAGGCTAAGGACGGCAGTTCCGTGTACACGGTGTTCGCGTTCTGGCGTAACAACGGTAGGCTGAACGGCCGCATGGACAATCGGCTGAAGAGCATTCAGCTGACGACGAATGACGGAGAAGTCATCACGGTCAGCAGGGATGACTACGGCAAGGAGACACACTGGATCAACACGTACGAGAACAAGTCGGAGCAGAGCGAGCACGAGCAGCAGAAGAAGAATGGCTATCAGAAGGATGACGATGGATCAGACGTCACTTTTTGAAAGCTATGTCGGCGTAGAGGACGACTCATGCAGCCCGTGCGGCATCCACATCCACAAGGAACGATGCGACGAATGCTACATCTGCAAGGCGATGTTGCACTCCATCGCAACGGAGCCGCTCAGCGAGCGAGCCGCACAGTGGAACTACGATGCACACCGTCGCGTGAACGGCTTTCTGAGCAGAAAACGTGGACGTGTTCCTGGCAATCTCGCCGCGATGAATCGGAGGTAACGATGGAGAAGAGCTGGGAAGACGAGTACGCGGAGTTTTGTAGGTCGACTGATGGGCATGGAGGCGGCTTGCACAAGTACGTGCCCCTGGTTCTTGGCCTGTGCTCGGAGGCAGGAGAGGTGGCTGGCGCTCTGAACAAGGAGATGCGTCGCGCTGAAGTGGTTCCGATGGTTGACGAGATAGGAGACGTGTTGTGGTATTTGACACGTCTGGCCGATGAACACGGCTTGTCGTTGCGAGATCTGGCGATCATCAACAGGAAGAAGCTCGAGCGTAGGAAGGCAGCAAAGACGCTTCATACAAGCGGAGACAATCGATGACCATCGACGAAGAAATCACCGCTGCCGAGGTGAAGCTCGCGGAGCTACGCAGGCAGAAGGAGCGGGAGGAGGAGACGCCCGGTTGTGTGGCATATCAGGCGTATTTCGGCCCTGTCATCGATTGGGGCGGCGAGTCGTCTAGCGTTCGGGCGGCATGGGGGCGCGCCGCGCAGGCCGTCCTCGAGCGCTTCGGCAGTAAGACATGCGACTGCTACGACCCGAGTCGGCCGGTGGCTTTCGGTGATGTTGGAGAGAACAAGGCGCTCGGTAGGTATATTGTAGTGAGCGTCACGTCGAGAATGGGCATGTGGGATATCGTCAAGGACGGCGGATATGCCTGCCTCGTGGACAGCGTCATCCGCCGGGAGCGTGTGCGATGAGCGCCGTAGACGAAGCGCGCCGGCGGCTGGCAGAGGCGACGCCTGAAGCCGAGTGGTCAGCGTTCGCCGGCGTAAACGACTCGGGCGAGTGGATGGGCTGTGGGCCAGTTCACTACTCAGAGGACCCGCACGAAGAAGTAGACATCAAAGGGGCGGAACACGACGCCAACCTCATCGCCGCTGCGCCGCGGCTGCTGAGAGCATTGTGCGAGGAAGTGGATAGGCTGCGCACTGAACTAGAGACCCGGCCATCACCCCGCGCATGAGACGTGAAAGGAAACAAGGAAAATGAAACGACTCCTAATATCTGTTCTACTGATTGGTTGCGCATCGCAACCGTCAGGTGTGCTTTCGTACGCATGCGGTCCAGAGATCGATGGCGGTGTAGAAGAGGGTCCGGACGCCTTCGTGCAAGCTGACGCATACGTAGAGCCAGACGCTGAGCACGATGCCGACGTCGATGCCGGGCCGCCACGTATTGAGCTTATCTTCGCGGGGCAGAGCAATGCCATGGCAACATCATCGCAAGTCCCACGCGCTGTTCCACGCGCGGACATTATGGCAACACACGACGTTGGGTCCGGAACTAACCGAGAGCTCGTAGCCTGGGGCCCGATGGGGCCGACGCGACCAAGCGGATGGCGCGGAATCGAGGTAACTGTGCCAGTCGTCCTGCGCGATTCTTACCACCTGCCAGTACACATGATGCTAACAGCTGTGGCCGGTGGCGCTTTTGGCAAGCCCGGGGAAGTGCACAGACAATGGGCGCCGCCGTCACGCTACGTCGGCCCCGAAGCAATAGGCTTCCAACGGTTGGTAGATTTAGTTCTGAGTACCAGAGCTGCGCATCCGGAGGCCACCGCGGCGGATAGAACGTGGCTCATCTGGATCCACGGCGAGTCAGACTCCGGGGACACCATCAGGGCGAACGACTACCTCGCGAATCTCACGGCGTTCGTGTCGGACTTTCGCAGCATTGTCGGACCGACGGATGCTCGGGTGGCAATCATCCGCATCCCTAGCACTCTGGCCAATCGCACGGCAACCAATATGGCGCCGGTCAGAACGGCTCAGGCGACGTACGTCGCAGGAGACCCGCTGGCAGTGCTCGTCGATTCGGATGGGTACACGCTGAATACCGACGGTATCCACTGGACCAGCGCGATGCATGAGGGTGTGGCCGCTCGACTCACTACGTTCATCTTGAGCGATCTATGATCTTTGGATACGACAACGCACAGGGAGCGAGCGAAGAGGCAATGGCCGACAAGTATGATGACGGAAAGCTTCGGTACTCGCTGCTACCATGGGAGGCCATCAAGGAGGTTGTCAGGGTCCTCGAGTTCGGCGCAATGAAGTATGAGGCTCACGGATGGAAGAACGTGCCGAATGGCACTACGAGATACTTCGACGCCATGATGCGGCACACCTTTGACGATGACGGGAGGCCGATGTTGGCAGGTCAAAGGGACCTCGAATCAGGGCTTCTGCATTCTGCTCACAGAGCTACCGACGCGCTATTCCTGCTCTTCTTCGATCTGAGGGACATTGCCATGCGACGTCAGCGAATACCCATCTCTGACACAAGGCGAGCAATTGATGCGACCGAGGGGGTCCCTATCGGGAGGGGCACCGTCGAGGGTGCCAAGTAGGATCTGCGTCACCGCATGCCCGCATTCGATCACCTGTTTGCGGGCATCCTTCGCATTGCATAACACGCAAACGCCTACGCTGACGAGCTTCTTCCAGCTCAGGAATGCCGGAGACTGTTAAGAGACGTAGCGTGGGCCGCTCATCTCGCTTCAGTGCTGCGCTCACTTTGACCACCGACGGTTGAGGTGTTCTAGGAATCTGGTTCCCGGATCCACCTTTGACTGGTGGGCATGGTAATGGCCCATAACACCACTGAACGCCGCAAGCTCTTTGATGCTGAGCTGTTGTCTGATGAGCGCTCCTGTCTCGTCAACCGGAACGCGACGATCGATGGACAACTTGTCACACAGCTCATCGCACAAAATGGTCAGCGCATCGTATTGCTTTTGCGTGAAATCCAGAAACTCTACTCTTTTTCCGTGTAGATGGTCCGTATACTGATTTCTGACCACTCCGGACTTACGTTCAGTGGTATGGGCTGCAGACCCAGAGATGCCAGGGCTCACGACTTCAATGCCAACAGTCCAGGCGTTGACCATGCCTGCGTGCAAGCATACTACGTTCGTGGGGGCGAACTGGTACGTCTCTCCGTTCACTCCGACGACGTAGTGCACGCTGAGCCCGTCTGGAGTATGTGGACCAGTCCTATTACGCAGTGTCTCGTACACACCCTCAGGACGCCGTATTCCGCCAGTATGATGCACAACGATCGCTCGTACGGTCGTCTGACGTCTGCGCGTGGAGCGAAGATGAGCGAAGCTTAGGTTTGTTCTCTCGAGGTTCAAGGCTCTTCACCGCGCTTGGCAGCCTTCAGCTCTGGCAGAGTGTCGTGCTCGGAGCGCCTCCACTTCGCGTCAAGCTCAGCGTCCGTCCTGGCGCGGGCCGCAGCTAGGGTTCCGTCGATCGCGGTAATGAACGCGTCTCGACCGCCCGCTTGGCTGAATAGCTCGATGAGCCTTGGCAGCATTACGCTGACGGTCGTGAGGATGTCCTGAACTACGTTGGCTGCGTTCACGTTGCCGCTCCTTCATCGCTGCGCTTCGATGCGTGCCAGCTCAGCATCACACCTAGCACGCTCTGTAGCCAAGTCTGCCCTGTCCTGCTCTTCCGTGGAGTGTGCACGTTCGAGAATCGCCTGCTCGTTGGCAACGCACTTGGCGGCTTCTGCTGCATACCCAACTCTGGTGGTATTGGATGCACCGCAGCCAACCAGAAAACCTACAACCACGAGAACAGTTTCAACTCTCATCTTCATCTCCTGGAGGAGGATTCACTGATGTAATGGATGAAGCATCCGGAGGGGTTGGGGGCGCGGGAGGGATAGCAGGCATCGACGGATACGATGACGACACCGTCAAGGTCGGCTGCGGTGGCTTCACGACTGGACCACGAAAGAAGCTGTGCACGGCTCCAAGAAGGGCCGCAATGCCGGCACACAGAGCGTAGATGTTGATGCGAGCGATGCGCTCCCACGTCTCCGCCGGGACGTGAGTTAGAGCGTACGAAACGCATGCGCAGAACCAGCAGAAAGCAATTACCGTCTGCCAATTCAGTCTATCGAAAATCTGTCTCATGCTGGCCTTTTAGGGAGCTTGTGCGTGCCGGTGTCATCGCGACCATGCGGAGGATTCAGCTGCGAGTGCTTCGTATTGAACGAGCCGCCATTGGCTTCGCTGGACAGCTGTAGCTGGTCACGCTCCTCCTTCGCCTTCGCCGTAGCAATGCTAGCACGATACAGCGCCGACCGAAGTTCCTCAGCGATCGCAGATGTCTTCTCACATCTCATGCGCAACTCTGACAACTGCTCGGCGAACAGTTGCAGCTGCTTCTGCAGTCCCTGCTCTCGCTTGCGTGACTCTTCAAGTTCAACGTTCAGCCGACGAACGATTTCCGTCCACGTACGGTACGAGTGCGCTGCCTCTCGCTGAGTCTGGGCGCGGTATTCTAGCCATGTCATAAGACGCGGAACGTCCAGCCTGTAGACGAGCGCCAAGAGCACAAGTCCAGTGGTGACGATCGCGGATATTGCCGGTAGAGTCGCCATCATTCTCGCAGTACAGCACACAGAAGGCCGTCAGGCGACCACAGATCCTCGCTCATGGCTCCACCACCATCGCACGACGCCAGTCGCTCATCACTGCTCCCATCGCTTTGGCGATGATTTCGTGTGTCATGTAACGCCGTATTTCCAGTTGCAAAACGCCGCATAGGAATCGATCTCGTTCTGACTCCACGCCGCGTTGCAGAAGATGAATCTGGCTATGTTGAGAGCCATTGGAGTCGTTCCCGTCCGTGTGGCCCCGAGGGATACGTTTTGTAAGTCGTTCAGGCTACTCGTCTGCGCAGTGGACACAACGACGGTGTTGTGCAGCGCAATGGCCTGATTGGTACCATCGCACCTGAAAATCACTAGCCTTGGTGTGCCAGATGGAAGGCCGGCGGCAGGTGCGGTCGAAACGATGTTGCCAATGCCAACCATATCGATGGTGTTCGTACTGGAGCGACGAAAGATCGGGCGCGATCCAGTGCCAAGGGCCGCCACCGTTCTGGATGCAGTTGTTCCCACGGCATCAACCACCATTGCCATGGTCCATGTATTCAGCGGTGAGCCAATATTCAGAGAGCTGATGAGCATATAGTCATCGATGCCATCAAACCTGATGTACGGAAGATTGTTTGGGCCGAATCCTGACGACATGTACTGAGGCATCGCGGCCGGGGTGCCCCAGTTCTGTGCATTCCCTGACTGGTCAGCCCATGAGGACACGGCCGTCAGTGTTTCGGTAACGCCCGCCTCCGACGTATGGTAGGCACGAACTCCAGACATCATCATGTCACCGAACGCAATCGCATTGGACGTGGCGGTCGATGAGCCGATTCCGTTGGTGCCGGTCACATCGCACGTCAGGTTCGGCCCGAGGTCGGCAGCGACCAACGTGTACGTGCTGGATGTGGCACCGACAATATTCACGCCAGCGCGCTTCCACTGGTACGTGTATGTAATAGTAGGATCGCCAGTCCACGTGCCCGTCGTGCATGAGATGTTACTGCCGATGAGCATCGGGGAGCCGGATGCGACAGGGGCGACCGTGTTGACGGGGGGGTTGCCGCCGCCACCGCCGACAAACGCAGGTACGCCTACGCCTCTGAACCCGAAACGCCGTACGTCTCCAGCGTTGGGTCGTCTATTGAACGGATAGTTCATCAGCGGCTCGACAGGTACCAGCGAACGATCCCGGAGCCAGATCCACGAACCTTGAAGTATCGCTCAAACTGAGTGACGAAGACGTTTAGCGGCTGCTTGGCAGGCACAAGCCACGTCCTGCTGCCGCCTGTTGTGGACGTAGAGTCCGTACTCGTGACGGTGTTACTGCC
>JACCDR011937459.1_pt1 | contig 11406 bp, 19 predicted proteins | sample 7446431 | NCBI WGS metagenome assembly JACCDR01 (sample SAMN15323443, study PRJNA562643) | freshwater metagenome | isolation source: river surface water | place: USA:Blue River Watershed | collected 2017-08-17
GTAAAGATGCCAGTTGGTACATTTGTCTACAACGTAGAAATGAAACCAAAGGGGGGCGCGAAGCTCGTTCGTGCTGCAGGAAACTTTGCACAAGTTATCGGTCACGATGCAGGATTCACATTCCTCAAGCTTCCTTCTACGGAAGTACGACGAGTGCTCGATACTTGCTGGGCGACTGTTGGTGAAGTTTCAAACCCAGATTACCGATTAGTAAACATTGGTAAGGCGGGTCGCGCACGAAAGATGGGTATCCGCCCGACAGTCCGTGGTACTGCTATGAATCCAGTAGACCACCCACATGGAGGTGGTGAAGGAAAGCAGGGACGAGGATTGAAGCGAGCAAAGTCTATGTGGGGTAAACCTACAGGCAAGGGTCAGAAGACGCGAACACCGAAGAAGTACTCAAACGTGTTTGTGGTCTCTCGACGCGTTGTTGGAAAGAAGAAAAAGCAAGCTGCGTAATAAGAGCTTCCAAAAACACCCCTCAAGGGGTGTTTTTGTTTAAGTGGGTTTCTCACTGAGCTTGGATATATCTATGTCATACTTATCACATGAGGGTTTTACTCATCGTACTCAGTTTCATTGGAGTGTTTCATCATACATATGCAGCCGAAACTGCAAAAACGCAAAAATATGGAATGGAGCAACAGAAGGAGCCAGTGCGCTCAGATATAGCGCGTGTCTGTGATGAATGGACCAGTGCACGCAAGAGTGCATGTAAGCGCTTTAGTGAGCAGCTAAAGCAACAATACAATCTCACGACACCATTCCCGCTCCTTGAAGAACGTACTCAGTCAGAACTACGATATCGAATTGCAACAGAAGGTATACAACCAAAACAGAACGAACTCATGCTCGTATGTGAAAAAGATACTGTGCAAGATCCATACCGCTTGACTGGTATAGACGATATCTCTGTCCAAGAACCAAAGGAAAAGAACTTGAGTCCTGAGTCAGTGCGCCTCAGTAGTGATGGATCAGTTGCAAAGACTTTGTCTAAAGCGGAACAAAAAAGAAAAGCACAGTCATATGTATTGCTTGCTGATGGTGAAGGTGATGTGCAAGGGAAAAAGGGTTGTATGCTCGAAAAAGATGTACAAAAAAAATATGGAAAAGGATGCTCAAAACCCAAGGGTGACAGTGGTAGCAAGGAAGATCCAAAGACGTGCACAACAGGCCTTACCAAACTCAAAGGAGTGCCCTTTAGCGATGAATCTATTCAGAGCATACGGAGTGCTGGCATTCAGTGTTTTAAAGAGGAACGTGGGAGAGTAAAGAAAAACCAGAAGACTGAAATAGCAGAAAAAATCTCCCTCGCATCGTATGTGCTCTGTAGTGACGATGCAGATACGCTCAAGCGCGCAACTGAAGCTGATAGAAAAAAGAAAGATGCAGACCCAGATGCAGATGCGGTTGAAGATGTTCTTGCTGGAGAAGTAGTAGCGCAAAGAACAATGCCGGAATCATCTACGACATATCGCACTCATGTCAGTGCACTCATACGCCAACATATGGCGGCGCAGGAAGATACAAAAGTTTTGCAGGATATACTGGAAGAAAGTAAGGCATTTGGTCGTGCTTTTGTGCAAGAAGCTACAAAAAAGGAAGTTGCAGAACGTATACAAGACTATAAAGAGCAGTTGGCACGTGGCGCTGAGAGTCGTGGCCATAGGGTAGCGCTATATGGCGGACTTTGTGGATTGGGTGAATTAAAATACTGTACGGCACGGATACGAATAAATAAGTGATATACTAAGCCGCATGAAGCAGCTCGTGTTTGTTCTATTGTTTCTTCTTTCTGTCATGGTTTCTGTTGCAGAGGCGCAAACAAAGAAACCCAAAGACACTCTTGATCCAAAGTGTGAAAAAATGGAGCGCCAAGCTATTAGTGATTGCAAAGAACGACGACTTTCTGGAGATGCGCTCAAGAAGTGCTTGGAAAAAGCAAAACTTGAAGGTATCGAGGTATTTACACCAGGTAAGAAAGGCAAAATGACATCGAAGGATTGCATGAGAGAAGAGAAAATAAAAGAAGACTTCGGACATCAATGTGTTAATCTATGTGAAAAGGGTATCGTGCTTATTCCAAGTGCATACGCAAAATCACTCAACGTAACAATATGTAGTAAAAAAGGGCGAGCGGGTAAAGACGAGGTTGTCGCTTGTCGAGAACAGAAAAAATGTTCGGGAAGTGATCTTGACCCAGCCTGTACTGAAAAAAATAAACCGAAAGAGCAGAAAAAGTCACAAGATAAGGATGCTCTCAAAAAGGCTGAAGATAGGGCGCTTGGGAAACAGGATCCCCATACAACGACCCACTATGATTGTAAGGGTATGAGTCGTTCCAGTACGTGTTATGGAGCCGATGGTGTTATCAAGACGCAAGAGGATAGAGATTTAAAACGTCTACGCGATGGAGACATAGCAATCCCGAAATCATTCAAATCACAATACGATTTAAATTTTGGAGATAGGGTATTGCTTGAGCATACAACCAAAAACGGAGAAGTTCGGAGGGCGTGGGCGACAGTGCGCGACATAAATGCGGCGCCGACTATAGATTTTTTCCGTGAGCATGACAATGCTTTGGGCAGGTCGGTGCGAGAAAGCACGCCGATGCGAGAGCTTGGTTTTACATACGGCACGACATACGGAGATCGTTCCCAGGTACGTATTATACAAGTTGATCGCTCCGGTAGATTCTACTTTAAATAAAAAGGTATGGGCAGGAGTGAAATACTCAGGACAGCGCTTGCCGCAGGAGTTGTGCTCGGAGGTGTGTCGCCTGATGTATCTGCACGTGGAACTGATGGTCTTAACGAGAAAAGAGGTGAACAGGTCCGTGTCCTTGACCCAGTCGCGGAAGTGAGTCGACTCATGGAGTCTCAAATGAGCGGATGGACGAAGGATTGTAGACTTGCGGCTCCAAAAAAGACTCTTACCAGTGATGAACAAAGAATATATGACAGAGCGTCAGAACTACTTTATAAAAAGATCATTCCTTTTCTTGCCGAGTACGAAAATGCAGTTGATTTGCATGCTGCCTATCGTGAGTCAGGAACAGAGCGACGAAAGGAGACACAAGAGGCGATAGAGGGGGTGATTCCAGCCCTCCAGCAGTTTCTCCGGTATCGACGGGACAACCCTTCGGTTGTTTGCATATTGAGAAATCAGCGCCGATATTGACCCGCTTGCAATCCAGAGGAGGCTGTAGTATTGTACCGCGACCCGTTGTGGGCTTTTGTTTTGGATTCTTTTACGGAAACCAAACCTGTACCTGATTGAAAAATCTGGCGCGAATCTTAATCTCACAACTTATTATTTTTTCAGTATGTCACGATCACTTAAAAAAGGACCATACGTTGATGAGAAGCTCGCAGCGAAAGTTGCAGCTCGCAAGCCAGGTCAGGGCCCAATTAAGACATGGGCTCGACGCTCACAAATACCTCCAGAATTTGTCGGTTACACCTTTGCGGTGCATAACGGCAAAAACTTCATAGATGTCTACGTAACTGAGGAAATGGTTGGCCATTACCTCGGAGAATTTTCATATACCACGCGATTTGGTCGCCACGGAGGTAAGATGCAGAAGGAAATCGAAGCAGCTAAGGCGGCTTCTGAAATCGCTGCTGCAAAGGCTGCAAAGGCTGCACCTGAGGCTAAGAAATAAAAACTACCATGAAAGCATACCTCAAACAGTTTAATCAGCCTCCACGAAAGATTCGCCTTGTTGCGACGCTTGTTCGTGGGAAGACTGTCGGGAAGGCACTGAGCCTCCTTACGTTTGCAGATCAGAAATCTGCAGAACCAATTCGCAAACTCATTGAGTCAGCAGCCGCAAATTCTGGACTTTCTCGTGCATCAGCACATGGTCTTGTGGTCAAGGATATTCGCGTTGATGAGGCTGTAAAGCTTCGCCGCTTTATGCCACGAGCACAGGGGCGCGCTGCAGGATATCGCCGCATTTCAAGCCATATTTCAGTCGTTCTTGGAGAAGCACCAGCACCAAAGCCATCAAAAAAGAAAGTCGGGGCAAAGAAAAAGAGTGCAGATGAACAGTCAACTAAATAATTATTTATGACACACATTTCACACCCATTTGCTCACCGACTCGGCACCATCAGAACATGGAAGTCTCGATGGATGGCAACTTCAAAGAAGGCATACCGAGATAGTTTCCGCTCTGACACACAACTTCGACAGTACCTTACCAAGCGTTTGCGCGGTATGTATGTCGATGTCGTTGAGATTGAGCGTTCTGAAAAGCAGATCCGCGTCAACATCAAGACATCACGCCCAGGTATGATCATTGGTCGCTCAGGAGAGGGCGCAACAAAGCTCCAGAAGGATATTGAGGCAGTTGTTCGCAAGTCAAACAAAGCAGACACACGCAAAGTAAAGATTGATATTGAGGAAATCCGCTCACCAGAGTCACGCGCAGCAATCGTCGCATACATGGTCGCTGAAGGACTTGAGAAGCGCATGCCATTTAGACGCGTGCTCAAGCAGACAGTAGAGAAAGTCATGGCGAACCGTGACGTACAAGGAGTTCGTATTGCAATCTCAGGACGCCTTGGTGGTGCTGAAATGTCACGAGCAGAAGAAATTCGTAAGGGACGGGTTCCGCTCCAGACTATTCGTGCTGACATCGATTTTGCTCGAGAGAAAGCATACCTTCCGTACGGAGTGATAGGAGTAAAGGCATGGATATATCGTGGCGATATTTTCAATGACAAGGAGAAAGGTAAGACACTTACTAAATAAGTAACACACCATGTTGTTTCCAAAGAAAACAAAACGACGAAAGTGGCAGCGTAACCGAATCAAACCGGCTGCTCGTTTGCGACCAGACACGCGTGGTCTTACTGTCTCATTCGGTTCTCATGGCCTTAAGGCTATGTCGCCTGCAGAAGTAACTTCAAATCAAATTGAAGCTGCACGACGCGCTGCACAGCGCGAACTCGGCAAGCTTGGACGACTCTGGATTCGTATTTTCCCAGATCGACCACGCACTGCGAAAGGTTCAGAAGTGCCGATGGGTGCAGGAAAGGGCGAGCTTCAGGGCTACATCTTTGAGGTCCATCCAGGCCGCATCATCTTCGAAGTTGATGGCGTATCTGATGCTGTCGCTCGAGAGGCGCTCCGCAAAGCGAACACAAAATTACCAATCTCAGCTCGTGTTGTAACACGCGTCTAATATACTCCTATGAAAGATATTACTAAGAAGTCTGCAAAAGAGTTGCACGAAGAAATTGCAAAAGTTGCCACAAAGGCGCGTGAGACACGTTTTGGTGCAGCGGGAGCACAGAGCAAGAATACAAAAGTCTTGAAGAATATGCGCCGCTCAGTTGCTCGAATGAAAACTGTTATTCGAGCCCACGAGCTTGCAGATTCAAAGAAAAACGCTTAGTATCCTCACACATTATCTATGAACAAGAAGGTAGCAACAAAAAAGAAGACACTCCAGGGAACAGTCGTAAAGACTGCGATGAAGGACACAGCAACCGTCGTCGTTTCTCGATACGTTAAGCACGAGAAATACCAGAAGTACATGAAGATAAACAAGAAGTTCTTGGTACATGATGCGGGTAATACTGCAAAGGTAGGGGATGTAGTCCAGATCGAGGCAACACGACCTATCTCAAAGAATAAGCACTTCAAGATAGTCGCGTAATACACACGTAAATACACAACCATGTTACAACCACAATCAATCGTCATCGTCGCAGACAACACAGGAGCAAAGATCGCTCGCGTCTTCAAGGTGCTTGGAGGCAGTAAGCGACGCTACGCTGAGATCGGCGACATCGTTGTGTGCTCGGTGCAGACAGCAGAGCCACGAAAGGCGCTCAAGAAGAAAGATGTATTTAAGGCAGTCGTTGTTCGACAAACTAAGCCGTTTAGACGCAAAGATGGTTCATATATCCGTTTTGATGATAATGCAGTCGTTGTAGTTGATAAGAAGAAGACTGAATACGAGACGAAAGGTAACCGCGTTTTCGGTCCAATCCCACGAGAGCTTGCTGAGAAATTCAAGAAGGTTGTTACGCTTGCTCCTGAGGTTGTTTAATCGTTACTAATACACCACTATGCACGTCAAAAAAGGAGATACAGTAGTTGTCATCACAGGAAAGGATAAGGGAAAGAAGGGTGCCGTAGTACGAGCTCTTCCTCAAGAAAATAAAGTTGTTGTTGAGGGAGTTAATATAGTAAAGCGCTCACTTCGCTCACGAACACAGACCGGAAAAGGACAGGTCATCGAGAAATCTCTCCCGATTCATGCCTCAAATGTCAAACTTTCTGAAGGAAAGAAAAAGAAGGCAGCAAAGAAAACTAAGTAATGCATATGAAAACTATCAAAGAAAAAGTAGCAGCATCATACGACTCATTCAAGGGTGAGTTTGGCTACACAAATAAGATGCAAGCCCCGAAGCTCATCAAAGTTATGGTATCTTCTGGTGTCGGCTCTGTACTCGACAAAAAGCGCAAGGAAATGATCGGTGACCGTCTTGCAAAAATTACAGGACAGAAGCCAAAGAAGACAACTGCAAAGAAATCTATCGCTGGCTTTAAGCTTCGCGAGGGTGAGCATGTTGGCTACCAAGTGACACTTCGAGGTGCTCGTATGCAAGAATTTCTTGAGAAATTGGTTCACATTGCACTTCCGCGAACTCGTGACTTCCGCGGTATTTCACCAAAAGGAATTGATGCTATGGGTAACTACTCATTTGGAATCAAGGAGCACACTATTTTCCCTGAAGCAGCTGAAGAAGATGTGCGCGACGTATTCGGTATCGGTATAACTGTTGTCACTAACTGCAAGAGCAAGAAAGAGTGTGAGGCGTTCATGCGCTATATTGGTCTTCCTTTGAACTAACGAAACAGCCCCTCGCGGGGCTTTTCTTTTATATGAGCATTTGGTAGAGTATTTTTATGAATCGTGTTGCGATTAGTATCATCATTAGTTGCCTCTCGGAGAGAGAGTGCTAGTGATTGGTCGCTCCTGTCCCTAGCCCCCTCTCTCCGAGAGGTGGTTTAGTTTTGCAACTAAGCCATGAACCGTAACAACGGAGGGCGCGATGGGAACGGATATCGTTACTGAGACCCGCGATGAAAAGCTTGTGCGACTAAAGCGAGAGCTTGATGATGTCACCCATGGAACGGGAGTCCATGGGGAGCATCGAGGGCTTGCTGCGTGGCGAGAAGCAATCGTGAGCTTAGAGACGGAAATTCGTGAACTCGAATCCGATACGCAGATATGCGCATCATAGTGAGCGCAGATCGACGGCCAGCGATGCATGCATCGCTGGCCTTCTTTTTTATAAAAGCTGCTATACTCTTCCCATGAAAGAGGTCGTAGCACAACTCACACAATTGTTCAAAAAATATCCTCACCGGTTCACGACTGCGTTCTTCGTATTGGGTTTTGCATGGGATGCACTGACGCTCTGGAAAGCTGATGGGTGGTATGAAAATGCATGGTTCGGTCTCTATCTTGTTGTATCAACGGTTGTACTTATCGGCTTATCAAAGACAGACGAAAATAAGGCACATCCACGCCGTGCGCTTTTGATCGCTACATTACAGTTTTGTTTCGGTGCGCTTGCCGGCGGCATGCTTATTTTGTATGGAAGAAGTGGCACCCTTGCAGGGAGCGCAGCATTTCTTTCAGTTGGAGCTGCAATTTTACTTTCAAATGACCTGTGGGCACACCGTTACAGCGCGCAAAATATGCGCATAGGAGTATGGTACGCATTACTGATAGCATATATCTCAATGGTATTACCGATACTGTATGGACGGATCGGGGGTGATGTTTTTATGCATGGCATTCTGACTGGTTTTATTGTCGCTTTTGTGCTCATTGTTGCATTTCGAGCCGTTGGTTACCTTGCGCGCCCGCGTGACTTATATACACCACTTATTACCATCTCGCTCATCACTATTTTCTACATCTTTAGTCACTTTACGCGAATCATGCCTGCAGTACCACTTGCGCTCCGTCACGCGGGTATCGCACACTCAGTTGTTCATGTTGAGTCTGAATATAAGGTTCAATTTGAAGAATCTGGATTCCCACTATTGTTGGAGACATCGCGTATGTTTAACGCAACTGTCCCAGATCGTCTCTACTGTTTTAGTCAGGTATATGTACCAAAAACAATAACTACGCAAATCCAGCATCGATGGGAGTACTTCGATGTTGCCACGCATACATGGAAAACTATTGCTGTAGTTCCTTATTCGATTAGTGGAGGACGTGAAGAGGGGTATAGAGGCTATACATATATTACCGCCCGAGTGTACGGTGATTATCGATGCAACATAGAAACTGATCAGCAGGTATTGATTGGCCGACGTGACGTTTCATTGCGTGAGGGAGAAGCGGAACTCAAAGAGGCATCGTTTTAGTTGCAGAGATCGCTGTGTAGGTGTACAACATCCTCCGGCCACATGACGCGCTTGGCCAGCGTAAGCCGAGATAGGGAGATAGATATGCTCGGAGAGCGGATGTTTGTTCGTGTTGAGGCGGGTGATACGCCCCAGATCATCGAGGACCGGTGGCATCGCCACAACGGCGGCTGCTGGTTCTTTGACGGTGAGGCTCCCGAGCTGACCCGTCCTTATGTGCCGCAGCGGTACGTATGGATGAAGAGAAGGTGTGTTTCCCACTGAAAGCGACTGATAGCCCTCAATGAATATGCCCAGGCGCACTCCCGCGCCTGGGATTTTCTTTGCTTTTTAATCGCATATGTAGTAGTGTTTCGTGCAGTCAAGAACCACTCCGAGCCATAACTCGGGTATACTTCAATGTACGACCAGTGTTCACGCACAGGCCTATGCAGAGCCATAAACTCAGCGGTACAAAGAAAAGGTACTTGAACAGCGGTCATTTAGTCCTGCCGCGCTGTAACATTTAATTCTTTGCTGTATGGCAAAAACCTGTAAGGTTGCAAAATCAAACAAGCCACCAAAGTTTTCGACGCGCATCAACCGTCGTTGCTTTAAGTGTGGTCGTCCACGTGGATACATGCGAGATTTCGGTCTCTGCAGAATCTGTTTTAGGGAAGAAGCTCTTGAGGGGCACATTCCGGGTGTAAAGAAATCATCATGGTAAATGATCCAATTGGCGATTTCATTGTTCGCCTTAAGAACGCATCTGATGTCGGTCTTCCGCACGTTGTTGTTTCATACTCAAAATTGAAACATCAAGTTGCTGATGTGCTCGCAGCATCAGGATTCCTTGCAAAAGTAGAAAAAGAAGGAAAAGATCCAAAGGCTGCACTTACTGTGCACCTCATCTACAAAGAAGGAAAGCCAAAGATTACTGGAGTCAAGCGCATCTCAAAGCCGGGACGCCGCATGTACGCATCTGTATCTGAGATAAACCCTGTGAAATACGGAAAGGGTATCTTGGTTGTATCAACACCAAAAGGTGTGATGACAGGTGGTCAGGCAAAGAAGGAGAAGGTCGGTGGTGAGACTATGTTTGAAATGTTCTAACGAAACCACCATGAGTCGACTCGCAAAAAAACCAATCATCATTCCTGCAGGAACTACAGTCACCATCACGGGCACTGCTGTATCTGTCAAAGGAAAGGGTGGTGAGCTCAAGCACACGCTGAGCCGCTTTGTCAAAGCAACTATGAACGGTAGTGAAATTATCATCTCTGCTGAGGGAAATAGTACACAAGCACGTGCATCATCTGGCACTGAAGTCGCACATATCAAAAATATGATTGCTGGCGTCAACAAGCCATTCGAAAAAAAGCTTACAATTGAAGGTATTGGATACCGCGCAGCAATTGCTGGTAAGAAAATCACTTTTCAGGTTGGTAAGTCACACCCAGTAGAAATCATGATCCCAGCATCGCTTACTGCGACTATGGAGAAGAATGAAATTACGGTCAGTGGTATCAACAAATACGAGGTCGGACAGTTCGCAGCGAACATCCGCGCACTCAAGAAGCCTGAACCATACAAAGGTAAGGGTATTCGCTACAGTAACGAAGTTATTCGCCGCAAGCAGGGTAAGCGCGCTGCATAACGAAGTAATGTATGAAAACAGCAACAAAAACAACACAACGAGCAGCACGAAGACGCCGTATCAGTGGCAAGGTTCGTGGTGTAGATGGTCGTCCGCGACTTTCTATATTCCGCTCATCAACTCGCATTTTTGCTCAGATTATTGACGATACAAAAGGTACAACCATCGTATCTGTCTCATCTGATAAGGAAGCAGGAAAGACACAGAAGGAGCGCGCACTCACCGCAGCTAAGGTTCTCGCTGAGCGAGCACAGAAGGCAGGGGTGAAGAAAGTAGTCTTCGATCGAGGAGGCTATGCATACTTCGGCACAATTAAGGCCTTTGCAGACGCAGCTCGCGAGGGAGGTCTTGAATTTTAATCACACACTATGACTGAAGAAACAACAAACACACAAGAGACTGCAGCACCTGCAGCTCCAGCAGCAGCCCCTTCTGCAGCTCCAGCAGGCGCTCCATACCGCGGTGCACGCCCTATGGGACGAGGCGCGCGTGGTCGTGGGGGTCCACGAGGACGTGGCGGTAAAGATGATAAGGGTGGTGAACGTGGTGGCCGTGGCGGTAGAAATGACCGTGGTGAACGCAAGTCAGAGTTTGATCAAAAGACTATTAGCGTCAGACGCGTAGCGCGTGTGATGGCAGGTGGTCGACGCTTCTCATTCTCAGTTGCGGTTATCGCAGGTGATAGAAAAGGACGTGTCGGTGTCGGACTCGGTAAGGCAGCAGATACAGCAGCAGCGATTGATAAAGCAGTACGTGATGCAAAGAAGCACATGATTAAAGTTCCGATGACCGCATCAAAGAGTATTGCTCGAGATGTTTCAGGAAAGCACGCAGCATCACGAGTTACGATTCGACCTGCAAAAAACCGTGGTCTTGTCGCTGGTGCATCAGTGCGACTCATCCTTGAGCTCGCTGGTGTGACTGATGTTACGTCAAAGGTGTTAAGCCGCAGCCGCAACAAGCTCAACAATGCACGTGCAGCTATTGAGGCACTCAAGCAACTCGCGTAATACTTAATGCAATAACTATGACAAAATTACTGAATACACTCAAAAGCCTCGGCGGAAAGCGTGACCAAAAGCGCGTTGGACGTGGAGGAAAGCGTGGGAAGACCTCAGGCAAAGGTACGAAGGGTCAAAACTCACGCGCTGGTCACAAAAAGCGACCAGAAGTTCGCGACATGATCAAGAAGCTTCCAAAGCGACGTGGATATGGAAAGAACCGAGCACGCACTGTGTTCACTGACCGACCTGATGCATTTCCGCTCTCACTCGCGACAGTTGAAGCATACTTCAAAGCTGGCGATACTGTTTCTCCAGAGACTTTGGCAAAAATGGGTGTCATTACACTTTCAGGAC
>JACCDR011073029.1_pt1 | contig 11405 bp, 10 predicted proteins | sample 7446431 | NCBI WGS metagenome assembly JACCDR01 (sample SAMN15323443, study PRJNA562643) | freshwater metagenome | isolation source: river surface water | place: USA:Blue River Watershed | collected 2017-08-17
GCCGTACGAAGACAAGGATGACTACCGCAAGGTAAAGGCTGCGATCGACGATGCGCAGCGCCGCTTCGCCGGCGGCACCTACGCAGTCTGGTATCCGGTGCTGGGCCGCCTCGAATCGCAGCAATTGCCCGAGCGCCTCAAACGTGTTGCGCAGTCTGACTGGCTGCACGTGACGCTGAGCATAGGCGCGCCGGGCGACGATGGCCGCGGACTGATTGCCAGTGGCATGTTCATCATCAACCCGCCGTGGACGCTGGAGGCGACGCTGAAAGAGACCATGCCCTGGCTGACCCAGGCATTGGCGCGCGACAGCTCGGCGCGCTTCAGCTTGCAATCGGGCTCGGCGGCGAAACCGAAGGTCAGGACAGAGCGCGAATGAACAAGGCCTTCGTCAAGGAAAGCGACGGCGACGATGACGACGACCTCGGTGGCCTGCCACCGATACCGCCGGGCGCGAAGAACTACATCACGCCGCAGGGCTACCAGCGCATCCGCGATGAGCTGCTGCAGCTGATCGACGTCGAGCGGCCCGAAGTCGTGAAGGTCGTACATTGGGCCGCTTCCAATGGCGATCGTTCCGAAAACGGCGACTACATCTATGGCAAGCGAAGGCTGCGCGAGATCGACCGCCGGATCCGCTTCCTCACCAAGCGCATGGATCTCGCCGAAGTGGTTGAGCCCAGCGCGCACCATGGCAGCGACCAGGTGTTCTTCGGCGCGACCGTCACCTACATTAATGGCGCCGGCGACGAACATACCGTCACCATCGTCGGCATCGACGAGCTCGACCCACTGAAGGGCAAGATCAGCTGGGTATCGCCGGTGGCGCGCGCGCTGACCAAGGCGCGCGAGGGCGACGTGGTCACGCTGCGTACCCCGGGCGGCGAAGAAGAGCTCGAGATCATCAGCGTCAGTTATCCGAAATCCGGCGAAGTCTGAGCCATGGCCGGCCCCGGTGCCGGGATGCGTTTTCCGATGACAAGCTCTTGCCCGCAGTAACGTACAATCATCGTCATGCCCATCGTTTTCTCTACGCTGAACCATCCGTTGCGCGTGCCTCTGGCCGCCGAAGTCCACTCGCGGCCGCCGATGCGGCTGGAAGCGCCCGAGCGCATCACCCATCTGGCCATCCACGGCCGCAATGAACCGCTGGCGCCGGCCGAGAAGCGCGGCATGCAGTCCGCCCTGCTGGCGGCGTTCTGCGTCCACTACGGGGTGACGCCGCCTTCGGGCAGCGCCAAATATTTTTTCCATGACTTCGGCCGCTTCCGGCTGAAGTGGGAATGCCATACCGAATTCGCCGGCTACACCTTCGTGTCCTCCGGTGCGCCGCTCGGCGGTATTGATGCCGCCGTCGACAACAAGCTGTTCTCGCACATGCCGTCCTCCGACGTGCCGCAGGACTGGCTGCTGTCCTTGCAGGGCAAGCTGCTGGTCGCAACCCATGTCGTGCTCGAGCGCGCCACCGGTGCCGCTGCCGACACGCTGCCGCAGATGCGCCGGGTCTTCGAGACCAATGCCGTGATCGGCTGCGAGGCGTCGCAGGCGGCCCAGGTATGGACCGACTTCCAGGTGCACGCCGACGGCTTCACCCGCTTCGTCGTGCTCGACGCCGGGCTGCAGGGCCAGCAGGCGGGACGACTGGTGCAGCGCCTGCTCGAGATCGAGACTTACCGGATGATGGCGCTGCTTGGCCTGCCGGTCGCGCAGTGGGCGGCGCCGGTGCTCAACGATATCGAGTCCGAGCTGGCGTCGGTCACGCGCGCGATGGTGGCCAGCCAGAAGCCGGGCATCAGCGAAGAAGCGGGCATGGCCGAAGAGCAGGCGCAGCTGCAGCAGATCACGTCGCTGGCAGCGCGGCTCGAGCAGATGGTGGTGGACAACAGCTATCGCTTCTCGGCGTCGAAAGCTTATTTCGGCCTCGTGCATTCGCGTATCGCGGAACTGCGTGAACGGCGGATCGAAGGTGTGCCGACCATTGAAGAATTCATGCAGCGCCGCCTGACACCGGCGATGAATACCTGCGAATCCACCGCGCGCCGGCAGGAAGTGCTGGCCGAGCGTATTTCCAACAGCAACTCGCTGCTGCGCACGCGCGTCGGCATTCGTCAGGAACAGCAGAACAGCAAGATCCTTGAATCGCTCAATGCGCGCGCGGCCCAGCAGCTGCGTCTGCAACAGGCCGTCGAAGGCCTGTCCGTGGTCGCGATTTCGTATTATCTCGTGGGCCTGGTCAGCTATGCGGCCAAGGGCGTGAAAGCAGCCGGCCTGCATCTGGACACCGATCTCGTGATCGGCGTTGCGGTACCGGTGCTCGCCGGTGCCGTGTGGCTGGGCCTGCGCTCCATGCACCGCAAGTTCAAGAGCACCGAGTCGGGCGCTGCCGGTAACGCACACTGACCACGGCCGACTGCTTCGCCACTGCAGCGGCAGCGCACCAGCTGGCTTACTGCTTGCGGCCTATCCGGCGTATCAGCGCGCGGGCTTCATCGGAGCCGAGATCCTCGTCGGCAAACAATGGCAGCGCCAGCGCTTCGGCGATGCTGGCACGTTCGTCCCCGTCCGGCGCAAGCAGCTTCATCAGCAAGTCTTGGATCTCGGCCTCGTCGTTGCGCAGGGCAGCGGGCAAAGGGTGATCTTCGAACAGCATGCGGCGGCGCTTCGACTCGCTGGCATTCTGGAATTTGACGATTTTGTCCACCGTTTCCGTGCCCGTACCTTCGACCAGGAACGGGTTGACGCCATACAGGATCTCGAACAGCGTGACGCCGACGGCATAGGCATCGTCCCGCTGGCTCATATTTACCTTGTTGTACACAAGATCGCGGTCGCTGCGCGCCTTGTTGATGATCTGCTTCCTCTCCAGTTTGTCAGTGGTCTTGCGCAAGTCCCCGGCTTCCTGCAGGTTGATCTGATTGATGGCATCCCGGTAGGCCGACACTTTGGCGAGTAGGGCCGGAGAAACGTACTGCGCAGTATCCGGAACATTCCGGATATCGTTGAGCACGTCCCCACCTTTCATTGAGCGATCGAAGTCGCCGATCTTGGCCTTGCCGTCGACGCCGATGAAAACATTCTGAGGCTTCATGTCGAGGTGCAGCACCACGGAAGATTCATGCAGGTGATGCATGCCCGACAGCACATCCCGCGCCAGCGTCAACAGGACAAGCCGATGATCTTCAGCATCGAGGTCGTCCCTCTTGATAGCGCCGGCAAGGCGCTTGGTGAGGAAACCATCCAGCGTTCCCAGGCTGCAGTCTTCCATCGCTATATGCAGTTGCATGCCCAGCCGTAGTACCCCCAGGACTTCCACTACGTTTTCATGCCCCATGCCCTGCGCCTGCAAATGCAGTTGCAGCTCGCTACGACACCGGTTCAGCACTTTGATGGAATCGTCTGCCGGGTCCACGGGTGATTTGACAGCGACGGAAAGCGCGGGCTCGCCGGTGCTGCGGTATATGTTGACGCTGCCGTGCGCGCCTTGGCCGGCAAAGTCACTGAAGCGGATTTTCCGATCGTCGAGGTACAGGGTTCGCAGTGGCCCGTCATTCGGGTTTTCGCTGGCGACGCGCTTGCCATCGGTGCTCACGTTGCCGATCGTCTCCTGCAAGCCCTGACTGAAGGCGGCGTAGACATCGTCTCGCAGCCGATGCGAGCATTTGTCGTCGAGCAGATCCTTCAGGGGTTGTTGCAAGGCCTTGTCGTCGAAGAAGGACATCCGGAACATCGCGAGTTCATGTTTGCCGCAATTCGGATTGTGGCTCAGGAATCCTTCGACCAGCGCCTCGGCGACCTCCTTGCCGATGGCCCAGGTCTTTGCCAGCAGCGGCCCGCGGTCATCGCCGTCGTCCAGCTTCGCGTCGAGCGAGCACATCGTATGCCAGCCCTTGAGCGATCCAGTCAGCGCGTTGTCGATGATCTGCTGTCGCTCCGCTCGCTGCTCTTGCGCAAGCGGGTCATGCTTGTGCGACAGCAAGCCGCTCAGCTGGCGGGTACCGACCGCCACGTAGTCGTTTTCCTTGCGCACTCCTGAATCATTTCTGCCCGGCTTCAGGGCCTTGGCGAACTTGCGGATGTCGAGGAAGACATCATTGATGTTCGTGCTCTGCGAAGACTTCTCAAGGCACTTCTTGATCATGCTTAGCATCTTGTCCGAGCGTTCGGGGCGGTTATTGAGGATGTCCTCATGGCTGCCGGTCACGAAGACGCGGCCCTCTTTTGCGTACAGAAACACTTCCTTCGAACCATGGCGAGCGACATCGTTGAGCAGGACGTTGAGGTCACGTGCCTTGAGTTCGGGCGAAATTTCGATGCTGGAACGGCTGGTGCCGCGCGATCCGGGCGAAGCTACGCTCATCCTTACCTCCGCAAGCGTTGGTCAGTATGGAAATTCTGATGATTAACGGACATCTGATTCGAACATCAGCAGTTAGCTTGAGAAGAATCAAGCAGCCACTAGTGCAGGGTTGTCAGTCGCCAGCAACATGATTACTGGCTGGGAAAAATGTATGGGGGGAGGGTCAGACAGGCGGGCGATGAGGAGCGGACAGGCGCGGACGTGCGGAGCAGGCTGAGCGGTCAGGAGCGGCGGACAGGAGAACAGACAGGAGAAGAGGCAGGAGAAGAGGCAGAAGCTACGGCCAGGCAGGGGAAGCGCGGTCAAGCAGGACCGTCACCCATTCCCTTTGTCGCGCAGGATGCGTTCGACGCCAGGGACACGGCGCACATTGCGCATCAGCCGCGCCAGATGCACCCGGTCTTCGACTTGTACGGTGAAGCGCAACTCGGTCAGCGGACCGTCGCGGCGGCCTTCGTCCATGCCGACATGGACGATGTTGGAGTCGGTTTCATTGATCTCGGCCGCCAATCGCGCCAGCAAGCCCTTTTCATCGGTCACCAGCACGCGTATGCGGCAGTTCGAACGGCTTGCATGGTCATGCGCCCAGTGCACGTCGATCCAGCGGCCCGGCTCCTTGGCGCGCATGCGCCGCATGTTCTCGCAATCGCTGGTGTGCACGACCAGAGTCTGGTCGCGTCGCAAGTTGCCGATGAGCGTGTCGCCGGGAATAGGCGAGCAACAATGGGACAACTGCACCGACGAGGCCGGTTCGTCGCCGCTGACCGTCATGGGTTTGACCTTGCTTTCCGCGGCTGCCGCAGCGTCCGTGGCTTGCGGCGCAGGCATGTCCATCAGGCCCTGGATATGGCGCGCCACCAGCGTTGCCAGGCGGCGTCCGGTGCCGATGTCGGCGTGGATGTCGGCCAGCGATTTCGCGCCGGTGTCGCCTACCAGCTTCTCGGTGACGTCCTGCGGCACATCCGGCGGCAGGTCAAGGGCCAGCAGCGCCTGCTCGAGCAGCATCTCGCCGAGGGCGATCGCTTCTTCACGATTGATCGAACGCAGGTGATGACGGATCGCCGAACGCGCGCGGCCGGTGCGCACGAAGGATAGCCAGTTCGGCGTGGGCCGCGCATCGTCCGACACATCGATGGCGACGATATCGCCGTTGCGCAGCTCGGTCTTCAGGGCCGCCGGTTCATGGTTGATGCGCGCTGACACCGCATGGTCGCCGATGTCGGTGTGGATCATGTAGGCGAAGTCGAGCGCGGTCGCCCCGCGCGGCAGCGCGATGATGGTCGACTTCGGCGTGAACACATAGACCGAATCCGGGAACAGGTCGACTTTCACATGTTCGAGGAATTCGACCGAGTCGCCGGTCTGGTGCTGGATGTCCAGCAGCGACTGCAGCCACGCATGCGTGCGCTGCTGCAGGTCGGTCAGTTCGGCGCCTTCGTTCTTGTACAGCCAGTGCGCGGCAACGCCGGCTTCGGCCACCTTGTGCATCTCGGCCGTGCGGATCTGGAACTCGACCGGCGTGCCATACGGGCCGATCAGGGTGGTGTGCAGCGACTGGTAGCCATTCAGCTTGGGAATGGCGATGTAGTCCTTGAACTTGCCCGGCATCGGTTTGAACAGCCGGTGCAGCACGCCCAGCGCGACATAGCAGTTGGCAAAGCTGTCGACCACGATGCGGAAGCCGTACACATCCAGCACCTGCGAGAAGCTCAGGTGCTTGCTGCGCATCTTGCGGTAGATGCCGTACAGCGTCTTTTCGCGGCCGAACACGCCGGCTTCGATACCGGCCGCGCCCAGTGCCTGCACTACCGAGTCCATGATCTTGCTGACCACTTCGCGGCGGTTACCGCGCGCGGCGCTCACGGCCTTGGGCAGCGTGCGGTGTCGTAGCGGATGCAGGTGCGAGAAAGCCAGCTCCTGCAACTCGCGGTAGATATTGTTGAGGCCGAGACGGTGCGCGATCGGCACATAGACTTCCATCGTCTCGCGCGCGATACGGCGGCGCTTTTCGTCCGACATGGCGCCCAGCGTGCGCATGTTGTGCAGGCGGTCGGCCAGCTTCACCAGGATCACGCGCACGTCGCGCGCCATCGCCAGCAGCATCTTGCGGAAGTTCTCGGCCTGTTGCTCGACCTGGGTCTGGAATTCGATCTTGTCCAGCTTGGACAGGCCATCGACGAGGGAGGCGACCGGCGCGCCGAAGCGTTCGATCAGCTCATCCTTCTTGACGTCCTGGTCTTCCATCACGTCATGCAGCAGCGCGGCCATGATGGCCTGCGCATCGAGCTTCCACTCGGCGCAGATTTCGGCCACCGCAATCGGATGGGAGATGTAAGGCTCGCCCGACTTGCGCACCTGACCCAGATGCATTACATCAGAGAAGCGGTAGGCTTCCTTGACCTTCTTGAGTTCGGACGGGGTCAGGTACTCGGACAACCGCGTGGTCAGCTGCGTGACCGAGGCCACGCCGACGGCGGTCGGCGCGGGGCTGTTGCTGGTATTGCTGGGGGTGCTCTGGTTGGAAGGCACAGCAGGAGGGGCCTTCCGGGCAGGGGAGGTGGCGGGGGAGTCAGAAGGTGTCGGATGCATTGCTCGGCCGACCCGGGCTACGGGCCTCTCCCTGTCAGCTCGGGACTTTCTTCAGCATTTCGATCCCGACCTGGCCGGACGCGATCTCGCGCAGGGCGGTCACGGTGGCCTCGTCATTGCTCTCGACCTTGGGCGTATGGCCTTGCAGCAGTTGGCGTGCGCGGTAGGTCGCGGCCAGCGTCAGCTGGAAGCGGTTCGGGATCTTCTTGAGGCAATCCTCAACGGTGATACGTGCCATACGTTCTCCTGGAAATCTGGGCTGGTACTGAGCTAATTCTTTAGGGCTGAAACCGGGTGGCTTCAACGTGCTTACGTCCTGGGTTACTTCAAATGGGCCTGGATGCCGTATTCGGCAAAAAGCGGACTGTGCCGCGCCGCCTGTTGGCGGTACCTGCACCGCGCTGCGCACGTGATGGCAGCAAGCTGGGACAGGGCCGTCTCGAAGTTTTCATTGATAATAACATAGTCGAACTCTGGGGCATGCGCGATCTCGCCCGCTGCGGCGAACACCCGGCGCGCAATCACCGCGTCGCTGTCCTGGCCGCGTTTGCGCAGACGTTGCTCGAGTGCCGCGATCGATGGCGGCAGGATGAAAATGCCGACCGCCGACGGGAATTGCTTTCGCACCTGCTGCGCGCCTTGCCAGTCGATTTCCAGCAGCACGTCCTTGCCGGCGCGAGTCTGCTCGTCGATGAAGAGGCGCGAGGTGCCATAGTAGTTGCCGTGCACACGCGCTGACTCCAGGAATTCACCATTGCGCTCGCGCTGCAGGAATTCGGCCTCGCTGGCAAAGAAGTATTCCTTGCCGTGTGTCTCGCCCGGACGCGGCGCGCGCGTGGTAGTCGACACTGACAGCACGATCGTCGGGTCCTGTGCCAGCAGCGCATTGACCAGCGTCGATTTGCCGGCGCCCGAAGGCGCAGCGACGATGAAGAGGCTGCCCGAGGCCTGGTCGCGGATTTCCGGGATAGTCATCGTCATCACTCCAGATTCTGTACTTGTTCGCGCATCTGCTCGATCAGCAGCTTCATCTGCATCGATGCATCCGACAATTCCTTCAGTGCTGCCTTGGAGCCCAGCGTGTTGGCCTCGCGGTTGAGCTCCTGCATCATGAAGTCGAGCCGCTTGCCGACCTGGCCGCCTTTTTTCAGGATCGCGCGCGTCTCCGACAGATGGCCGGACAGGCGCGTCAGTTCCTCGGCGACGTCGACGCGAATGCCGTACAGCGTGACTTCCTGACGGATGCGGTCCAGCGTCTCTTCGCGGCTGATCGAAGGGGCCGCCGCACCGGCAGCTGCCTGCGCGATGCCCAAGGCCTCGGACAGGCGTTCCACTGCCTTGTTGCGGAATTGTTCAATCGCCTGCGGCACCAGCGGCGTGATCGTTTTCACGATCTGCTCGATGTCAGTAATACGCGATACCAGCATCGCTTCCAGCGATGCCCCTTCGCGCTGGCGCGATTCGATGAAGGCCGACAGCGTCGTCGCCAGCAGCGCCTGCACGTCGGACTGCAAGCTGTCCTGGGAGAGCTCCGATTCTGCCAGCACACCCGGCCAGCGCAGCAGTTCATGCACCGACAGCGGTGTCGCCTGCGGGAAGTGCGCGGCGACATCCTGTTGCGCCTGCTGCAACGATGCCAGCAACTCCACATTCACCGCCAGGCCGGCGGCGGATTTTTCCTTGCGGCCGAACGACAGCCGGCATTCGACCTTGCCGCGTGCCACGCGCGCGGTGATGGCTTCGCGCAGTACCGGCTCGAGCGCGCGCAAGTCGTCGTTCATGCGGAACTGCAGGTCGAGGAAGCGCGAATTCACGCTCCGCAGTTCCAGCGTCAGGGTGCCGGACTCGCTTTCGCGGCTGCTGACCGCGTAACCCGTCATACTGCTGATGGTCAAGTTCTTTCCTTTATCACTTTACAAATGCTGGAGCGCTCCACACAATCCCGCACCGGGGAAAGGTAAAGGCACGACGAGAACATGGTGGCCGGTCTGAACAACGCAGCCTTGCCGGAAGGCCTGACGCTCGGCGAAAGCCGCGGCGGATACCGCATTGTAAAGAAGATTGCGGTGGGCGGCTCCAGCATCGTGTACCTCGCGCACGACGACCGGCAGCGCGCGGTGGCCATCAAGGAATACCTGCCAGCTGCGCTGGCGCAACGCGCCCCCGGCCAGCTGGTGCCTGTCGCGACGCCCGAGCACCTGGACTTGTATCGGCTCGGCATGCAGCACTTCATCGCCGAGGGCAGGGCACTGGCGGCCATCGACCACCCCAACGTGGTACGTGTGCGCGACGTGTTCGCCGAGCATGACACCGTCTATCTCGTCACCGATTACCTGCAAGGCCGTTCCTTGCAGGAGCATATTGCGCTGCGCCGCCGGCAGGGCGACAAGCCGCTGGTGTCCGAGCCCGCCTTGCGCGACCTGTTTGCGCAAGTGATGGATGCGCTGCGCGAGGTGCACACGCATCGGCTGCTGCACCTCGACCTCAAGCCCGCCAATATCTATCTGCGGCCTGACGGCACGCCCGTGCTGCTCGATTTCGGCGCCGCCCGCCAGATTCTGCATGCCGACCTGACACGGATGCACACCATGTACACGCCGGGCTTCGCTCCGCCGGAGATGTATACCCGGCAAGGGCTGGGGCCGTGGACCGACATCTATGGCATAGGCGCGGCCATTTTCACCTGCATGGTCGGCGTGCCGCCGCAATCGGCGATAGAGCGCAAGCGGGATGACCGCATGGACATGTACTACCGCGAACTGGGCACACTGTATTCGACCGAACTGGTGGCGCTGGTACGCGACTGCCTGATGCTCGACCCGCTGGCACGGCCGCAGAGCGTGTATGCGCTGCAAAAGCTGATCCGGCAGCCAGCCTGAAGCCACTGCCTGAAACCAAGCCCGCAAGTGCGGGCCGACCCCGGCCAGTTCGGCGATAATGTCGGCCTTCCTTGCCCTTACATCCCCGACCGCATGTCCAACCAGAATACCCAGCGCCCCAGCGGGCGCGCCGCCAATGCCCTGCGCGAAGTCCGACTGACCCGCAACTTCACCCGCCATGCCGAAGGTTCGGTGCTGGTCGAGTTCGGCGACACCCGCGTGCTGTGCACCGCCAGCCTCGATGAAAAAGTGCCGCCTTTCCTGCGTGGCCAGGGCAAGGGTTGGCTGACCGCCGAATACGGCATGCTGCCGCGCTCGACTCATACCCGCATGGACCGTGAAGCGGCCAAGGGCAAGCAGTCGGGCCGTACGCAGGAAATCCAGCGCCTGATCGGCCGCTCGCTGCGCGCTGCATTCGATCTTGAGGCCTTCGGCGAGCGTACGCTGCAGCTGGACTGCGACGTGCTGCAGGCCGATGGCGGCACCCGTACCGCAGCCATCACCGGCGCGATGGTCGCGGCCTATGATGCCTTCGCCAAGCTGGTCGCTGCCGGCGCGATCCCGAAGGTGCCGGTCAAGCATTTCGTCGCCGCGATCTCGGTGGGCGTGTTTGGCGGCCAGCCGGTGCTCGACCTCGACTATCCGGAAGACTCGGGCTGCGACACCGACATGAATGTCGTGATGAACGAGGCTGGCCACTTCATCGAGCTGCAGGGCACCGCCGAAGGCGACGCCTTCGACCGCGCCACGATGAACCAGCTGCTTGACCTCGCCGATGCCGGCATCCGTGAACTGATTCGCCTGCAGAAGCAGGCACTCGGGATCTGAGCATGACGGATCTGAGCAAGAACATCAGCAAGCTGCAGCCGCTGGTGCTCGCATCGAATAACCGCGGCAAGCTGGCCGAGTTCTCGCAGCTGCTGGCGCCACTCGGTTTCGAACTGCGCACGCAGGGCGAGCTGGGCATTGTCGAGGCCGAGGAGCCGCATGCGACCTTCGTCGAGAATGCGCTGGCCAAGGCCCGCCATGCGGCACGCGCCAGCGGCCTGCCTGCGCTGGCCGACGATTCCGGCATTTGCGTGCCCGCGCTGGGCGGCGCGCCCGGCGTGCTGTCGGCGCGCTTTGCCGGTGAGCCCAAGTCCGATGCGGCCAACAACTGCAAGCTGGTCGACAGCCTTGCTTCACAGGCCGACAAGTCGGCCTACTACTACTGCGTGCTGGTTTACCTGCGCCATGCGGATGACCCGCAGCCGGTGATCGCCGAAGGGCGCTGGAACGGCCAGATCATCGCCGAGCCGCGCGGCAACGGCGGCTTTGGCTACGACCCGCACTTCCTGCTGCCCGAGCTGGGCAAGACGGCCGCCGAGCTGAGCGCCGAAGACAAGAACCGCCAGTCGCATCGCGGGCAGGCGCTGCAGGCACTGATCCGCAAGCTGGCTTGAGGCGACGTCGCCGGCCGACCCGTTTGCCCTCGCGCTCAAACTCGCGCTCAAACTCGAACTCGCTGATCCAATCATGATTCCCATCCGGCCCGAACTGCAGGCAGTGCCGCGCAAGGTCGTCGACAGCTACCTCAAGCC
>JACCDR011380602.1_pt1 | contig 11403 bp, 10 predicted proteins | sample 7446431 | NCBI WGS metagenome assembly JACCDR01 (sample SAMN15323443, study PRJNA562643) | freshwater metagenome | isolation source: river surface water | place: USA:Blue River Watershed | collected 2017-08-17
ACGCGTCGTCGACGAGGAAGCCGTGCGGCTCGTCGCCGTCGGTGAGCCACAGCTTGTCACCCTCGACGCGCCAGACGACGACGTCGTCCTTGTCGTCGTGCACCTGGCCGATGACGACGTGCGGCTTAACCTTGGTGAGTCGGTTGACCTGCCCGGACCATTCCATGGCGTGGCGGCCCTTGCCCGCCACCCAGTAGCCCTCGGGGTCGTCGCCGACCTTCTCGCGGAGCTCGCTGCGCGGGTTGTTCGAGCCCTTCGTGGTGTCCCCGCCGTGCCACGCCCGGAACCGGCAGGACCCGTCGGCGAGCCGCTCGAAGTACCTGTCCTGGTAGGTGGCCAGCGCGGGCGGCCGGATCTCGACGACCTTGCCGTCCTTGACCTCGGGAATGGTGAGCTTCCACCGCCGCAGGTCGACGGGTGGGACAACCGTCGGAACCGTCGTCGGCACGGGCGGGGCGGGCTCGTCGTGGTGGCCGAGCCCGGCGACGGTGTCCTCGACGGCTTCGCGCATCGCCTGCGCGACCGCATCCCACTGGTCAGGCATCGAGCACCCCCGGCAGCGGCGAGACCGGCGAGTCGACCAGGGTCACCGCGGGAACCTGCATGGTGGTCGCCCGGCGGGCCGCGCGCCCCTCGGCCGGCACGTCGACGGTCTGCCCGCCGACCCGGCCCTTGCGTACCGACGGGCCCCGCTTGTCCCGGGTGACGGTCTCGGTGACGATCGCCCGGGTCACCGTGTAGGCCGGGTCCTTGGACGCTTCGAGCGCCGTGACGAGCAGGTTCAGCGTGTCGTCGAGGTCGATGCCTTCGACGGTCACGCTGATCTGCCCGATCTCGGTCTTGCCGTCCTGGTCGTAGGTGAACGACACCGAGCCTGCGTCTGCCATGCCTCTCCTCTTTCTTAGCCGACCCGGCGGACGGTGAGCCAGCTGCCCGCCCCCAAGATCGTATTGCTGCCATTGGCGGTGTTCTGCGCGAAGGCGAGCTGCAGGGTGCCGGCGCTGGTGCTGGTGACGATGTAGCCGCGAGGGATGGCTGCGAGGTCGATCGTCCCTGTGGACTCGTCGTCGCCGGTCGAAGACAGCGCGTTGCTGCCCTGCAGGCTGATCGTGGAGGTGTCCATGTAGCCGACCCGCTCCCGCCCGCCCACCGGGGAGGACGCCACATAGGGGTTGAACATCGTCCACCAGCCGTCCGCGCCCGACGGGATCGTCCACCCCACCTTGAAGTCCGCGGTCGGGTTCGACGCCCAGCGCAGCCAGCCGTCGAGGATGTACGTCGAGGACGCGGCCAGGTCGAACGACATCCCCGACACGGCGGTCAGGGTGGTGGTGTTGTTGACCGTCGCGTCCGAGGCGAGCACCACGGCCGCGTTCAAATCGTTGAGGTCGGCCGCGGCCAGCCGCTGACCAGCCAGGAACGTCACAGCAGTCCTTTCACAGGGCCAGGGTCGGCGGGCGCCACAGCTTCACCGCGTCCCCAGCCGGTTTCGCCGTCAACATCGAGTCGAAGCTGGCGTGTTCGAGTCGCACGTTCGAGAACACCGCCGGGGTCCCATCCCCGGACGCCGCTGACCGGTCGGCCGTCAAACCGGGGGACGCCAGGGTCGTGGCCACCCATCCCGCTGCCAGCGGCTGAGTGGCCGCCGCCGTCCAGACGCTGCCGTCGATCGAGTGCAGCAGCGTGACAGTGGTGTCCGTGGTCGCCACCCGCAGCCACAGCTGCGTGAGCGCCCCCAGCGAACCGGCCTGGGACCACTGCAGCACCCCGCCGAGGTAGCTGATCCAGCCGAACGTGTTAGCCACCGAGTCCAGGTAGGCCACGATGCTGTTGTCGTTGACCGTCCCGACCTGCCAGGACAGGTTCGCGCGGGCCCTCGTCGCCGAGTCTTCCGCCGACGGGGGCGACATCAGCGCTGTCCACGTGGTGTTGGCCAGCGAGTATCGACCCGCAGCCAGCAGCCCGGCGGGCGACCCGTCCGCGACGGCGGCGACCTCGATGGTGCCGTCGCCGGGCTCGGCGTAGGTGCCGGCCGACAGCGGCCACAGCCGTTCGTTGACGACCCCGTCGGCGAAGTCGTCGACGATCACCCCGCCGCCGACGGTGAACGTCTGCGCCTGCCGGGTCGTCTCGGTGAGCGACACGTTGTCGAACGTGGCCGGGGTGCCGTCGCTGGCTGTGGCGTCGCGCTGCGCCTCCAGTGCGATCGACAGGGTGGTGGATTCGCGGATCGCGGTCGGCGTGGTCTGCCGGGTGACGACCAGCCACGACTCCCCATCCGCGGACGCCTCAAGGAGCGTCTGCCCGGACTGTTCCCGGATCCGCACCCACGGGTAGGTCGTCGGCGACCACGCGGTGGACACGTCCCACGCGGTCTGCCCGGAGGTCTTCGCGATGATGCCGAGGGTGTAGGCGGGGCCCGCCGACACCAGCCCGTAGACGGTGACGTAGGTGTTGTAGCCGCTCGCCCCGAGCGGGTCGTACACGCTGAGCCGCGCGATCGCCGACGTGGACCCCTCAAGCGAGGGGACGGCGGTGATCTTCGCGGTCAGCGCCGAGTCGGCCAGCGAGTACACCGGGCTCGACTCGTACCACGAGCCGGTGCCTGCGGCGACCGCGGTCACCGACGCGACCCCACCCGTCTCGGCGATGGTGCCCGAGCTGGCTGTCCACACGTCGGTGTCGATCGTGTTGTCGTCGAAGTCGTCGGCCAGCTGGTTCCCGACGACGACCGGGGCGGCGCCGCCCACCTCGGCGGTGAGAGTGCAGGCTTCGACGGTGACGGGCATGCCGCCGACGTCGAGGACCAGCGGGTAGTCGGCGGGGTCGGTCGACCAGTCCGGGCCGTCGACGGTGGTGACCCGCAGCTCGTCGGCCCCTGCCGGGGTGAACTGGGACAGCACGGAGCCGGAGGTGTCGACGTGCGCGGGCCCGTCCTCCTGGCCCGCGTCCGGGGGGACCTGCACGACCTGCCACGGGTCGGCGAGCGAGCAGTTCGCGGTGACCGTCCACCGCTTCTGGTCGATGTCCTGCGTGTACCCCTCCAGGACGAGGGCCAGGTCCCCGCCCGGGTGCTGGGTGCGGGCATCCAGCAGGTTGCGGACGTCGATACGGGTGCCGATCGGGCGGCCCGCCCAGGTCGTCGCCAGGTCGGGAGACTTCGCCAGGTCGAACACGACCGTCGGGTACCGGTAGCCGACGACGGTGCCCAGGTGCACCCGCCACGCCGCGTGGTGCGCCGCGCCGACATCGGAGCGGACGTTGACGTCGACCGAGGTGTCGTAGAGGCCGATGGTGTCCGACCCGAGCGGGCCGTCCACGTCCTGCGCGGTCACCTCCGACCCGGCCGGCCGCTTCACCGTGACCTGGTTGGTGGTGTATCGGTCGTCGTCGTCGGGGTGGAACGGATCCAGCAGGTGGCTGTCGGCGACGTCGAGGACGAGGCCGACGGGCCGAGACAGCCTCCCCGAGCGGGGCATGTACGCCAGCCCCTGACTGACCCCGTCGAACAGGATCCCGCCGTCTACCTGCTCGATCTCCCGTAGCAGGTCCAGTACCGGCGCGATCGACTGCGGACCCATCACGTCGACCGCCGTCGCCAGTGGGGTCGCGGGCAGGTACGTGGGCGTGTAGTAGCCGACCGTTTCCCCTGCCTCGCTCAGCACCCGGGTGAGTCGGTTCCCGGTGCCCTCCCCTGCGTGCCCCGACAAGACACCCGTGGTCGTGCCAGAAACAGCGAGGATGCTGTCGCGGATCGTCACGTGGCCGAGGACGAGCTCGGCCGAGCTCGGGGTGATGATCTCCGGCGGGGCGACCCCGTCGTCCTCGTCGTCGATGTGGGTGTTCAGTGACACCGACTGCGCCCGGCCCAGGGTGCGGGACGTGCACGTGCCCGACAGCGACTGGAGGCTTTCGGCCCCCTGTTCAATCCAGGAAAGGGTGTAGTCGACGTCCGACCCGTCCTGGGTGAGGTCGAGCTGCAGTAGCCCGCGGACGCCGTCGACGCCGAACGCGACCGCGTCCTCCACCTTGAGGGTGCCGTAGCGGTCCTCGCACAGCACGATCAGGTCGCCGCCGGTCTGGTACTCGATCCACCACCAGTCCGAGCTGCCGGACACGTCGAGGAAGATCAGCGGCTGGCGGTGGGTGATCCCCGAGTCGGGGAACCCGATCAGCATGGTGAGCGACAGCTCCCCGGTGGAGGGTCGCCACGGCACCGCCCCGTAAAGCTCGCAGCCGCCGACCGTGGGCAGGGGGAAGCTGGCGATGAAGTCGGTGTTCGCGGCGGCCTTCGGCGGGCCGTGCTCGACGGCGGCGGTCATCGTGAACTGTCCGGTTCCGTCGTCGCCGATGGCCGCGGCGAAGCTGGTGGCGCCGTCGGCGTCCTCCATCGGCCAGTACACGACCGGCAGCGCGCTGGTGGTGGCCTCGACGTAGCGGCGGAACGGGGAGATCGAGGGCGGGTCGCCCTGCAGGAGTCGCCGCATCACCCCCGACGCGGACAGCCTGACGACGGCGTCGCTGCCGGTCTGGTCCCAGTCGGGCGCCCAGCCGTCGGCGTAGCCGAAGAACAGCGTCCGCCACGTGATGCCCTCGTCGAGGGACACGGACACCCGGATCGGGGTGTTACGCCGCAGGTACGGGTACAGCGGGTTCTGCCCGCCGAGGGCGTAGCGGCCGCCGCGGTTGTCCAGCAGCATCGTGCACTGCGACGGCTGGGTGGTGCCCGCCTCGTCGGTGCGGCCGACGGTGACCGTGAGGGTGGCGCCGTCGGACTGGCGGACATCACGGGTGATGTCATCCCACGACCACAGCGACGAGTTGAGCGAGACGTCCGCGCCCCACGCGGCCTGCACGATCAGCACCGTGCCCGGCAGGGTGTCGGCGAGGATGGAGGCGCCGACGGGGAACGGGTTCTCGGGGTTCTCCCCTGCGATCCCGGAGCGGACCAGCGACGGGTAGGCCCCGTCGAGCAGGCCCTTGAACGCCGGGAACGGGTCGCCGCTGTCGCCGGTCAGAGTTTCGTAGATGTCCTGCAGGGTGTTTGCCAGGCCGCCCGCGGCGATGATCTGCGGGATCGTGTAGCCGAGCTGGTCACGCAGGTAGTACAGGAACAGGACGCCGCACCCGGTGATCGCCGACGGCGAGTTGCTCGAGGTGGCCGTCGAGTTGACGTAGTCGGCGCGGGCGCTGTTGAGCCACAGCTGAGTGACCCCGTAGGCGTTGCGGCCGAGCCACCCGGTGCCGGCGGCGCCCAGCATCTCGGCCAGGAAGGTGGAGTGCAGGAACCGGCACAGCGTCTCCGAGCGTGTGCCCCCCAGGGTGTCGGAGAAGAACCAGCCGGTGTCGTCGGAGCCGTCGACCCCGTTGGCAATGTCGAGCTGCCACTCGAACGCGTGCGCCGTCTCGTGCAGGATCATGGTGCGCAGCGATTCCGGGTTGCGGAAGTCGTTGTCCCGGATCTCGACGAGCAGGATGTGCCCGCCGAACCCGTCGTCGAGCAGCTGCAGCCCGCCGCCGCCGACACCGTCGTAGATCTGCACGTAGATGTTGTCGATCGCCGGGTAGGACGCGCCGAACCACTCCTCCAGCAGGGCGTAGTCGTCCTCGACGTGCGCCATGACCTCGTTGACCAGGGCTGGCTGGATGCCCAGGTCGGCGTGGTTGGCGGGGTAGAAAAAGTAGTAGTGCGCGGTGCCGCCGGCGAAGACGAGCCGCTGAGGGTCGCCGCTGACCGGGGCGGGCGCCAGGACCGTGCCCTGACGTGCACGATCCGCGGCCACCCACTGGGGGATGACGGTGCGGCGCGCGGCGGACGGCATCGGTCAGATTTCCTCGACGGTGGCCCAGCACAGCATGTTCGCCGCGGCCGAGAACGTGGCCCGGATCCGCAGGAACTTCGACACCGCGACGACCGGCTGGTAGCCGGGCATGAACGTCCGCAGGTAGGAGGCGTTGATGCTGCCGTTGGTGATCCCCGAGACCTCGGCGACGTCGAACACCCGGGCGGCGGTCGTCGAGCCCTCGACGGTGGCGGTGTAGCCGCTGCCCGACGTGCCCAGGGTGAGGTTCGTGTTCCGGCCGTTGGGGTCCAGGTTGACCAGCCCGGACGCGGAGTGCGCGGTCACGGTGGCGGCGACGTCGGTCTGCAGCAGCTCGACCACGCCGACACCGGTGCCGGCCGGGGCCGCGTCGAGGCTGTAGCCCCACTCGATGACCCGCAGCTGACAGGTCGACGGGGTGGCGAGCTGCCACATGGTCTTGATCGAGGTGCCGGTGGTGACCTTCGCCTGCGCGGCGGTGGTCGGCATCGGCCCGTTGAACACCGTGAAGGCCATGACGTGTTTCTCCTGGTCAGCGAGTCGAGATTTGGATGCGGCCGGTGCGGTGCAGCTTCATGAACGCGTTGGCGAAGGCACCGTCGGTGTCGCCGCCGAACGTGACGTGATGGCCGCCGCCGCCTCGGCCCTGCTGGGCGCGCATCTCGTCGAGCTGGAACCCGGCCACCACCGACGCGTTGCGGGGGAAGCGGTTGCCGCCCCAGCGCTGGCGGTCCCAGCCGTGCGACCAGCCACCCCGCGAGCCGCCGCCGTAGCCGCGGCCCCGGGAACGGCCGCCCATGCCGGACAGGACGCGCGGGTCACCGGCCTGGAAGCCGGCCACCACCCCCGCGGCCATGACCTGCCGCTGCATCCGCTCGACCGCGCGCACGGCGTAGTGCTGGTTGCGTTTGACTCCCTCGGCGATACCGCGGGGGATCCACTTGCCGACCTCGTCGCGGAACTTGCGGGACGGTGACGCGATCCCGAGCGCAGCCTTAGCCGCGTTGAGCAGTTCGGTCGCCTTCTGCGTTACGAACGCCTGCAGCGCCGCCCAGCCGGCCCCGACGCCAGCCTTGATGCCGTCGACCACGGCCTGCCCGACGCTGGCCCAGTCGATGTTTTTGATCAGGTCGCCGAGTTCGTTCCACTTGGCCTGAGCGTCGGTCTTGAACTCCTCCCACTTGGCAAGGAGCTCGGTCTTCCAGGCGTCGATCTTGGCGAGAGCCTCGGTCTTGATCTCGTCGATCTTCGTGGTGATCGTGGTCTTGATCTCTTCCCACTTGGTAGTGGTGCCAGTCTTGATCTCTTCCCACTTGGCCAGCGTGTTGGTCTTGAACTCTTCCCACTTCGCGTTCGCCTCGGTAACGAACGTGGCGACGGCGGTGGCGACCTCGACAACCTTGGTGATGAACTCCGTCAGCTTCGTGATGATCTCGATGACGTACGGGGCCAGCTGGATGAACGCCGCGATCAGCAGCTGCATCGGGCCAGACGCGAACTCCAGGATCAGCGGCAGCAGCGGGATGATCGCCTCATTGAGGAACCGCAGAAACGCCTCAACCAGCGGCGGGATCAGCGGGGCGAGTTGAACCAGCGCGTCGACCAGCGCGGTGCCGAGGTTTGTCACCAGCTCGGCGATGACCGGCTGCATCTGCTGGATCACCGGCAACAGCCCTGACACGAATTGCTCCACCAGCGGCGCGAGCTGCTGCACCAGCGGCACCACGCCCTCGGTGACCAGCCGGGCGAACAGGCTTGCCAGCGTCTGAATGATCGGGGTGACGCCCTGCACGGCGGTAGTCAGCACCGGTAGCAGCGACATGACGATGTCGGTGAGCGGCTGGATCAGCGGCTGGATCGCGGTGAGGATCGTCGCGAACGCCTGCCCCAGCACCGTAAGCAGCGGCGCGACCGCGGTCAGTGCGGCACCCAGCACGGTGCCCAGGGTGGTGGCGATCTGGGTGAGGACCGGCTGCAGCGCCACCAGGACCGGCTGCAACGCCGAGGACAGGGTCTGCACGAAGGTCGTCAGGCCGGGCACCAGCGCCTGTAGCGCCGACGCCAGGACACCCGCGAACAGTCCGGCGATCTGTCCGACCAGCGGCAGCAGCGGCGACAGCGCGGCCAGGATCTGCCCGGCCGCCGCGGTGAGCGCGGTGAATCCGGGCGTGAGCGCGGTGATCGCCGCGCCGAGCTGGGTAAACACGGTGCCCAGCGACGACCCGACCGCGGCACCCATCTGGATGAACAGCGAGATAACCGGGCCGAGCACCGCACCGAGGCCGCGGATCGTCTCCGCCAGCGACGCCACGGCCTGCTGGATCGGGCCGGTCGAGATGGCCTGCCCGATCTGCTGGAACACGCTCCCGATGGCCGAGCCGAGCTGCGCCATCGCCGGCGCGGCCTGGGTGGCGGCGGACAGTAGCCCCTTGACGAACGCGGCCAGGCCCGGGCCCATCGAGTCGATCATCTGCCGGGCGCCGTCCAGGGCGATCCGCAGCTGCTCCATGCCCTGCGCCGAGGACACCACGTTGACCAGCTCGGCGGCCACCCCGGTCAGCGAGGACGCCATGCCCTGCAGCGGGCCCTGCAGGCCGGTCAGGACCGGGCCAAGCTTCTCCAGGACCGGGGTGAGCTGCTTCTCGAACGTGTCCGACACGGCGGCCTTGAGGCCCTCGAACTCCGGCTTCAGCCCAGCTGCGGCGGCCTTGATGCCGTCCATGCCGAGCGCGACCGTGCCGCCGGCTGCGGCCAGCGACAGCAGCAGCGGCGCGGCAGCGGCAGCAGCCGAGCCGACGGCGCCCAGGGCGGGCGCGCCGACGGTGCCGATCATCGCGAACTTGCTGGTGATCGACGCCAGCGCCCCGCCCAGTCCGCCGCCGTCGCCGAGGTCGCCCGCGACGGCCTTGGCTGCCGCCCCGGTCGCGGTGATCTCCGCGCGCGCCTTCCCGCCATCGGCGGTGATGCGGATGTTGACTTCGTTCCGGCCGCCTGCCGCCACCGTTCAGCCCCCCATCGGGTCTTCCTTGTCGCGGCCGAGGTCCTCGATCGCGATCAGACGGAGCAGGGCGACGTCCTCGGCCATCAGCGCCGAGGGCAGGCAGGAGAAGCGCTCACACAGCCCGAGGACCATGCGGGCGTCGGCTAGTTCGCGGGGGATGTCGACGCGAGTTCCATCGGGGGCAACTCCACCACCGACGGCGCGCCACCGGTTGATGGCTGACCTAAAGGGGCGGGCACCTCGCCCCCGGCGGCGCGAAGCCACGCCCCGATGATCTCCAGGACGTGGCGGGTGTCGAGGGTGCGCAGCCCGTCGGCGGTGGCAGGTACGTCGCTGTTCCAGCCCTTGAGCGCGACCGTGGCGAACTGCTCGACCAGCGTGTTCACCGCGGCCAGCGCCTCGGTGCCGTCGCCGGCCCCGGCCGACGCCAGAGACGACAGTTCGAGGAACGTCCCGAACGGCACCGACGACGTCTTGACCTCCAGCCCGTGGAGCTCGTGGTCGGCGGGGAAGTCGATCGTGATGATCGTGGTGGGGAACTGGAATCCCATGGGGGGTGCTCCTGTCGGGGCTTCTCGGGGTGTGGTGGCCCGTCCAGCACCCCGAGCACTGGACGGGCCGATCAGGGGGAGCGGCGACCTGTTTGCGCAGGTCAGGTCAGGCGTAGGTCGGCACCGCTCCGTCAGCGAGCGCGCCCTCCGCGGACCACGAGGCGCTGCCGTCGTCGTCGCGCTTCAGCCCGTAGGTGGTGAACAGGGTTTCGCAGGCAAGCACCTTCGTGGCGATCGTCAGCGTCACCGTGCGGGCCACGCTCGTGCTGGGCACGGTGGCGAGGACGGCGTGCGCGCCGGTCGTCGCCGTCGTGTCGAACGCGCCCTCCAGCTTGACGGTGAAGTCGGCCAGGCCCAGGAGGCGTTCCTTCGCGGACTTGTCGACGCCGGTCACCACGATCTCCTCGCGGGGGGTCTCCCACTCCGCGGTGGTGACGCTGTTGGACATGGTGCGGGCGGTGCCGCCGCTATCGTCCACTGCAATCGTCATCCCGAGGCCGGTTACCTTGCTAATTTTGACCACTCCCTTTCTGGAGGTGCCCTGAGCAGCGAAAAGAGCGCCCCCGGAATGGCGACGCTCATTGTTGAAAAGGGCGCTCTCAACACCCCAGGATGGCGACTATCCGCGGGCGACACGCTCCGCGTACCGGTCGACGTTCTCGTGCAGCGTGTCCAGCCACCGCGTGTGCCCGACCTGCCTGCGCCCGCGTGACGGGTCGCGCAGGATGAACAGCGGGTCACGCTCGACCGGCACCCGGTGCTCGTCGTCGCTGTCGCTGGTGCAGCGCTGGCCGGGGGCGTACTCGAACACGGTCAGCCCCACCTCGTCGCGGTACTCCCGCGCCCGGCGGCGGCTGGTGTCGGCGCGCAGGTAGGCGGCCTGCGCCTGCCCCAGGCTGGTGGCCTCGTCGATGCGCAGGGCGAAGCCGTGCACGTAGCCGGGGCATTCGACTTCGGCGCAGGTGGCGCGCCGCCAGAAGTCGAGGGACGAGTCGCGGGGGCGGTGGAGGATGTGGCCGTTGCCGGCCGCGCGGGGGATCCGCGCTGGGCGGGCGGCGCGACGGCGGGCCATCAGAAGGATGTCGCGGTCAGGTTCTTCGCCACGGTCACGGCGAAGGTGCACGAGGTGAACGTCCCCGAGGTGACGACCCGCAGGTACCGCTCCACGTTCTGGCTGGCCGAGGTGGCGATGCGGGAGGCGCCCACCGCGGTCTGCGCCCCGAAGCTGCCGCCGGTGACGTCGGCGAACGCGTCGCCAGCGGCGTTGTCGGAGGACTCCTGCAGCTTGATCGTGATGTTGGTGCCGGTGAACTCAGTGATCTGCAGGTACGCCTGGAGTCCGAAGGCGGTGGTGGCGATCGTCGCCCCGTAGTCGAGGCTGCCGCCGTTGGTGGCGGTGGTGTCGGCGCGTAGCCCGGCGGTGAGCAGCTGCCCCCACTCCAGGCCGTAGCCGCGCCCGGCCAGCTCGAACCCGGCGGTCATGCTGCCCTCGTCGTCGCGGCTGGGCGCGTAGGTGGCCTGCTGCGACACCAGGCAGGCCGCCCAGTCGCCGATCGCCGACCCGGCCAGGTACATGGCGTGCACGTCGGCGGTGGGGAGCGCGGCGAGGGTGTCGTGGGTGCCGCCGACCGCGTTGTTCCACCAGCTCGTGGCCTTGATCAGCCCGTCACGGATGCCGCCGATCCGCTCGCGGGCGGACTTGTCGATGCCGGTGCAATCGAGCTCTCCGAGGCTGCCGGTGATCTCGTCGAGGGCGGTGACGTCGCCGGACACGTTGATGCCGTTCAGGAGCAGGCTGTGCCCCATGCCGGTCTGCTTGCCTGCCACGTCAGAGGCCCTTTCTGTCGGTCACGGGGCCTGTGCGAACAGGTCGTCGACGAGGAGCGGGAGGGTGATCACGAGGACGCGGTACAGCGCGCCGTCCTGCGGGAGGTAGCCGGCCTTGCCGCGCAGGCCGGGGCTGCCGTCGGCCATGCCGAGCAGGTCGACCGCCGAGACGGTGCCGTCGAGGTCGAAGTCGCCGGAGTAC
>JACCDR012183771.1_pt1 | contig 11401 bp, 23 predicted proteins | sample 7446431 | NCBI WGS metagenome assembly JACCDR01 (sample SAMN15323443, study PRJNA562643) | freshwater metagenome | isolation source: river surface water | place: USA:Blue River Watershed | collected 2017-08-17
GCCGTGCGGACCAGCGCGGGCACCTCGGCGGCGTCCTTGGCGCGTAACGTCTCCAGCTCGCGCCCCAGCCGAAACACGGCGCGCTCCAACCGGCGAATGCGTTGCTCGTTGGTCATGGCGTCAGACCTTTTCGTAGAGGGCCGGATAACCTTGGGGTCCGCGGTGGGCCGGGTGAATCATCCTCAATTCCCCAGCCTCAACGAACGAGGCGAAGACGCGTTGCGACGACGACGGGCTGATCTGGAAGGTGCAACGCGTGCAACGGGCGCCGCTCGGGTTGGTTTCGAGCCATTGACGCACGGCGCGGTGCTGCTTACTGCGGACAAACGCGCGCCTCAGTTTGCTCTGGGGCGCGGTGGGATTCGGCTTTTGCGCCAAATAGCCCACGCCACGGCCCACGAATGACGCGACAAGCAGTTGGTTGGCGTTGCGGCGTTCCTTGACGGCCAGCAAGCGTTCGGCTTCAGCGGTGATCATGGGAGGAAGGTTGAGGGTTGAGAGCCATGTGAATATGCCAACGGGGTTCGTTAAATTAACTGTTAGCCGCATCCCATTCCGCCTCTATCCTGGCGAAGTGGAGTGTTTCTCTGGCCTCATCCAAGAGTTCCTGGCAGCGGCCTTTTGTTTTGTAAGTTTTTCGCAACCCGAATATCGCTCTTTGAAGCAGCGTGATCTCGCGTGCGAGCGTGTTGCGGCTAACAACGCGCTGCACCCGCAACCGCCGCTGCGCTGGTCGGTTGCTAGTCGTTTTTGATTTTAGTTTGGCTTTTGGCATATCAGTCCTTTTTGTCGGCGGCGGTGGGGTAAGCTTGACCGGTCGGCACATTGAGTCGGCGCGTAAGTTCTTCCGCATCCAGAATAGCAAGCTCTGCGTATTTGGCGCATTGCTGGAGCATCTCGGCGGCCCGGCGCGGATTCATGTGACGGAGCGAAAATCCAGCTTCGAGGATGTTCACGCGGCACACTTCGATTCGCCGCTCGCATTCCTCGCGGATGATTGCGGTGTTTCGGTCATGCGCCGAACCATTTGCTGAAGCGGACACGGTGGTCCGCGCTGAGCCGTTCGTTTCTGTTTTCATAGTCAGTCAGTCCGTGGCTCCGTGTCCGCTTAGCGTGTCGTTAGAGGACTTGGCGCGTTTGTGATTCGGGGCGCACTTGTCGCAGTAATCTTTTGAGCCGACCTGTATCCATCCCCACCTCTTTCGATTGGCCCGGATTTGTGTAGCGTTGAGGCTTCGGTCGTCACCGCTATTTTGCTGGCCGCAGTCATCGCAGATCACCAGCGTTTCGATTACAGCACTCATAAAGCCGTCCTCTAACCAGTCACTTCAGCGAACCCGGCTTTCGCGTTTCAGTTGCAAGCGACCCGTCCGGTGAGCCGGGTCGCTGAGTTCCGTCGTTGCACATCACAGTTTGATGCCGACGGATTCGGCGGTGACGACTTGGCCGGGGCGTTTGCCGAGGCGGGCCTTGGCGGCGGCTTCGGTGGGGAACGACTGGATGAACGCCACATTGCTGCCCCAGCCACCGCCAAAGGTGATGAACCGCAACTTTTCAATCGTATCGCCCGGATCCGGGCGGCGGATGATGATCCAGAAGACTCTCTCGCTCATGGTTTCACCTCTTCGGCTTTTGCGTCGGCAGCTTTGAGCGCCCAATACTCGGACATTTTGATCTCAACGCAGTGCTCGTCGGGTGGGACAAATGGATTTGCCTCATGCGCGGGAACGCTCAAGATCAACACGTTGTCCAAGATCTCGAAACCGATGTAGGCACAGCGAAAACTCGATCCTTCAAAAGTAGCGAACCGCGTGAAGTCTGAACTGCCCAGCACCTCCGCTTGAAAATCCTCGGCCGTCACTTGCTTCATGGTCTTGAGACGGTCACGAAGATTGCGGCCGGTTTTGGTGCGCGGGTTAGGTTGGAAGACGTTATCTTCGCCTGGGACGCGCTTCCAGTCTGCCGGCGGCGTCTTTCCGTCCGTGAACAATAAACCTTTTACACCGTGCCGATTTCCGTAGGTGCCGCTTGCCCCAAACTCCTTGATCACGGCATCCCGAACTGATTGGAGTGCTGTAAACTTGGCGTGAAACCGTGCGTGGGCTGCTGCGACAACACCGCCGGTGATCCTGTAGTAAATGCGTTGGCTCATAAGGTCACTCCGGGGTTTCGGCCTTGAGGGCGGCGAGTGTGGCGCTGGCGGAGGCGCTGGCGGTGAGCGGCACGTCGCCAAAGGTCTTGGTGCGGACGAACTGGCCCTTGGCCACCACGGTGAGCCAGCCCTTCTTCTTGGCGCGGAACAGGAAGTTGCTGGCCTGCGTCTTGTCTTTGACGATGCCATTGGACGCGAGCACTTCCGCCGTGAACGGCTCGGCCAACTTGCGCACGGCGCCGATCACGGTCGGGTTGTTCAGGATGCCGCCTTCGCGCAGCCTGGCGTCGGGCTTGACCACGACGGCTTTGGGTTTGCGACCGGGCTTGCCTTTGACCGGGGCAGGCGTGGCTTTGAAAAAATGGTGCCCTTCCAAAGGTCTGACGATGACCGGCTCAGGCGCGACGGGCGCGCCGAAGTTGACGATGATCTGCTGGCGCAGTTCGTTGAGGCTGTGGATGCGGGCGTCGATTTCGGCGACGGTTTGTTGGATGTGCGTTTTCATAGAGTTTGTGCAGTGGCAGGGTTTATTCGGTTTCGGTGGCGTCTTTCAGGAGGGCGGTGACGATCTTGTCCACGTCGTTGGTGGGTTTGATGACGACTTCGTCGCCGGTGCTTTCGACAGTGCAGCCAATCTTCTTGAGTGTGGCGACGTCGAGGTCGGCCAAGGCTTTGGCGATGGGCTTCTCGGTCTTTTTGATGAGCAGGTCGGCCTGTTCTTCAGCAAAGTGTTTGCGGATCAGCGCGATGGTCTTGGCTTCATCTTCACAACTGATGCCGCCGGTGCCTTTGCGGTAGCCGACTTTGATGCCGTTGATGACGAGCGTGCGCGGCTTCTCGAAGAGGTGAGGTGCAGCGCTGATGGCGCGGTGCAGGGCGTCGCGCTTTTCGGCAGCGCGAGCCACGTCTTTGCGGAGCTGGCGCAGGTAATCGTTCTTCACCTGGCGCAGGGCGTCTTCGAGTTTGGAGACGGTGCAGGCGAGATCGGCGTGCGCGTAGGCGAATTGGTTGGCGGCGGTGGTGATGTGGTCGAGCGTGATTTCAGGCATGGGGGTTAAAAAGGTTGAGGGTTGAGAGTTGAGGGTTGAGGGATTTAGAAGTTGCCGTCGGGGTCTTGGTGTTTGGCCCAGCGCAGCGCGCACCAGAGGGCGACGGCGACGAGCACGAGTTGCAGGAACAGGCCGAGGATGAGTTTCATGTTGGGGTTTGGGGTTTGGGGTCTGGCGTCTTGGGTGCGAGGCGCGGATCGGGGACGGTGGGCAGCGCGGCAAAGCTGCCGTGGCGATTGATGGCGACGCTGCGGCCGGCGGCAAAGGCGCGGCGGATGCCGGGATAGCTGCGCGTGCGGTAGCGGGGGGTGGGCTTGGGTGCGTTCATGCGGCTTTGCGTTTGGCGGCGGCGCGGTTGCGGATGGTGTAAACGAGGGTCCAGAGTTGTTTGGCGGTGGCGTCGAAAAGGGTGCAGCCGTATTGGCGCTGGCAGATGGCGTTGGCGTAGTTGAGGTGCAGGCCGGCGGCGGCACATTCGGCGGCGAGTTTGTATTCGGCGACGCGGCGTTCTTCGGTGGCGGCGCGGACTTGGGCGTTAAAGGCGTCGCCGTGGCTGCCGAGTTTGTCGAGGAAGTGGGCTTTGACGGCGTTGTAGTCGGCCTGGGTGCAACAGCGGAGGCCGTGTTTGCCGCAGGCGGCGATGACTTCCTGGTGGCGCCAGTCGTCCTCACGCACGTCGAAGCGTTCGCCACGGCCGCGCGCGAGGGCGCGGACGATGTTCAGGCAGCGGCGGGCAAGCTGGCTGAGGTAGCGCTTCTGTTTGTGCGTGAGGGGGGCGCTCATTGCGGTTGAGGGTTGAGGGTTGAGGGTTGAGGGGTCACTTCTTCAGGGCTTCAAGGCGGTCGCAAATCGCAGTGCCGACGAGAAAAAACACAAAGCCCAGTTCAACGCTGCTGTAGGTCATGCCAATCAAAACTGAGGCTGCACAGATGCGGGCGCTCATGACGGGTTCTCCTCGGTGATGATGGCGTGGAGGCTGCGGGCGGCGAGCAGCAGGGCCTCGGCGGGGATCAGCACGGCTTGCGGGGGCAATACGCTGCCGAGCGGGTGACGGATCTGGACGACGACCATGCCACGGGATTGGCCGGGGCTGAGGAACAACGTGGCGTCGTCGAGGTGCGAGCGGATGCTCAAGATGTGGGTCTCACCGGGTAAGGGTTGAGGGTTGAGCGTTGAGGGTTGAGAGTTGGGCTTAGACATGGTTTAGGGCCTCCTCGATTTGGTTGTCGGTGATGGGTTGGCCGGTGAGGCGCGAGCGGAACGCGGCGGCGGCGCGGAGGGCGGGCCGACGTCCGCCGTATTGCTTCACGTAGAATTTGCGGCTGCGGTGGTGGCCGAGGCTGACGGAGTAGATGGGCTGGCGGCAGTTGCGGCTCCATTGGACGCTTTCGCTGATGCCGGTGATGCCGGTGTTGCTGGTGCGTTCGCCGACTTGGGCGAGGAATTGGTCGCGGACCTGGAGGGCGCGTTCAAGGGTGGGCACGTAGGCCTGGTATTGGACGCCGTGGCGCCGGATGCGGACGTTGAAGATGTCGCGGTGGGCGCTGATGTAGCGGGGCAACGGGCGAACACCGAACGCCGAATGCTGAACTTTGAACATCGAAGTTTTCATGGGTCAGACGGGTTTGGTGTAGCGGCTGGGGAGGAGGCGCCCTTCGACGAGGGTTTTGGCGCGGGCGTAGATCTCCAGTGTGACGGGTTTGCCGTTGGCTTTGAGGCGCAGTTCACGAGCGAGGCGGCTGACGTAGCGCCAGTTGCCGAACTGGCAGGACAACTCGGCGATCTTGGCGCTGATGTCGTTGGCGGTGGCGCGGTCTTCAAAGGTGATGCCACGGCGTTCGAGGAGGAGTTGCACTTCGGGCTGGCCGGGTTGCTTGAGCTGGACGCGTTCGCAGAGGCGGTTGCCGAAGAGTTGAATGCACTCTTCGTAGCTGCCTTTGATGAGGCGGTTGATGAGGCTGGGGATGCAGAGGAAGACCACGACGAGGCGCGGGCAGTTGTTCAGCAGGGTCTTGATGAGGTTGATGCCGCGGGGGCCGATGTGGTGGGCTTCGTTGATGAGCAGGATGGTCTGCGTGTCGCCGATCTGATTGATGATGAGTTCGAGCCGGGCTTGTGGGTAGGGCGGAATTTTGAAGGGCTCGCCGGCATCGTCGGTGCGTTTGCGGAGGTCGAGGGCGCGGAGGATGTCGAGGAGCGGGATGGCGGCGGATTCTTTCCAGAGTTCGTTGGCTTCGAGGGCGCAGGTGAATTTGGTGAACTTGCGGCTGACGGCGTTGCGGACGGCGTCTTTGCCGGTGCCGTTCTCGCCCTGGATGACCACGAAGCGGGCGATGGATTCTTCGACCATGGCGCGGGTGATGGCGCCGAGGCTGGCGGTGATGTTGTCGAAGTCGGCATATTCAACTTCGGGCGCGTTATCGCGAGCGCGGAGGATGCTGATGGTCTCGATGGCGGTCTCGAAGTTGCGGATCTGGTTGTCCACGCTGAGGCCGTCGAGGTCGTCCTCGTGGTCGAGGATGCGCTTGTAGGTCTTGGTGGAGCCGATGGAGGCGACGCGGCGGTAGAGTTGGGCGTCGCTGAGGCCGCGTTCGGTCTGGTAGGTCTGAACTTCGAGCGCCAGTTGGCGCAGTTTCTGGATGGTTTGCATGTTCCCTTTTTGTGTTTTGGTCTAGGTGAGCAGCATGTCCCGGCGGGACCGTTGCTCAAATTGTTCGATGGCGCGGAGGTTTTCGGCGCGGCGTTCGGCGTCGAGGTCTTGGGTCTGGCGGATGGGGTCTGGGGTCTGGGTATCCAACCGGGCCGACACCGGTGCGGAGCAATGCTCCGCGCTCCGGGGGGCGGTGCGCTCGATCTTGGTGGTGGTGGCGAGGCCGTCGTGTTGCTCGCTGCTGGTGTAGAGCGTGCGGCCACCGGCACCGATGGCGCGGCTTTCGCGGCGCACGAAGGCGGCGGATTTCTGGCGGGCAAGGCGTCCGGCTTGGGCGTCGTCTTCGGCCCAGCCCAGGGCAAGGCGCAGGTAGCCGGCGGTCTCGTTGACGAGGCGAGCGGGGCCGATGACTTCACCGGCTTTGCGGCCGTTGCAGTTGTCGAGCAGGACCAGGGTGGCGGTGCATTGCGGATCGCGCGGGTCGAAGTGGCAGCGGACTTTGGCGCCGTCGTAGAGGTGCAGGTCGGGGCGCGTGAAATCGAAGGGGACGCTGAAGTCTTCGAACATGGGGACTTTGCCGCCGACGAGGACGCCGCGGACGGTGCGTTCGAAGCTGAAGGGGGCGAACATCCAGTCCATGCCGGCGCTGAGTTGGCGGAGGGGCGCGGCGGTGGTTTGCTGGGTCCAGATCTCTTCGGGCACCCAGGTGCCGTAGTTGCGGCTGGTGAGAAGGGTGCGGTTGTGTTCGGCAAGGACTTCTTGGAAGACCTGCACGACGACGGCGAGCGTGGGGAAGTAACGGCGCGGGTCCTGGTGTCCGGACTTGGAGGCTTCGTAGAGTTTGCAGTTGTCGGCGTTCTCACCGCGGAAGCGGCCCATATCGGCGTGCGGGAATTGAACGGCGAGGCGGGTCCAGGCTTTGTTGAAGAGGATCTCGACGGTCTTCTGGTGCGGGCTGTGGGTGCGCCAGTGTTGGCAGCCGAGGGCTTGGATGGCGTGGCGGACGGCGTGGCTGTTGAAGGTGCCGCCTTCGAATTGAAAGCCTTGGCGCGGGATGCCGTGGGAGCGCACGACGGTTTTCATGCCGTGCAAAATATCTTCGGCGCGGTAGCTGCCACGGGGGCGGACGACGTAGTCGAAGCCGAGGGCGAAGTCGTAGCCGCAGTCGATGAACGCGAGCCACTGGAAGCGGCCGAGGAGGACGCCGTATTTGGTGCTGCACGGGGTGAGGACTTCGGGGCGATCGGCGGTGCCGCAGGGAACGCAGACGGCGATGCCAGGCGTGGCGTCGTCGCCACCGAACCAGTCGCCGGCTTGCATGCGTTGGCGGCCTTGGTCGCTGTTGAAGCGGCGGACGCTGGCGGGGGCGGCGTTGTTGTTCAGATCCCAGTCGCGAGCGTTGCGGGTGTAGGCGACGACGCTGGCGTTGATGGTGATCTGGCGGGCGATGCGTTCGGGGACGAGCGGTTGGCCGGCGCGTTCGCGGGCGAGGATTTCGTCGCGGAGGGCGGGCGGGCAGATCGGCAGCTCGGAAAGGTTGAGGGTTGAGGGTTGAGCGTTGAGGGTGGCAAGGAGTTGTTGGCCGAGGCCGGTGGTCCAGCCGAACGGGAGCGCGGGGAGGCTGAGGGTGCGGCGGATGGCTTCGGGGACGCTGCCGCGTCCGCTGGCGGTGTTGCACTTGAGGTTGAAGAAGCGGGCGGCGGGGATGAACCAGCGGAGGGCTTCAATGCGTCCGGAAAGGTCGCCGAGTTTGGCGGTGGTTTCGCGGGGTTCGGGCAGCAGCGCGGCGACGCCGGCGGCGAGGAAGCGTTGCAGGCGGGAGTGGTTGCCGCTGAAGGTGCCGGGGCTGCGACCGAGGAGGCGCGCAGCGGAGCGCAGGGAGTGGCCTTCGCCGGTGAGGCGCAGGAACTCGCGGAAGAGGCCGGCTTCAAGTTCGGCGGCGCGCCAGTCGGCTTCGGTGGCGCGGCTTTCGCGGTGGGCGGTGTCGGCGTTGGAGATGGCGAGGGTGGACGGGGCTGCCTCCCGTGATTCCAACCGGGCAGCGCGGCTGTTCAGGAGTGACGAGCCCATCATGTCTTGCGGGGCGGGAGCCGAGGCAGGCTCGTCGGGCCGGATCGCGGGTGCCGGTTTCATGATCGCCTCGGAAAGCGTCTCCGGCAGTCTCAGTGTTGCCGGAGCGGAAGACGCCGCATCCAAGCGGGCATGATGGCCAGTCGGTTCTGACTTGGTCTCGGGGGCGTCTTCAAAATCGAAGTAGTTTGAGCAGGTGCGGCTCATGGTTTTTTCTCCTCGTGTTCGCCACAGAAGTCGCGGTTGCTGACGCTAGGGAATTTGGTGCGTGCCATGGAGGGCGTGGGGCCGGGGTGACAAATGGGGGCGCGCCGGTGGCAGTCGCCGTAGAGGACGTTGGCGTCCTGGCTGGTGGGCTGGTGCGTCCAGAGTTTCCAGAAGCGGCAGGTGGCGCAGGTTTTCATGGTTCAGAGGTGGCGGCGGACGCGGTGCCAGTAGTTGAGGGTGGTGGCGCGTTGGTGGCCGCGGGGGCCGCCGTTGTGGATGCGGGCGAGGGTTTCGAGATCGCCGTTGGCGATGGCTTCGCGGGCGTAGCGCGTGAGGTAGGCGGTGACGACGCGGCGGGCGTAGGGTTCGTGGGCGACTTGTTCGTATTGGCCGCCGACGCGGCTGTCGGCCCAGTAGGCGCGGTGGATCTGGTAGGGGCCAAGGGCGCGGCCGCCGTCGCCGACGATGGCGCCGGTGCGGCCACTGGTCTCGACGGTGTGGATGGCGCGGAAGAATTTGTCGGGGATCTGCTGGGCCAAAGCGGAACGCGGGAAAGCGGAAAGCCCGAAAGCAACCGCGATGATGATGGCGATGGTTTTCATGCGCCCTGCCCTTTCATGGCGGCGGCACATGGGCCGCAGATGCCGTGGGAAACGGTGTGGTGTGCGTAGCCGACGTCCGGGCCATGGAGGTGAGCGCGGCACCAGGCGCAATAGACGGACATGACGATGGGCTCGCGGTGGGTATCAATGGCGCCAGCGTTGGTCAGTTGGCGGGCGCTGACGGGGATAAACCAGCCGGTGTCGGGGGCCGCAGGGGTGGAAATGTGGTTGCCCATATCAGCGGTTCCTCCCTTCTTCGCGAGCGAGTTTGGCGAGGTGTTCGACGAGGGGCGTTGGCCACTTGGTGAGGGCGGTGGCGAAGGCGTCTTCGATTTTCTGGCGTTGGCCAGCGGTCATGTCGGCGTAGCGTTTCTCGCGGTTCTTTTCGTTGCAGCCGAGGAGGCCGGTGACGTCGCTGAGGTGGCGGGCGATGTAGGTGGGCCAGTCTTTGCGGTCTTCGCCGCGGGTGCCGCCTTTGGCTTTGCCGTTGGCGGCGCGGGTGATGCGGTGGCTGGGACTGTCGCCGCCGAAGGCAGCGCGGGCGGCTTCGCCGAGGGTTTTGTCTTGCATGAAGCCGAAGACGTCCTGGCGGAGTTTGCGGGCGGCGTCGGGGAGTTCGGCTTCGGGGAGGGTGAGGATCTGGCTGTGGGGGATGACGGTGCCTTCGACTTCGATGTAGGGCTGGATGTCGTCGATCATGCTCAACCCGAGGCGGGAGCGCATGACGCGGTCGGCGCAATCAATCCAACGGTAGGCGGTGCTGACCGGGATGCGGTGGGATTCAAGCCACTTGCCGAAATTATCCTGGTCGGCTTTGGGGTTGAAACGACCCGTCTTCCCATCGTGGGAAGACGGTGACATGGAGGCGCGTTTTTCGATCAGCATTTGGCCCGCGATGAGGGCTTGCATGGCGTAATCGACCTCAGCGTTGGCTGCGCTTTGGCAGGCGGCGATGATCTGGGCGTCGGTGTGAACGTCGTGGCGGTGGCTGGTCTGAAGTGACTTCATGGTTGGTTTAGTTGGCAGCGTTAGCGGTGTTGGCTTCGCGTTGGATTTTTTCCCGAATGGCAGCGCGGATGAACTTGGACCGGTCGAGGTCCAGCTTCTTGACGCACTCGTCCATCGTTTGCACGACGTGCACCGGCACCAGCACGAGAACTGCCTTGCTCTCGTCTTTAGTGTTCGGGTTTGTGCTCATCTGCGGATATATAATCAGCATATAACGAGTATGTCAAACGGTTCTTGTATTTTTTTTTGCGGGGATGATATTCGAGCAGTGGATAAGCCCGAACGAAACCAGATATTGATTCCTGTGCCGATGCAGCCTGCGTTTGCCGAAGAAGTGGCGGAGGCGTTGAAGGTGTTGGGCTACGGCAACCGTTCAGATTTTATTCGCGATGCGATTGTTGAGAAGTTGCGGCGCGAGGGGTATGAAGTGGACGCAGCCATTGCGGCTGCGCCGTCGCGGATCGGGAAGGGTGGTCGCCCGACGCATCGCGGAAAGTTGAAATTTCCGTTGATGGGCGGCTCTCCGATGCTGAACGATGCGGTCAATTCCGCTGATGGTCAGGCGAAGCGTGACGACCTGGCAGAGATTGCAGGTGCGCCCGGAGCCGGCGGGCACGTTGCTCCTGGAGTTCCGCCAACTGCAAAATCTGTTTCGGGTTCAGATGCTGGATCAGTTTCTTATCGGAAGGGGTCAAAGCGCAAACCGCGCAAGCCGCACACGGGTGGCAAAAGTTGATCTGCATGCGGGGAGTTTAGCAGGTGGCTGGGACATTTACGGGGTGAGGATTACCCCTTGGAAGCACAGAAATTATGCCTACTATCCAAAGCCAGCAATTTTGCAAACAGTGCCAGCAAAACCGACTGTTCACAAAGTCCGGGACTAATCATTTGGCGCATGCGCTGGTGAGCCTTTTCTTGTGTGGGTTTTGGATTCCAATCTGGGTGTTGGTGACGTTGAACAATAATCTTACGCCATCGCGCTGCACCCATTGCGGTGGTAAAAGTTGAACAGGCTTGATGAAAACACTCGTATTGATGGCGTTGTTAACGGTGATGGCCAGTTGTGCGCTGGCGGGAGAGCTGTTGATCCAGGCCAAAGTTTACGAGCCTGAGTTTGTGGAGCGGCGGCATGCGGCGAACGGACTGGAATCAATGGGTTTCTCAGTCAAGGAGAGCCCGGATAAGGCGCGACGCGAGGCCGAGGCGAGGGCGGCGCGGGAGCTTCGCGAGGCGGTCGGATTGCATCAGGTGCGCGTGGTGCGCGGCGTGAAGTATGACGTGGCGCGCTCGACGAATTGGGTGACGATGCCGTCCGGAACCCGGAGCGCTTTCTTCAGCAACGGCCCGACTAACGGATGCCTGATCATCGCGGTGCGAACCTTGAATAAGCCTGAACCGGCGTTTGTGGCGGTGACAAATCTGGCGCGTGGTTTTGTCCAGGTGGACGAGCAATTGGCGGCGTTCAGGGCATTGCCGGTGGGCCGTGTGGCGATTGGTGACCGGGATCTTCCGCTGTTGGATGTAGGGCGGCCAGACCGTGGGAACTGACCCATTCTACTCTACACCTTGAATGCTGCCTGTGGCAGTTGGCTTGAAACCCTTATCATTCAAGCCTGATATAACCATTTGACCTCTGTTCACGGCTTTCCCTGTTGTCCCCGCA
>JACCDR012564839.1_pt1 | contig 11401 bp, 11 predicted proteins | sample 7446431 | NCBI WGS metagenome assembly JACCDR01 (sample SAMN15323443, study PRJNA562643) | freshwater metagenome | isolation source: river surface water | place: USA:Blue River Watershed | collected 2017-08-17
CTCATCCTCAAGGCGCTGCTGTTCCCACTTCTTGCGGTCCTCATCACGGAGCCGCTCGATTTCCTTTTGGAAGCGTAAGGTCGCCTCGTAGCGTTGTGCCTGCGCATTGATGAGGGCGGCCTCGGCTTCGGCTACCTTCATCTTGGCCTCTTTGTCGTCGCCGTTGGCTTTGAGTTCAAGTTGTGCCTGCTCCAGTTTGCGCGTCGCCCGGGCTACCTCGGCATCGGAGAGCTTGCGCTCTAGTTCGATAGCCTGCTCGATGGTCTTGCGCTTCTCTTCTCCCTCCTGGGTTACGGCCTGCTCCCGTAGTTTGGCTACCTCAAGGGCTACACGTGCCCGCTGCACAATGGCCTCGCGCTCGTCCTGGTCGATTTTAGCCTGGAGGGCCGCCAGTCGGTTGGCCTGGCTGATAGCCTCGTTGAAGGTGGCGGTAGTCTCCCTGGCCAGCTGCTGAACTTTGCCGATCACGTCCTCCACGCCGGTACCGAATTGCAATACACCGTTTGCGACCTTCTTAAAGTCGAGGTTTACAATGCCGTCCAGGATGACGGCAAAAGCGGTGAAGCGGTTCACGATTTGGTTCTTCATAAAGTCCACCAAATCCATAAGCGCCTGCTTGGGGCTTGTGAAGGCGTTGAAAATCGCTTCCCCGACATTCTCCACCACGTCCATGACCTTCTCCATGATCGTGGAGCCGATGAGCATGATCTTGTTGAGCCGGTTCTGCCCTTCCTCCGATCCCTGGAAGTATTTCATCAGGGCAGCAAAGGCAAGGCCCAAAGCGGCCAGCGTTGCCCCCAGTGGATTGGTGACAAGCGCCCACATCTCTTTGCCGGTAGCTTTCAGCCCGTTGGTGGTAGCGCCAAGGCCGGGGATGAGCTTATCAATAGCCCCGGAGTAGTCGCCGATCCCGATCTTCTGCTTTGTGTAGGCGTCTACATTGTCCTTGATGATCTTGTTGTTTTCGTCCAGCTGCTTGTTGAGTTCAGCAACCCTTTTGCGCCCCTCGTCGGTGGCAAGGCTCGTGGCGTTGCGTTCGGCGGTGAGCTTCTTGTTCTGCTCCCGCAATGCCGCAATGGATCCCGCCTCGGCGTCGATAGCCTCCTTGGTCTTCTTCTTGGCCTTCTCCTCGCGCTCCATGATGTCGAGTTGCTCTTTGGTCGTCTGGTTCATCTCGCCCTGAACCTTGCGCGCCTCGGTCAGGTTGGCCGTATAGGTCTTGAGCGCCTCGTTGGTGGCGTCAATGTCGAGTTTGATGGAGTAGATAATTTCGCGTTTTTCTTCCATTTTGGGGCGTTTTTACACTTTGAACAGGTCTACCTTGGTGATCTTGCCGGGGATGTAGGAATGAATTTTGTCCACGATGAAGTAGCTCCCTGAGTCGAATACCATCCGGTGCGGGTCGTAGTTATAGACATCGCTCTCGCTCAGGCGGTAGTATCTGGTGACGGCTCCCGCGCGTTTGTTCAGCCCGATGGCAAACAGGCTATAAAACTGGTCGATGAAATACTGAAAGCCTGTATCCTTGGCCCGGGTGACGTCGGTAAAGTATGCGACCTTGTAGTCTGAGCGGGCCACAGCGTCAAAGGTGATGGCCCCTTCGCCAGAGTCCTTTGCCCGGAGCGTGCAAATCCTCAATCCCGGCTCATCGGCAAAGGTCTCAATGCCGGTACTTGTGGAATCATAAACCGGCACAAGGGCCTTCCTGCCCCCGGAGTTTATCGGTGAGAGGCAGTTGCCAAAGACGCTGGTAAAAATGGTCTTTTCCTTTATCAGCGTGTCGTTTGCAACCTCAATGAACCCGGCGCCCAAGTCCACCTCGCTTGCCAGGTTGTTGTGGCCCATCTTGTTGCGTTGAGCATAGGTACTTTGAAACGATGTGCCCTCCTGGGGGGTGTCAACCCGTTTGCCGGACCAATCAATGGCCGATCCCGTGTCTGAAATTATCTCTTGCAGGGTCTTTAGTGATAGGGTTGTGCCCACCTGCTTGAACACGATGGCAAAGCGGATGAGGAAGTCTTTGAGTACTTCGCTCATGCCTACCTCCGGCAATAGCGCATTCCATACGACGCTGGTACGGCTTGGGGTGGTAGGAAATTCGAGCTTCAGGAAGGTGAACCCTGACGCCGACGCGTTGATGGTGATGTCTACGGTGGGCAGTGCGCTTGTCGCCCGGCCTACCTCAAGGGAAATCTTGTATCCTGCCGGAAGCACGTAGGGCAATACGGGCGTGGCTACCGTGATGAGGCCCGTGGGTGATGCGCCATGCGTGGCGTAGTCTATCACGGTGAAGTCCGATGTGACGATGTTACCGGCCGCGTCATCAATGCGGACACGGACACGGAAAGAGTCGCCTGGGTTCCAGTTGTCAACGGTTAAATAAATCTGGCCTGAGATATTGGCGCTGAGCCATTGGCCCGGGATGCCTACGTCGGGCACGGTGGCCTGGTTGGAGGCCAGGTCAAAGATACTGGCCGACCCCTGATACCCTGCACTGGCCGGAGTGTCTGCGTTGAGGTCTACGCGGTAGTAGTTGCTCACCCCGGGAACCATGTTGATAGTCTGGTTGGCAAGCCCGTCAAAAGTGGCCTTAAACTCATACGGGCTACCAAAGGAAAGGGGGTACTCCCATTTGGAGTTGCCGTAGGGGACCACTAGATCAGTGAAGCGCGCATCGGTGAGGATGGAGCCAGAGAGAGTCAGGCCCGTGCGCTTCAAGATCGCCTGCACGATGTCAGAGTAGAAAAAGCAGGGTAGGAAGAAGTCGGGATCGTATATCGGCCCAGGGAACCCCCAATTCATCACCGCGGCAATCACCCCGGAGCCGGGGGCGTTGAGCCGCGCCGCGTCTATTCCCGCCTGCGTCCAGGCACTCGGAGCGATGTGGTTGAGTTGGCTTATCTTCTGGTCCGAGATGGAGTCGAAGACGTTAATGACGTTCTCGAAAATGGCTATCCTGAACTTCTTGCGGTCAGAGCCGAGAATCCAGCAATAGCCGTCGGGGATGATCTCAAAGCCATTGCGGATGAGCTTTGCCGGAAGCCTCCTGTTTAACTGACCCGATGCGCTTTGATCGTTCCACGCCTGCCCGAACGTCCTGGAGTTGATGGGCGTCCACAAAAGATCCACGCTGTTGGTGTGGGTTACGTTGCGGATGGTGATGTCTCCGACCTTCACCCGTGATAAGGTCAGGGCAAAGGCAAAATCGTCGGGGAGATCAACCGGCTGGCCGTCTACAAAAAGGATGTCTTTCATGGCTCCTGGATGTCTGGCAGGTCGATGGTAATAGGTAGGGTATGCTGTATTTTCTCCGTGTGCGTCCGCTCTTCGGTAGGGATGACCACTACGCCCGTCTTGTTGCCGCTTGCGTCCACCATATACACCTGGGCGCCCTGCTTGAGGTGCGTCTTATTGACCGAGCTGGTAAGCTCGGCTATGGACTGGGCATAAACCTCACCCGCTCCATTGAGTTCGTTGAGGGCCTCCCAGTCTGCGGATGACAGGCCCCGGGAGAAAAGCACCATACGCTTGCGGCGCGTACCCTGCACCCGGTAGGAATAGTCCTGGGCAAACTGAAAGACGTAGTTTGAGTCTCCGCCAAGGAGGTTCTTCCAGAACAACTGCACCGGGTTGATGGATATATCCTCCACCAAATGGGTGAGCGTCTCGCTTACGACCGTCTCAGTGGCCGCAATGGAAGAAGTGAGGGTAACGATCTGGTAGTCGACCTTAAAAGACGTCGGGATAGTGACGCGGGCATAGTTGAGCGTCACCGTGCGGGCGTTTACTCCGCCGTTGTGGATGATCTCCACTCCAAAGAAGTACGTGTCCGACGTGGCCGGGATGATAGCCGAGAAGGTTAACTCCGTGGTCGTGTTCTGGCTCAGGTTGGCCGAGTCGATCGTATAGCGCACGGTTCCGGCAAGGGTCATGGCGCTTATTCTTACCTTGATGGTTTCCGCCCCGGCTCCCGCCGCTACTGTTACCGATACCTTGACTTCGTAGGTCTTGCCCAGAAGCAACTGAAGGGGGAAGTAGGCCATTTTACTAGCGGCAGCGGCAGCAAGTGTTACGGCGATGGGCGTACCCGTGCCCAGGTTCGTCCAGGATGTTCCCGCCCCGTTCTCCTTGTCGTACATGAGCCCGTAGGGGCTTGTGAGGTCTTCAAATACCTCGTAGATGGTCTTCCGGTAAGAGCCCACATAATCGGGCAGGTCATAGGTAGCGCCCCATACGCTGTTGTCGGAGTTGTAGCGCGTCTTCTTGACAAGGGTGCGGCTGGTGGAACTTATATCCGTGTCGATGTAGGAGAGCGTAGACTTGCGGCCCGCGTAGAGCCGGGGGTTTATGAACTTGGTCAGAAACTTGCGTGTCGGCGTCGCATTGGGTTCGCTGTACTCTTTGAGATAGCCGCCGTATGGATCCCCGATCTGGCGGGCACCTTTGGCGGCCCATGATGGATTGGCTACGTCGTCGGTCTGGCTTTCTGAGCTTCCCGACCATACCTCCCGGTATTTGATGTAGAACCCGATTGACGTAGTGGTGTTTGCTACGACCTTGGGCACCGTTGTCGATGAGTTGGTAACAGAACTTAACAGGGCCATTGGCTCCTGATCCAGTCGCTCATTGAGGGCTCCGCTTACGTCCATGTAGTTCAATTCCCCGTTGGAGGCAGGTGAAAATTCGTACTTGGAGAACAGCAGCGTATTGTCGCTCTGCTTGTAAAGTTCTACCTCCACCCGGTAGCCGCCCCGGTTGCTGGTAAGGTTGATATAGCCTGTGGTTGCCGGCGCCGTGTAGGTCCCGGCCGTGAATGTTATGACGCTGTTGGCGGCATTGGTACAGGTGACAACCGTATAGCTTCCGGCATATACGCCGTTGTCGGTCTTTACGTACAGGATCGACCCGGCCACAACCGGACCGCCCAACGCTGCCGACAAAGTGGCCAGGTTGGCGTTGACGGTGATCTGAAGGGCTCCCGCGGAGTTGGCCACAGCGGTAATATTGAAATCCTTGCGGATCATCTTGTACAGTATCGGGTTGCCCGTCATTACCCAGCTGTTAAACTGGTTGGGGCGTTGGTTGACCGTCAGGCTCATGCGGTAAACAGGGTTTTAAGGCTCTTTTCAAAGTCGTTGAGGTACTTCTCGCGGAAGTGCTTGTCTATCTCGTCATCAAATTCCTTCTCCCGCTTTTCAACAATCTCAGGAAGGGCAAGGCCGGGCCTACGCCCCAGGTATATGTCTGTACCCAGTTTCCCGATCTTTCGCGCGATAAGGAAGGCCAGCGACCGCTCCGGGATGTCCGAGGTGATACCCTTCTTTTGCAGCCATCCAAGGATAGAGTCTATGGGCGGCTGTTTGCCGGGCTTGCGACCGTGTACTAGGTAATACCAGTAATGATTGCCGGATAGCTCTCCGCTGGTCTGGTCGGCCTTTGTCTCCATGCCGATGTCGCCCTGGCTGATGTTCTTGGCGCGCAGGTCGTTGACGGCATCGGTGCGGATGCCTTCCAGAAAGTCGAAGATTATCTGCTTGGTGGTTTTCATGCCGTAAACTCAACTACATGGCGGTAGAGCTTCCTCTGCCAACGACCAAGAGCAATAACATTATCCCCGTCCACCCGAACGGGGATAATACGATGTATTTGCCCGAACATTAATTCATACTGGAAAACATAGGTCCTTCCGGATTTTGAGTCGACGGCTTCAAAGTGCTTTCTCATACCGTTCCGGGGTTGTTGTAGTATCCGGTGTGCCCGGTGTCCATCTTCCACTCAAGGCTTATCCCCTGACCGAACAGGTGGGCGTCCATGCGCTGATAGATGTCATCGGAGGAGAAGCTAGACACCCCTCCGTTGACCGAATAGGGGCTTTTATTGATCCAATAGACCAAGTTCTCGGCCAGTTGCCGCATGAAGTTGATATCCTGATTGACCTCGGCGGCCTTGTATTCCACCGTGTCAAGAGGCACCCGGTTAAGCAGCAGCAGGGTAAGCCTGGCGGTGCGCGTCAGGTTGTGTGACTCCTCAAGCTCGTACTGATTGCGGGTGGTGGCCAGGTGGACCAATACCGGAAACTGTTCAATAGCAACCTGGTCGAGTCCGAAATTAGCCTCACTCATGTTGGCATGCACAAAGGTCACAGGCACGGCCAACTGGGTAGAGCAGATGCGTTCTAGCTCTGTCACTATCGGGTCTTTGCTCTTAGGTATTGCCATTGGATTGGGGTATCAGTAGCTTCTTTTGGGTCTCAAATCGCTTGTCGTACTCGTCACGCTCTTTCCATGCCAAAAGCATGGGCATGAACTCATCAAAGGGCTCTTGCTGGACAAGACGCGGGAGGGTGCTGTAAGCCCGGGCATAGCGATCAATGAGATACAGATCACCGTAAGGCTCCAGCTTTTCAACTTCGGCAGCCTTGGCCACAATCTCCACCATCTTATCTTGCTCGACAGCGAGAGAGGCATCAAAGCGGGTCCAGAGTTCAATAGCCGATTCAACAAAAAAAAACCAGCTGGATAGGTGTCGAAGATGCTCATCTCGGCAATCTCGGCCTCAAGCTCCACGGCCCGGTCAAAGTCAAACGGGGCCGCATCCAAAAGCGGTTGGAGGTAAATGGCCAGCGCAATGGAAATGAGGCTTTCAACGGGCTTGCCTTCCTTAGCTGCCTTGCGCATCTCCTGCCTGATCTGGAAGTTTTGCCCTACGGTCATCCGGTGTATTTTCTCCGGGATGGTTACCGTCCTGCCGTCCTTGAATCGGAAGGTCTTTGCGCGTGGCTTCTTCTTGAACTCCTGCGGGCTGTTGACCACAAAGGCTGTTGCCTGATAGATGGCCGCTTCGAGGGTTTCGTCACTGGCTTCCCATAACTGGGTGTAGTTCTTGCCAGTGAGGATAGAAAACACCTTCACGGCGTTGTCCCCCTCCTTGAGGTCAGAGGCAAGGCGTTGGTAGACGCGCGTGGTCGCCTCCTCCCAGTTTACCGGGCATGAAACCTTCTCGCCGTTGACGTTGAAGATGAGCATTTAGCCAATCAGGTTAAACCCGTTGCGTAAGGCTATCCACAGGACCTTTCCGGCCACTCCAATGGCAAAGGAGGCGCAGTAGGCCAGAATGACGATGACAGCGGCGGCGGCAATAGACCGCAGGCTGTGAAGGAAAAAGGCTTTGATTTTCTCTTTCATGGGGGTATGGTTGGTTAGTTGTTTTGCGGGTGATTCTTGGGGCGTATCTCCTCCTGCAGGAGCATCTGGCGGAGTTCTTTTTGGTCGGGGACCTTCTCAAGCTCCTTGAAGATTCGGGTCGCCACATTCTCGTAGGTCTCGCGGAAGTCCCGATTGAGGACCATCGAGAAGGTCTTAGGGGCGGTCACTTCCAGAACGCAATTGCCTTCGTGCATGACCATGCCGTGCCAGTACGGCTCACCATTGCGGTCTAGTTTGGCTTTCAGTACTATGAGCATATGGCTATTTTTTGGCGGGTTTAGCGGGTCCTGATCCGGTCATCTCCTTGGTAGGCTGCACCTTTGCCCCTTCCGGCGGCGGGGTGTTGGTGATGAGGAAAAGGGCCGTTTTGTAGGCTTCGATCTGGGCAACAAGACGCTTGCGCTTGGTGAAGCGGATGATGCTGGTATTGCTGTACTCTTTCCCGAGGGCCTCCAATCGATCAATCACCGCGTCAACCAGTACCCGGTGTTTGGTGATCTCGAAGTGACGGATTGCGTCAATAGCCCGCTTCATCTTCTCGTAGTGGACCGTGACGGGTACGACCTTCTTGTGGGTCATCTTGATAAACCCGTTGAAGACTATTACGTCCTCGGCCAGGTTGTTCCATAGCTCCAAAGCGGTCAGCTTTCGGTTGGGGTCTGCAAGCTCCTTTTGCATGTGTGACAGGTCGATGTCTTGGCTCATAGGTTTAGGGGGTTGGTTACATTCGGTAGTCGCTGCGGCCATTGGCGGCAACGGTGTAGGGTAGCTCTGTGGCGGGCTGGATGACCTTGATGCCTGTGGGGCGGTTGCGAAGGGAGTAGTTGGCAAGGGCTAAGGCACACACACAGTCGTCATGCTGTCCTTCCGGGGCTGAATAGCGTACCCCTGATGAGGAGTAGGTAAATTCGAAGGCTTCCATCTCCTCCCTCATCACCCCTTCCAGCACGGTGACGGCTCCCTGCTGGATAGAGCTTGCCAGCCCTTCCATGAGTTGCTGCTTGGAGTTAGAGGTAAAGTGATACTTCTGTATGCCGGGGGCGGCGCGGATGATGTCCTCGGCGATCGGGTCACCTACACCGGTGGAGTCAATCAGCCCGCGTTTCCCGGCAACAATCTGAACAAGTTTGTTTCGCGTCTGCATCCAGTCGCCTTGCCAGCGTTGGAATACGGTAATGGATCCATTGGCATCCAGCCCGACCACTACGGTCCAGTCTACAGACTTAGCCAGGTCTATACCAAAGGCTACGGTGGGCAGTTTGGAAAGGGGCTTGGTCTGCCTTGCGATGTGGTCGATGCCGAACGGGTTGGCCCCGTCGTCGATGGCTTCGGCCAGGTACAGTTGCTTGAAGGCGGCTTCCGGTAAGTCGCGCTGGGCCTGCTTGATTTCATCCTCGTTGAGGATGCCGGCCTTTACCGCGTCATTGGCGGTGATCTTGAAGTATTCGTATCCCGGCTCCCCTGAGCGGGCACGTTGGCCCAGCTTATAGCCCCAGTTCTTTTTACCCCTCACGTTACCGATGAACTTGCAGCGGCCTTGTGTGGCGGTGAGCGTAGAGCGTAGCGCATGCCAGGCTTCTTCCCTTGCCCGGGTGAACTCGTCGAACACGGCGGCGAAAACGTCTTCGCCGTAAAGGTTGTCGGGCTTTTCGGCTGACTTGAACCAGATGGTAGAGCCTGCCGGGGTCTGGATGTAAAGCTCGGATTCGTTGATGCGGTAGGCTCCTGATGCGGCCACAACCCGGCGCATGCGGGTAAAGGCTATTTTGGCCTGTGAGAATACCGGGGCTATCCACCAATAGTTAGCCCCTTGCTTTGGCGGGGTGTGGGCTTCACGGAACAGCCACCACATGTGCGAAAAGGTCTTGCCGATCTTGGTGGATGCTTCGGTGATGGTGAAGCGGGCGGGAGAGTCGAGTATCCGCTTCTGATAGTCAGCCAGTGCCGGGGGTTCTATTTCCAGGGTGGGGATCGTCATTCCGCGTCCTTAAAGCTGATCCTGATCTTTTCCCCGCCGCTCGTTACGTCCAGTTGCTGCTTGGTCTTGCCATACGCCCGCTCCAAGATGATCTCCGCGGCGCGCGTGTCGCCTTTAACGGCCTTGGCATACAGGGCGCTGAGTATCTCCTTGGCCTTGGCGGTCTCCTCCGGTTGGCCCTCCTCGTAGCCCAATACCTCGGCAAGGAGCTTGTCAAGGGCGGGCAGCTTGCGGGGTCTACCTTTCGGGTTCCCTGACTGTCCGGGCTTGAACTTCACGCCGTTGGTGGGTGGCTTTCTCACGGTCTGCTTTCGGTCTGTTTTAGTTTGGCTATGCGCCTGTCGATCAGATAGAAGTCAACCCATTCCTTTGCGTCCTCTAGGCCACAGGCAAAGACAGCCATATAGCCTTTGGCCCTTAGTGCATCAAGTACCTTTCTCTGCCCCTGGATATGCTTGTCGTTGCGGTAGGTGGGCCCATCCTGTGAGCCCTTGAGGTAGACCTCATCCCTGCTCCGCTTGAGTTCCAGGAATAGGCCATGATACAGGCCGGCCGGCTCGGCCATCCAGAAGTCCGGTAGCTTGGAAGAAGAGCGTAGGCGCTTGGCTTTGACAGCTTGGCCCATCGTTAAGCGTATGCCGGAAGACTCGCTGGTGAAGATGACGTCTGGATACTTGGCCCTTACGTAGTCGCAAAGGGCTACATGGATGGAAGCCTCGCGCGGACGCGCTTTCTTTTTGAACTCCTTGACGGTGATCGTCTCCATAGCGCCGGGGTGTATGCAGGCGCTTTTGTGTGCAAATCCTGTGCAACGAAAAAAGGCCTACCATTTACGGTAGGCCTATCTGCTTGACTATCAGCTCCTCCTGATGGACTTGAACCATCGACCCCCTGATTAACAGACATATCCTACCGCCTTCCAAGTTTCGGCAAACGCTAGCGAAATCCCAAAGAAAAGCCCTTATTTCGGTGCGCTTTGGTCGTTTTTTGGTCATTGTTTGGTAGATATTTTGTCGCTTACTTGTCGATGTTTTGTAGATTGTCTGTGCAAATCCTGTGCAAATGCTCAAGCCCGTAATCTCTATCATGCTTGACACGCGCCGGGCGCTTCGCTCCGGCCTCTACCCGATCAAGCTCCGCGCTACCTTTCAGGTGATCAGGGCGGGGCGTAAAGTGTGGGTGCGTAAGTATTACCCTACCGGATGCCAGGCATCAGTCAAAGACTTCGAGGCTCTTATGACCCGTCCCCGTAACCGGGAGCAGTCCAACATACGGGCAAAGGTCTTGCAGATGGAGCGGAGGGTACTGGATGAGGTGGATAAGCACCCTTTCGTCACCCCCGAGCTATTGGAGCGGCTTATCGGGGCCAGCGGGTCGGACGGGGTGCTGTCGCGCTTTGATGGCTACATAGCCGAACTGAAGGCCGCAGGAAGGGTCGGTAACATGGTAGCATACCAGACAGCCCGGAACAGCTTTGAGGAATACGCCGGGGGTGATTTCAGTTTCTACGAGGTTACGCAAGGATGGCTGGAAAAGTACGCCGCCTGGATGCAGGAGCGGGAGCGGTCCACTACGTCCACGGCTATCTACCTTCGCGCCTTGCGTAAGGTGTTTAACGATGCGGTAGCCCTGCGGCTGGTGTCGGCTGAGTTGTACCCCTTCGGTAAGCGGCGCTATGTGATCCAAAGCCAGCGGGTGCCAAAGGAGGCATTAAGCGAACAGCAAAAGAACCAGCTGCTCCTTTACCGGACTGGGGATCCATTGAAGCGGGAGGCTGTGGACTTCTTCCTGTTGTCCTATTTCTGCAACGGGGTGAACATGAACGATGTTTTGCGCTGGAAGGGACGTAATATCCAGGGTGAGGTGATCGTCTTCAAGCGGGGCAAGTCAGCGAGGACGTCGCGCATGATGCGGTCCATTGTGGTAGTCAGGCGGGAGGAGGTGCGTAAGATCATTAGCCGCTACGGGGCCAAAACACTCAACCCTGACGGCTATGTGTTCCCGGTATTGGATGAGGGTATGGAACCGGAAGAGATACGGCGGGCCGCGCAGGCGTTCACCAAGCGGATCAACCAAGGGCTAAAGGCCGTGGGTGATGAATTAGGGCTAGGGGTTAAACTCACCACCTACACCGCCCGGCATACCTTTGCCAATATCAGCCTTTTGAAAGGGGCAAGTAAGGAGTTCATCCAGGAGGCTCTTGGTCATCAGTCGATCA
>JACCDR010365549.1_pt1 | contig 11399 bp, 10 predicted proteins | sample 7446431 | NCBI WGS metagenome assembly JACCDR01 (sample SAMN15323443, study PRJNA562643) | freshwater metagenome | isolation source: river surface water | place: USA:Blue River Watershed | collected 2017-08-17
CCAGTCATAACCAAACCACCAACCAGAAGTGGGGCAAGGATATTGTCCATCTGGTTTAAGAAGAAACCAGTGAAGACCCGAAGTTTTGGGTTCGTAAACGTGAGTTTTGATAACTTTTCTTGATACTGCTCTGGCGACAATTGCGACATACGTGCTCCTTTATTGGCCTTGTGAATTGATCAGGTAGTTCTTCGGGAGCAAAGGTCAATTTAATGAATAAAGATCTCTGTAGTTCAGAAATCTTTACGTTGGAGGAACTCATTAACAAAGGTGCGTTTTCTGATTTTAAGTACAATTAAATGATAACTTAAGGGAAGCCATGGTGAAATTCAACGAAGACCGAATCAAAAGAATTGTAGATCTTGCAGATGAATCTAAAACTCAGGAAGCTGTAAAGTGGACTCCGAAGTCTATTTTCCAGAAACTCGATGAAATTATCATAGGCAACAGCCGTTATAAGCAGACTCTCGCGAGTTCTCTTGCAGGATATCTTGATGAGAGTAAACAACGGGATCATCTTCTGGTATTTGGTCCCAGCGGTTCAGGAAAAACCTATCTCCTCGAGACAGCTTTACCAGTGCTCAACATGCCTTATCACGTGGTTGATTCGAGCTCACTTGTTCCTGCGGGTTATTCAGGAAATACGCTTCGTGAGTCGCTAGAAGAATTCTACAAAATGAATGCGACGGCCACGACCAGATCGATCATTGTCATGGATGAATTTGACAAAATTTCAGAGAAAGCAAATGGTGGAGACATTCACAAAAGTCATTCACTTCAAGGTGAGCTTTTGACTCTTATCCAGGGGAAAAAAGAAGGTGCCATTGATACCCGCAACACACTTTGGATTTTTCTTGGAGCCTTTTCTTATACTGATGAGATGAAACAAAACCCGCCGAAGATCGTTATCAATGATCTTCTGAAATACGGATTTAAAAACGAGCTACTCGGTCGTATCACCCGGGACACGATGACGTCGTTACCGAGTGTGGAAGAAACTGTCCTTCGTCTGGTAAAACATCCGACCTTCATTAATTTTTTTGATCAACTTCAGAAAGAAGGATATGAGGCGGATTTCGAAGATCGCGCCATCCTTGAACTTGCTAAAATGGGTCAGAATCCTCAATTCGGCATGAGGGCCATTCCCCGTTTTCTCGGACTCATTAAAGATTCAATTATCTTTAGTGATCACGAGAAGGGCAAAGTCGCCATCACGAATGAAAAACTAAATAAGATTAAAGAAGAAAATTTTTAACGGAGTCTACCTGTGTTGATTTTCAATCCTCAGTGGCAGTGGAAAAACTGGCAAACTGCTATTACTGTCCTTACTTGTCTTATGGCCCTTCCTCTAGGCATTCTTTCTCTCGTTTCGCCTGAGAATCCACTTATTATGATATTTGCGGTTCTGGCGGTAGTAGCGTTAGTGATTGTTGTGTATTCACTGGCCAAGGGTGATGACATTACAAAAGGGATTGAAGAAAAAATCCTGAAAGACCCGCTATTGAAGTTTTGTTATGCCGGAAATCTTGAAGGGATTAAAAATCTCAATAAATCTGAAGCTGAGTTAAAGCTTCCATACCCTCGTCATGAAGATCCGGTATCGCTTGCAAGTATTCAAGGTCACACTAAAGTCGTTGAATATCTTCTTCAGCAAGGTGCTCCTTCTAATATCAAATTTAAGAATGAAGCAAGGCCTGCGGTTCTTGCGATGAGAATGTGTCATGTTGAAACTTTCCAGACCCTTCAGAAATTGGCCCCTCTTTCAAAGGAAGAGTTCGAAGAAGCAGGCATTTCAGAGTTCATGATCGAGTGTTTCACGGGAAATGAATTGAAAGTTCTTTCTCAGAAGAAAGAATTTCTCATGAATCAGAAAGACCAGAAGAATATCACGGCCCTTGGTTATGCCATGCTTGGTGCCGGCACTCCTAATATCGTTCTGCACCTTTTAAGTCTTAATTCTGACATGAACATCAGCGGACAAGTTTATGGAAAAGGGCCTTATGAAGGGTCAAACCTTCCGGTGAAATTCTATTGCCCGCTTCATCATGCCTTCTCAAAAATGCCTGAAGACGTCATCATGACGATGTTAAAAAAAGAAAACACTTACAGAATTGATGATAATGGTGTGACCGTTCTTATGCTCGCTGTGAACGCGGGATTTGGCGACGCCATTAAATATTTAGCTGAAGGTCTCGACGTTACCCAGAAGGATCGTAAAGGACTCGATGCGATTGATTACGCTCGTGCGGCCAATCGTCTTGATATTGAGAAGTACCTGCGGGCCATCGTTGATTTCAAAAAACAGATTCAAAAAGATCATGAAGCCAAACAGCGTTCTAAAGATATTGCCAATGGTGCGGTTGCCGCAGATCCAAATGTGGCTGCCAAAATGGAATTTGAAGATATTCAGCTTGTACTTCAACTCGTGACCAAAGGTCTGGTTGGCATGGATCACTTCATTTCAAACTTTTCTCATGAACTGAAAACATTCATGGATCAGAAGGGTGGCTCAAAGGGAATTGTTCTATGGGGTGGGGCTTCGGTAGGGAAGACTGAGTTAAGCAGAAGAGTATGTGGTCTTAAAGAGAATTTTCAGAAGCTCAATCTTCCTGGACTTAAATTTAAATACATTGCTTGCTGTGATGATACGGTTGATGTGAAGCAGATTATTGAGTCTGTTGAAAACAAGACTGTTATTTTTCTCGATGAAATTGATAAGTACTTAAGCCCTTCAGCAGGTCTCGTATCTGAATCTCAGGCAAAAGGACTCAGGACTTCTCTTGTGACAAATTTTGAGAGAAAAGAAGTGTTCTGGATATTTACCGGAACGTTTGCTGATATCCGTGGAAATTCCAAACTCACACGTTCAACACTTGAAAAAACTCTCGGAGCTGAACTTGCTTCTCGACTAGATTTCAGTGACTGGATGCTGAATGACTGGACAATTGAGTCTCTTCTTAAAGCAGCTCAGAATGCTCTCTCACGTGATACTCACATTGATTACGAGGACAAAGCTCTTGAGAATCTTGTGAAACACGTTCTCGCTCATAATGCCGGTGTTCGTGGTTTAGAGAAGGCCCATGAGTCTATCAAACGTGCTAACCGCACTCAGATTGCTCCGGATAATCAGTTTGTGATCACGGAAAATCATGTCCGCGATTACATCGCTAAAGAGTCGTAGCATGATGATGAAAGGAAAACTTCAGACTGAAAAAGCTCCTGCTGAAAATGCTCCGGAATTCAAAAAATCCGGTGGCGCTTCATCTGGTCCTGTGACCGAAGCAGCTTTACCTCTGGAATCTGTCGCGCGCATGCTGAGTATCTTAGAGCTTCGTGATGATCCAAACACTGATAAAAGTTTTGCGAGAAATGCCCAGACGATTCGCGAACTCGAAGCTCTGCCTCAAAAAGCTGAGAGTAAGTTCCTTGGTATCCTAGCAAAATGCAAGATCTCAGGCTGCGATGTTCACGCGCTTGATTCAAACTTAAATATTGTGAACCATTTCAGGCAACATGAACAAATCAATGATGAGTTCAAAAAGGCGAGACCTCTCGCTGCCGTTTTGCCAGATACGATTATCGCGGTACTTGTTTATTCAGATCATCTTTCTTATTTGTATTCAAATGGAAAACTAGAGGTATGCCATGAAAAATAGTCTTGTTGTTGCTTTGGTAGTTGTGACCGGATCTCTCGCTCTATTCTGGAATTCTCGGAAGTCAGAAGTTCCTGTTGTCGCTGCACCTGAAGCAGTTGCTCAGCCGGAGCCGGAAGTGAAAACAGCCAAGAAGTCAGGCAAGAAGAAGGTTGATGCTCCTGTGGCTCTTGATATCGAACAGGTGAAAAAAGTCCTTCCCGGATACTGGGCGAGCAAGACGGCAGAACCTTATTACAATAGCGCAAAAAGAAAGTTTCAAATGTATTTTAGTCTTATTAAAAACCCAGATCTTCATGACGGTAAAGTTGTTGAAGGCCTCATCTTCACATTTGATGACAAGAATCCATCGCTTCAAAGTATCGGAAAACTCACTTTTGACAGGATTGAGGGTAACAGCTTGAAGTTTAAACTCGAGAAAAAAGATGTCTCAAACTATTACGCCGATGCTGGGTTTTATGAGGAAGATGGTGTTAAAGAAATCACAGTTACTCCAGGAGAAGGTTTAAGTGTTTCAGCAACGACTGAATACAATGAAAAAGCTTTTTCAGTTGGTCTTTCAAAACTTGATGCCGATGCCATCCTTGCAAATTACAAAGGAAAATGGAAAGGACTCAGAAAGACTGACAACGAAAGAATCTTCCTCGATTTTTCAGGGTTAAAAGACTTTAACGATGATTTCGGTGAATTTAAAGTCAGTGGGACATGCTTCACGGATTCTCGATTTAAAATTCGTCCCGTTGATGAAAAAGTTGTTTTGATTTCAGTTGGAAATGCATCTTGTAGTTCAAGTACGATGGTTTATAAAAGTATGTTGGGTGAGTCCGAACTTGAAACAATCGCTTACAGACAATATGACGAAGCTTACGAAATGAAATTTAAAAAGGACTAGAGGTTTCCCTCTAGTCCCCATAAATATTTTAAGCTGCTTGTTTTTCTGCTGAACCTTCATCAATAAGATTCATCTCTTCATCTTCAGATGATTCTCTCAGTGTCTCATCAAGGTTTCTTGAAGCGACCTGATAATCTTTTTTCTTCTCATCATCAATGTAGCTGAACTCTTCTTTCGGGAAGTACTTCTTGAGACTGCTTAAAGCAGGTTTATAGAGCTCGAGGAGTTTATCAAACTTCTCTGAACCCTGAGTATGCGGCACTTGAAGCTTTCTATCCGAAAGAAGTCCCGTAAGAGAAGCACCAACAAGTGTAATAAGTGCGTTCATGATGATGGCAATCCACATCGGATCGTTTCTCAGCATGTCTGTCGTGGCCAGTGTCACCCACGAGCTAACAAGCGACATGATTCCGTACTTCCAGATCTTGTTGAATGCTTTGTTCTTCTTGCGTGAATACATGAAGTAAGTTGCAAAGCTCACTGAACCAAGGAAAAGGGCATTGATGGCAAAATCAGGGTTGAACCCTTTGGCACCAGTTTGCAGACCGATGGCCACAGCAAGTGGAACCACGTAACCCGAAATAATTTCCGTGATGAACGGGAAAGTTTCAGCGTCTTTGATATTTTTATCACCTAGGGATTTTGCGTGGAACTTCAAAGTCGCTCTCTGGATTTCATTCTTAGTATCTGAGGCCAGATGCGTGTGCGCGAGAGCGAGATTCGTCTGGAAGCGGTTCACGATTTCAACCAGGATATCTCGACGTAGACCTGTGTTGTTGATCATCTGAAGAACCGGAGAGGCACCTTTAAAGTCGTGGGCCTGAAGAAACTCGTTGGCCTCATCAAGAATTTTTTCTGCTGATTGAGAGATAGGGCTTTCCGGAGCGTAAACGAAATCGTTATCTCCATAGATCGCGATTGTATATTCACGTCCATTTTCATACTCGAAACGCACTAAAGAGAAATAGGTCTGGCCATAGAGAGTTTTCTCTCCAAGGAAATGCTGATGCTCTTTATCGTGTGAGTTAACAAAAGAAATAATGTCTGCAGTGACTGCTTCTTTGATTTCACCTTGAACGAAATTTACAAGCTCAGCGGCCGTGCTGACTTCGCTGTATAAATCAAAGGCGGCATTTTCAAAATTAAGAGAATTCAGAATGTCTCTTACCTGGTCATCACAATAAAAGCTTTTTGTACTTGGGTAAGAATAATGAACGTCACACATGACATAGTTTACGAATCCACCATGACCATCACATGTACGGCACGTCTCTTCGTTATCACCAGAGCCCATGCAACTTCCACATCTCACAGATCTGCGAGTGTTGTTACTGTAATCAGTTTCATAGGTATGACCGCGACCTGCGCAAGATGAACAGCGAACCACGACTTTACCGGCCTCACCACATGGCTGACAGCCCTGACTATAGACAGTGTCTTCAAGGACGACAGAGAAGTCTTTATCCTGTTCTTTTAAATTATAGTTCCAGAGATTCACGGCATTCCATGAAACTGCCGGCATACGATTGAAGCGATCCGGATTAGCATACTCGCGAACCGTTCTTGCCGATCGGTCTTCGTATTTTCTTGTCGAAGAAAAACCGTAATAAGGAAAGACGTTTACTTGTTTGACTTTAATTTTTGCCGCAAAATGCGGAAGGGGATTATCTTTCATGTTCACTGACCACTTATCGACGGCCTTTACAAATTCACTTTCCTGAAAATGTTTTGCTGGATCTTTAAGTAGTAACGTACCGTTTGGTTTAAAGCCAATTCTCGATCTCACGAAAGTGTCTCCTTTATGCAGTTAATAACTACAGTTCCGGAAGTATCGGAGAGACAGATTAGTGGGTATAAAAAAGAATTCTGAACTGAGTGGGAAAGCTTTTGGATTCAGCTATTTAGATAAAGTTCCAGCACACCGTTGATGTGCCGGAACCCTCAAGATAACTTAATAAATGAGACAAGACTTACGTTGTTCTAACCATTCGGCCTGATTCTTTTTCATGATGGCCTGGTAATCATCTTCATTTCCGCGTTTCTCAACCCCGAGACGAAGTTCATCAGTCCCGTTAATAAGATCAACCGGAACTTTGTGATACTCGTACTCGTATGGTGGAACTTTCCACGCAAAATCACTTCCAAGCTCGTGGTACATTTCGCGAAGAAGATACTGGCAAAGTCTCCAAGGTTCAAACTTCTTACGATCAGTCACATGAATCTGATAACCGCCGCACGGTTTACCGGCATGCTTCTGGAAAGTCGGAAGGAACACAAGCGGACGAAGAACAAATCCTGTGAGGTTTGCTTTTGCGAGAACTGGTTTTAGTTTTTCATGGAAACCGAATGCTTCAATTTTCGGATGGCCGAGAATTTCAAGTGAACGAGTTGTTCCACGACCTTCAGAAATATTTGTTCCTTCATAAAGAACAGTGCCGACGAAAGTATAAGCAGTGTCCACAGTCGGAAGATTTGGAGATGGAATAACCCAAGGAAGACCAGTGTCTTCATAGCTCATTTTGCGATTGTAGTTTTTCATTTCAATCACAGTGAGTTTGCAGTCCTTGCCGCCCCAGTAACGCTGGTGCATTTTCGCCACTTCACCCATCGTTAAACCGTGACGAACCGGAATCGGGTGACGGCCTACGAATGAAGCGTAATTCAGATCAAGGATGTTTCCTTCAAGAGTATCCGCATCGATTGGATTCGGACGATCAAGAATCACAACTTCAATCCCTTTTTTCTGACAAGCTTCCATAAGAAGAGTCATGGTGTAGATGTAAGTGTAGATACGAGTGCCGACGTCCTGAAGATCGACGAAGATGTGATCAAGGCCTTCAAGCATTTCATCAGTCGGGATACGAGTCTCAGAGTAGAGAGAGTAAACCGGAAGCTTGAAATAGGGGTGAGTGTAGTGAGTGGTTTCAACCATGTTATCCTGAACGTCAGTCACAAACCCGTGCTGAGGCCCGAAGATTTTTTTGAGTTGAGAACCAAATGTTCTTTGAAGGGCAATGAGGCCGTGCTCTAGGTCTTTTGTCACAGAAGCACTATGACAGAGGTAGCCAATATTCCCTTTGAATTTTTGTTGTAGGTCTTTTTCCGAGAGTAAACGATCTAAACCAGTGATAACCACCGCCATAAAATCTCCTGCAAATGTATGAATCTATTCTAGAGAGGATTTAGGTGGTTATCAATCGGAGAGTTTGTCAATTTTTTGGCGGCTAGAACCTTCTTGTACAGTATCTAGTAGCTCTGATACAATTTTACTACACACGAGAGACTAGGGAGGCCACATGAAACAATATCACGATCTGATGAAGAGAGTGCTGGCAGAGGGAACAAAAAAAGAAGACCGTACTGGAACAGGTACTCTTTCGGTTTTTGGTCACCAGATGCGTTTCAATCTGAATGAGGGTTTTCCTCTAGTGACGACGAAAAAATGTCATATGAAATCGATCATCCACGAACTTCTTTGGTTCCTTCAGGGTGACTCGAACATCAAATACCTGAAAGACAATGGCGTCTCAATCTGGAATGAATGGGCCGATGAAAACGGTAACCTTGGTCCGGTTTATGGCGTTCAGTGGAGAAGCTGGAAAACTCACGACGGCAGAACTGTTGATCAGATCAAAAACCTGATCGACATGATCAAAAAAAATCCAGATTCTCGTCGCCTGATCGTTTCTGCTTGGAACGTATCCGACGTTGATAAAATGGCGCTTCCTCCTTGTCACACGATGTTTCAGTTTTATGTAGCTGATGGAAAACTTTCTTGTCAGCTTTACCAGCGTTCTGCGGACATCTTCCTGGGTGTTCCGTTCAATATCGCAAGCTACGCGCTTCTCACTCACATGGTGGCGCAAGTATGCGGTCTCGGTGTAGGTGACTTCGTTCATACTTTTGGTGATGCGCACTTGTATACAAATCACCTTGAGCAGACTGAGCTTCAGTTATCGCGCGAGCCGTTCCCGCTTCCTAAAATCAAAATCAACCCTGATGTGAAAGATATTTTCGGCTTCAAGTTTGAGGATTTTGAACTTGTAGGTTACGAATCTCATCCGCACATCAAAGCACCAGTGGCGGTATAAAATGAGAGTGTCGTTTATCGTAGCTAAAGCAGAGAACAACGTAATCGGCATTAACAACAAACTCCCATGGCACTTAAAAGATGATCTTCAAAACTTTAAGAAGATCACCATGGGCCACCATATTCTCATGGGCAGAAAGACTTTCGAATCCATCGGAAAGCCTCTCCCGGGTAGAATGTCACTTGTCGTATCAAGTGAGCCAAAAGCAAATCAGGATTCTGTTCTCTGGTTTAATTCAATCTTCCGCGCGATCAAGCAGGCCGAAAGAAATGGAGAGTCTGAACTCTTTATTATCGGTGGTGAAAAAGTTTTCAAGACTGCTCTTTCCCTTTGTGATCGTATTTATCTCACAGAAGTTCATGGTGATGTGAAGGGTGATACATACTTCCCGGATCTTTCAGTGAAGAACTGGAAGAAGATTTCAGAGCAGAAGTTTGAGAAGAATGCCGATAACGATCACGCATTCACGTTCATGGTTCTTGACCGTAAATAACTAGAACTGCCCGACTTGAGTGGTGTTGATCTAACTGACCTTTTCAAAATTCCCTGACTAAGATTGTTCAAGGTTGCGTTAGGGATTATTGATTTTAAATGTTTAATCGCTCAATTCTTGACCCCAATATTGCATTTAAAGGGCATGAACAAAAAATGCCCAAATCCATACTGTGCGTGCCCCGAAAATTTCATAAAAGACGGAACATTTCGAAGAAATGAAGATTCCAAAACGATCCAACGATTTCGATGCAGAAGTTGTTTAACTCGATTTTCCAGCGCAACATTTTCGGCTGCTTATAAGCATAAAAAAAGAAGGGTCAATTCAGAAATTTTGAAGCTCCTTTGCTCTGGAATCTCGATGCGAAGAGCTGCACTCTTATTAAATGTTAATCGCAAGACAGTTGAAAGGAAGTTGCCTTTTCTGGCTGCGGTCTGCAGACAAAGAAATCAAAATCAACTTTTAAAATTAAAAGGTCGAGTTCACAATATTTTGATTGATGATTTGATCACAAAGGAGAACTCAAAGCTCAAGCCATTATCGGTAAGTATTGCTGTCGATGAAGACCGTCGAATCATCCTGGCCGCAGAGGTCTCTCGCATTCCTTCATTCGGACATCTGGCAAAATTAGCTGTTAAGAAATATGGAAATCGTAAAGACGAACATTTCGAAGGCCTCGAGAGCCTGTTTGAAAAAATTTGTCCAATTGTTTGTAGAGAAGTGCGAATAAAATCCGACGAACATCAACGTTACCCTGCCTATATTGCAAAATTTTTTCCGGTGGCTTCACATCTTACTTTTAAAAGTGAGCGGGCCTGTGTGGCAGGTCAGGGTGAACTCAAAAAAATCACGTTTGATCCACTTTTTGTCATCAATCACACCTGTGCCATGCTTCGAGCAAATATAAATCGTCTCATCAGGAAGACATGGTGTACGACAAAAGATCCGAGAAGATTAAAAGATCATATAGATATATTCTTATACTTTTATAACTCAAAGCTGCTGTCGAATGCTTAACACCAATGAAGTAGGGCAGTTTATAACCGTCAAACTCAACCATTCCTTTAGAAACAATTTTGAATTTCATCACTCCCAGTCAGGGGGTGATGTTTGTTATTCTAGTTTCACCAGGGGAATGAGGTTCGAAACTTATTCTTATAGCATATGAAACAATAAAACGTTTCTGAGGGCAGACTGGAAAAAAAGGTCACCTAAGGTGGCCTTTTTTTATTTCTGGAATAAAATTTTTCCATCGCATTTACTCAGTCGATTTTCTAACTATCTAATACCTTCCATTTTTATTCACGATTCATTTCTTATGATTGCCTAAAGATCAATGTTCGCTCAAACTGAGCGAAGAAAACTTGGAGGTTCTAGGATGGAACGTAAATCACTTTGGAAAAATTTTTTACTTCTAACGGTCAGTGGATTGTTAGCGTTACACCTTAATACGGGTCACGCTGCCGATAACACGGATGATGGTACGAAGAGTGCCGATGCATCTGACGATTGTGTCCTGGAAGCTGAGTAGAATTTCTAAGAAGATCCAATGAAAGAAAGGCCGCCTGCAGAGCGGCCTTTTTTATTTGAGGAGATTTTGAAGTTTAAAAAGTCTGCCAGTGAAGATATCCTGTTTTTTCACAGTCCATAAAAAGTCCGGACGCTCGTAAGACAACCATTCACTTGAGATCATGTTGCTCTTTTCATCCATGACGATTTTGTATTTCACCGTCATGTAGCTCACCATGTCCGCATTACCTTTTTTCCAGAGATTTTTTTCCACGACATCGATGTATTTAATTTTCGTCGATACAATCGCTGTTCTTCCGGCACGGGTTCCTTTCAAGGAATTAATGGTTGAGTCATAGGAAAGAATCGGATGATTCCAGACTTCTCGCCCGCGATCCACATCCACAATGATACTTTTACCTCGAAGACCCATGACGTTTGTAAGAACGGCGTGAAACGTGAGTGCTGATAGATCGTCATCACAGTTTAAGTCGCCGTCTAAATCCTCGCAGCGCTTTCCTAATGAATCATTATCTCCGATCAGGACTTTTGAGTAAGCATACGAGAGGAGAGCTTTGATATCCGCTGAACCAAAATAGATTTCAATGCCATCCGGATTTGTGACAGTCACAGGACCTGGTTCTGCGTGATTGATACTTGCACCGGCCCAACCGTGGCAAATTCCTTCCCATGAAAATTGTCCAGAACGCGCGAGCGTGTCGACTTCCCAGCGGAATGGATACGAATAGTCTCCATTATAG
>JACCDR010938934.1_pt1 | contig 11398 bp, 7 predicted proteins | sample 7446431 | NCBI WGS metagenome assembly JACCDR01 (sample SAMN15323443, study PRJNA562643) | freshwater metagenome | isolation source: river surface water | place: USA:Blue River Watershed | collected 2017-08-17
CTGGCGTCCCCTTCTGGCAACTCGCGAACTACTCCTCCCTGGCCTGCCTCACCGCCCCACTCCCCCTGGATGTGGATGACGAGGTCCAGACCATCACGGTCTATGTCCGGAAGCAGAGTAACGCCAGTACGTCGATCAGCATGTTCCTGGAGTACGTTACTCCAGGGACTGGGGTGGTGTCGAACGTGTACGGTGGTTCTACTTCGGCCAATAACCCGGGATACACTAACTTCACTCTCCTGGTCTCCCCTCACGATATTGCCACGGGCCGTCTCTATCACCTGCGGCTTGAATATAGTTCTTCTGGTGCCCCCTCCGGTGTTGACTACTTCCTAGGCGCCAAAGTCTCCTATAAGCGTCCGTAACATGCCGCTGCCTAAAGATACCGTTGCGATTCCAGTGGTCAAAGGCTTAGACCTCACCACTGATGCGCGTTTGGTCTCCTCCCCGTCTCTCCTGGAGGCGGAGAATACGCGGTTCTATGGGGGCGGGGCTAAGAAGCGAGTGGGGCACGAGGAGATTGAGGTTCGGGGTGAGGCGGACCCTATCCTAAACTCCGAGAAGACCGACTGGGTTTTTGGCTGGGGCTTCAAGGGGGGCGACGCCGATACCCGGGAGGCAGGGGACGAGGGGGACCTGTTCCTTACCTCGGGGCACCCGGAGGCTGGGCGGCTTTACGGAGTGGCACAGAGGGATAACGAGACTGCGGTGTGGTCTGGCCACAGGGTCTATTCCTACACCCCATCCCAGGCCCAGAACCAAAACCCCTACTCTGCTGAGGTGGGGAATGCGGTGATGCCCTCCCTCCACGCGGAGCCCATTGCAAAGTCCCAGCTCCGCCAAAATTTCCCGGACCTTTGTGACACTGGGCTAATCCGCCTGGTTGCCTGGATCGACAATACCGAGGCCACCTCTGTCGTAAGGTATGCGGTCTACGACTCGAACACCTCTGCGCTGATCGTGGGGAACGGGGTCTTCACCTCTTCCTCCCCCCTGTTCGCCCGTACCTTCTCCCTGGGCTCCTGGGTTCATTGCATGGTCCTGGACACGGACACCGATACCCTCCGTCTCCATTCGATCCATGAGTCAGACCCCAACACGGTGGTCCAGCGGTCCTATGGTTCTTGCGCGGGCCTCCACTTCGACATCTGGAAGCACTCCGAGGACTTCGCGGTACTAGCTTCCTCCGATACTAACACTATCGAGGTTAAGTATATCGGAGAGACCGGGACTGGCTACTCTGACCCTGACCTAGCCCACTTCTCACACCCCACTACCTCCGCCACCCTGGTCTCTGTCTCCATGTCCGAGGGGGGTCAGGTGGGGCTGGCCTGGGAGTCCGGGGCCGAGATCAATTTCGCCGAGTACAGTGGTGATGGGGTTTTGGTCTCCGAGGATGTGGTTTCCTCTGCCACAGGGATTCGCCGACTCACCCTCAGCGTTCGGGACATCCAGACCTCGATCTCCAATGACCTCTGGGACATCTACTGGGACGACGGGGATAACCTCTACACCTTCCGGACCTGGGTGGACGGGGACGCAGAGGTGGTCACGGCCTCTCCTATCACCCGCTACTACATGGGCCTTGCGTCTCGAGCCTTCCGGGTGGGGGACCGCACCTTTGTCTGGGCGGGTCATTACTCGGTGATCCAGTCCACCTGGCTCCTACTGGACGAGGGGCTTCTCCCTGTGGGGAAGATGGACTTCGGGGTGGCGAACGTACTGGACGCCGACGCTACTTCTACCTACGGGTTTGTGGCCTCTGCTAATTGGCACGGGACTTCACCTAATGACGGCTCTGGGGGAACCGAGTATGAGTTCGCCCTCTCCTACAAGTTAAGGCCAGACCGTACCTCTACCTCCCAGGTGACCTCGACCAACTTCTCCGAGCCCAGTCTTAAGCGGGTGGAGGTGGACTTCTTACCCCTCCTGCGAGGGGTTCAGGCGGGCCGGGCCCTCTACTTTGCCGGGGCTCAGGTCTGGAGCTACGACGGGAGCGAGCTTACCGAGGCGGGGTTTCATATCGGGCCGGAGCTTGACGACCCGGTGGCTTCTAGCGGTGGCTTCCTGGAGGCGGATGGGACCTACTCTTACCGAGTGGACCTTTGTTACCGGAATGCCCAGAACGAGGAGATTCGGAGCCTCTCTATCCTCACAGATTCCGTGACTCTCACTGGGGCGGACCAGACCCTGACCCTCACGATCCCCACCTGTATTACCCGCCGGGAGAACTCCTACTTCCTGATCTACCGGAACGCGATGTCTTCGGGCGTCCCACTCACCAACTGGTGGCTCCTGAACTCCAGAGACCCTGGCTCCTCCGATTTCCTCCTGAACGATCAGAGTGTGGAGACCATCACCTATGAGGACACAGGGGTTGTAGGTGATACCGATATCCAGACTCGTGAGCTACATCCTGCCACTGACAACTATCTACAACCGGTCTCGCCGCCTGCCTGTGAGATTATCGCGGGTGGCCGGGATCGTGTATGGGTGGCCGGAGGTGAGCTTTCTCCTGGTGAAGTGGCCCCGTCCAGACTCTTTCTCCCTGGTGAGACACCCGCGTGGAACGCTTACATTAACTTTCAGGTGGACCGGAGTGCGGAGCCGATTACCGGGATAGGGTTTGTGGGGGAGGTCGCTGCCTTCTTCCGGAGGGACGCCACCTATCTCCTAGACTCTGACGGACCGGATAACACGGCACAAGGGGCCTGGAATCCTCCTCGGCTTGCCATCGCTGACCTAGGGGCTGTGGGGCAGTCCTCCCTGGCCCGTATCTCCCAGGGGCTAATCTTCCTCTCCCCTGCTGGCTTCCGGCTCTTAGGGCCTGGTGGGGCTCTCTCCCCGATTGGTGTTCCCGTGGACTCCTACGCCCGGGATTTTGAGGTGGTGGGGACTCTGGTTGTGGAGAAGGACCAGGAGGTGCGGTTCTATGGGGCCGAAGCTACCTTGGTCTATAACTACCTCTTCGACACCTGGTCCCGTTGGTCCTGTGGGGGAATTGGCGTGGCAAAGGCTACCCAGGCTCAGGGCGGACTGGCGCTGATCGCACGCTCCGACGGGTACCTCTGGGTGGAGACTCCCGGGACCTACACGGATGGTGGGGACACCTACTCTCATCGCCTCCGGTTCCCTTGGCTTCATGCAGGGAACCTCGGCGATTTCCAGAGGGTCCGATATGTAGGGGGCCTGGGGAGATTTGCAGATCTGGAGGCCATGACCCATACGCTCCGGGTTCAGTACTACTACGACGAGCGGGACTTCTGGGAGGAGAGGGTCGAGTGGTCTCTCCCTGACACCTCTACGAACCAAGATGTCTGGGGGGCTGAGGCGTGGGGGGCCGGGGTCTGGGGCGATACCTCTGCGGACGTGTCGAACCTGGAGGACCTGTCCTGGGAGTGGAAGCGGAGGCCAGCGCGTCAGAAGTGCTCGGTATTCTCCGTCTCGATCGAGGACGTTAACACTGAGGGCCCCGGCTTTGAACTGAGTGCCCTAATTCTTGAGCTGGGTGTGAAGCCTGGCCTTAACCGGTCTCCCGAGCGAACTGGCTCTGGGACTTTCAGAGGGAACAATGGCCTATAATACTGAACAGGGGCTTAAGGGGGTTGCTGGTGGGGCTCTCGCTGGCTCTGCATTTGGACCTATCGGGACAGGGATCGGCGGTGGGCTAGGGTTGCTGGCCGGCTACTTCGGAGGCGGAGGGGAGAGCGAGAGTGACCTTCAGCGTCGTAAGATGCTCATGGACTTCTACTCCCAGGGGGTGGGTCCTGCGCCTCAGGCTGGTCCCGCGGCTCAGAGTGCTTACTCGGGCTACCGGACCAATCAGACCGGCCTGGTGAACCGTCTTGAGGCGATGGCAAATGGTCAGGGGCCTTCCCTTGCTCGCCAGCAGTTCGAGCAGGCGACCGATAGGAACATGAGGGCTCAACAGGCTATGGCGGCCTCTGGACGGGGCGGGCCTCTCTCTCAACTCACCGCGGCGAATAACATGGGGATGCTCGGGGCTAATGCGGCTCAGGGCTCCGCTCTCGCCCGGACCAACGAGCAGATGCAGGCCATTGGTCAACTTGGTGGGGTGATTGCCCAGGGTCGCGCGGGGGACGAGCAGACCAACATGTTCAATGCGGGGCAGACCAATAATCATGCCCTGGCTAACCTACGGGCCCGGCTTGACCAGATGGGTCTTGACGCCCAGACCAAGATGCAGATCCTCGCCCAGCTCGGGGGCCAGAATGACCGAGTGGCTCAGCAGGCCATGCAACCGGGGCTTGGTGACCAGATGCTGGCTGGTGGGGCTGGTATGTTCTCCATGGCCGCAAGCCAGCGGGCGCAGCAGAGGGCTTCTCAGGGCTCTGGCGGTTATCAGGCCGCTCCCAGTTACTCCACCGTGGGGCAGATCCAGATGGCGCCTCGGCCCATGACTAACGACACAGGGCTGATGAACCCTAACAGCTTCTACGACACCCGCGACACCACCCTCCTGAGGCCCTAATGCCCGCTATCGAGGATATGATCAAGCTCTTCCAGTCTCAGGGGCTGGATGAGGACACTGCGTTTCTCTATGCCTCTGCCATGACCGAGCCGAGTATGTCGAACAGTCCATACCGGCGTGAGGCACAGAACGCACTCTCCCACTCCCTCTCCGGCCGTTTCACCTCGGACACCCCCATGGTGCCGAAGCTTAAGATGGTGAGGAAGCATACCCTGGACGAAAATGGTGAGGGGATGTCGGGGTTTGAGGTTCTCCCGGAGCCTGCGGGCATTAACCGTACCTGGTCTCCAGAGCTTACGGGGTTCAAGAGGGGCCCTCAGACCATCCCGATCAAGTACACCCCGGAGCAACTGGCCAAGATCAAGGCGCGCCAGGAGAACCCCCTGGACCCCTCAGGGCTCTCCCCTGCTGTGGTCGGTTCTGGCTGGCCTGGTTCTGCTGAGTGGCCCACTGTCCCCTACGCGGTGGATGCCCAGCGGAAGAAGATGCTGGGGGACCGGGAGAAGGTCTCTGCGGCCAAGATGCTCACAGACTACATCCAGGCTCAGGACAAGCTACGCGCTGCCGAGGCAAGTAACCGGGCCGGAAGAGAACACAACGCCTATCTAGCCGCCCAGGGTAACGGGCTGTATGCGGCTCGGGCTAACCCAGCCCTCCTGGACAACCCAAATCCCTGGGGCCAGTCCAGCCCTGACCAGTATCTTCGTGATGTCGGTCTCAGCCCTGTCCAAGCCCTCACCCGGAAGTAATCATGCCCTTTGACCCCAATTACGGAACCCTAAGCGACGACCAGCTGCTGTCTCTGGGCCGTGCTGCGGGGTATCTCCCGGAAGAAGTCCCTGAACAGAATTATTTCGAGTTTGACACTCCTGAAGCTGCTCCTGCCCCCGACCCTAATTATTTCGAGTTTGATACTCCTCAGGCCGCTCCTCAAGCCCCGGAGTCTGAGAACGCATATAGGTCTCCGGCTACCACTTCCCAGTCCTACGGCGCTACCCAGAGTAATAGGAGCTTTCAGACCCCTAAGTACACCGAGGTGTCTAGGACTGAAGGAGACCTTAACCGGGACTATAACCTGGCCAACCAGCAGGCCTACGCGGGGGCAGAGCGGGTTATGGGCCTCATGGGAGCTACGCGTCAGGGCTCTATTGACGCGGAGAAGGCCAAAGCTCAGGCGGTCGTAGATAAGATTCACGGGGAGGGGCAGTCTGCCCTGGTGATGCAGCGACTCCAGGACGAATTCTCTGTGGAGGAGATGAAGGCTAACGCCGAGGCCCAGGCGCAGAGTGTACAGGCTAAGGCGGATTACATGGCCGCACTAGCGGACTTCCGGGCCTCTAAGGTGGACCCATCCCAACTCTGGGTGAACATGACCGGAGGGGAACGCTTCGGAACTCTGGCTTCCGCATTCGTACATGATTTCCTCGGGGCGCGGGGGATCAACACCTCTGCCATGGCCACGTTCAATAAGGCGATTGACCGGAATATCGATTCTCAGGTCCGGGCTATCCAGACCAAAGGAGAGGTGGCCGAGGGCTTTAAGTCCCTGTGGTACATGCAGCGGAACCAGAGTGCCTCTGACGCTGAGGCGCGGAGTAGGGTCCGGGGCTTCCTACTAGAGGGGGCTAAACAGGCGGTTATCGCGAACATGGCTCAGTACGAGGCGGGGCTTGCGTCTGCCCAGGGGAAGGCTGCGATCGCGAAGATCAACGAGGAACTGGCCAAGACCTACGTGGACATCTATCGCCACGCTGACCAGAACGCCATCGCGCTCAGGAACCAGGCCTTGGAGAAGTGGAAGGCTAAGCTCCACGCGGCCATGGAAGACAAGGCGCTAGGGCTTCGCCGTCAGGAGCTGGCAGAGAGTAAGCGTCAGTTTGACGCGAAGAACAAGCCCGTTGAATTTAACGAATCCCTCTTGGTCCCAGACACCACGGAGTCTGGCGGTGGCAAGGCTAGGTGGAAAATCACAGACCCTGATGACGAAGTAGCTAAGCGGAGTGTGAAGGATATTCAAGGGAATCTGCGGGACTTCGACAACAACATTAAGCGGCTTCGAGAGCTCTCCAGGAAGTTCGGGGCAATCCCAACTGAGTGGGGGCGCAAAATGCTCCTTACTGAGCATCAGCGGGAAATTCTCCAGATCCGCGATGAGTTGGCCTATAACAAGGTCCGTATCCGGTCAGGCGCCTCGTATACTAAAGAGGAAATTGCCGACGCGAGGGCGAGTTTCCCGATTGACACCTGGCTCACCAGAGGAGGTACAGAGGGGCAATTGGCTCTGGCCCAGTCGATGGCCCACGAGCAGGCTGCCGCTAAGATGTCCCCGTGGGTTAAAGAGATCCCAGAGGGTGACCCCCTGCGGAACTACCAGCTTGCGCCTGTATCCGATTCAAAGCCCGGTCAGGCAGAGTACATCGAGGCCTTGAATACCTTCCAGCCTCCTCCTCTCACTAAGGAAGAGAAGTCCCGGATTGCGGCGGGGAAGTTGCTGAGGGATGCAGATAAGAATGAAGTTATCTCGGGCGAGGACCTCACTGACGATGTCCGCCTGGCTAAACAGGACTTCTACTCCAAAAACCCCGGTCTTAAATCTACCGCCACTGTGGAGGACGACGACGCGATCGGGGGCGTGGGTGAGGGGCTGAACGTAACCAGGGGTGATAAGGGGCTGGTTCGCCTACGTGATGCGGTTATGGAGGGGATTAGGGATGGGGCTACGGAAGAGGATAAGGCACAGGCTAGACTCGCCTATGACCAATTGGTCCACTACGCCATGCCCTACCTCAACACCAGAACACCAGCAGAGATGGTGGGTGGTGAGTACGCTGCCGAGGGGCCGTTCAAGAACCCATTTACCGGTGAAGTGGACGTAGAAAGTATGTTCGCTGCACATGTCATTAACTCACTTCCTACGGGAATTAGTACCTCGTTGGAGCCGACCAAAAAGAAGAAGTAATGGGGCGTAACCTAATTCGCCCTGACGGTTCATTGGTCCGCGTGGCCGATGAGTCTCAGGCCCAGAAGCTACTCACCCTTGGTTATAGGGAGGAGTCCGCCACTCAAGAGTTGGACCGAACTCTAGAGGAAGGACAGAGGGAGTACTACACCTCCACCGGGGAGCAGTTTAAGACTGCGGTCGAAGGTGGGCTCTCGGGTCTTACTCTAGGGGCCTCTGACCTCTTGATGGGCGATCGCTCGGGGGAGCGGGCGCGTTACAACCCAGGCCTCCGTGTGGGCTCGGAACTCGTGGGTGGCCTACTACCCCTAGGTGGGGGACCCCTAAAGCTCCTCCGAGAGGCGACCCCCGCGGGTAAGCTTGCTGTGGCGTCGGAGCGGGCTGGTGTGGCGCTGGGTCGGGGCTCTAAGACTGCCGAGGCCATAGTCCAGGGGGGTATTGAAGGTGCGGGAATTGGTGCAGGTCAGGCTTTATCTACCGCACAACTGAACGGAGATCCGGTTACCTCTGAGGCCATCCTAGCGGGTATCGGTTGGGGCGCTCTGTATGGTGGAGGGCTCTCGGGCCTGGGTTCTGGTGTGGCCTCCGCTATTGAATCTAGAGCGGCTAAGAAGGCTGTAGATAAGGCAGACGACATCTTCCGTGAGGTCCCCCGTACCGACGAGCGCGCAAGTGCGTTTGTCAATGAGTACGTTAACGAGGGGCTGGCCAGAGAGTCTCGGAAGACTACCGCCCTAGAAGACGCCCATTACACCAAGCTAAAGTCCACTCTAGATGATGCGGTAAGTGAATTAAAGGCTACCTCTAAGGTCATGGAGGGGGCGGCGGACCTGGATTTCTCTCGATTAGAAATGTCCAGAGGGTCTATTTACTCCCAGCTTATCGAGAACTACAACCTTAAGGCGGTTAAGAAAGAGGCGGACGCGTTCAAAAACCAGTTTGCCCTAGCTAAGCAGGCCGCGAAAGAGGGCAAGTGGGAGAAGATGAATTCCCACCTGGAGAAGTTCAAAGAGAACATGGTCATCATCGAGGAAAAGCTTGGCGGTCCCAAGTTCTTCCCCAGCGAGAAGGTGGTGGGCCAGGCTGACGCGCTTATCGGCGAGGGAAAACTCCGTCTAGACTCCGCCATGGCTGCGGCAGAGGAGGCCACTTCGATCGAGGCCATTAGGTCATCCCTATCAACCTTCCCCAAGAGCGCTGACGAATTTGTAGGCATGACCCCTGGTAGGATAGAGCGCCTATCAGCAGCAGTGGACAACCTGGGCAAGCTTAAGTCGGCCGAGTTCGACGCACTGAAGACCAGCGTGAAAGACTCTATCGATTCACTGACCTCTGAACTAGGCGTGGCTATGGAGGGTACCCCAGGGGCTAAACTTCAGGGAACCTGGAAGATGTTGAGGGATAGGCGAGGGGCTCGTGCGGCAAAGGATACGGAGCGCCTGAAGAAGGGGAACCTGCTCTGGGACGAATCCCGCGAGAGCGAGCGTAAGGCCGAGTTTGGACTTGGCGAGAAGGGTGGCAGGGCCAAGGATCCCGGAACAGGTAGTTACTCTCCTCTGAAGTCTGCTCTGAAATATCAGGTGGGCTCCTGGGCTGCAAAGCATGCGGGCTCTGCTGGCTATGTCATCGGCTCCACTATGGTCTCCGCCCTGGTGAACCTGAAGGGGGCTGTACTGGGGACTATCGCGGACAAAGCGGCGAAGTGGGTTCCTAAGGCTGCCCGGGGGCTCCAGAAGGTGGGGCCTAGGATTGAGCCCCTGGCCACTAAACTCGAGGGCTATAAGGACGAAGAGAACAAGTCCCGCACCGAGCTTATGAAGGCTAGGGCTAAGGAGGTCCTGGAGGCTGCCCCGGGCGTAAGAGATACGATCTACAAGGCCGTGTCTCCTCTGGGGATCCAGCACCCAGAACTCGCCGCTAACATGATGAAGCACGCGGTCTCAAGGTATCAGTTCCTCCTCTCCAAACTCCCCAAGGACCCGGGCCTAGCGTACTCGAACCTGGAGTCCCTCTGGAAACCGGACGAGGTCCAAGTGGAGAAGTTCTCCCGCTACTACGAGGTGTTCCAAAACCCGGTCGGAGTTGTGAACCGCGCTCTGGAGACCGGGAAGATTACCCTAGAGGCCGCTGAGGGTCTGGAGAATATGAACCCGGAGTTGTTCCAGTTACTGAGGGTAGAGATGCTCCACCGGATCTCTGACCCTGAGGTAAGGAAGAAAATGAGTTACGAGGACCAAGTTCAGGTGGGTATGATGCTCAAGCTGGTTCTCCACAGCTCGATGGACCCCCGAAATATAGCAGCGCAACAGCAGATGTACACGGAACGAAACAAGCCCTTGGAAATGAACCCGAGGATCCGACCTGGTGGGGGTGCGGGGCGACCCTCTGGGCCAGGGCCTAGCGCCACCTCAGCCCAAAGGATCAGTGAACATTAATGTCTACCCCATATAAATTGTACATGACCGCTAATGCCTCGGACTCCGCCTCCCCGAAGACTGACGGTGTGGCGGTCTCGAGCACCAGTACCTACTACTCCAAGATGTTCGGGGGTTTTGGATCTGACGCGTATGACCTCCATGTAGTGTGGACCGGCACCCCTACGGGCACCTTGACTCTCCAGGTTAGCGATAAGCCAAACCCTGTGGAGACCAGTGACACGGACTGGGTGACCACTACGGAGACCACGATGACCAACCCTGCGGGCTCTGGCTCGTCTTTCCGCGTGGCGAAGGATGTATCGCCCGGGCACAAGAGACTAAAGTACGTTAATTCTTCTGGATCGGGTGTCCTGTACGCATACGTTATTGTCCCACGCTCCTAATTCGCTTCGCTCATAACTCGCACTATAGGAAACTACAATGAAACTCACTCAGCTATCGCAAAATGAAATGAACCACCTCATCCCCGGCCAGCGGACTATCCAGGATAAGCTCCTGGGTATCGAAGGGGCGGATGAGACTGAGGCTGTGGCTGCGGCTGCGGCGCTCTCCCTCACCACGCCAATCACCCTCCTCTCGGTAGATGGCACCAAGGCCTACACCCTGGCTGACGGTACCTACTCGGGCCAGGAGAAGGTCGTGAAGTGCGTTGCGGCGACTAACACCCCGCTTGGTACCCTCACGATCGCGTCCCCTGAGACTACGGCCGGCCTTGTGGTCTCCTCGACCCATGTGTTCACCTCGGTGGGCCAGGAACTCCACCTGATCTGGTCGGGTACGAAGTGGCAGGTTAAGCGTACGGTTCGTGCGGGTACCCAGGTTGCGGTGATCGGTACCACGGTCCTCACGGGCTTCACGCTCTGCAAGCTCCTGGACTGCCAAGTTACTGCTACTGTCTCCAGCACGACCACGAAGTCGGTTCCGAATGGTCAATGGCCTGGTGACCGCCTCTACCTGGGCTGCTCGGTGGCGGCCTCTACGCCGATCGGTAACATCAACTTCACCGGCTCAACCCTGGCTGGTGCGGCCGTTACTGACCTCCAAGCGATTGGTGCGACCACGGATACGGTTACTCTCGAGTGGACCGGTACGAAGTGGCTCGTGGTGGCGAACTCGGGCATCACTGTGGCGTAATGATCTCGAGGGCACTGGGGTATGTGCTCTCCGCATGTCTACTGATCTGTACGTCCCTAGCCTACTCTGACTCGAAAGAGGACACCAGGCACGACACCGAGATGGCGGCCATTTTCCTCCCCGTGGAGGTCCCCCATGATCTTCTCTGGGTGACCTGTGGCCGCTGGAACGGGATGTACTTTAGGGCCTACAACCTGATCCTACTCTGTAACGAGAACTTGGACGCGGGTCTGGGGGTCTCTAGATTCATCTACCTACACGAGCTGGGGCACGCCTACACCTTCAACCACGGGAGGGATTTCTCCCGCTGGAGGGACAACTACGAGGCTGCGGCGGATGAGTTCGCTGCGGTCTCCTCGGTTGCGGCGGGGCACC
>JACCDR012181628.1_pt1 | contig 11398 bp, 24 predicted proteins | sample 7446431 | NCBI WGS metagenome assembly JACCDR01 (sample SAMN15323443, study PRJNA562643) | freshwater metagenome | isolation source: river surface water | place: USA:Blue River Watershed | collected 2017-08-17
ATCGCGGGGTCGGACACCACCGTATTCATCCGCTACCAGAAGGTGTAAACAATGGCTGCCATCGTTGCAGGAGACATCCTGTGGAAGTACAGCGTCAGCGCGGCTGCTGGCAACACGACCGCTAGTGCCGCTTCCACGTCCCTTGGGGACCAGATCAGCACGACTCAGTGGACCGGTTCGGTCCTGAACGACCTGTTCGACAACATCTCCGGTGCGGAGAACGCTGCCTCGACGGTCGACTACCGGTGCATCTTCATCCACAACAACAACGCCTCGAACACGTACGAGAATGTCGTCGTGTACCTGTCCGCTGAGACGGCTGGTGGTGCGAACATCGCTATCGCTACGGACAACATCGCGGCGTCGGCCATCGGTTCGGCGTCTGCTCAGGCTGCGTTGATCGCGTCTGAGACGACTGCCCCGACGGGCGTGTCGGCGTTCTCGTCCCCAACCACGAGCGGTACGGGCCTGTCTCTGGGCAACATCGGGACGGGTCAGTGTCGGGCGATCTGGATTCGCCGTACGGCGACGAACTCTGCCGCTCTGTCGAACGATGGTGTGACCATCGCTGTGACCGGGGACACCGGGAGCCTGTAGTGCATGGATTCCCGGGATCGTTTGGGAAGCAGCGTGAGGTGCTGCCCCGATCGAACACAGCCGCTACGACAACGACCGTCAACCCGAACGCTACGGTCGGTGTCTACACGGCTACCCCGGTGCAGTTTGTGGCGTCTACTGCGTTCGATGCGACATGGGTGCGGATTACTGCTGTAGCGGCGACCGCTAACTCTAACGCTCGCGGTGATCTAGTGCTGGAAGTGATGCAGGGTGGGGCTGGTAGCGAGGTCCCGATCATCGGGCCTTTGTATTTTGGTGGTTTGGGCGCGTACTCGTCGTACACGCTTCCCATCAAGATCGCTGCCGGTACACGCATCTCGGGCCGTACGGCTGCCGGGGTCGCGTCCCGTACGGGGCGCACGTTCATGTTCGAGTATTTCGGCTCACCGAACCGGGACACCTCTGGCTTGCCGGAGAAGTGGATCGCCTACGGCATGACGATCTCGTCCGGTGTCGGCGCGTACGGGACGCCGATCACCCCGGGCAACACGAACACGTGGGGTTCATGGACGTCCTTGACCACTAGCACTACCTATGCCCATTCCCTGTGGGTGCCGATGTTTGGCATCTACACGGCGACTACGATCACGGCGCAGAATTACCGGCCACAGTTTGCTATCGCGTCTACGACCGATGCGGCGACGATGGTGACTAACGCGACGGGCGTGTTCGATGGGCCGACCCTGACCGGCAACACCTCGGAGGCTCTGGGGCAGTGGTACACGGCGACGTTCCCGACACGGCTGGGGTTTGAGGACATCATCTACAAGCAGGCTCCCGATGGGTCTGCTGTTTCGTGCCGCGTCATGGCGAGCGGTACCGCTGACACCAACGCGGTGTCGGCTGGGATTCTTGCGGCGGTGATGTAGTGGCTATCACGGTATCCAACGTTGGGACGCTGACCCTGACGACTGCCGAGCAGACTGTCGGCTCAGTAAGGACGGATGGCAAGACCTACTGCCTTCAACTCGACCTCAACACGATGGCTAACGGTGACGTAATCGAGGTGTACGTGTACGCCAAGACGAACACTGCTGGCGGCACAGCGCGCCTCATGGACAAGTTGTACTTCGCTGACTCGCAGGGCGACCCTGTGTGGCAGTCGGTCCCGTTCGCTGCCCCCTACTCGTTGGAGTTCAAGGCCAAGCAGCCCACTGGCACGCTTCGGACCATCGAATACTGCCTGTTCTCTATCGACTGAGTGATGTGCCGTGTCCCGCGCCCATTACTACACAGCACACTTTGTACCTAAGACTTCTCTTATCTCGGTCACCTCGACGAGATCGACAACGTGGGACGTCATTGGGCAGGTAACGTCCACTCGCCCGACCACTTGGCATGTTCGTTCCTCGGTGACGTCTACCCGGGGAACTACATGGAACGTCCTCACCCCGGTCGCCTCTACCCGCCCGACCACGTGGAATGTCCGGGCCGCTGTCACGGGTACGCGGGCAACAACGTGGAACGTCACCGGTCAGGTCACCGCCACCCGAGCAACCACATGGAACGTGCTTACCCCGGTAACCGGGACCCGAGCAACAACATGGCACGTCCTGACCCCTGTTACGGGTACCCGGGCGACTACATGGCACGTTCGGGCAGCGGTCACGGCGGCTCGAGCAACCACATGGCATGTGAGAGCGGCAGTCACGGGAAGTAGGGCTACCTCATGGCATGTCCTCTCTGCGGTTCCCTCGTCCCGTGCGACAACATGGCATGTCCTCGCCGGGGTAACGTCCAGTCGGGCGACCACGTGGGACGTCGCTCAGGGCCTCGTCTCAGTGACAGCCAGCAGGGCGACCCTGTGGGACGTCAAGGCTCTGGTCCCCGCGACCCGAACGACCACGTGGAACGTCCTGACCCCGGTGCTGGTCAGCCGGGACACGACATGGGATGTTCTGGCGACTGTGTCCTCCGCTCGGGGGACTACATGGGGGACGCTGGCGACGGTTGAATCGTCCCGGGTGGTCCTGTGGGACGTTGACGGGTTCTTCCTCAATGAGTCATGGGGAATGCTGAAACTGTGAATCTGACGGTACGCTTAGGCAACGACTACGAGAAGGTGTAACGGTGGACATCGACCCGGAGCCGATCACTAACTGGTTCCTGCTGATCCTCGCCATCGGCGGCGTTGTGTCGCTGATCGTCGGCGCGGTCATCAGAGTGAACCGGAACTTTGAGCGCCGAGTATCGACCCTCATCAAAGAGACAACCCGCCCGATCCAACCGGCCAGCAACGGGGGCCTGTCCCTTCCTGATCTTCACCACAAGGTCGACCGGATCGAGCAGCGGTACGCGAGGATCATCGAGGACCAGCAGGAGCAGCGGGAAGTCTGGCATCTCCGCTACGTGAAGGATCAGGAGCGCATCCGCAACGAGTGGATGGCCGTGTTCATCGCCATCAAGCGGATGATTCACATGCCTCAGAACGAGCAGGCTGACGCTTGGGACGAGATTACTGAGGCGTACATCAACGGGACCATCGCAGATCAGTACCATCCCGACACAAGGAGTGACAATGCTTGACCGCATCCCCGCCATGTGGCGGCATCTGCTGGTGCTGATGGTGGTGAGCCCGCTTGCGGCGTTCGCTATCACGGTGTTCACCGCTGTCGTTGCTGACGGCATCACCACTGACTTCGCAGGCATCGCGCTTGCGGGGCTCAACCTCGCTGTCATCACGGCAGCGTCCGGGGCGCTCTCGTGGATCGCCCTGTACGTCACCCCGCTGACCCGCCAGTACGGCGTCGGCTCGATCAAGGAGTAGTCATGGCAGTTCCCGGTGCGCCTACCGCGCTTGTCGCTACTGCGGGGGACAACCAGTTGTCCGTCGCGTTCACCCCTACCGCCGCCACACCAGCGGTCACCTCGTATCAGGCGAAGACCCGCGCGAACGGTGCATGGGTGACGGTCACCGAGACGGGCTCCCCCATTGTGGTTCGTGGCCTGCAGAACGGTCGCCTGTACACGGTGTACATCCGGGCCGTGAACGCTGACGGTGCCGGGGCTCAGGCGACGACGACGGGTACCCCGACGGACGCGAACGCTGCGAACAACAACGGGTTCACGGATGCTACGTGGGCGGCGAACCCGGGCCTGCCGGTCCCGAACCTCGACTACAACGACCCGGACGACTGATGGCCCGGGAGACGGCCCAGACCCGTGTGTGGTGGCGTGGCGTCCAGATCACTGCCCGTCAGCGGGATGCGTTCCGTGAGGCTGAGCGCAGGTTGCTCAGGAAGTACCCCGGTGTGTCGCTGAAGCCGACTCAGGGATCATGGTCGTCCAGCGTGAACGCCTCAGCGGGTACCCATGAGGGGGCGGGGGTCGTGGACTTCCGCACGTGGCACATGACCCCGCAGCAGCGGGCGTACATGGTGCGCTGCCTCAAGGATGTCGGTCAGGCCGCGTGGTACCGCACCACGGAGCAGGGCTTCGACCCACACGTTCACGTGTGCGACCGGGTCACGACGAACATGGCTCCTGCCGCTGTGTGGCAGGTGAAGCAGTTCGATCTGGGCCGTACGGGTCTTGCCTCAAACAGAAAGGACCCGACCTATAGGCCGAGTCCTTCTGTGAAGTGGTCGTACAAGTTGGGTCGCCCGGTCTAGAAGACGAGGGCGGGCATGACCTCAACTCGTACGCCGGGGTGATCGCCGTACACCTTCTCCGCTTCCCAGCGGACGATCCGGTCGTCGTCGGAGATGAGCCCTGACTGTGTGAGTGCGTCTCCGAGGGAGCGGCACAACTTGTCGAGGTCAGGTGCGGTGATCTTGTAGTACGGGGCGTTGTCTTTCAGGTACTTCTCGCCCTTCTTGCTGCCGAAGTGGGAGGCGGGCCGGTTGAAGATGAACGTCGCCCTGACGGTTAGTGGACCGTCGAGCATGGCCCCGTTGTAGCCGTCTCGCATGATCTGGGAAACGATGGCTTCACGCCACGGCTCGAGGTTCTTGGATGCTTCTCGCATCCCCCACTTTGTCCGTACCTTGCTTCCCTGAGGTGCGGGTGTTCCGAACACCCTGAACTGGATGCTCATCCGGGGATGCCGCTCTTGCAGTCGCAGCGGGAACACTCCATGCCGTGCATCGCGTGGCCGCAGAGAACGCACCTGCCGGGGGTGCCTTCTCCGTAGACGGGGACGGGCCCGAGGGCGGCGACTTCGGCTTCCTGCTCGGCTGTCACAGGCGTGATGACCGCTCCGATCGGAGACGACTTCTGGCCGGGAGTCCAGCAGTCCTCGTCGTCCCACTCGATGACATGAGAGTGGTTCCCGAAGTGGGCCGCAGTCAGCGAGCACCGCTGCCCCTGCTTGTTGAACGCGAAGCACTTGGCTGCAGGGGCGTCTCTGTCGATCATCTACTTGCCCTTCTTCAGCGGGATGACATCGAGCCGTACCGATCCGGCCTTCTGGAATCCTTCCACGAACGTCGGGGCGATCTCAGTCCAGCGGACCTGAAACTCCCCATCCGTACCGTTGAACCCCATCAGGGCCCGCTTGCCTTCAGCCTTCAACTGCTTGGCCCGCTTCTCCAACCCCTGCGCCTCGACCACCATGCGGATCGCGGTCCTCAGGTCCTTGTCGTCGGTGAACTCCTGGCCCTCGTGGACGGGGAGGTTGCCACGGCAGACGGTGAAGAACTCGCAAATCTTGGCGCAGACAGAGGGGGCGATGTCGCGTGCGGCGTCCTCACGGTTGGTGACGGCGTACATGACATCGGTGATCCACTGGTCGATCTCGTCAGCCAACTCGGGCGTGTACTCCTCCATCAGGAGGATCGGGTCCTGCTCCTTGCCGGAGCGGTCGAAGTACAGGTTCCCGACGTAGACGGGCTTGCTGCTGTCGAGGATGCCCTCCTGCAGGCAGCCGGTCGCGTAGAGCCACCGCTGGTACTTGTGGGAGTCGCTGGTGCCGTTGCGGTTGACCCACTCAAACCCGTCGACCGTCTTGATGTCGAGGACCATGTTCTCGGACGGGATGACGATGTCGGGGTGGCCGCCGATGCGTGCCTCGCTGGGGAGGTAGGCGGTGACGTACAGGTTGTCGATGGAGCCGAGCAGCCAGTCGGGGTGCTGCTGCTTGAGGACCGCTTCGACGTAGTTGTGGATCGCGGTCCCGACCTGTGCGGCCCACATCTTCTTCTCGTCGGTGGGCTGGATGCCACGGGTGACGAGTGCGGCTTTCTGGCGGCAGAACCCGATGTCGGACGGGCCGAGGATGCCGTCGCGGGACTGCTGGGAGCGCTCGCTGGCGGTGTCGTACGCCTTGAGGTCGCTGATGATGGTGGTGAGGATGTCACTCATCGGTGCCTCCGGTGGTGTTGAGGGTGGCGCGGACGACCGCGTTGGTGGAGCCGTTGTTGTAGAGGGAGAGCCCGAACTGGTCCCCGAGGTTGATGGCGGCGCGCTTGAAGGCGTCGGACTCGCCGGTCTTGACGGCCATGTCGTGTGCCTCTCCGATGCTGGGGAGGGAGGCCATGCCGACGGCTGCCTCGGTGTAGGTGGCTCCGGTGTCGTGGATGGTGAGCCGCCCGATGACCCGGTAGCCGACCTCGTAGTTGCGGTCGCCCTTCTCGGAGTAGACGCAGTCAGCGGAGATGACATCCCATGACCAGCCGCCGAATCCGAACAGGCGGATCATGTGGGCCTTGATGTCGTATGCCTCGACGTAGGAGAGGGACTTGCCGCCACCGCCCCTGCGGGATGCGACACGGCTGGGGTTGATGGGCTTGAGCAGTTGTTCGATCTGGTGTGCGTTGAGCATGGTGTCTCCTTCTCTGTTTGGTCTATTCTCTCACGTATGAGTTCTTATTTCAACAGGACTGTGCTGGCTGATCTGTTCGTTGATGTTGAGTCGAAGCCGGGGACAGAGGACCGTCTTGCCGCAATCAGGCGGCTCGAGAACGAGTTCGCGGACCTTGCGGCCCAATCGCTCGAGCGGATCGCCTACGACCTTGCTGTACGGGGCTGGACGGTCGCTCAGATCGCCCACGAGATCAAGGTGTCTCGTGACTACATCCCCCGCATGGCGGGCCGTTACGCGGCTCGTACGGGCTCTCTGTCCCCGTTCGCCACGACTCGTGACTACACGGGGGCGGTGGACATCAGTTCTCTGGTGTCCCGTGCTGCCCGTCGTAGGGCAACCGATCCCCCTCAGGAGTGAGGATGAACCACCCGTCCCACAGCCTGACTTCCGCTGTCTCCGTCTGGCGGCCCCACCCGACGAGCCAGCCTAGGTGGGCGGCTCGCTTGCGGTTCGACTCGATCCGGGCGTGACAGTCAGCGTGGACGTAGAGCCCGTTGGATGGGGAGGACGCATCCGGTCGGCGCGTCCCTCCCATCCCCCTCGGCCTGCGGTGGTGTATCTGTCCACCGTTCAGGATGCGGGCCCCGCATACTTCGCAGCGGTTGTCGGCCCGTTCTTTGATCTTGTTGCGGGTGGCTTCAGTGAAGGCTCCGTTACCGCTTCCCATCGCGCCTCTCCCTGTCCTTCCACAGGGAGTTGAGTCCGGCTGCGATCCCTACCCCGATGCTGCAGACGAGCAGGACACCGAACAGGGCCCACCCGAAAGAACCGATTCCGTACGGGTCAAGCATTGCTCCTCCTATTGCGTCGGTACTCGCACTTGTAGCAGCGGCAGTTAACATCCGGGGCCGTTCCAGTGAAACTTCCCGCCACGCTCGATGACCTCGTTGAACCCGATGTCCTGCCAGTAGCCGTGCCACGTGTGGATCGGGCGGGCTCCAAGGTATCGACGTACCTCACGTGCGTCAGAGCGAGGCATCCCGAACTGGATGAGACGGTCACGGACCATGAACGACAGGCCCCTACGCCACGAGTTATCGAGAAACTGCCATCTTCCACTCGCAGAGGAGTTCGGGTTACGCGCACCGACACCGGACTGGATTCGATCCAGCGTGCCACCGCTCTCACGGTCGAGTACGCAAGACGCGAAACCTCGCCAGCGAGCGGGGACCGTGGCTGCTTCTCGGATAACCGATGAGTGGGCCCCACGGGACGGGCGGTTGAGCGCGAGTTCACGGTCATCAGAGTTCCTCGTCGAGGAAGTCGAGGAGACTGTCTGCGAGGTCGTCGTCTCCGGGGTCGGGTACTGCACGAAGGTGCCGACCAGCAGGGTGCCGGTCATAAGCAGCGCTGAGATCATTGATTTCCTTACTCGCTGGACGCGCTTCGATCCAGACAATCGCATCCATCCCACGCGCGTTCTTGCGCGTGACACCCGCGTCCTTGATGAGTCCCCGGTTCATCAGCACGTTGCGTGCTGCCGAGGCGGACTGATGCGCCATTCCTGTTGCTTCCTCTATCTCGAAATCGGTCAGACCTGACCCAGACTTGCAGATCAGTTCGTAGATGGCGAGCAGTTTCGTCCCGGCGCGTGGCATGGTTTCCCGCACAGCGGACACGCTTGTCCGTTGAGGGTTGCGTGAGAGCCGCATCCCTGCCTGCTCGGCTGCGAACCGGGTCGCGTCCTCCCAGCCTTTCTTGTAGGCGTCGGACTCTCGCTGCCCGTTAGAGGCGAGCGCGTCCCGCTGGCCCTGCTCGTAGCCCCGGTCGTGCGCCGCCTGCATCTCGTCTTGCTGGTTGACCCACTCGGCCTTGCGCCCACGCTGCTCGGCCTCACGGATGAGATCGCAGACGCAGTAGTGAGGCGACTGCTCGCACAGCGGGTCGTGTCCCGTTGTCTCAATCATTCGGACACCTCCAACCCCCGCAGGGCGGCGAGGACCATTTCTCGTGGAAACGCCCCCGGCGCTGATGTGGGCCACGGATCGACCAGCGCCTCCACCGCTGCGATGGCCTTGGCCGTCTGGTCGGCCCGCACCTTGGCGATGAGCGCGCAGCGGCAGTAGACGCACAAGCGGCTGGGTGCGTAGGTGTAATGGACGTGACGTGGCTCCGTACACGGGCACAGCGGGTCGTGGTCACTCATCGCTGCCTCCCTTGATTGCGGCTATGACCTCGTTCGCGTACAGCCATGGCCTGCCACGCAGCGCCTCCACCCGCTGCACGGCGGCAGCGAGCACCTCCATGTCGTGCAGCGGTTCAGCCTCCTGCCATGCGATGAGCGCCTTCTGGATGCCACGCTGCTCGGCTGCGGCGATGGCGGCCTCCGCGTCGGCAAGGGTGACGACGGCAACCGAGTCGTCGCAGCCGCACGGGATCGTTTCGAGTGGCTTGTGGGGGTAGTACCGCTGCATGTCACTCATCGCTGCCTCCCAGCGCCCGCAGGGCGGCGAGGACTGCTGACGGGCCACCCGCCTCCAAGATCACCTCAACACACTTGGCGAGCATGTCCCGCTCACCTAGGCGGTACGCAGTGTTAGTCCTATCTGACCGACGCAACTCCTCATCGCTGCGAACGGACGCGATGAGGTCACATTCCCAGCACTCGTCAAACTCGTCCTCTGTGAAAGCAGGAAGTACGTCGCCTTCCGTCGTGACGACTGCGACTGTCGTGCTGTTTCCGTGTCGGCACAGCGGGTCGTGGTCACTCATCACTGCCTCCCAACCCCCGCAGGGCGGCGAGGACTTTGTCGCCGTGGACGTATTCGCCGGGGACAGGGCCATACAGCGCCTCCACTGCTGCGATGCACTCCGCTATGGCCTCGGCGCGAGCCTCACGAAACACGCGCCAAGCAGTCAGCCCTACAGCCTCGTCATGCCAGCCAGCGGCCTCGTCGTACTTGACCCACTCACCCTCGGGGTGTGGGGTCATTTCGCCGTGGTCGTCGCCGTACCAGTTGTCACGCCAGCGGGTCGGTTCAGTCATCGGTGCCTCCCAACTTCCGCAGGGTGTCGACGTACTGCGCGTGGCTCAACGGGCCATTCCAGTTCTCCCACACCGCCTCCACTGCTGCGATGCAGCGGGCGAGCATACCCCGCTGGCCCTTGCGCTCTCCGTTGTCGAAGCCGCGCTCGTACTGAGCGTTCATCGCCTCCACATGGTCGGCGTACTTCACCCACTGGCCGATGGTGCTGTGACGCAGTGTGCCGTCGTTCTTCCACCGCTGGATGTCAGTCATGTCAGTCCTCCGTCAGGAGTTCGCGGAGGGCAGCCTTCTCCTCCTTGAGACGGGTGATCTCGCCGCGCGCTTGGACGAGGTCGAGTTGCAACTGCTCGATCTGAGCCGACTGGTCGGGCTGTCCGACGAGCATCCTGATCCTGTCGAGAATCTGCTTGTCGTTCAGCGGAGCAAGGATGCGCTCGCTGTGCTCGATGTCGGGCCGCTCGTGCGCCCACTCGAGCATCAGAGTCGCCAACTCGTCGGTGTTGTCCCACGAATGTTCAGTCAGCCACGCCGCGAGTGCGTCCACGAGGCGCTGTGTCGGCCTGTAGTCGCGGGTGGTGACGGGCTCGGTGTAGGCGGGGTCGATGTGGTGCGGGCCCTGCCCAGCGGGCTCTGTCTCGCCCTTGGCGGTGTGTGCGGAGCCGTAGTGGTTGGCGACGGATCGGGGCTTGTCGCTGGTGAACTCGCAGCCGGTGAACGCGCAGGCGTAGTCGGTTCTCCCGTCGGGCCAGACGCGCTCGAGGACGGCTTCTGATTCGTAGCGGACACCGCCGCCTTGCTTTGCGTTTCGTCGCGCCAGCCACGGGCGCACTAGGGGCTCGATCACGATGGTTCCCTTCTGGATTGCTTCACGTACGTGGGTGACGGCTTCTTGGTATTCGCGCTCGGTGCGCTCCTGAGTGATCTGAGTCGCCTGCTTCTTGACGAGTGACTCAGCGAGGATGTCCTTCAGCATCGGGTCGTCCTCGTCTACGGCGGCTTCCCACACTTCCCGTACTTCAACGGGCATGTGGTTCTTGAGCCAGCGCATGAACATGGCGTGGGCGTTCTTGAGTCCTCGACCGGCGTTGTCCTTCGAGGGGACGGTTATCTTTGTAGCGGAGTCGGGGGCTTTGCCTAGCCAGTGTCCGTTGCCGGTGCGTCGTCCGGTCCAGCCTGCGTCGATCATGGCGTAGACGAGTTCCCGGTTCTTCTTGTCGAAGCCGGGTAGGGGCGGGTAGTGGGAGGGGATGGGTGAGGCGGTCATGGTGTCTCCTTACGGGTGTCGAACAGGCGGCAGTAGCCGCATTGGGTGGTGCGCCATTTGAGGTGCCCGCAGTCGGGGCACACTTCGATGTACTGCTCAGTCATCGGGGACGTTCCCCCATCCTGCGAACAGGCGGGCGTAGGTGCGCTTGAACTCTGCTGGCATGAGTGTGGGGACGAGGTGGTCGATGCGTCCCTTGTGGCAGCGGCAGATTTGGCAGCCTTCGGGGTGGGTGGGGTTGTTGCAGGGGTCGTGTCCGTAGGCCCAGCCTTCTCCGCTGCTGGGTGCGGGTGTGGCGGCGAGGCGTCGGGCTGCGGCGATGACGTGTCCGGGCTGTTGGGGCCGGTCGGCCATGATGGCGGCGAAGATGTCGCCGGGGAGCCAGCCTGCTGCTGACAGTCCCATGACGACTTCCTCGAGGTTGTACGGGTTGGGTCGGAGCCCTGCGGGGAGCCTTCGCATGACTTCGGTGGTGAGCGGATCGACTGGCATGTGGTCCCTTTCCGTTATTGGCCCGGTCGGGCCTTTCTTCTCGGATGGTGAACTTCGGTACTGAGTCCCTGTAGACATACCTCAGGTAGGTAGCGGGCTGTCGTGTTTTTCGACAGCGGCTTTCGACTTTGACGCCAGCGTGCCGGTTACCAGCCGGTGCCACGTGCTCTGGCGCTATCCGTGGGCTATGCGGTCCCTGAGTCCTTCTGCTCTCCGGGGCGTCCTTGCCTGCCC